>WPCH01337517.1_pt1 | contig 32214 bp, 28 predicted proteins | sample 5399881 | NCBI WGS metagenome assembly WPCH01 (sample SAMN12869468, study PRJNA574797) | sludge metagenome | isolation source: wastewater treatment of pH5 | place: China:Beijing | collected 2019-05-20
TCATCCCTAAGCAATCTTATGCTCTTTCAGCACAATATCATAAGGATAAAAAGACCAGTTGCCGGGCTGCCAGATGTCATCTTTCACGCTGGCCCATTCCGATGGCAGGAAAGTATTGCCGTTGTTAATGTCTACCTGCCAAATATTTGAAAGAATAATGTACTGATCGTGCAGGTACTTTTCATCATTATTGATTTCCTTGCCCGTGAAGGGATTGATCGCTCTATCAATCAGGCCGGAAAACGCCAGACTCGGAACATCTGCCTGGGTCATAAACTCGTCGGAAATGCTAAACTCTTTAGAATTGAAATCCTTGACTAAAAGCAGGGGTGTGTAGGACTCCAGGTCAATGGTGCCGCCATCCGGATAATCAAGTATCAGCTCTTCAATCTGTTGTAAGTCACGTCCGTGATCTGAAGCAATAATGATCCTGGTATTATCGTAAACACCCAGGCTGCGAAGTTCGTCAAACCACTGACCTAACTGTAGCATCATCGCCATGTTGGCATGATAATGACTCATTTGACTAATAGAGTCTGTTATCAGTTCACGGCCATTCTCTTTATTATAAAAGCGAGAACTGTGGTCTGCATCATAGTCCTTGTTATCCACATGCGATGCCGGAAGATAGTCCGGAGTTTGCAGCAACATGGGCTCATGCGTCAGATCATTGCAAAGAAAAAGAAAAGTGTTGTCTTCTTCTTTTGCAATTTTGGTCATTGAAGAAAGATTATCCAGGACATCATAGGATTGCATAAAGGCTTTGCGAAAGCCTCTGGCAGTGGATGAGGAAAAGCTTGTTTGCACACTGTAAACCGCAGCTCCCGGAGACTGAGGCAGTTCCAGATAATTACCATAATCATAGAACAAGGGCTGTATGGCTACCGGCATCGTTTTTATCAATGAGAAAATAAAGAAGTTGCGATGATTGCGTTTTAATTCAGCATCACCTTGGTCCGGATCAAATTTGCCCTTAGTTAAATATGTACTAATTTCAGGATAACCGTCAAATATGCTCAGGTCCGACATCCATTTGTAATTGGCATAAGGCGGATCGCAGACCGTTACGTCATAGTCATGTTCAGAGAAAACTACGGGCATCAGCTTTAAAGCTTCATTATGCTTGTCTTTCAGCTTTTCCTCATCGCGGATATTCATCGCAACAGGTGTATATTCATAGCCACCCAGAAGCGGAGGCACACCGAAATTTGTTGAATTACCAAAAGAAATAGTGTTTGGATAATAGGTGAAACCGGCAAACTGTTCTTCTAGCTCAGGTTTTTCGTTGAAAATATAAGGGAGCATTGTACCCATGGCCCGATCAAACATCATGACCACAACATTCTGCCCTGTCTTACTCAAGTTAAAATGGGCTGGTGTTTGTTCAAGTTCTGTAGCTATGCCTTGTGAAGAAAGATCAATGCCGTCTACAACTGTCTTAATCTTAAAGAGGTTAAAGGCCGACATACCGCCCAATGCCAGAGAAGCGACAAGCATTATCGCAATTACACGTTTGGAGATCAAGCGCGGAAGTAGGACCAGTAGTAGCGTCAGCACAATTAAAACTAAAATATTCATAAGGGTTTCCTGCAGCCGGAAGGACATCCCGCCGTCGTACTGCAAAGCAGATGAAATTATGCCTAAATGTCGGCCAAAGAACATATAGTTTGCCAGTGCCAATCCTGCCACAATAAAGAGGATTCGGGCGAAGGCTCGCTTGCTGCGATCAGATATAAGTTTGTAGAAGACCGGCAACCAAATCAGGAAAACTCCGGCTGCCAGCAAAAAACTACTTAGCACATAAAGAGCAGGATGCTCGTAATGATAAATATCGATATATTCTTCCGGCGAGGCGGAGATGAAAGCAGACGGAATCAGGACTCCGATCAGCAGCGTCAAAAAGATGGCCGCCACGACAAAAATCTGCCCGTAGGGTAGAGGAAGATGACCACGTGCATGCTTTTTTTCAGCTTGCTTGCCGGTGAACTTCTTTGTTAACAGGTTTTTTACAAGCGAAAGAAAGTTATTGAAGGTCCAGTACAGCATCAGAGCCGAAGGCGAATTGTAAAGGAAGATCAGGAAGAAGGCAGCCATAGCATAAAGCTGGATTTTTACCTTATTGCTTGACTCGCGGGAGAAAACTGCCCCTGAAAGTACATTAAAGGCCGTCATTAGCAGTGGCAGAAGGTTGATTTGCCAGCTTCCTGCCTGTAACAGGCCGTCCGGAGCTGAAAGATCCGCAATTGTCCCAAAGCTCAAACCTTGAAGCAAATTTAGCCTTGAAAGGAACTGATATGCCGCGATGAAAAAGGGAAGCTCAAGGGCCAGAGAAAGCGTGCCGCGCAGAGCATAGCTTTGTTTATAATTGTTTTGACGATAGTAGGTTTGCAGCATCATAAGCCGCTCTTGCCCGGAAAAGGTCTCTTTAATATGATTTACGCCCGGCTGCAGTTCACGCTCCATTTTTTGATTTTCTTCGCGGATTTTATCCACACGCCTGTAAAGGGGGAAAAGGAGAAGGTTCATTACAAGACTCATCAGTAAGATAGCCCAGCCGGCTGCACCTGTGAGGGCGTATGTCTGACCAAAGATAAACTCAAACAAGAGACGCAGGGGTCCAAACAAAAGTGTATCTAAAATCTTTCCGAACGACATTCCGCAACTTCCAAAGTCATTTTTTTCTCAAACTGAAGCCTGTATTCTAGTTCAATTTCTTTGCCGGCAAGCATCAAAAGCAAAGGTCGGGATTATTGTAGATCAAAGCAATCTTAAAAACCACAAATATTATGTAGAATAAACTATTATTAGAGTGTTAGTATTTCTTATGAAAAAGCAATAGCCTGAACAATTTGGCGTAGGGTAGACGGACAATTAGCTATGCCGTCTATTGCCGGAACAAAGATTCAGACCGGAGGGGCATATGGAAAAAATGGAAGAAAATATGAAGAAGATCGATTTAGAGACTCTCCAAAATATGCACCCACACGATCTGGCGGAGCAATTCTTAAAGTGGGATGCGGACGAGCGGCATGTTTGGATGTCACGTCTGTCAAGCCAGCAGCTGGCTGAGATGTTTACTTATCTGGAGCCTGAGATAGCCCTTGAGTTTTTGGATGAACTGGATCATGCCCGTCAGGCAGAGCTGATTGATCTTATGGAGCCTGATGATGCCCGTGATCTCTTGTCAGAAATGGATGAGCCGGACAAAGAAGATATTCTTGAAAAACTGGAATCTCACGACACAATAAGCCGGCTGCTCAGCTATGACGAAGATGAATCAGGGGCTCATATGACCACTGATTTTGTCAGCATAAGACCGGATATGGATGTGAAGACAGCTACCAAAATTGTTATTTCCAAGGCTAATGAAGTGGAAACGATCAGCCGTCTCTTTGTAGTCGATGACGTGGGACGGTTTTTAGGTACAGTCGCACTAAAGAAACTAATCAAAACCAAATCACCTCAATTGATCGAAGGCATCATGGAAGACTATCCTTGTGTCCTTGACACCGACCCTATGGAAAAAACGATCCATAAGATGAGAGATTACTCGGCCTTTGAAATGCCTGTTTGTAACCAATCCAAGCTTTTGCTTGGCATGGTTATGATGGATGACGCCTTGGATGCCTATCATGAAGAAGCCACAGAAGACTACGAGAAATTATCAGCCTTACCTGAGGCCAGGGAGGAAGAACATTACACAAGGTCAGCCCTTAAGCGACTGCCCTGGCTGTTGATTCTTCTGGTCTTATCTATTCCCATTGCCTACATTACAACTTTCTTTGAGGAAGTCCTGGTTGCTGTCGCAGTTCTGGCCTTCTTTCAACCCCTGATTCTTGATGCAGCCGGTGATGTTGCCACCCAGACCCTGGCTGTTACTTTGAGAATACTAACCAAGAACCCTCAAAAAGCGCTTAAAAATGGTGTGAAGGAAGTTCTTACCGGTGTTTTCACCGGTCTCATCATGGGGGCTTCAGCCTTTTTAATCGCTTATTTCCTGGCCTTACAAATGAACTCAGCACAGCCCCTGACCCTGGCTATTGTGGTTGGCTTGTCGCTGTGGGTTACTGTAATAATCTCTCCGATTTTGGGAGTTCTGATTCCTGTAGGTATCAATAAACTCGGTTTTGACCCGGCTGTTGCTTCCGGCCCTTTCATAACTACCCTGGCTGACTTAAGCAGTCTGTTGGTGTTCTTTGGACTGGCGACCACAATGTTAGGAGCTATATAAATGGATTATAAAGAATTAGATCTCTTAACAAAAGGCCATCCCCTCGACATCGCACGCATGATAGAAGAGGCGGATGCCGACCTGCAATTTGATATTTTGAATCAACTCCCGCTTGAACGGATGAATGCTGTCTTTATCGAATTAAGTGATGAATTGGCCCTGAGCTATATAGACTCACTCCCGGTGGAAAAGAAAAAAGCCCTGTTAAATGCCCTGGAAATGGATGAAGTTCGGAATTTACTGGATGATGTTGAAAACGCGGAAGCCCAGGAAATTCTCTCCCTATTGGTAGCGCCTAAACGACAAAGAATGGTGCGCATGCTTGAGTACGATGAAGATAGCGCAGCTTCTCTCATGAATACTGACTTTATGGTCATTCAGGAGGGAACAAGCATCGCAGAGGCGACCGGAAACCTGATCAAAAATGTGAAAGACAGTGATTTCATTGATGAGCTCTTTGTCATTGACAGTGAACAAAAATATCTGGGGTCCATTGAATTAAAGAAGCTGTTGGCCGCCCGGAAAGGTGATAGTCTCGATGAGATTACCGAGCGCAATCAAACTGTTATTTATGAGCATGATACAATCCATACGGCAATCCGGAAGCTCAGAGATTATGACGATACTGTAATGCCGGTATTAAATGAACTAAATCACCTGATCGGCATTATCACTGCTGACGATATCCTGGATATCATGATTGAAGAATATGAAGAAAACGTTGAACGCCTCGTAGCTATCGGCGACTATGAGGAAGATTCTTCAGCTTTTGTCCGAAGCAAGCAGAGGCTGCCCTGGCTCTTAGCCTCAATTATTTTGAACCTGGCCATCGCTGCATTTTTATCACTTTTTCAAAATACAATTGAACAAATTACTGCTCTGATTTTGTTTCAGCCCATGATCCTGGGAATGGCCGGCAATATAGGCACTCAAGCCATAGCTGTTACCATACTGGGTTTGCATCATGATAAGTTGCTGGGCGGGGATGAGACCAAATCTCATATTCGAGCTGAAGTGATGATCGGCTTGCTGAACAGTTTAATTGTCGGTTTATTCGGCTTCATTATTTCCCTTGTCTTCCTGTCATTTGTGAGCATGGGCGATCAAAACCCACTATATTTAGCCTTTGTAGTCGGAACTTCCCTGGCTGGTGGAATGTTCATTTCTGCGATTTGTGGCGTTTTTATTCCGATTAGCCTGGACAAGATGAAGGTCGATCCGGCTGTTGCTTCAGGCCCGATTATCAGCACGATTAATGACTTGTTCGCCTTAGTTATATATTTTGCGATTGCTACAGCCCTATTGCTGTAGTGAGCTCTTAACTTCACATGCTGTCGATCATCAGGTTAAGAGGAGATCTTTTTAATGAATAAAAAGATTAGTGTCGAGATATGCTGTGGATCTGCAGATGATGTAGTCCAGGCAGCCCTTGCAGGTGCAAGCAGGGTAGAGCTCAACTCTGCCATGTTGCTTGGCGGTCTCACTCCAAGTGTCGGGACGCTGATCGCTGTACAAGATGAACTCCAACTGTGGCATGACTCAGAGAAGAACTTTAACTTGCCGGAAATCTTTACCATGATCCGGCCCCGTGAAGGAGGTTTTTGCTACAGAGATTTAGAGTTTAAGTCCATGTTGGAAGATATCGAAAAACTTATAGAGCATGGAACTGATGGCATTGTTTTCGGCATCCTCCATGCTGATGGTTCAGTAGACCAAAGGCGGTGCCTGAAAATCTTGAGAATGATTGATCCTCTTCCGGCTGTCTTTCATCGTGCGATCGACACAGTGCCTGACTGGCGGGGATCCATGGACAGCTTAATAGATCTGGGATTTAAACGTATATTGACCAGTGGTCAGGCAAAGTCTGCCTTTGAAGGCAGAGAAACGATACGGCAGATGCGTGAACACGCCAGGGGTAGGATTGAGATCTTGCCTGCTGGAGGAATTCGTCCTGATAACGTTATTGAATTGCTGGCTTACACAGCTTGCGATCAGATCCATCTGTCAATGATGAAAAGATGTATTGATGACAGCATATCTGCCAATACAAATATTCGTTTCGGCAGCCAACTCCCTGCTTCTGAGAGCTTCTATTCTCTGGCAGACCGCGAAAAAATTGCAGCTATTGTCCACCAGGTCAATTCATAGAATATTCAGATCCTTACAGCAAGGACAGGAACAGTATAATAAAGAAAAATACAAGCAAGACAGCTATAAACATCTTGCGTCTGATGACAAGATAGGCGATCCATTCTCTGATAAAAGCGTTTATGGAGAAATAGAGTTTTGTCCTTGCGCCCCTGCCGTCACAGTCTATGCCCAACTCTCTGGCCAAAAGCAAGGCCCGAAGAATATGATAGCTATTCGAAACTACAAGAATGTTTGATTTGTTCTTCTTGCCGGCTTTCTGCAGGCTAGGATCGGCCGATAACAGAGCTTCTTCATGAGCATCAATCAGAGCCTTGGAGAAGAACAGGTTTTCCCGCGTTGTGGATGAGCGGTTCTCAATTATCATCCTTTCTTTCGGCAACCCCCGGTCTAGAGCAAAACTATACATGGCCTCCGCCTCCGCAAGTTTTTCATCAGAACCCTTACCACCGGAAAGAATCAGGATACTGTCCGGAATTTTTTGGAAAAGATCGATGCCTTTGTTGACACGCGAAGCCAGGAGCGGCGTTACTTCGATTCCGTCCTTCAAGCCACTGCCGAGAACAACAATATATTTATATTGCTTGTGTCGGCGCTTAATCAGATTGAGCAGGCTGCTGATAGTATAAAGTGCAAAAATGCCGGCAAAAAACACAAAGCAAAAAGATAGGTAAGAGTACATAAATCTCAGAAAAAAATTGTCAAAGGCATTGCTTAGCAGAGGCCAAATAATCAGATAAGCCAGATATAAAATTCCCAAACCCAGAGAAAGCAGCTGCGGCAGCCGGTGTCCTTCCTTACGGATCATTTGTATGGCAGAGAAGAAAAGGCCGATAATAAGAAAGACAGGGAAGAGGAGCAAGCTGACAATTACGATGATTCCAAGTATCAAACTGATCTTACTAAGAAAAGAAGCCGGGAACCTGACGAAGATAGTTGCAAGTAAAAGCATCAGGGAAAAGAGCATAACAATAAAAGTAAAGGCTAACTTGAGACCGCGCCTTTCCCGGATATATTGGTAGAGAAAAAGGAAGGCGTTGAATAGGAGCAAGGCAACCGCAAAATATGTTAAAAAAACTTGGGAAGTTGAAGAGCAAATAGCATGGTGTCCGCCTCCTTCATGACTCAAGCTGTCTAAATCCAAATGGCTGCTTTATTTTTAAAGCATATCATTCCACTGTGTATTATTCATTAGCCCGGCAATCAAGCAAAGACTCAAACATCGTGCAGAGTATTTGTGACATACTTAATTCAGGTATCCGCCAGTCAGGAGGAGGTATTATCATGACTTTTCAACCAAGATCAGCATCTGCATTTAATGATACGCACCTGAGGAGCCGACATATTTCACCTCAATCAGGTATGTGTTCGTTTTGCACCGAGGAATGCGATGGAAGCTGTGAGATTGCTTTGGCAGCTGTTTTAGGCAAACAGACTGTCTATCCGACCAATACGGGAAATAATCAAGTAGCTTCAGAGAAGGACTACCCAATTGACTTTTCACACTTTAATATTAACGGTCGTGTCTTTGGGGCTCTCGGAGCGGGGCCGACCTATGAAGAAGCCAATATATATAATGTGAATCTTGCCAGGGAGTACGGAAGGTTTAATCGGGTGAAACTGGCTATGCCCTTAATTTTGCCGGCTCTGATCAAGCTGAATTGGCAGGATTATTTCGCCGGGGCAGCCATGGCAGGTGTAAGTTGTGTGATTGGCGAAGAAGCCAGGGACAAGGATCCGGACCTGAAGATAGAAAACAAAAAAGTTCTGGGGTTCCCCGCCTTAGCCTCTATGCTGGATGCTTTTAGAAAATATTATCGGGGCTATGGTCAGATCATCCTGCAAGTCAATGTTGAAGATGATCTTCTTGGTATACCTGAATACGCAATACTTGAACATGGTTTGGAAGGCTTGGAATTTAAATTCGGCCAGGGGGCAAAAGGTACTCAGGCTAGGCAGTGAAGCTCAAGTAGACATGATTACCTTTGATGGTGCCGGTGGCGGCAGTGGCTATAGCCCCTGTAAGATGATGAATGAGTGGAGCCTGCCAACAGTTATGCTGGAAGAGGCAGTCTGTGAAATTGCGGAGAAAGTAAAAGCCGAAAACCGTTACCTGCCGGCGCTGACAATCACCGGTGGCTTTATTTCTGAAGACCAGGTGTTTAAAGCGCTTGCCTTTGGTAACCAAAATATAAGCTGTGTAGGTATCTGCCGGGCAGCGATGACAGCAGCCATGACCGCAAAAAACATCGGTGAAAGAATAAAGAATGCCGATATTCCTAAGAACATGAAACAATTCGGCGATACTGTCGAGGAGCTCTTTTATGATCTGGCTGATTTAAGGTCTCTTTATGGTAAAGAAGCTGACAATTTTTCACTGGGAGCAGTAGGAGTTTTCTCTTATTTGAATAAAATAGATTTCGGACTCAGGCATTTTGCAGCACTTAATCGGAAATTTGATATTTCTTATTTGGATCGAAGCGACTTGATAGCCTTGACGAATGCAGCGAAAGACCTATTGCTGGAGCAACATTGAATCCTGTTCGTAGACTTTTTATTCGTGATAATGCATAATCTTCCGCCGGCAGCTTGACTACTGAAAAGAGCTGGCGTAACTTGTGAAGAGAAAACTAGGCGCCGAGGTGTTCGCATGCACGTATATTCCAGAAAATTTATCTCACCGGAAGAACTGAACAAGGAGAGCTTATTGCGTATCCTGGAGGAACAGGCGGAGATTCGATTCGTTTCCGTAGCCGGTGTCGATCTGATGGGACATGAAACCGATGCGAAAATACCGGTGGAAGTCTTTCGTGAAAATATTGACGAATTCCTCCATGGTATTGCCGTGAGTACAGATGGCTCGTCCGTTGTTTTGCCAGGAATAGCCAGCATTAATAATGCCAAGATAGATATGAGAGCAGACACCTCCGTAAAGTGGTGGCTGGACCAAAACCCGGACAATATTGATCCGGAAACGGGCCGGCCCGTCAGCACACTTAAGATCCCCTGCTTTCTCATTCACCATGAAAAGGCGGTGGATTCCCGTTCCGTCCTGAAGCGCGCCGTAGAGTATTTTCAACAGGAAATTCTCAGGCTGATACGGGCATATCCGGAGGCGGTTGCTCCCTTAAAGATCAGCCCTGATGATGTAGTCGGAGTGGAGATCACAGCAGCGACAGAACTGGAATTCTGGGCGCGGGCTGAAGAGGATAATCTGGAACTGGAAGAGCTTTCAACTTCCCAGGAACTCAAGGAACAATACTGGGCCAGAACCCAGGGCGACATCCGCACGGGACTGGAAAGAAGCCTGATGAGAATGTCGGAATACGGCTTGTCTCCGGAAATGGGTCATAAGGAAGTAGGCGGCGTAAAATCACGCGTTAACAGAAATGGTGCCGGTCGCAGCATTATGGAACAGCTGGAAGTGGACTGGCGCTTTGATAATGCCATGCAGGCTGCGGATAATGAGCTGATCGTGAAGTTGATTATCAGAGAAACTTTCAATCAACTGGATATAGATGTGACCTTTCTGGCCAAACCCATGGAGGGCTTAGCCGGTTCGGGCGAGCATCATCATATGGGTGTAGTGCTTAAACTGGCTAACGGAGAAAAACTTAATCTCTTTGATGGTGGTGAGCATCATTTCCTGTCGCGCTGGGGCTATGCGGCTCTGATGGGTCTCCTGCACAATTATGAGATTACAGCGCCCTTTATTGTCCAGAGCAATGATGCCTTTCGTCGTCTGAAAAAAGGTTACGAGGCTCCGATCTGTATAGTGGCTTCTTTAGGCAGGACGCTGGAGGTCCCTTCACGCAACCGCACTGTTTTAGTGGGATTGATCCGAGACCTAGAAGATCCCTTTGCAACCCGTTTTGAGCTGAGATCACCCAACCCTCACACAAACACTTACCTGGCGATGGCGACAACACTCCAGTCCATGCTGGACGGTATTAAATGGGCAGTCTCAAGTGATAAGAACGAAGACCAACTTCTGGCTGAGCTCTGTAAAGGGCCGGGAGATGAGGCTGACTATCTGGAAAAGGACCGCATGTACCGCAGCGAGGATGATGTTTTCACCGCCTATAACGATGAAGAACGTGATATTTTGTTTGGACAGGCTCCGGCCAGTGTCTGGGAAAATGTACAGAACTTTGACCGTTATCCTGAAAAAATGCCTACCCTCACAGCAGGCGGTGTTTTTACTCCTGAGCTGATCAGCTCTTTCCGTATGGCTGTCACGGAGAAATGGCGGGTAGAACTTGAACACCGTATTATCCCAAACTTCATCAAAGAGATTCGCGGTTTACATTGTCTGCATCAAGGTCCCGGAAATCCCGGAGACGATGAACGCTGGGAAAAGGTGCACAGTCTGCGTTATGAGCTGATGATCTCGCATGATGGCAAGTCGGGCATTTTTGATCAAATTCATGAGGCTTTCGAGGCGGGAGATGATCAGACAGCTTCAAATCTGCAAAAGCTCATGTACGATGCGATGAAGAAAGTCAGGCTCAATTACCACGACTACCGGGTGCACATCCTGGACTAGTTGATTTTCTTCTATGAAAATGTGGCCTCAAGCTCGTCCGGATTGCTTAAACTGATCAGACTGTCGGCGAAATCCGACTTCTTGCTGCAAACAGTCAAACAATAATTTTCCAAGGGATACTGCCTGAAGCAAACCTTTACTTGTTTGCCGGCATCCCTGATCCGCAATTCAGTTCCAAAGCTGAGTTCCAGCTGTGTGGGAAGCAGAGACAAACCTGTACCCAGCAACTTCATGTAACTCTCCTTGGCTGTCCAGAGGTCAAAAAACTTTTGCTTTTGTACTTCCGGCTCCAGTTGCAGCAAATAGGCCTGTTCAGAGCTTACACTGACCTGTCGGATTAAGTTTTCATCGACCGGTAAAATCTGCTCAATGTCTACACCGACTTCCTCGTCTGAAAAGGAGCAAACCACTTTACTGCCGCTGTGGGAAATGTTGTAGAACAAACTGTCTGAAAGATAGGGTTTGCCCTTGTCTCCCAGAAGGACCTCTTGGTGTTCAAAAATCCCACGGCAGTCCAAACCGTAGGCCAAAAGAACACCGGCACCCAAAGATAGGCGCCGGTCTTTTTCAAAAATAAAATTCCTGACTTTCTCCTGACGGTAAGCAGGCATCTTGCCTAGGAGCAGCCTATAGAGACGCTCGTCAGAGAAAATCTTTGTATCAAGGATATAAGTTTCGATTAAATCCATGCCGGTAAAAGAGAAGCTATTCATCGTACATGATCAGACTCAGCTTGTTTTTGTTATTGGCCCTTCTATAGTGCATTTCATCGATAAAATTACGCATCACGTGGATGCCCAGACCACCCGGATTACGGTCTTTGATATCAGCGTGAATATCAGGTTCCTCTACGGAGAGCGGATCAAACAAGACCCCGTCATCGACAAATTCAAGCATGAACTTTCCCCGGTCAGATTCAATCTGCACCAGCAGCTCGCCGGGTGGCTTTTCATAGGCATATTGAGAGATATTGGCTGCGACTTCATCTGATACCAATAAGAGATAGGTGGTCTTTTTGGGATGAAGTTCCGCCGCTTCCGCATAAGAGGAAATGAAATCCAAAATATCAGGGATAGCTTCTATTTTTGCCGGAAATACTTTTTCGGCTTTAACATCTTTCATCATCATCCTGCCCTTCCCTTGATTTTTAAATCTTTTTATAAGGGGCTAGTCGATTTGCATAATGTCAGAAAAACCTGTGATTTCAAAAATCTCTTTCACAACATCATTTGCTCCGACAATCCTCATTTCTGTTCCCAGGCTGTTGACTTGTTTTTGTGACGCCAGCAGAACGCGAAGACCGGCACTGCTGATATATTCCAGAGAGGTAAAGTCAAAAACAATATTGGACTTTTCTTCTTCAAAAACCTCGCTGACCTCCTGTTCGAGCTGAGAGCTGGTGACAGTATCCAACCTTCCTTCAACTTCTATGGTGATCGTGTCTTCACCTATAGTTCTTCTGATTTCCATGTCTTACCTCCTAAGTATTCTAAGACTAGCATCGTAATATCATCTGCCTGCTCGGCTCCTGCAGCGAACGTGTCTACATCTTCTTTCACAGCAAGCATCAGGTCCCCGATCGGCATGTCCCGGGGCAGTCGGTTTACTGTTTCCAGCAAGCGATCTTCTGTATACAATTCCTGGTCAGAATTCGTAGCTTCCGTTATGCCGTCTGTGTAGAGAAACAGCCGGTCTCCGGGCTCGAAGACAATTTCCTGTTCGCAATAAGCGATGTTTTCCATCCCGCCTAAAACCAGATAAGCTTTGGACTTCAGCCAGGAATAGTCTCCTCCCTGACGGCTGATCAGTGGCGGGTTGTGGCCTGCATTACAAAAAGAGAAGACTCCCGTTTCCAGATCAATAATGCCCAAAAAGGCGGTGACAAACATATTGGCCCTGTTGTTTTCACATAGGGAGTGGTTGGCTTTATAAAGGATCTCACTGACAGGGATTTTTGTCAGAGCATAATGCTTGATCAATGACTTAGCTTCCATCATGAACATGGCTGCCGGAATGCCCTTACCTGATACATCAGCGATTGCCACACCTAGGAGATTTTTATCAACTACGAAAAAGTCGTAAAAGTCTCCGCCTACTTCTCTGGCGGTAAACATGCTGCCCTTGACATTGAACCTGTGATGTTCTCCGGTTTCCAGAATCCTCGTAGGCAGGGCTGCCAGCTGGATTGTCTGGGCATAGTAAAGTTCAGCATCAATTTTCGTTTCTACCTCTTTGATAGTTCTTTTCAAGGCGGTGACCATGGTATTTATCCCATCGGATAAAGACTCAAACTCCGCGTTCGTTCTGACATCGACATGCTCGTCCAGATTTCCTTCAGTAATGACTTGCAGAGAATCATTCACCAGGTAGATGCCGTTAATAACTTTTTTCTGCACCAAGACAGCTATCAGTACGAAGATAACGGTGAACATGGCCAGGTTGAATACAATTAGCAACTGAATCGTGCTGTCACGGTTAAGGTACATCTCATCCGCAGGTAGCAGGCCGATAATGCGGTAGTCTTCATAATCTTCGTAAGAGAACAAAGTTTTACTGCCGTTGACTGTTGTCAGCAAGGTTCGGGCATCGGCGTCGGCAAAATCTCCCTCGGAAAAGCCGTATTCTTCCAGTGATTTGTTGAGATACTGCTGATTGCTGATGCTGACGATAGTGCCCTTTTGGTCGGCGATCATTAGGATGCCGGATTTACCTATGCGAAAACCTGCAGCTAGATTCTTGATATCTGCAACTTCCATGGTCAGAGCCAGCTTTTCAGGACGATATCCGACCTGGACAATTCCGGGTGAATCGATGCGGGCCACTCCTGCATATTGAAAGATTTCCTTGTCAATACCCTTGGGCATGGGGTCCTGGACCAGTTCAAAATCTTTATCTGTAATTGCGGGCATGAAGGCAGCGGACTGAGGGTCCGAAGCCATAGCATAGCCGAGATAGGCTTCTTCAGTTCCCCCGATCAGAATTCCGTTCTCGTCGGAAATGTGCATCTCATCAACTTCGAGCAAAAGTCTGATATCTTCTAAAACTTCATCGAAAAAAATGATGTCAGGGTTAAGCTCGACCATTTTAGCCAAAGCCCTGACTTTAGCTAAGGCATTCATATCCGATTCTGTGCGGATCTCTTCCAGATTGCGCATGTTGATATCCAGCTGTTGCTTGACATCCTCGATCCGTAATTGGATTAGCGAATGACCATTTTCTTCTGCTTGTTCTGTTTGGACATAAAAAGAGATAGCAAAGGTAGCTAGAAAGCCAATAAGCATGAAAACCAACAACCAAATAAGAAATGTCCTGCGCATAAGTGACCCTTCCAATAAAATATTACATCAAATGAAAGATAATTACATCAACTTATAAGTCGTCAGCTACATCCTCAGGCAAAAGATAAGGATAAAACTCTTCACCTTGCTCGGTTGAATTATCCCCTCGGATGCTTACAGGATTGAGCACTGTTTTGTTTATTTCAAATTTAAAAATATCATTTCTCTGGTAGTTTCCCGCAATATCATGAATAGACTTAGCAGTGACAATTTCAGAAAGATCACATTCGGCGAAAGCGATTCCTTCCTGATTGTTTTTAATTATGTCACTGATGACGACTCCTGACGGTGAAACAATAAAGGAAGCTCCGAAAGTAAGCTTATCAAGCAAGTCGCGTAAATCTTTTCTTCCATCTGATAAGATCTCATATCCTTCGGCATCCAAAGCCTGAGATGACACTACTGTAAACACCTTGCCCTCATAAGACATTGAACATGCTCTGACCATTAACGTGTCTGAGTAGTCCTGAGCTTTCGACAGATTCCGCGAGCTAGGAAAACATGCCGGATATGTAGAGATATGAATCTGCTCACCCTGAGAAATAAGGGCATATTTAGCAAGCGAATTGGTGTTTTCCCCGCAGATCAGAGCTCCGATGCGGCCTATTTCCGTATCATGGACATTTAGGGTTGAGCCATCGCCAAAAGACCAGATCAGTTTTTCGGACCAGGTGGGCAGTAATTTCCGATGGCGCGCGATTAGATTACCATCCGGGTCAAAGATTAAATTTGTATTCCATAAGACGCCCAGACTCTGTTTCGGAGCTTTTTCGGTTACTCCAACTGAAAGAAAAACTTGATTGTCTCTCGCTATTTCCTGCAACTGTTGAAAGGCGGGACCCGGGATCTCGATGGAATTTTGTGCAAACTTTTTGAAAAGATCGTGCTGATCTAAGGGTGCCAGCATATGAACCCAGGAAGGAAAACCGGAAATAAAGGATTCGGAAAAAACAACAAGACTTGCACCGGATTCCTTGGCCCTGGTAGTGTAATGCCGCAGCCGGGAGATGCACTTATTTACGTCAAAATATGCCGGTGCAGCTTGAACTGCTGCCACAATAGGCCTGGGATAATTCACGGTATTCATAAACAATAAGCTCCTTATTCTTCAGGCTTTTGCTGATTAGAATCCGGCTATTCCTGTTCAGGCGGTTCAGCATCTACCAGTTCATCAGTCTTTTGCAGCTGAATCATAACAACCTTGTCATTGGCCAGCAGCTGCGTGTTGCCATCAGGAACGATGAGGTCGCTGCCTTCACGCTGGACCGTGATGATCAAGCAATCATGCGGAGGATTCAAATCCTTGATGAAAGCTCCCTCCCACTCGTGCCGTTCCGGAATCGTGAACTCGATCAGGTTTTGACCGCTCCTGTCAAAATGTGTTTCGCCTCCAAGTACGACAATATCATCTTCTTCAAAGACGACTTCGCCCCGCGGAACGATGGTTTTTCCATCCCGCTCTATTTTGGCAACGATAAAGTCAAACTCCATATTGAGGTCTTTGACCTTTGTGCCGATATGTTTGCCGCCGGACTTGATTCGGGTTTCCAGAAAACCGAGGTTGGCCTTGTCCAGATAGTAATTGAAGGTCTTCAAAACAGTATCACTGGGATCGAGCATGTCCCAGCCTTTAGCGCCGACAGGCATGAGAGATCCCTGAATCAAAGAGGAGAGCACGCAGATACCGAAGACTATATGGTAGACATCCACAGTGAAAACAGCGTCACTGTTTACTGCCATAATCGCAAAGGCAATGGCTGCTGCTCCTCTGACGCCGGCCAGAGAAATCATTTTGAGCTGCTTTCCTTTCATGCGGAAGGGCAGCATTAGTCCGTAAACTGAGAGAGGGCGTGCCAGCAGTGTCATGAAAACCATGATGGCTGCTGAAACAGGCAGGGCACGTATGAAGTCAGGCAGGTTGGACAGAAGTCCCAGAAGGAAGAAGAGACCGATCTGCATGATTTCAGTGAAGCCATCAAAGAAAAAGACGACATCCCGCTTGCCCTGAAACTCTTTGTTGCCCAGATAGATACCCAATATGTAAAGAGCCAGATAGCCATTGCCTCCGAAAATGTCGGCGGTGGCGTAAGTGATCAGCATAGCGGCAGCCATAAATACCGCATAGAGACCATCGGCCTGAAAGTTGACGTGTGTAAGTAATTTCCCGATCAGGTAGGCAAGTACAAAGCCCGCTGTCAGGCCTATGGCGACCTGTGCGATGATCAGGAGGGGGACAGAGACATCCGTACCCATGATAAGAGAGAGTACAATCATGGTCATGGTGTAGGCGGTGGGGTCGTTCGATCCGCTTTCCAGTTCAAGGAGGGGAGCCGAATTATACTTGAGGTTAAGGTTTTTTGAACGAAGAATATTTGATACGCTGGCGTAGTCGGTTGATCCGACGATGGAGCCTACGAGCATGCCTTCAAGCATGCTGAAACCAAGAACATAGTGGCAGAAAATCCCTGTCAGGAGGGCAGTAGTAATAACTCCGAGTGAACTTAAAACTATGGCTTCCCTGGACACCGGCTTTACCATGCTCCAATTGGTGCCGAAACCTCCGTAAAACATGATGACCATCAGGGCTACAGTGGCAAAGCCGTCGGCGAATACATAGTCGTTAAACTCGAAACCGATGGCTCCGAATGCCATACCCAGGATTATAAACAACAAAAGAGAGGGTATACCGTGTTTGTTCGATATGCGAATGGCAATCAGGGCCAGAATCAGAACAAGACCTATAATTAAATATTGCAATTATCGTCCCCCTTTTCTTGATTATAATCATTCTGAATTCAGAAGTTGCCTAATTATAAGGTTAAGTCCGCCTTATCTCAACTTTATATCGTGTAGAATACTGTAAGAAAGAGAGGTGCAAATGGCTAGGGGGAAGTATTCGCTGCGCAGTATCGCACTTAGAGTTCCGGTTATTCTTGTCGGTGTTCTGATTCAGGCATTCGGTATGGCGTCTATCATCATGGCTAATCTTGGCAGTGACCCGATTACGGCATTTGCGCAAGGTCTGGGCAATGTGCTGGGTCTGTCTTTTGGCAATGCCATGATCATTTTCAATATTGTGTTTTTACTGGCAGTTCTCTTTCTTGATCGAAAAACGATCGGTGTCGGTACAGTTTTACATGCTGTAACCGTAGGGGCCTTTGTTGATATGGTGACTCCCTGGGTCGGCAAGATGGCAGGGCCGGCGCCGGTTTTATCCGTGAAGATTATGCTCCTGCTTGCGGGCACCGTCCTGCTGGCGGTCGGACTGGGTTTTTATCAATCTGCTGAATTCGGCCTCGGATCTCCTGACGCTTTCAATCAGATTATCGCCAGAAAGCTGAAGATGCAGCTTCGTTGGTGGCGAATGATTTTCGACGGTCTGATGATTGTCGGTGCTTTGATCATGGGCGGGGTTGTTCATGCCGGAACTTTGTTGGGCATGCTCATGGTAGGCCCGATCATGGGGCCTCTGATTAACAAGATGGCACCGCTGGTCAACAAGTGGTCGGGCAATGAAGACCTCATTGTAGAAGTTAAATAAAAACTGTATAAAAGAGATCTCTCTTTGACCTCCTGAACAAAGTACTTTCTCTTGTCTTTTTGTTAGGCTTTTTACTGGTTTTCTTGATACCAGTGTGCATATTAATGAACTTATTGCCTATAACTATTCATTCTTACCTATAACAGGTAAGATCCAAGGTAATTCAAAATTGATTGGAGGCTAAGTCATGGAACAGATAATCGAGCTGCACAGTGAAACTATAAACAACAATATCCTTAAATTGATAGACCGGACAATTAAGCAATATGACGGTAGCTACAGGATAATCAAAATCAATTTTGAAGATCCTGAACAGGATAAAGTCTATATTAAGCTGGCGGTTGATGCAGAGGGCGACAAGTTTGAAAAGATCAGGCAGATTCTGACTAAAACTACGGGTGAAGCAGATCAATTGCCCGAAGCTACAATTCTGAAGCCCAGTTTTAAGGATGCAACAGCGCCGCCGGATTTTTATTCAACTTCTAATCATCCGACAGAAGTATTCATCGACGGGGAATGGCTGAATGTCAAGAATATCCGCATGGATGCTCTTCTGGTCCTGCGTGATGGTGAAGTTTATGCAACTCAACTGCGGGATATTAAGAAGGGCGACTTGATTGTCTGCACTTCTGCGGGAGTGCGTGTGAAACAAAGAGACCAGCAGGAAGATGCCGGAGAGTTTGCCTTTATGACAAATGAAGTCAGCTCGGAACGCCATGTTGAGCTTGAGGTCAGAGAACTTGCCAAAAAGATGAAGGATCTTATCGGTCGCGGAGGCAAGGTATATGTTGTTGCCGGGCCGGTTGTTATCCATACCGGCGGAATGATACATTTCCAGGACATTATCAGGAAGGGTTATGTGTCCGGTCTCTTATCCGGAAACGCCCTGGCTGTTCACGATATCGAATTTGATTTACTGGGTACATCCCTGGGAATTGATCTGAATACGGGTAATGGCGTCCCTGGCGGACATTCTCATCACCTGCGGGCGATCAACGCTGTCAATATCTCGGGAAGCATCGCGGAAGCTGTAGCTGACGGCACAATCTCCAGCGGGATAATGTATGAGCTGGTGAAAAATGATGTGCCCTTCGTTCTGGCGGGTTCAATCCGTGATGACGGACCACTGCCGGATACAATCATGGATTTGGTTGTTGCTCAGGAAGCATATACGGAAATGATCAGAGACGCTGATATGGTGATTATGCTTTCTTCCATGCTCCATTCAATAGGTACAGGAAATATGCTGCCCAGTTATGTGGAGACGGTCTGTGTCGATATTAATCCTGCTGTGGTAAATAAACTTGTCGACCGGGGGTCTGCTCAAGCCAAGGGGATAGTGACTGATGTCGGGCTATTCCTCTCCTTGCTTAATCAGAATCTTTAGTCACTTACCATATAGATAAGAGTTCTGCATCAAATGGTGCCAGGCACGATTTGATGCAAGGGAGGAGAAAATGACGAAGGAGGGTAAGGGAGTTCGTCGTCAGGCTTTACTGGCCGCATTCCCTTATACAATTCCGATATTTGCCGGTTTCTGGTTTCTGGGGCTGGCTTACGGGGTTTACATGAATGTGTCGGGTTTCAGCTTCTGGTACCCGATGGTCATGAGCCTTGTAGTTTTTGGCGGCTCTCTGGAGTTTGTCATGGTTACAATGCTGGTCAGTCCCTTTGCTCCTTTAGCAACTTTTCTTTTAGCACTGATGATTCAGGCCAGACATGTTTTCTATGGCATAGCCATGCTGGAAAAGTATAAGGGCTTGGGCTGGAAGCGCTTTTATCTTTACTTTTCTCTATGTGATGAGACCTTCTCATTAAACTATACGCTGGAGGTGCCTCCCGGGATTGACCGGGGCTGGTTTTATTTCTTCGTCAGCCTGCTCAACCATATCTATTGGTTCAGCGGATCAACTCTTGGCGGTCTCCTGGGATCGCTTGTCAAGTTCAACACTGAGGGGCTGGAGTTCGTAATGACGGCTCTCTTTGTTGTGATTTTCCTCGAACAATGGAACAAGGAGAAAAAGCATTACACGGCCCTGATCGGCTTACTTGTTTCGGTCGCATGTCTTGTCCTCTTCGGCTCGGATTCGTTCTTACTTCCGGCTATGGGGATCATCCTGCTTTTACTCATACTTTTACGCAAACCGATAGAAAAGGCGGGCGGACTTACGCTAACTGCTGACGAAAGGACGGCTGACCTGCCATGAAGCTGACTGAACAGATCATTGTCATAGCGCTTTGTGCTGTCGCCACTATGTTGCCGCGTTTTTTGCCTTTCCTCGTCTTTTCGGGCAAAAAACCGACACCCGAATATATCACATATCTTGGCAAGGCCTTGCCGGCGGCGAGCTTCGCCATGCTGATCGTCTATACTCTCAGGAATACTGATTTTTCCGGGGGGAGTTATGGCCTGGCCGAAGCCCTGGCGATTATAATTACTTGCGCCCTTTACTTCTGGAAACGGCAGATGCTGCTTCCCATCGCGGGCGGAACCATTGCATATATGCTGCTGGTGCAGCTTGTTTTTTAAAAAAAGGAGAGAAAGATGATAGTAACGAAATTTGGCGGCAGTTCCTGCGCAAACAGTTTTCAGTTCAAAAAGGTAAAGGATATCGTCGAGTCCGACTCACAACGTAAGGTCGTGGTTGTCTCGGCACCGGGAAAGCATCAGGGAGACAATTTTAAAATAACCGACACATTGTACCTTTGCTATCAGCTTTCCAGAGAGCAGCTGGACACAAGTGAGATCTTTGATAAAATTGCCGATCGTTACCGGGCCATCCGCAATGATTTGGGATTGACTTTTCCTTTGGAGGAAGAACTCGAAATAATCAGAAAAAAACTGATGTCCGGAAGCAGTGAAGACTATGTGATCAGCCGTGGCGAGTACCTTAATGCTCAGTTAATGGCAGAGTTTCTCGGCTATGAATTTGTAGATGCTAAAGACCTTGTTGTTTTTGATGCTGATAGTAAATACGATCAGGCTGCGACCTACAAGGTGCTCAGGCAATTTGCCGCTGACAGACTGGAAGATGCAAAGGGAATTGTCGTGCCCGGTTTTTATGGGGCGACTCCCGATGGAGAAATTGTTACCTTCCCCCGTGGGGGTTCGGACATTACAGGGTCAATTTTAGCAGCAGGCCTGAACGCGGATCTTTATGAGAACTGGACTGATGTTGCCGGCTTTTTAGTAGCGGATCCGAAGATCGTCGACAATCCCCAAAGGATAAATTCGCTCAGTTATGTTGAGTTGAGGGAGCTAAGTTATTCGGATTCTCAGATTATCCAGGCGGATGCAATTGCAGCTGCGCGGGATGCGGAAATTCCCCTTTTGATAAAAAATACCAATGATCCGGATAATGCCGGAACCATGATTCATTCTAAAAAACCTGATAATGGCCAACTGGTAACCGGTATTGCCGGCCAGCAAAACTTTACCGTCATTCATCTCAAAAAATATGGCAGGAATGAGGATTACGGTTTTATCAGGAAAGTCTGCACTATCCTCGAGGCACACAAGATTACGATTCATCATATGCCGACGTCGCTGGATACTATGTCAATTATTTTTCATATCGATAATAAGAAAGAGTTGAAGCAGATTATCGAGCAGATAGAGCTTTACTGCCATCCGGATCATAGCAGCTATGAGCAGAATATGGCTTTAATTACAGTAGTCGGTGAGAGCATGGCTTATCAGCCCGGAATCGCCGGAAAAGTTTTCAGTGCTTTAGGCAGCAAGGGTGTCAATATCCGCATGATTACTCAGGGAGCCAGTGAATACAACATAATTGTAGGGATTGAGAGTCATCAGTATGATTTAGCGATCAAAACGCTCTATGACTATTTTTTCGGAGAGGATGAAGAGAAATGAATATCGCGATTTTAGGTTTCGGCACAGTCGGGCAGGGTATCTACCGGGTTCTTGAAGACCGCAGGTCTGCACTGGAAGGACAATGTGGGCAAGAGCTTTGTGTTAAAAGAATTCTCGTGCGCGACCTTCAAAAAGATCGAGGTGCATTTTCGGCTTCCAGCCTTCCTCTGACTGACTCTTTCAAAGAGATCCTGGATGACGATTCTATTGAAGTTGTATTTGAGGTAATGAGTGACGGACCGCAAGGCACTGAATATGTCAGACAGTTGCTGGCCCGGGGGAAACATGTAATCAGTGCCAATAAGGCTGCTATCGCCGGAGCCTTTTTTGAGCTTCAGGAAACAGCCCGGGCTGCCGGTGTTCACTTCCGCTTTGAAGCTGCGGCAGCCGGCGGAATTCCCCTGATAGACCCCTTGGGAAAAATTCGGCATTTGAATACTATCTCGTATCTGGGTGGGATAATTAACAGTTCCACCAACTATATTCTCTCTGAACTCAGCCTGGAAAAACCACGGGATGAAGTTTTCGCAGAAGCATTGACTTTGGGAGTCCTGGAAGACGATCCTACCAATGATGTAGAAGGTTATGATGCAAGGAGGAAAATTGCGATTCTTGCTTCTATGATCCTGGCACAGGAAATCAACGAAATGGATATACCGACAATCGGTATCAGCCGGCTTTCAGAGGAAGACTTCGTCTGGGCCGGATCGGAGAAGCGCAGGTTGAAGTTGATTGCAGCCATGAGACAAGATGATGCTTTTTATCAGCTGTCTGTCTTGCCGACAGCCTTGCCCGAAACAGATTCTCTGGCCAATGTTGGTGGAATTATGAATCAGGTGCAGTTGAAAGGTGACATCATAGGTTCGCTTGTGTTTTCCGGAACCGGTGGAGGAATGCTTTCAACAGCCCATGGCCTCTGGACCGACTTTTTGGATGTAATCTGCTCCAGGCCCGGGTATTATTCTAATGTGGGTAAAATAAAAGCAGACCATTCTATGGAACGAGTTGCAGAGTTTTATCTGCGAGAGGCGGGGAAGGCTCCTGGTGAAATTAAAAAGATTTCCGTAAAAGAAGCACTTAGCCTGAATAACAAAGGATTTACTATAATTGAGATAGCTTGATTCTTTCTTGAAGAGAATTGAAAGGCAGTGATTATGCGTTACTTCAGTACACGGTCGGACAAGTATACAGCCAGCGCATCTGAAGCTATTCTGGCCGGGATTGCACCTGATGGCGGGCTCTTTGTGCCGGAGTCATTTCCGCAGCCGGACTTTGCCTGCTGGCGTGACTACACGTATCAGGAAGTAGCGGTAGATTTGTTCTCACTCTTTCTGACTGATTTTTCGCCTAAGGCTATCAAACAGATAGTGGAAGAATCCTATTCAACTAATTTTGACAGCCCTCAAATTACTCCTATTCACTGGCTCGACGAAGATACAGGCGTTTTGGAAATGTGGCATGGCCCGACCCTGGCTTTTAAAGACCTCGCCTTACAGTGTCTGCCCCAGCTTTTCGAAGAAGCGAAAAAGATTCAGGAGATAAAGGAGCGCTTTTTGATCCTGACGGCTACTTCCGGGGATACCGGTAAGGCTGCGATGGCGGGTTTTTCCGGAAAAAAGGATGCCTTGGTTGCTGTCTTTTACCCTCATGGGGGTGTAAGCAGTTTTCAGGAAAGACAGATGCTCAGCAATAGGGGTGACAATGTACGCGCCTTTGCCGTGGAAGGAAACTTCGATGACTGTCAGCGGAGTGTAAAGGCTCTGATGCAGGATGAAGATTTTCGCGAAAGAATGAGCAGACAATCAATTCGTCTTACTTCGGCTAATTCCATTAATGTCGGCCGCCTGATCCCGCAGATGGTCTATTACATTTATGCCTATCTGCAAAGTTGCAAAGAATATGGTGACCCCGTATCCTTTGTTGTCCCGAGCGGTAACGTGGGCAATATTCTCGCAGCCCGGTATTGCAGGGAGATGGGACTACCGGTGGGGAAGATTCACTTGGCGGCAAACAGCAATAAGGTCTTGCATGATTTTTTGTCTACCGGTATCTATGATGCAAACAGAGAACTGCTGAAAACGACGTCACCCTCGATGGATATACTCATCGCCAGCAATATGGAGCGTTACTTACACTTGCTGACAGGAAATTATTCCTATATCAATGAATTGATGGGTGCCCTGAAAAGGGGTGGCAGCTTCTCATTTGATGCAGGGCTTTTTGATCTTGAATCTTCATGGGTCAATGAAGATCAAGTCCTCGCCGGCATAGAAAAAGTCTATACAGATTACGGTTACTTGCTGGATCCGCATTCCGCCGTTGCAGCACATGCTCTTTTCACTTCTGGGGTGTCGGAAAGACGTCTTATCGTCAGTACTGCAAGCCCTTACAAATTTGCTGAAACAGTGCTGACAGCCCTGGGACAGGACTTGCCCCCGGATGACAGAGGACAGATTCTGCGGCTCCAACAGTTAATCGGTACCGACTTGCCCCAGACAATCGAAGAACTGTGGTCGCTTCAGCCTCAGGAAAGAATATGTCTTTTGCCTGAGGAGATGGAGGCAGCTATAGACAAACTGATCGGAGCAAATTATGAATAAGATTGAGATCCGCATCCCGGCCACTACTGCTAATCTTGGTCCCGGCTTTGATTGCCTGGGGCTGGCTCTGGATATATTTAATGTCGCAGTTATTTCTTGGTCGGCAGGTGCAAAGCTGACTCCCGACCATTTGCATGATTGGGCAAGGGAACTGCCCTTTGAGCAGCATGCAATTGCTGTGGCCTATAGCTACTATGCAAGTCAGCAGGCCGTTGACCTGCCTCTTATAGATATAGATTTTATCTGCGATATTCCGATTGCCCGTGGATTGGGCTCTTCTGCTACTTGTGCGATTGCAGGGCTTATGGCAGGACAATACATCCATAAAGGCTCATACGATAAAAAGGAGCTGCTAAAGCTGAGTACCGATCTGGAAGGTCATCCTGATAATGTTGCGCCGGCAATTCTGGGCGGGCTGGTTCTATCCTCCGGTAATGATGCCGAGATTGTCACGGTGAGTTTGCCTTGCCATCAGAATATTCATACCTTTCTGATGATACCGGATTTTGAACTTCGTACTGAGGAAGCCAGGGCCGTTTTACCTGAATTCATAGAACACGGGCAAGCAGTTAAACAGCTGGCATCCTTCGGTTTTTTATTACAGGGGCTGGCATGTGGAAGCCCTGATTTGTTAAAGCAAGGCAATGCAGATTTCTTGCATGAACCCTATCGCCGCAAACTGATACCGGATTACGATGCAATTGAAGAAATTGCCCTTGAATGTGGCTGCTCTGCTGTCAGCCTCTCAGGTGCAGGTCCGTCTTTGCTGGCTTTGTTCGCCGGTTCAGTTGATGAAGCTGATCAGCTTGAGTCTTTAATGATGCAGAAACTGCCTTCCGGCTGGGAGCTGAAACGCATCCGGATTAATCATTCCGGTGCAAGCAGTTTTTGTACCGGGACTGAGTAAATATTATTTTTTATCCTCTGAGTGGTTTTGGCCATAATATAAAACTTCGCTGATCTTCTTTATTTTCTTGTCTTTTTGTTGACAGTTTAAGCGTATTATCTGATGCTCGTGTGCATATTATTGATTTTCTTCTTTATAACTATGCAATCTCCTGTATCAAAGGTAAGATTCAATCTAATGAAAAATTAAAAGAAGGAGGAACAGATCATGAAGAAAATGTTAAGTATCATTGCTGTTTTGCTGGTCTCAGTTCTTGTTATCAGTATTACCGCATGTAACACCGGTAATGAAACCGAAACAACATTGCCCCAAACGACCCAGTCGACACCATCGACTACAGGAGGGAGCCAGGACTTTTATCAGGTCGGCATATCACAGCTGATACAACATGATGCACTTGACGCGGCAACGCAAGGGTTTAAAGACGCCCTTACAGAAAAACTGGGGGATCAGGTGAGCTTTGATTATCAGAATGCTCAAGGCGACCCCAACACAGCGGCTTCAATCGCCAATGGATTTGTTGCCTCCAAATATGACTTGATTATGGCTAATGCAACTCCGGCCCTGCAGGCAGCTGCAACAGCTACAGCGGACATCCCGGTTCTGGGAACATCTATTACTGAGTATGGAGTGGCCCTTGGCATTGAGGATTTCCAGGGGACGGTCGGCGGCAATGTATCAGGCACATCCGACCTGGCTCCGCTTGATCAGCAGGCTGCGGTTATCAAAGACCTCTTCCCGGACAAAGAATCAGTCGGACTCCTTTACTGTTCAGCTGAACCGAATTCTCTGTACCAGATCAACACAATGCAGACTTTACTGGAAGAAATGGGTTACCTCTGCAAGGCCTATCCTTTTACCGATTCCAATGACCTGGCGGCTATTACTACTACTGCCGTCAATGAAGTCGATGTAATTTATGTACCCACCGACAATACAGTCGCTGCCAACACCGCACTGATCGATAATATATGCCGTCCGGCAGGGATTCCCGTTGTCGCAGGTGAAAAAGGTATATGTTCCGGCTGTGGTGTAGCAACCCTGTCCATTGATTACTACGATTTAGGCTATGCCACCGGCCTGATGGCTTATAGAATACTTACAGGCGAGTCTGATATTTCAGAAATGCCGATTGAGTATGCACCCAACTTTGCAAAGATGTATAATCCGGAAATTTGTGCAGATTTAGGGATAAGCGTCTCTGATGACTATGAGGCTATTGTACCTTAAACGATCTGACCGTTAATCCATGGATCATACTGATTGGAGTTGAGTGTTATGCCACTAAACTTGCCTAACCTTTTGGACCAATTGCCGGGTGCGGTCGCCCAGGGACTAATCTGGGGCATCATGGCGATCGGTGTTTATATTACCTTCCGAGTTCTTAATATCGCGGATCTTACGGTTGACGGCTCCTTCTGCACAGGCGGAGCTGTCTTCGTCATCATGCTTACAAATGATTATAATATTTGGCTGGCTCTGGTCTTTGCCTTCCTTGCAGGTATGCTGGCAGGACTGGCCACCGGAATTTTCCATGTTGTTTTCGGGATTTCTACGATACTGGCCGGCATACTGACGCAGTTTGCCCTCTGGGCGGTAAATCTGCTGATTATGGGACGGCCTAATATTGCGATTAACGTCAACAATTACAATCTGCTTGTCTCTTTGCGTTACCTGCAGGAAGTAGCCAAAGGAGAGAAGCCATTTTATTGGTCTCCTATTTTGAGTGTCGGCATTTTTCTCCTGCTGATAATCGGTGTTTTATATTGGTATTTCGGCACTGAAAGCGGAATGTCGCTGCGGGCGACAGGGGCCAATGTCAACATGGCAAAAGCCCAAGGAATTAATACCGATTTTAATGTCGTATTGGGACTGATGCTGGGTAATGGACTGGTCGCATTGTCCGGAGCTATGCTGACCCAATACCAGGGATTTGCTGACATTAATATGGGGCGGGGAGCCGTCGTAATCGGCCTGGCTGCCGTTATCATCGGCGAGGCTCTTTTCGTTTGGATCTTCAAGAATTTTGCCCTTCGTCTGCTCAGCACGGTTCTGGGAGCCGTTATTTACTATATAGTTATACAGACTATTCTCTGGCTGCGACTTGACCCAAACTATCTCAAGCTACTAACAGCCTTGGTAGTTGCTGTCTTCCTTGCCGTCCCTTACTGGAAGTCCAAGCTGTCGATTCTGACCTTTAAAACAAAGGAGAATGGAGATGCTTAGGATAGAAAACGTCAACAAGACTTTCAATCGCAATACCGTTAATGAAAAGAAAGCACTGATTGACCTCAATCTTATGCTTAAAGACGGTGATTTCGTTACTGTCATCGGTGGCAACGGCTCAGGAAAATCTACTATGCTCAATATTGTTGCCGGTGTGCAACCGGTGGATAGTGGGAAAATATTCCTTGACGAAGACGATGTGAGCAGACTCCCTGAGTACAAACGTGCTGCCTATATCGGCAGAGTCTTCCAGGATCCCATGATGGGTACCGCTGCCGGCATGATGATAGAAGAGAACATGGCCCTTGCTTATCGTCGCGGATATCGTCGTGGCCTGAGCTGGGGCGTTACAAAAGCCGAGCGGGAACTATACTCTGAGCAACTGGAAACTCTTGAACTTGGACTGGAAGACCGGCTTTCTGAAAAAGCAGGCACGCTTTCCGGTGGTCAAAGGCAGGCGCTCACTTTGTTAATGGCAACTTTAAGGAAACCGAAGCTGCTTCTGCTGGATGAGCATACAGCTGCCCTGGATCCCAAAACCGCCAGGACTGTTTTAGCAATCACCAAGCAGATAGTTGACCAGCATAATCTGACTACCGTGATGGTTACACATAATATGAGGGATGCGATCGCTTTGGGAAATCGGCTGCGGATGTTTTATGAAGGACGTATCGTGGTTGATGTGTCAGGGGAAGCAAAGCAACAGCTTACGGTGGAAAAACTCCTGCAAATGTTCGACAGCGCCAGCGAAAACGGCGAATTAGAGGATATTCTACTGCTGCCCTAAGAGCTTCATTAAATACTCTTAATGTGACCGAAGAATAGAAATATGCTATCGTAGTTTCTGTTGAGATCTTTTGAAAGGGGAATTGCTGATGCGTTATTCCGCAGTGGTCACGGCTGCAGGACTATCTTCAAGAATGAAGGCCTTTAAACCACTATTAGCTCTGGCTGATGACACTATCATCGGCAAGGTTATAGATACTCTGAAACAAGCAGGTGTGGTTGATATTGTTGTGGTTATCGGCCACAAGGCTGAAGAAATGACAGCATATCTGGAAAAACTCGGTGTGCGGATCGCTGAAAACAAGGATTACGCAGAAACTGAGATGTTTGATTCCGTCAAATTGGGTCTTGAGGCCCTGGATGAAGATTACGATGCTGTTTTCATCACTCCCGGCGATATGCCTCTGGTAAAGCTTGAAAGTCTGGAGGCCCTGAAGGAGCTTAAGGCCGGAGTGGCTCGACCTGTCTATCAGGGAAAGGGCGGGCACCCTGTCCTGATCGCAAAAAAACATGTTGGCAGCTTGATTGCTTATAGAGGCGATCGGGGATTAAAGGGCGCCCTTCTTTCGCTCGATGATCCGATGATCGACCTTGAAGTTGACGATAAAGGCGTTTATTTTAATCTCAATACTCCCGAAGATTTTGAAAAAGCTCGACTCTATGAGCAGAAACAAGAGTCTGGGATGTCAGCCTATACTATTCCCACAGATGAGCAGATTGTTAAACTCTGGAATCACTTTAAAACACCCCAGGGGGTCAGGCTGCATTCGCTGGTAGTGGCGCAGCTTGCGGCAGAAATCGCTGCGGAACTTCTTGCAGCAGGCAGAAAACTTGATCTGGAACTCATCGCTGCCGGTGCTCTTTTACATGATCTCTGCCGAAGCAGCAAGAGGCATGAGATCGTCGCCGCTCGCTCTTTGCGGGAGCTCGGCTACCATAAACTGGCTGAAATTATTGAAGTTCACCACGATGGCAGCTGGGAAGATGACTTAGATGAAGCCGGAGTTCTTTATCTGGCAGATAAAATGGTCCTTGATACGCAAAAAGTCACGATAGGAGAGCGCTTTGCAGACAGTTATGCCAAATGTAAAACTGAGGAAGCGAAAGAAAGACACAATGAACGTTATCAGCAGGCTCTGCATGTATATGAGCTTTATCAGAAATTAATCGCTGTATAGTTTTTACAGGAAACATGAAGAAGTCGCTGAAAAAGCGACTTCACTCTTTTGATTCAGTTGGAAAAAAGAGGTCATCCGGCAATAGTCTCTTCATCATCGAATTCAAAACAGATCATGGCCCCCTTTTTCAGACCGATAAATAGTCCGGTTTCAATTCTATAAAACTCGCTCAAATAGGGCTCATGTCCAACTAAAACATAATTGCGTGTCGGATCTGCCTGGTCAAGAGAACGGTGCAGGACCTCATGTTCTCCGTCTGCCAGCGCTTTATTTTCAACAACATCAATACCTCCATAGGCTGCAGCCAGCATCTCTGCTGTTTGCCTGGCTCTTACCAGAGGAGAGGTCCAGATGACCGGGTCAGGTCCGATTAATTTCATGTAGTCAGGGATATCATTAGCAAATTTCTTGCGTCCCTTTTCACTAAGCTCCCGACTTGCATCCGGAGCAGAGGAAAAGGGTTCTGCGATGCCATGCCTTAGTAACCATATATTCATTTGAGTTTCCTCCAAGCTAAATTATCTGCTAACAAGATAGCAAGAAGAGCGGGAAAATGATGTACCATTTATGCAGATTAAAAATGATATGCATAAAAAGGCCGTCCTGCAAAGGGACAGCCTTTTCTCTCAACTCATATTCAAATTCAAAGAGCTGGGAATGAAGTGATGTCGACATAACATCATATCGTTATATTCCCAGCTTGGCAATCATCTCATCTTTGGAGATGCCGGCCTTGAAACCCTTGCTAATCAAGCCTTGTTTAGATGTATCACCGATAAGGATAGCTCCGCAGAGTTTACCGCCCTCAAAGTAAAATTCCTTAAAATTCCCCCCGTCATAGTTTTTGTATGTCTCATATTTGTGATCAGGCTTCGAACCGACATCGCCGATTGAAAAAGCCTTTGTATTGAAAGCATGCAGAGAAGTATAGGGGATAAATGTTTCAAAGATGTAATTGCCACCCGCAGCATTGATGCCTGCGGTTTTTCCCTGTTCTACGGCTTCGATCCAGAGAGCATAGTTGATGCCTTTAATTTCTGCACAGTCGCCTGCAGCGTAAATATCGGCAACCGAGGTTTCCATCTTTTCATTAACAACAATGGCGCGTCTGACTTCAATGCCCGTGTTTTCAACGAAGGCGGTATTGGGGTTGACACCTGTGGAGATAATGACAAGATCGGCAGGAATAGTATCCCCGTTATCAAGGAGAACCCCCTCGACAGAATCAGAACCGACCAGTTCCCTGGTGTCGGCACATTTCAAAAAATTGATACCGTAATTGTTGACTTTTTCTTCCAGAAGAGAAGAGGCTTCCGGATCAAGCTGGCGCGGAAGAATTCTATTGTTGTGCTCCAGAACGGATACATTGAGTCCCAGGCCTTTAAGACCGTTAGCAGCTTCAAGACCGAGGAGTCCGCCGCCGATAACAACCGCATTCTTTGAGTTTCTTGCATATTTCCTGATGTCCTGCATGTCTTTCAGGTGGCGCAGGGTGAAGACACCATCTTTGTCACGGCCGGGGAAGGGGGGGACATAGACCTCTGCACCTGAGGCAATAATCAGTTTGGTGTAGGGAAGGTCGGTGCCGTCCTCCAAGTTTACCCGCTTATTAACTGTATCAATTCCACTGACAGTTTTATTTAAGAGGAGATTAATATTCCGGTTTGCATACCATTGCTCATTCTTAAAGGTAATCTGTTCTACACTGATCTTTTCGTTGCTGAGCATCTCGGGAAGCCGCGGCCGGTAGTAACCTTTAACATCTTCTTTTGAAAGCATCGTAATTGTGGCGTCCTGGTCGAGCTTGCGGATTTCATCGGCTGCAGTTATCCCGGCTGCGCTCGCGCCAATAATGATAATTTCTTCACCCTTATTCGTGTTCATAATAAAAAAACCTCCAAAAACTTTGAGTGGTACCAGCTGTTTGTAATTCTAGCATCTGAACACAGTACTGGTGCTATATTCCTATCTTCAATATTATTTAATTTCCCAGACGAATGTGACGGTATCTTCAACCTCAATATCATCAGGAACAAAATCCAGGGCGGCTTTCATCATGACCATGCTTTTTTCTCCCAGATTAAAATCTGTTTTGGAATAGAGGTTCACATCGCCCCAGCTGTAATTTATACTCTGCAGATCACCTAAGGTGACAGCAGAAGCCTCACATAGAATCTGAGCTTTTCGCCTTGCGGTATCACTTGCCATTCTCAACAGATTATCTTTGATCTCAGTTTGGTCTTTTACTGTAAAGGCTATTGAAAGACGTGGTTCTGATGGACTGCCTGCTATAGCTGAAAGAGCTTCTGCCAGCCGTCCGGTATCGAAGTCAAAAGCCAGCTTGATATTGTGGCTGATGAGATAGCCTTTGAACACGGTCTGATAATTTCCGGCACTATCTGTTACACTCTCATATTCAGTGTTCACGCGAAAAGCAGTGGTCTTGAGGTCGCTTTTTTCGAATCCGACGGCACTTAGACTGTCTTGCAGCATTGCCAGCTGCCTGCCGGCCATTTCCATTGCCAACTCATACTCCTTGTTCAATACCTCCAACGACATCGAAAGCACGACATAATCTGCTGTGGCAGATACTTTGCCTTGTCCTGTAACTGTGATCGTTCTTTTCATGATATGTACCTCACTGTTAACAAAATATGTAATGATATACGCAAATAATACCTTAGATCCGTCTTCCTTTACATCGATTATGGCTGTACCGTAATATAGGGGATAGCAGACTTGTTGAATTATATCTTCCGCTGCAGAGGAATTTGATGAAAAATAAAAAGATAAACATTAAGATCATTGTCTTCGTACTGGTGCTTATACTTCTCTTTCC
>WPCH01314220.1_pt1 | contig 32203 bp, 37 predicted proteins | sample 5399881 | NCBI WGS metagenome assembly WPCH01 (sample SAMN12869468, study PRJNA574797) | sludge metagenome | isolation source: wastewater treatment of pH5 | place: China:Beijing | collected 2019-05-20
TCCTCATAATCTACGGTAATATGGACTTGAGACATGTTTCTTCACCTCCGGTTTGTGTTGTGTCGTAACTACATTGTAACCGAACGGAGAGACATGTTCTCTTTTTTTCTAATTTACACCATTATACGGGCACAACCTGATATATTCTAAAATTCGTCATACAACCGAAAATTTTGTTCCTCCGCAGGTGAATTAAGGGCAAAACAGCCTTCTGTATTGAATACAACTGGATTTTTTGCCCCGCAGACACCATAAACACGATTTCATAGCGGCACAGGCCGTCACAGAGGTCTGTCTCCAGAGCCTTATACCAAAAAGAAATAACGGCCCAAGCCCAACAAACTTTTGCGGTTATCCTATTAACTGTAAAAGTTGAGGACTAAACCGTTTACCGGCAGCTCCTTTTATTGATAAAATCACATAATTGCTGAGGAAATGCAAGAGATTCTTGCCGAACCAGCCAGGGGGACAGGCCCCGTGTCTGCTTTTCCAGACGCGGGGCCTGTCCCTCTGGCTGGTTTTATGATACACTATAGTATATTCGTTTTCACAGACATTTCCAGATCACATTAAGATAAAGGAGATATTCACATGAGTACAGCCCATATCAATGCAGCGAAGAAAGGCGATATTGCTGAATCTATTTTATTGCCGGGAGATCCGCTGAGAGCAAAGTTCATTGCCGAGAACTTTCTGGACAGTCCGAAGTGTTACAATGAAATCCGCGGTATGCTCGGCTTTACCGGAAGCTACAAGGGAGTGCCCGTCTCCGTTCAGGGATCCGGCATGGGAATGCCCTCCATGGGGATCTACAGCTATGAACTCATCAATGAATACGGGGTGCAAAATCTCATAAGAGTAGGTTCCGCAGGCTCCTTCCACGAAGATATCAAGCTGATGGACATCGTATTGGGACTCAGCGCTTCCACAGACTCCGCCTGGCAGCACACCTACAACCTCCCCGGCCATTTCGCTCCCTGCTGCGACTATGACCTTCTCATCAAGGTAAAAGAGGCCTCCGATAAGGAGAACATCCCCATTCGAGCAGGGAACATCGTCTCCTGCGACGTCTTCTATGAAGATAATCCGCACTGGTGGAAGGCATGGGCCAAAATGGGAGTGATGGGCGTAGAAATGGAAGCCGCGGCCCTTTACATGAACGCCGCGCGGCTTGGAGCCAAAGCCCTGGCTATGGTTACCATCAGCGACCATTTCGTCACCGGCGGAAGGCTGACTGCCGAGGAAAGGGAAAAATCTTTTACCGACATGATGAAACTGGCCTTAGAAGCCGCCGTAGCTTAAATAACAGATCAAATTGAAAGAAAAGCCGCCAAAGTTCCTGTTTCCCGGTGAAATCCGGACGCAGGGTTTCGGCGGCCTTTTTTATTCAATAAAGAAGTTCTCTATCTCTTAAAACTCGAGAAGTTTCAGTACTTCCCCTTCCGCGTCATCTGCTTTTCTTTCAAGATCCTCGACTTTTTGCAGGAGCTCTGCCTTTCGATCCGGGTCCTTTAGGGACGCGGCGTTTATCTTTACATTATAAAGAGCACCCTTCACAGAAGCACGAGCCATCAGCGCTGCTACGGCCCCGTCCGAAGAGGCGTTTTTATTCCCCTTCTCAATGACGATCCTGGCATAATCAAAAATATCAGCGCCCTTTTCCGCTATGCTTAAAGGGACGATGGCCGCCTCATAAAGAGCGTCCTGAATGGCCTTTACGCGGCAGGCCTTCTCCTCATCCGTGTTTTTCGGCAATTTGAAGCAATCGATGACCTCCGCGTAGGAATCCGCGTCCCGATCCATGGAGTCGAGAAAAAAGACCCGGACAGCCTCCATCTCTTCCCGGATTCCGGACATTTCATCCCAACTCTCTTCATAACCGGTCTTCTCCACCGTCAGAGAAGCTACCATAGCAACAAGACTTGCTGCCGTAGCCCCGGCCATAGCCGCGGCGCTTCCGCCTCCCGGAACCGGAGAATCCGACGCCAGTGTTTCTGTAAATTGATCAATGGTGAGTTCTTTTAACATGTTTTCCGCCTTTCCTGTTCTATACGTTCAATTTCTTCCTTACAGTTTTGTTTGGATGTCATTCTGAGGAGCTCTCGACGAAGAATCTTTCCTGTTGTGCAAGATCCTTCGCTGTGCTCAGGATGACAGGTATTTTGGTTCACAATGAGGAGATTTGGGGCGCCAGCGTCAGCTTCAGCCTTCATAGCAACTGCGCTTGTCATATACCATTTCTCCCGATTTAAGTACCCGCTCGACGATATTCACTCCAAAATGATAGTGCAGAAACTGATAATCGGGGAATTCCAATATAACGAAATCCGCACTCTTTCCTACATCAATGCTCCCCACCTTCTCCTCCCTTTTCAGAGCCGCGGCGCCGTTGATGGTCATGGCGGTAACCGCCTCCTCAATGGTCATCCCCATATATATGGTGGCCAGGGCGAAGAGCAGGGGTACAGAATTGGTGAAACAGCTTCCCGGATTGAAATCTGTAGCCATTGCCACCGCACAACCACTGTCAATCATCTTACGGGCTCTGGCATAGGGTTCTTTCAGGCTGAAAGCCGTAGCGGGCAACAGCGTGGCAATAACTCCTTTTTCCGCCATCATTTCGATACCCTTATCCGACGCCTGAAGCAGATGATCCGCGGAAACGGCGGAAAGCTCCGCTGCCAGCTCCGTTCCTCCTATGCGGACGATCTCATCCGCGTGAAGCTTCAGGTCCATTCCGTATTCTCTTGCCGCAAGAAGAAGTCTTCTCGACTGCTCTACATCAAATACATTGGCCTCACAGAATACATCGCAGAATTCCGCAAGGTTCTCTTTCGCCACCTCCGGAAGCACTTCCTTTATAATGAAATCTACATAATCATCCGTCCTGCCTTTGAATTCTCCGGGGACGGCATGTGCCCCCATAAATGTAGCGGCAATATCCACCGGCTGCTCCTCATTCAGCTCTTTCATAGCCAGCAGCTGCTTTATCTCCGTATCCCGGTCCAGACCGTAACCGCTCTTTCCTTCCACGGTAGTAACGCCGAAGGAGAGCATAGAGGCCAACCGTCTGCGTCCGTCCTCTTTCAGCTCTGCCAGGGTTGCTTCTCTTGTGGGAGTGGTAGTTGCGTTGATACCGCCTCCCCGCTGCATGATATCCATATAATCGACTCCCGAAAGCCGCCATGAAAATTCATCGGCGCGATAACCTCCGAAAATCAGATGGGTATGAGAATCTACGAAGCCGGGCAGTACCGCCCTGCCGCTGCAATCTATGACCTCCGCGTCGGCGGCCTTTGGCAGCAGCGCTTCCGTAGTTCCTACGGCGGTGATCAGCCCATCCTCCATTATGACAGCTCCGTCTTTGATGACATGGAGTTCATTCATCTCCCGGCCCTTTTTAGCAGCGAACCCGCTGCAGGTCACCAGCTGACTGGCATGGGTTAAAATTTTCTTTGACATCTTATTTCCACCTTTCAGCGTCTCACTCCATAATGCGGTTTTCTATAATCTGATCGCTGGAAAAGTTCTCAATTCCCAGGTAATATTCGGCGCAATCGATAAGAGCCTGCTGAGGTACCAGACCGATGACCTCGCTGCCTACAACGGGCACGCCGTATCTGGCCGCCTCCATACGGATCATTTCAAAGGCGCTGTAAATTGTTGTTTTGGTGTAATCCGTCAAATTCATGGATACCTGGGTCTGCTTCCGCTCTGTCAGTTCCACGCCCATAGCCTTACAGTAACGAAGTCCGCCGCCAAGGTGGCGAACCTTTTTCGCGATTGCCGAGGCGATCTCCAGATTGTCCGTCCCTAAATTTACATTGTAGGCGCACAGAGGCATCCTGGCGCTGATTGCCACAGCGCCGAAGGTGGGGTGAGGAGCCCCGGGACCGTAATCCGGCATCCAAAGGCTGGTATCTTTCATCTTTTCCCCAAGCCCTTCATACTGACCCCGACGAACATCCGCCAGGTTTTCCCTGTGAGGAGCCGAAGCGGATTTCTCATAGAGAAATACGGGAATATCATATTTTTCTCCCACGGCTTTGCCCACTTCCCTGGAAAGGGCTATGGCGTCTTCCATGGTAACATTCTTAATGGGGATAAAGGGCACTACGTCAGTGGCTCCCATCCTGGGGTGCTGTCCCTCATGGGAATTCATATCGATGATATCCCTCGCAATACCGATGGCTTCTATCACAGCGGCTCCAAGGGGCTCCGGTTCGCCGACAACGGTAATAACGCTGCGGTTGTGATCCGCGTCGGAAGAATAATCCAACAACCTTACTCCTTCTTTACCTCTGAAAGCATCGGCTATTTTCTCTACCTTCGAAAGATCTCTGCCCTCGCTGAAATTCGGTACGCATTCCATTATCCTTTTTATACTCATATCGGCCACTCCTTTCAGTTCTGTCCCATTATCTTTTGTTATACTGCTGCCTGACATAGCCGGCAAGCTTCTCTTCATCCTCTGCTACAAATGGCAGAGTAATGTGGTTTTCATTTCCCATGCCGTTGTAATCCATGCAAGTCTCCACCGCGTTTTCGTTTCGGGCCCAGGCCCTCCTGGCAACACCGCCCATTACATCCCAGGGCATAGCGCTTCTGAGGATCTGATCCACCCGTTCGCTGCCATCCAGCACCATTCCGAAACCGCCGTTAATGGACTTGCCGATTCCCACCCCGCCGCCGTTGTGCAGGGCAACCAGACTCATACCTCTGGCGCAGTTTCCGGCAAAAATCTGTGTAGCCATATCCGCCATAATGTTGCTTCCATCCTTAATATTTGATGTCTCCCGGAAAGGAGAGTCCGTGCCGCCGGTATCGTGATGATCCCTGCCCAGCATTATGGGACCGCATTCTCCGTCCCGCACCAACTTATTGAAGCGCAGAGCGATATCCCGCCTGCCCAGGGCGTCCTGATAGAGGATTCTGGCCTGAGAACCAACTACCAGTTGATTTTTCTCCGCGTCGCGGATCCAGTTGTAATTGTCTCTGTCCTGATATCTGCGGTTGGGATCGATACACTCCATCGCCGCCAGGTCCGTTCTTCTCAGATCTTCGGGCTTTCCTGAAAGACAAACCCACCGGAAAGGACCGTAACCGTAATCAAAGAGTCTCGGGCCTAAAATATCTTCTACATAGGAGGGGAAGATAAAGCCATCTATCTCGTTCTCACCGTTTTTACATATTTCCGGCACTCCCGCGTCGAAGATCGCCTTCATGAAGCTGTTGCCGTAATCAAAGAAATAGGTGCCCTTTGCCGTAAGCCTTTGAATGACTTGAAAATGCTCTCTCAGAGTCTCATCGACCAGCTTTCTGAATTTTGGCTGATCAGCCGCCAGCAGCCTGGTTCTCTCTTCGAAGCTCAGACCCTGGGGGCAGTATCCTCCGTCGTATACAGCATGGCAGGAGGTTTGATCCGACAAAAGATCTATGTGTATGTTTTTCTCATCGGCGTATTCCAGCAAATCTACAATATTTCCCTGGAAGGCAATGGCCACAGCTTTTTTCTGATTTTTATATTCCTCTGCCTTTACGTAAGCTTTGGCAGGGGTTTTAGCAACGTCGTGAACCCAGCCCTGTTCAAAGCGGGTTTTGATCCGTGAGGGATCCACTTCAGCGATGATGGCCACACCTCCCGCGATTTCAGCGGCTTTACCCTGTGCCCCGCTCATTCCGCCCAAACCGGAGCTTACAAAGAGCTTACCCGTCAGGTCGCCGTCATCGGGAATTCCCAGCTTGAGCCTTCCCGCATTGAGCAATGTATTAAAGGTTCCATGAACTATGCCCTGGGGACCGATGTACATCCATCCCCCCGCTGTCATCTGTCCGTAGTTTGCCACGCCAAGAGCCGCCGCCCTGTGCCAGTTTTTCTGGTCGTCGAAGAGTCCTATCATTAACCCGTTGGTTATAATTACCCTTGGCGAGCTTTTGTGGGAATGGAAGAGGCCTAAAGGATGACCGGATTCCACCACAAGAGTCTGCTCATCTGTAAGCTCCTCCAAATACTGTTTAATCAGAAGGTATTGCATCCAGTTCTGACACACCTGTCCCGTCTCCCCGTAGGTAACCAATTCATAGGGATACAGCGCTACGTCAAAATCCAGATTGTTATCAATCATAACCTGAAAAGCTTTTCCTTCGATACATCTCCCCTTATATTCATCAATGGGCCTGGCTTTCATCTCACCGGAAGGGCGAAAACGGTAGCCGTAGATCCTTCCCCGGGTAAAAAGCTCTTCTAAAAACTCAGGGATGAGCTCTTCATGCCATTCCGGCGGTACATACCGCAGGGCGTTTTTTAAGGCTAATAAGGTGTCGTCCTCACTCAGGGTAAATTGCCTCATGGGCGCCCGGCGGATTCCTTCTTCAAAAGGCTTTTTTTCGGGCAGCTGGCCTCCCAGACATACGTTCATTGAGCTGCCGATACGTTCATTGTTCAGCATCTACCTTTACCTCCTTATTCCAACGGTCCCGTGACAGACTCCGCAGCCTTCAGTATGGCCCCGTTGCGAAGCAGTTCCGAGCACTTTTCCATATCCGTATAAAGGATTCTGTCCTTTTCCAGGGGCGGTACCTGTTCTCTGATTAGATTGTACACTGCCCGACCGGCCGGTGACAAGCCCTCACTGCCTCTGAACTCTACCCCCTGAGCCGCGCACATGGCTTCGATAGCCAAAACCTCCGTGGCGTTGTGCAGTATCTCCCGGCATTTTCTCGCTGCTGTCATGCCCATACTCACATGATCCTCCTGATTGGCAGAGGAGGGAATAGAGTCCACAGAAGCCGGGTGAGCCAGGACCTTATTTTCCGACACCAGAGAAGCCGCCGTATATTGAGCGATCATCATCCCGGAATTCAGGCCTCCGTGCTTGACCAAAAAGGCGGGAAGTCCGCTGAGAGCCGGATTTACGAGACGCTCTATCCTTCTCTCCGATACATCAGCCAGTTCCGCCAGGGCGATACCCAGAACGTCCAGCCCCATGGCCATATATTGCCCGTGGAAATTACCTCCCGAAAGAACTTCTCCCGTATCGGAAAATATGATGGGGTTATCCGTCACCGCGTTGAGCTCGTTTTCTATGATTCCCCGAACGTAGTTGATGGCGTCTCTGCTGGCTCCGTGGATCTGGGGAATGCACCGGAATACGTAGGCATCCTGGACCCGCTTTTCTCCCTGCCGGGTTATATATTGACTTCCATCAAAAAGCTTTCTCATATTCTCCGCGACGATCATCTGTCCCGGCTGGCGTCTCACTGCGTGAAGACGCTCATCCATGGCGTCGGCGATTCCGTCTTCCGTTTCCATAGTCAGAGCGGAGATGACCTCGGCGGATTTCATGAGTTGCTCCCCGTCGGCTATGGCCAGAGCGCCGAGGGCGCACATAGCCTGCGTGCCGTTAATCAGGGCCAGGCCTTCCTTTGAGGTCAGTCTTACCGGTGTTATCCCGGCCATATCCATGGCTTTGGCTCCGCTCATTCTCTCGCCTTTGTATTTTGCCTCTCCCATTCCCAGAAGGACGAGAGACATATGGGCCAGGGGAACCAGGTCGCCGCTGGCTCCCAAGGATCCTTTCGATGGAATCACCGGCGTGACGCCCTTGTTGAGCATCTCCACCAGGGTTTTCAGCGTCGAGAGTCTTATCCCCGAATAGCCGATGGACAGGGCATTGATGCGAAGCAGCATCATAGCTCTTACCACCTCTTCCGGCAGAGGCTCGCCCACGCCGCAGGAATGACTCATGATAAGGTTCTCCTGCAGTGTAAAGGTATCTTCCTCCGATATGGTAACGTCGCTGAATTTTCCGAAGCCCGTGGTGAGTCCGTAAACAACTTTATCTTCGGACACACATTTTTCCACGACGTCCCGGGCTTTGTTTACGGCAGCCTCTGCGGTCTCCGACAGGGCCACCGGAACTCCCTCCCTTGCCACAGCTATGAGCTCTTCAAGGGTCAGCTTTGCCTCTCCCAATAAAATTGCCTTCATCCGTCTCTCCTTCTTTCGTTTTATAAGTCTTGATGACGGGATTTTTTCCCAATACTGCGTCACCGCTTTATCCCAGCACCGCACCATTCCGATAATTGGTAGTTTTGTACAAAATAATCCATATATATGGCTAAAGTTTACCATTATTCTTCCCTCTCTGCAATGAAAAAAGCGCCCGTTTTTCGCAGGCACCGACGGCTGAGAGTCAATTTATTTTATGAGTATAGTAAAGACTGCTGGTCACGTTATCGTAATCCAGCCTCGTTTCACACGAATCCTTAACCGGCCCGGATCAAAGTGATCCTCCTGAAGCAGCATTTTAAGTGCAGCTTCGTCCTGTAGATCTGCAAGAATCCCTAATTCATCAAATTGAAAAACCATTGTTCCGGCACAGTCACAATCACTGGCCATGACTCCCCAATAGGCCTTGCAGAAAAAATCTTTTACCGCCTCCGCCTGTTCCGGGTTTAGTTCAACATTCAGGAACTCTTCGTCATTCAGGCCCATCCCATCACCATAAATAATCACCTTTTCAGCAGACCTGATCTGCTTTTTATATGCCTCAAAATAATAGACCTGAGGGGCGGCTATCAGCAATGCCAATACACACAAAACAAGAACAATGCCTATGGCCTTCCGTTTGTTGGTTTGAATTTTCATTTCCACCTCCGGTTAATACACAAATCTCTAAACCGGACTAATCAAAACATTTACCGCAAACGTCGGCGGAGGGCACGATCTGCTTCTGCGCGGCACAAAAAGCCCTGCACTTGCTCCGGTCCACACCATCAGAAGTGATGGCGCCGGCAGGACAACGATGGATTTTATCTTCAACAATCCGTGTTTCTCCATAGGGCTTAAATTGATATGATTTCTCAATTTTATCCGCAATAGCATTCAGCAAGTCTCCGTCGGACTCATTGCAAAACCCCGTGGGTTCTATTACGTATTCGGTTATTACGGAACCGAAACGACCCGCGCTGCCGGCAGAGGTGTTGAAAGATCCCGCTATTCCGAAATCCCCCATTCCTGCCGCAAAGGCAGTCAGTTTATGAGACCAGTTGGGACCATCCTTTTCATCACACCAATCACTGGGGAGGTTTGCAAGAGAGGCGAGCCTGCCAAGGCTCTCGAGGGTTTCTTTTATGGCGTCATTAATCATTGCGGAGAACATTATAGAAGCATCCCAGGCAGCAGTCCACTCTTTAGAAACCGTCTTACCTCCGCGGTTGCTTTCCGCTACCCATGGAGCAAAGGGCAAAAAATGCACGATGATGGTGTTTCCAGGCCTGTAGATTTCTTTCGGGTGCAAGGTCCAGTTTCTATCATTAAAAGTAAAGAAAAGAGGATCTTTCGCAGACGCGTATCCGATGATGGGATCCAGAAACACGTCCGACAGCCCTTTTTCTTTTTTGTAGTCGTCGGCAGTGGACATCACTGCTTCTTCAATTCTCTTTTTTATATCAATTCCCCACATGTCAGGACTCCTTTTATTATGTAATTACAAATGTATGTTACCCGCCCGCTCCGATAGTAAAACAAAAGAAAGCAACGCATGTAGCTTTCCTTTGCTGGTTTTATCTACAATTAATAGATTAATATAGACAAAAGCAAGCTCTCATGTCACTAAGAAGCTTGCTGTTTTGTTTGTTCTTCTAACTCGGGTTTCGTTTCTTGCTTCGATACATCTGGATAATGATCGCATTGCCTATGATTTTTCCAGATAGCCCTTACAAGTGCTTCTTCTTTTTCAGTCATAAATAATCCCTTCTTCCATTTAACTATATTCTATTCTCCCAGCAGCTAAACCAAGGATGGCCTTACGATTAAAATACCATTAGACTGTTAATTTCCAATAATGCAATCGTAAAATTCATTTTAATTTTACCCGGATCAAGCATTAATTATAACATCCTGATTCAATTCTTTTTTACGGCACAAAAGAACCGCCCCTTTGTGTATACTGACCACGCGAGAAAATGGCAGGATGTATACCCTGCCAATTAAACCGTACACATTTGTCGTAGAATGAGTCGTAGAGTGACAGAGGACGGGGTTGCCGTCGCATGTAGTTCATATTGGCAAATCTCTCTGTATTTTAGATGGAGTTACTGGACTCCTTGAAAAATGGTAGCTTTTTCAGTGGCCTCATTCCCCTCGCCGTGCCTATCACGTTCAAAATCAGGGGGCTGTAGCAAAACGAAAAATTGCTACAGCCCCCTGATTTTGCAATAAACGGATGATTTACCGTTTACGATACCACTAAAACATATCTCGATACTCTTCATTTAAGATTTCATATTCTATGGATGATACATCAAGCTCTTCTAAATCGTTTTCTTTAAGATATTGATCAATATTAATCTTAATGATATGCACCGGAGACTCATATCTTGGCCTAAATTCATTCCAATATTGATCCCATGTCAAGCCGGCAGCTTCGATTTGTGTTTTTCCAATCGCATAACTTTCTTCCGTAGATTCAACTAATTCCCTCATCTCTTGCGTAAAGGCAATAATTTCCTCATCAGTTGGCAAGAGGCCATGCTCTTCCGCAAATTTTCTTTCTGCTACTTCAAGCTTGATTGACTCCCACGCGTCTAATTCCGGGGCCTTAGAGCCAGTTGCTTCAAACAAAGCGGCTCTCGCGTTAAAATATGCCTGCGTAATTTCTTCATCAAGCACAACGGCAAAAAGGTTGTTCTCAAATGGGACTTTTCCATTGTATTCAGCAAATAAATCTGTAAAGGATTCTTTTATTGTAGTTCCAATTTTATATGCAGCATCTTCACCTTCATAAGCAGGGCGGTTCGCCATAAAAACGGTACAAGCCAGTGCAAAAACTATGACTAATGTTATGATAATAAATACTGTTTTCCTCATGTTTTTTCCCTCCTATTCTAGATCTATTCCCTTTGACTTCTTTATTTTGGCCCAGATACAAATAATGATAATGTATGGCTTGGGTTATGTATGTATCCCCCTGAAACAGTAAAATAAGAATTTCCTGTCTCCTCTACTTCATACATAAAATACTTATTGGGATTCCCTTCAACATAATGGTAATAAGCCGCAGTGATTGGAATTATCAACTCTGGAAACGTCCAAAATGAACTCGGTGATGGTTCTACTCGACGGGTAGTTGTACTACCATAGTCTATGCGTTCAGTTACAGAGTGCGTTAAATATCCATTGCTTATATCTACTCTTTTGGGATCGATATGTGCTGATGTGCTAATTTTAGTCAGATAATATTGGGCTGGCGCAGTATTAAACTGTGTGTTGAAGCACAGTTATATCCTCCAGAGGCTCGGGTAGAGCTATCTTTCCATCAACTGTACAAATACCATAATCTGTACGGCCATCTCCATTGGCTTTTTTAAATATAAACCTTGTATCGTCGAGCCACCAATCTAAAACGTAATAGCGGAATGTTTCATCACCGGTCAAGATCGAGGTTTCTTTTCCGGTCTCCATATCCTTAACAAAAATAGACATCGACGCCAGACAATTGCGGTTAGTGTTAAACAGGCCATGGCTTTTGAAGGAGAAAAGGATTTGCCTATATCCCAAATTAACGTAATATTGTTTTGCTCGGCAAGAGCTTGATAGTCGCTGAAGCCTAAACCGAGATAGCTGTCAGCCACATTAAAATCCGCCTCCTCTCCTAACGGAATCTCATCCCCTTCCAGCGCCACCCAATTTCCATCATGGATCCCTGTACCTCTGTCCGGGGGTTCCGATAGGCTGCAAGCAGAAAGAGAAGCTACAAGTAAACACGATATTATTAATGCTTTTATTTTCTTCATATAAATACTCCTCGCGTGTTTTGCAATTAGGCTCTTAGCCTCATTTCTTCCTGCATAGTCTCCCTTGTGTCGTGAAATGAGCAGGCTCTAAACAAGCGGAAAGACAGATACCGTGTTTGTTTCGCAAAGAACAAACACGGTACTATATTTCTCTATGAAGAGAGGTCCTGCATTCATTCCTCGTCTGTGAAAGAAAAGAGGCCTTTGTTATTTAGAGTGAGCTTCAGTAATTTGTATCCATCAGATTCATTATCAACTGTGGCCGTAAAACTGGACTCATTTTCAAACTGTCCAAAAAACACGCGGCCGAATCCGCTTTCTACATGCGGAATAATAGAACGCAAAGTTTCATTGCTTTCGTCTTTGTATACTTGAAATCTGTCACCAAAAGAACTCTCGTCGATTACGCTTTGAATAATCAGTTTATCCTCTGCGATAGTATACTTCATAATGTTCACGCCAGTAAGTGTTGCAAATGCATATGATTTACCTGCAATATAGATAGAATCATCCTTTGCCATAGTGTCAACTATTGTCGATCGTCCGCCATTTTGTAATAATACTTTCCTTTTTCCGCTCTGCTCAAAAATAACCCAAGTCTCACGGTTGCTTTCTCCATACTCCTCAACTGGCTGCCAATATACTGTGATTATTCCGCCATAAATTTCATAAGGTTCCGAAACCTGAAGCGAACTGTCATTAGCAATAAACTGGGCTTGCTTTTTTCGATCCTCGAGGGAATAGGAATTGCTCATCGTCCAGTCAGAAGAATCGGAGACTGCTGTTTGGTCAGACTCATCCGAATTAAAGTGGTTAGCAGGGGGGGCGGCACACCCTGCCATACAAAGGATTAATATTAAAATTAACACACGCATTTTAATCTCCTACCCGAATAACTAAGCTGATTAATTCCAAGATGTCCAAAACATGTCCTTTACTTGCAAGAACAGATAGTTACCACCGCCAAAAGGTGGTAGTGAGGTATCGAAGACCCATGGAGTCCATCTATAAAGCGCATACGTGGCTCTATTTGCTGATATTAGAGTTGAAGGATATGTAGTCCCATTTATCGTTACTGCTCTTCCATTATTAACAGTAAGCGTGCGGTTCCAATTTGATTCATTATATAATTGGTTTAGTCTGCTGGTTCCCCCTTCAATCTGTATATCAATGCCTGAATAATGTTCGATATCACCACCATCAGTGGCCCCATAACCCATACAATAATATACCCTGCGAGAGGAAGCTCCTGCCGGATTTGTAATAATTGAACTCTCTTTTTGAATGGTACATAGTATAACTTTTGGATTTACATTGTAACGAGTAGCCGCACCATGAATTTGCCGTGCTGGAAGGATATGTTCATTGGCACTTTGAACTTCTCCTTTATAAAGATAAAAAACAGCAATCTCATGCTGAAGCATAGAGTTTTGGTTTTCAAAAAAACGTTGGATTTGGCTCTGCGTCATACTCTGCCTTCTAAATTCTGCATTAGACATGAGGTTACTCATATTTTTACCATTTACAAGATAATTGGAAGGAGAGACTGTAGCCATAGGAGATACCATAGACATAATAGAAATTGACTCCGTAGGCACTATTTTATAATTAGATTCTACTACAGACTCAACTAACCTGTTGTAAAAGTATGTTTTCTTAACCAACTAGCCAGATGAACGGTCTAATTCTGTTTTATTACCTACAGTATCAACTATGCTGTAAAGTTCGCCATTCGAATATGTATACGAAACTGCATATCCATCAGCGTGGATTTCCCCAACAACATCATTATTTTCATCGATGAGAATCATATTTCTAGGAGTGTCAAATTGTTCGTGCACTTCTATTGCAGGTCCTAGTTTATCTATAACAGAACCGATTTCGGCGTTTGTTATTGCTGAAAGATTAGAAGAGCCAGCCTCAGCTACGATTGTATTTAGTCCGGCGAAGGAGGAAAAAACTATTGCTATTGCTATGCTAACAATTGAAATTTTTCTTTTCATGAGTATGTCTCCTTTTCAAATATTAATGATTATACTATCATTAACCACGTTTAATCTAATTTGAAAAACATTACCATTTAGCAGAATGTTGAAAATCTCTTTCCTTTTCTTTACATGGCTACCTCCTCCGTTATTTGTTATAAATTTTATCGCTATACCCCCCAATCCTTCATTTAAAGCGTCTTAACAAGCGAATCTCTCACGGTCTCCGTTCCCGATGATCCTGTCACGGTGGCCACTACGCTCAGTCGATAGATACCGGGCACCGCTATTTTGCTCGCTGACTTGTATAAATACGTTTTGGTAGAACTTGCCGTCCAAGAGTCCACTTGCTCATATCTGCCGCTTGCGTTGCGTTTCTCCAACGTAAACGTAGCGGAAATCTTTTTTGTTCCTGAAAAGCCGCTAATCTCGCCCGTCCAGTTCACAGCTCCCCCGCTGTAGCTCATCGTCAAAATGATATCAGACACATTATCCCACCGGGGCTGGTACAGGTTGTCCCCATCAGACGCAAAAGCAACCGCAGGCACGCTCACACAGAATATGAGGCAAATGCTTACGATTGCCGATAGAAAAGTTTTCTTCATTTTCTCACTTCCTCTCCAGTTATTATAAGGATAAAATTTTTCCTTCTATAACCTTAACGAGCGAAAGAGAGAAATCTATACAGAGGTTTTTTAAATTATTTTTTTGGCGGACCTTGCCATGTTCAATAACTCGTCGGAGGAAATTTGTCCCTTCAAGACAAATCGGTACCCCTCCTGATCCCAAATGATAGAAGTGTCTATGTCCGATGTGCTGGACTCAAAAACATAGTAGAGGATATCCGCTTCTACAAGTTCGTAAAATTGGCGATTTTCATTATCAACGGCAACAGAATCGCCTTGTGCAATATAGGTAAAAGCAATTGTGCTGCCCCCGGAGTCCGAATATCGAATAGTCCCTCGCCCAAAATCTCCATATCTCACATCTTCCGTAAACCCTTCGGGCAGGTAAGAAGGCTCCCATTCCTGTGGCTCATGGGGAGCGTTTTGTCCGGATGTGAATTTTGTGAACTGCTGGAACCATTGGATAATCACCGTCGCGGCGGTTGCCCGCACCTCCGGAACTGTCATCAAGGCTCCAAAGAGAAGCAAAGTTCCGACAATAATAACAGCCGCGCAACGTCTCGCCCATCTTGTTACGGATTTGAGTCTTTCACGCCTCTCGGTCCGGGCGAACAGCCTTTTCATTCGCGCGATATGTGTATCGGAAAAGGAGTACTGCTTTGAAAGGCCCTCTGCAGAAGAAAACATTGAAAGCTCTTCTTCATAATTGTCAATTACCGCTTGCCGAAAAAGCGCATCAAAAATATGGTCATTCTTATTATTGTCAGTCATCATCCCGCGTCTCCTTGCCCATTAGTTTTCGCATTTTTGCTTTCGCCCGCGCAATTTTTGTACTGACATGTTCTGGTGACATGCCAAGTTCTTGGCCTATTTCTTTATAGGACATATTCAAAACGTATTTCATTTCCAGGACTAATTTGCTTGCAGCATCGATTTCCTTTAAATGTTTCCTCAGGTTCGCGTATTCTTCTTTACTGGTGATCTGCACATCTACGGGGATTTCTTCTGTTTCAAATTGATATTCCAGATCTTCCATCACCTCATCGGAGTAAATTTTTTCTCTCCGCATAAGATCGATTGTTTTGTTCTTCACTATAATAACGTAGCGGCGGCGAAAATCTATACAAGGTAAATACATATCTTCTTTATTCTTTTCGATGAGCTGTCTAAAAGCATTATGTACCGCGTCTTCAGACATCTGTTGATTGGCGCAGACTTTGAACGCCACGGCATGCAAAATATATTTATGCTCATCATAAATCTTTGTCAGGGTCAAACGCTCTTCTTCTGTTTCGAGAGAGGCTAACAATATCTGAAGCATTTTGTTTCACACTTACCCCTTCTTCGGCAGCGGTTTAATGTAGATTCTACATACCTTATACCTCAGGTTTTTCGATTTTATTTAGCTTATACTTCTTTTTTATTATAATATATCCCCACTGAATTGCACAACGGCTCCGCATCTGCATTCTTTTATTAAGATTTTAATTCTGCTTTAAACATCCCCCAGACATACGGAAAATTGCGCTTACAATACCTGTCATGAAAAATTTCCTGGGTATATATGGCGCCTGTCGGGTATACACTACATAAGCATCCCGTCGTATGGAAGCAGGTGATAAATATGAAACAGGTTTTCACTCTGATTTTAGTACTGATAATCACGCTTTTTAGTGCTGTTCCCGTTTATGCTGCTCCCGATCCTGCAGCATCCGCTGATGGACCTGATAAACCCCTTGTCCTTACCATATCCATCGAGGGCATGATTACTTCCGGAACCGCTTCCAGAATAGAAAGAGCCCTTCAGGAGGCCGAAGCTCAAAGCGCTTCAGCGCTGGTCATTATTCTTGACACGCCCGGAGGGATCGTGGATGCGACTCTCGGCATTCTCAGCAACCTTTCAATGTCGAATGTGCCTGTCATTACCTTTGTCACCCCCCAGGGGGCAATTGCGGCTTCAGCCGGAGCTTTTATACTTCTTGGCGGCCATGTCGCCGCCATGTCGCCGGGAACCACAACCGGAGCAGCTATGCCGGTTACAGTCTCTCCCACCGAAGAGGGAACTCAGACAGCAGATGATAAAACCATATTATTTCTCGCGGGACATATTCGAAGCATAGCGGAGACAAACGGCAGGCCCGGTGATGTGGCGGAGCGCTTTGTAACAGAGAATCTGACACTTACCAGTCAGGATGCTCTGGATCTTGGAGTCGTAGATTATATAGAGCCAGACCTGGCTTCTCTTCTTCTCAATATTGATGGGATAAATATTCAGCTTCGGGACAGGACCGTAACTCTGGATACCCGTGACGCTCGGATCGAGTCAATCGAACCCAATCTAAGAGAGGGTATTGCACATATCATCAGTAACCCTCAAATCACCTTTATCCTGCTTTTATTGGGAATCTACGGATTGATCATAGGTTTCAGCAACCCCGGTACATTTTTCCCCGAGGTGCTTGGCGCCATCTCTCTGGCGTTAGCGTTGTTCGGTCTGGGGATGTTTGAAGTAAATATCTTCGCAATAATAATGATCGCCCTTGGAGTAGTGTTGCTGATAGCCGAGGCTATAACGCCCACTTACGGAGTTCTTGGGATAGGTGGCGTAATCAGTATTGTCCTGGGGATCATATATCTGCCGGTAGAGCCTCTGGTCGCAAGCAGATGGCTTATACAGTTCAGGCTTATGGCCATCGGCGTGGGAGCGGTAAGCTCTATATTCCTTCTGATTCTTCTTGGAGGAATTATAAAACTGAGGAGGCTTTCTGTGAAGATGGGTTCCGGGGAGTTTACAGATGAATTTGGGACTGTTATCGAAGATCTTGACCCGGAAGGATACATCCAGATAAGAGGTGAGCTATGGAAGGCCAGAAGTCTCAACGAAACGCATATTCCAGTCGGATCCCGGGTGAGAATAATTGAAAGACGGCAGATGGTCTGTATCGTTGAGTTGTATGAAGATAAATTAGTATAGTGGTTTGCGAGAGGAGGTATTCTCATGTCAGGTGAAATTTTAGAAAGAATATTACCGCTTATTGGTCCCCTGGTCCTTGTCGTCAGTCTTCTTACATTGGCGATAAAGATTGTGCCCGAATATGAAAGAGGGGTTCTGTTCAGGCTTGGAAGGCTGGTGGCGGTTAAAGGCCCCGGACTGTTCTTTATCGTCCCCTTTATAGACAAAATCGTAAAGATTTCTTTGCGAATCGTTGTTGACAACGTTCCTCCCCAGGAAGTTGTTACAAAGGATAATGTTACCTGTAAGGTAAATGCTGTTCTGTACTACAGAGTAACCGAACCGGATAAAGCAGTTATAAACGTAGAACATTTTCATGACGCTACAAGCCAATTTGCCCAGACAACTATGAGAAGCGTTGTAGGACAAGCGGATTTGGATGAGCTTCTATCTGAAAGGGATCGGCTCAATAAGAGGATTCAGGAGATTGTCGACACAGCCACGGATCCCTGGGGAATCAAAGTCACAGCTGTGGAAATCAGGGATGTTACAATACCTACTGAGATGCAGCGAGCTATCGCCAGACAGGCGGAAGCGGAACGGGACAGAAGAGCAGTCATCATCCAGGCTGACGGGGAAAAACAGGCGGCGCAGAAAATTGCCGAAGCTACCCAGATACTTAATGCGACAGAGGGCGCAATGACTCTGCGTATGCTTAGAACCATCAGTGAATCATCCAGACAACAGAGCAATACAATATTGTTTCCAATTCCCATGGATCTAAAAAAGATTTTTGCTTCTGCCATGTCTGCCAATGTTGACGGGGTTCAGGAAGAAAAGTGAATGATGATCCGCCGGATTAGTCGGTGGATCATTATTGTTCCTCCCTCCTTTTGCCGGTGGCAACCTCCGCTAAAGCACCCAAGCACAAGCGCCCGTTTTTTCGCGGGCGCTTGTGACAGAAGGGCCGTTCTTTTTGTGAACATAACATAATAGGTGTCTTTAATCATGTTATCGTAATCCAGCCCCGTTTTATACGAATTATTAACCGATCCGGATCAAAGTGATTCTCCTGAAACAGCATTTCAAGTGCAGCTTCATCAAAGCTGCCTGTGAAAATCTCCAATTCATCAAATTGAAAAACTGCTGATAGATCCAAATCCAACATATCATCAGCTATAACTCCCCAATACGTATTACAGAAAAAATCTTTTACGGCCTCTGCCTGTTCTGCGTTTGGTTCACCATTTAGGTCCTCCCCTATTGGGTCTTTAACTTTGTTTTTGACAGCAATATTTAAGAAAGCAATGGTGTCATCTCCAAAAAGCTGTATAGAAAACGGCGTCGACAGAGCCGTAAACAAAACCAAAGCCTCACCATCATATTGCAGCCTATAAACAGCGTTTTTAGACTGTGCACTCTTGCCAGACAATGTGCCAACAATCAAAAAGATATACTTTTAAGCTGACTTTCTATCTTTATTGCCGAACATGCAATGCAAAAATTATGTTGACCTAAAAGAACAATTTCTGTATTATTATATTAACCTTTTAGGTCAACGATTGGAGGATTAGATTAATGAAAGAAAAGTTTGAACGTTTAGACGATGAAAGAAAGTCACAGATAATCAACGCAGCACTCAAAGAATTTGCAGTTAAAGGCTATGAGGACGCTTCAACAAACATCATTGCCAAAGAAGCCGGTCTATCAAAAAGTTTGCTATTTCACTATGTAGGAAGCAAACGGGAACTTTTCGTATTTCTGTACGATTATGCACTTGAAAAAATACTTGATGATTTTTTTGGCTCAATCAACCTTAACCAAAAAGATATGCTGCAACGCTGCCATCAGATAGCCTTTGTTAAAATCGAGGTCATGCATAAGAACCCGGCATTGTTTGATTTCTATAAGAAAGCCATTGACACAACTTCGGAAGAAGTCATAGCTGATTTGGAAAAACGGAGCAAGAACTATCGTACAGTCAGCTTTGACAAGCTATTTGATGGCGTGGATACATCTTTGTTCCGTTCTGACATTGACCCTCAAAAAGCAGTCAATATTTGTATGCTTGTCCTTGATGGTCTTGCTGACCAATTACAGCATCGTGTCAGCAATCTTCGCATGGACGAGATTGATTATAACGCTTTAATAGCCGAAAGCGACGAATACTTTGAAATTATGAGAAAATGTTTTTACAAGGAGGGGAATTAAATGTCAATTATTTCTGTTACCAATTTGAAAAAGAATTATGGTTCTTTTCGAGCATTGGATGGTATTGATTTAAGTGTCGGGGCTGGTGAAGTATTTGGATTTATTGGCCCGAACGGTGCGGGAAAATCAACAACAATACGCATTTTACTTGGATTATTAAAAAAAGATGGTGGGCAAGTAAAAATCTTTGATGGTGATGTATGGAACGACGCCTCCACACTCCACAGCCGTCTTGCCTATGTACCCAGTGATGTAACCCTTTGGCCTACTCTGACAGGAGGGGAAGTCATTGATCTGCTGGCAAATCTGCGCGGACCGTTGGATAAAACCCGCAAAGCTCAATTGATAGAGCGATTTCAACTTGACCCTACAAAAAAATGTAAAACCTATTCAAAAGGAAATCGTCAAAAAGTAGCTATCATTTCTGCGTTTGTATCTGATGTAGATTTACTAATATTAGACGAACCGACTTCTGGATTAGACCCTTTAATGGAACTTCAATTTCAAGAGTGCATACAAATAGCAAAAAAAGAGGGTAAAACTGTTTTCCTATCCAGCCATATTCTGTCCGAAGTCGAAAAACTTTGTGACCGTGTTAGTATAATTAAAGATGGACGCATTGTAGAAAGTGGAAGCATATCGCAACTTAGGCACTTGAGCCGAACATTTTTTACGATTGAAACGGTACAACCGATTTCGGAAAAAGAGTTGGCGAATATAAACGGTGTGCATGAAGTAAAACATGTTGATGGTACATTATCATTCAGTGTAGACCCTGACGCACTGGCTTCTATAACGAAAAAAATTGCTGATTTTGGTCTGACACGCATTCACAGTACGCCACCAACGTTGGAAGAACTGTTCATGCGTCACTATCAGTCTTAGGGGGTGTAAAAATGAATTCTCTTGACTTTCGTGGTTCCAGGAAATTGATACGCCTCTATTTGAGGCAAGGTTGGGTAACACGCACTTTTTGGCTCCTTACCCCTGCTTTACTTGTTATGAGTGCCATGTCCAGCTATGGTTCTATGTTCGCAACGCAGCAAGAGCTTAATGCTTTTGTTGATGATAGTATCCTAAACCCTGTTGTCGCTGCAATACACGGGTTCATTTTAAGCAAAGATATTCCCGGCATAGTAGTATGGAATATCAAAACTGTATCACTTATTATACTCGCAATATTTAACATCCTTGCGGTTAGTAAAATTATTCGGGGTGAGGAAGAAAGTGGGCGTGCAGATTTATTAAATTCTGGCATGGTTGGCAGACAATCTCTTTTTGCCGCTGCTATGATAATCAGTTGTGCTACTAATCTTTTAATGGGTATGCTGCTTTTTATCACCATGCTCCTATTTGGACTTCCCATAGGTGGTTCATTGGCTATCTCATTGCTTTTAGCCGTTGGTGGCTGTTTATTTGCCTCCATCGGAGCCGTTACCTCACAGCTTGCAAGTGCCCGCAGAACTGCAAGCAGCATTGGAATAGGATTGATGGGTGTATTCTATGCACTTTCTTTTATGAACAATTTAAGTGCTGGAAATAACATATCAAGTTATTTTACACCATTCCGCTGGTTCTTTATTGTACGCCCATTTGCGGGTAATCATTTGCCATTTTTATTGATTGCCGGAGTTCTTGTCATTGCGATTGCCGGTTTTGGATTGTATCTGTCAAGCAAGCGTGATGTGGGTGCTGGTATGATCCATCCAAAAACAGGACGGAGCGAAGCGGCTCCCGGCTTCAACAATATATTTGCATTAAGTTGGCGTATGCACAAGGGCTTGCTGATTGCCTGGGCGGTATCATTGGGAATTTTTGCACTCGGTATAGGAAGTGTTGACCCTCTTGTATCAAAAATGTTAAGTGACTCACCTACCCTTGCATCTTGGATGCACCACTTTGGTGAACCTGAAGAAGCGTTTTTAGCTCTTATGGTATATGTCCTCGGTCTGTTTGTATCGGCTTATAGCATATTAGCAGTTCAGAAAATGCATTCAGAAGAAACAGACGGACACCTCGAAGCATTACTAAGTACACGGGTGAAACGTTCAAAATGGGCACTATCGCATATACTGTTTAGTGTGATAGGGTCTATATCTATCCTATTGGTAATAGGGTTGTGTATAGCGATTGGAAGTGTTGTGGGCGGTGGAAATATCGGGACTTTTGGTAGTATTGTGATAATGGCGATTGTAAAATTGCCTGCCGTATTAGTAATGGCTGGAATAGGGGCTTTACTGTTTGGATTTCTTCCAAAATTGAGCGTTGGATTAAGCTGGGCAGTTTATAGCTTGTTTATCTTAATACAACTTTTATGGGAAATGGCTTTGGTTCCTGACATTGTATTTTTACTTACTCCTTTCGGTCGGGTTTACCCTACACAACCGGTAACTATAGCTGTCGTCACATTGCTTTTATTGATTGCCGCGGTTTTATACGGGAGCGGGCTGCTCCTTTTCAAAAGACGGGATATACAAACATAATACTAATTAAGATTAAACCAAAGGGCGGTTTTGAAGTACAAATCAAAACCGCCCTTTTTCTGAGAAATCAGACAAGCTGTGTCTATTCTAAAATGTTTCCATCCGTTGAAACCGTCACGACCTGCCAGGGAATCATTTTCCCGCAGTTCATGAGGGCCTGCTTCACGGCATACTCGATGCCGCCGCAGCAAGGTACTTCCATCCGGGCTACAGTAACGCTTTTGATGTTGTTTTCGCGGAGGATGGCGGTGAGCTTTTCGGAATAGTCTCCTTCATCCAGCTTGGGACAACCGATAATCGTAACCTTATTTCTCATAAATTCATTATGGAAGTTCCCATAGGCGAAAGCGGTGCAATCCGCTGCTACCAGCAGGTTGGCGTTGTCGAAATAAGGCGCGTTCACCGGCACCAGCTTGATCTGTACCGGCCACTGCATCAACTGGCTTTCCGGCGCTGCCGAAGCTGCCGGGGCCTCAGCCTTGGCCGGAGGAGCTGCCTGGCGTTTTTCCGCCATGCTTCTCGCCATAGTTCCCGGGCAGACGAAGGGCGCCGGCTGTGCTTTCCCTTTTTCCGCTTCCATCTTCGCCTGTACGGCTGCTTCATCAAAGGCGGCCGCTTCCCTCTCTTCAAAAGAGATGGCTCCTGTCGGGCAGACAGGAAGACAGTTTCCCAATCCGTCGCAATAGTCGTCGCGGATCAGCTTTGCTTTTCCATCTATCATAGCAATGGCTCCTTCATGGCAAGCCTCTGCACAAAGTCCACATCCGTTGCACAAATCTTCATCAATTTTTATTATTTGTCTTATCATCCTTCTATCCTCCAATTTTCCTCAATTATTTTTTTACGTTCATGTTACGAAGCAAAATACCTTTGTCATCCTGAGCGCAGTGAAGGATCTTAACACATATCAAAGATTCTTCGTCGCAAGCTCCTCAGAATGACATACTTAAATAAAACTCGCTCCTGTACTCAGGCCGGCCTGAATCCAGGCCCCGGTTCAAAATGTCTCTCTTGCTTTTCTTTTATACACATACTATAATTGAACTCAATCAAAAAACATGTTGCGTTTGCAACAAAAAGGAATTTTTATGTATAAAATTTTAATGAAACATCCTCTGTTTTCCGAAATTGCCAGACAGGACATCGAGCATATTCTCTCATGCATGGACAGCCGGCAGCAGAATTTTGTAAAAGGCAGTTTTATATTTCTGGCGGAAGAGTCCTATCCGAAAATAGGAATTCTCTTATCGGGCAAAGCACAGGTCATAAAAGAAAATATCCATGGTGACCGGATGATCATCGGCAGCCTTGAACCGGGGAGCCTTTTCGGTGAAACCTACGCCTGCGTAGGACTTCCCAGAATCCCCGTGTCGGTAGAAGCTGTCGAAGACTGCGGAGTACTTCTTCTGGATATTAACCGGATGCTGAAAACCTGCAACAATACCTGCGCTTTTCACCAGAAGCTCATCGCCAACTTGCTTAACATCATCGCCACTAAAAATATGATGTTGAACAGAAAAATGTCCTATATCACTCATAAGACCATCCGGGGCAGGCTTCTGGCCTATCTGGAGGATCAGGCGGAGAGAGCGAATTCCGACCGGTTTGAGATTCCTTTCAATCGAAATGAGCTGGCCGACTACCTCTGCGTAGACAGAAGCGCCATGAGCCGTGAGCTGAGCCGCATGAAAAAAGAAGGCCTTCTGGAGTTTAACAGAAGAGCCTTCCGGTTGCAGGTATGATTTCAGATAAGTGCGATTATGCGTTCTGAACGTTTACAGCGCGAAGCTTGCTGCTGTTTTTGGGATCCTGCTCCACATCGAAAGTAACTTTTTGTCCTTCGGCAAGGGTTTTGAAACCATCTGCTACGATACTGGAGAAATGTACGAATACATCTTCGCCGCCGTCATCGTTGGAAATAAATCCATAACCTTTGCTCTCGTTGAACCATTTTACTGTACCTTTATTCATCAAAGATACCTCCTTAATTTGTGTACCCGTGCCGAAAAAAAATCCACGCGTATTTACAAATCATAAACGAACCATGACTTACAAATACATGTGAATCAATTCGTACATCTTAAAATACCAACATTACAATACCACATCCTGGGGAAGCTGTAAAGTGAATTTCTAACTTTTTTTAAAAAAATCTGCCTTTTCTAAAAAATCAGAGCTGGGAAATCCGTCCAATTGTTGCTAATGCAACCAACCACGTAAAACTGCCTCCTCACATAGCCCTGAATATACTTCGTCCACTGGCGAAAAAAGGCTTTATTTTCGGGAGTTTATCCCACGCCCCCCCCCTCCTCGGCACTAAGAATATCCATCCTTCGCATATAATACTTGATTACGACTCTTAATTCATATATAATTTTAACAAATTTCCATATTTTAAAGGGGCTTCGGCCCCGAACATTGCTGTATCGATGGAGGGATATTTTAAATGAAGAAAGTAACTGCATTGGTCCTTATCCTTGCGATGGCTTTGATGGTTTTCGCGGGATGTTCCTCGGAAAATGGCGGGGACGAAGGAGAAAAGGTCATTAAGATCGGTGTGTTCCAACCCCTGACCGGAGAAAACGGCGGAGGCGGTTTCCAGGAAGTGCTGGGAATTCGCTACGCTAACGTGGTCTACCCCACCGTTGAAATCGGGGGTGAAACCTACAAGGTTGAGCTGGTCGAAGTAGACAACAAGTCTGATAAGACCGAAGCGGTCACTGCCGCGCAGAATCTTATGAGTCAGGGCGTTTCGGTGGTGATCGGTTCCTACGGCTCCGGTGTATCCATCGCCGCGGGCGAGATCTTCGCTGACGCGCAGGTACCTGCTATTGGAGCTTCCTGCACCAATCCCCAGGTTACAGAAGGAAACGACTACTATTTCCGCGTCTGCTTCCTGGATCCTTTCCAGGGAACCGTTATGGCTAACTATGCTCTTCAGAACGGAGCCAGCACCGCTGCTGTTATCACACAGCTGGGAGATGATTACTCCTCCGGTCTCGGCGCTTTCTTCCTGGATGCCTTTAACAGGCTGGGCGGAGAGGGATCTGTCGTCTCTCAGGAGCAGTTCCAGACAAACCAGACGGACTTTAAGGCGATCCTTACTAATGTAAGGGCAGCGAATCCTGATGTTATTTTCGCCCCTTCCTCAATCACCACAGCTCCTCTGCTCATCAGACAGGCCAGGGAGCTTGGCATCACCGTTCCCATCATGGGCGGCGACACATGGGAAAACGCCACTATTATTGAAAATGCCGGCACAGACGCAGAAGGTATCGTACTTTCCACCTTCTTTGACGAGGCAGAGCCTGCTACTGCAGAAGCGGCTTCCTTTATTGCCGGATTCAAGGAATACCTTGTGGAAAATGGCCAGGATGAGATCATTCCGGCGGTTTCCGCACTGGGTTATGACGCCTATCTCACCGCTCTTGAAGCAATCAAGGCCGCGAATTCCACAGAAGGACCGGCAATTCGGGACGCTTTGACAGGCGTATCTTTAGACGGTGTTACCGGATCAATTTCCTTTAACGAAATCGGCGACGCGAACAAAGACATGGCATTTATCAAAACCGTTGAGGATGGAGCCTTTAAGTTCCTCATGACGGTAACCGTAGAATAATTCGAACATATTAATAAAAATCGAGTGGGACCCTTTCGCGTCCCACTCGATTTCAAGTTATTAAATTACAAACACTGCTTGTGTACTGTTACCTTGAAATTTGAAATTACTGCATTCTGCAGCTCTGACAGGAGGCTGTTTTTATTCAGCAGGAAATAATTCATACTGAATGAAAACGGGAGTGCAGAGGGGGAACCCCTTTGCTGCCCTCAGGAGGGTGCTCAGGTTGTGTAGCAACCGCCGAAGGGAACCTAAGGTTCCCTAGCGGAAGTGGCGCACAGGAAAGGAGCCACTTTTTTTATGGACTTATCAGTATTTTTACAACATTGCCTCACAGGGATATCTCTTGGAGGAGCATATGCCCTGATTGCAATCGGATATACCATGGTTTACGGTATCTTGCGTTTGATCAATTTTGCCCACGGCGATATTTTTATGATGGCAGGCTATTTTATGATATTTGCCATCGCCTCGTTCCCCTGGTATATGGCGATTCCTATTGTTTTGATCGCCACCGTCGTGCTGGGTGTACTGATCGAGCGCATAGCTTATAAACCCTTGCGCAACGCACCCAGAATGTCGATCATGATTTCTGCTATCGGCGTATCCTACCTGTTGCAGAATTTGGCGACTTATCTTTTCACCGCGCTGCCCCGGGGCTATCCGGCTATCGGCCTGCTCAAGAGAATATTTCAGGTTGGACCGCTCTCCGCTTCCCTGGTTACTTTAATTACGCCTGTGATTACACTTGTACTCGTCTATATGTTAATTTTACTTATCAATCACAGCAAGGCCGGTATGGCTATGCGAGCGGTATCCAAAGACTTTGAGACGGCTCAGCTCATGGGCATCAAAATAAACCGGGTTATCAGCATTACCTTCGCCATCGGTTCGTTGCTTGCGGCGGTGGGTTCCATTCTGTACTTTACGGATCGTATGACCGTATTTCCCTTCAGCGGAGCCCTGCCCGGGTTAAAATGCTTTGTGGCCGCTGTTTTAGGTGGAATCGGGAGTATTCCCGGAGCAATGGTAGGCGGCTTCATTTTAGGCCTGGGAGAAACGGCGCTTGTGGCACTGGGCTACTCTACTTTCAGCGACGCCTTCACTTTTGTGCTGCTGATTTTGATGCTTCTTTTCAAGCCCACCGGCCTCTTTGGAGAGAAGGTGACGGATAAGGTATGATAACGATGAACAAGAGAACAAAATACATTTTATCTATCGGTCTGGGTATTGTTGTGGTGCTGCTGCTGACCTATCTGGACTCAAACAGAGGGCAGTACAACTATGCCATTTCCATATTGGAAAGGAGCGCAATTTACGCAATCGTAGCCGTAGCCATGAATTTGCTCACCGGTTTCACCGGTCTCTTTTCCCTGGGACAGGCGGGCTTTATGGCCATCGGCGCTTACACCGTTGCTATTTTGACCATTCCCGTAGATGTCCGTCCCAACGTCTATTATATAAATGGTATCGCCGACATCCTGGCCAACGCGTGGATGCCCCTGTGGGGCGCCTTGATTTTCGGAGGCCTGCTGGCGGCTTTAGTAGGTGGACTCATCGGCATTCCCGTTCTGCGATTGAAGAGCGACTATCTTGCCATTGCGACCCTGGGCTTTTCAGAAATCATACGGGCTGTGATTGCGGCCCCTCAACTTGACCGGGTTACCAACGGTTCTTACGGTCTGAAGAGCATACCTGCCTTCGGTTCTATCTATTACGTTTTTATAGTTGCGTTCATATGCATTGCGCTGATGGTGCTGATCATCAACTCCTCATACGGAAGGGCCTTTAAGGCCATCCGGGAGGATGAAGTGGCGGCCCAGGCCATGGGTATCAATCTTTTCATGCACAAGGGAATGGCTTTCATCATAAGCTGCTTTTTCACGGGAGTGAGCGGTGGGCTGCTGGCTGTCTTTATGCGCTCCATCGACTCGAAGACCTTCCAGGTCATGCTGACTTACGATATACTGCTGATCGTTGTTCTCGGAGGTCTTGGCAGTATTACCGGCAGTGTAATCGGTTCCTTCCTGATTACATCCGCCAGAGAGTGGCTCCGCTTTTTCGACAATCCTCTGATAATAGCCGGATTTCAGGTTCCCCTCTTCCGCAGCGGTTTCCGTATGGTCATCTTTTCGCTGATCCTTATGGCCATCGTTTTGTACTATCGGAAAGGAATCATGGGAAGAAAAGAATTTTCTTGGGACGGACTGTTCCGATTCTTCCATAAGATTTTTACCATGCTGCGACGAAAAACGCCGAAGAAGGAGGGCCTGGATCATGACTGATAAAAAGAGCGTACTGCGCCTGGATGATATTACAATGCAATTCGGAGGCGTTGTTGCCGTCAATAACCTCTCCTTAGAGGTTAACGAAAAAGAAATCGTGGCTCTCATCGGACCCAATGGCGCGGGAAAAACAACAGCCTTTAATGTGATAACCGGAGTTTATGCTCCTACAAACGGTTTGGTGAGCTATTACGGCGAACCTCTTGTCAGCAACTTTCCTCAGGGGAAGATGAAGAAGCTGTATGCGGGAGAAAATGTCGGGAAATATACGAATGTTCTCCGAAAGACACCGGACGTTATCACCAAGATGGGGGTTGCCCGTACCTTCCAGAACATCCGTCTTTTTAAAGAGTTGACGGTATTTGAAAACGTCCTGATAGCCAGGCACATGAATATAAAGGCCAATGTGTTTTCCGCCGCCTGCAAGCTTAATTATAAAGAAGAAAAAACCATGCGGCAGGAATCCATGGATCTTCTGGATATCTTTGGACTGGCGGATTTAAAAGATGAAATCGCCAGTTCCCTGCCCTACGGTCAGCAAAGACGTTTGGAAATCGCCCGTGCCCTGGCCACGAAACCGAAGCTCCTTCTGCTGGACGAACCGGCAGCGGGCATGAATCCCCAGGAGACCAACGAACTGACGGCATTCATCTGTCAAATCAGAGATGATTTCGATCTGACTGTTTTCATGATCGAACACCACATGAATCTCGTCATGGAGATCTCAGACCGCATTTATGTTCTCGATTTCGGCAAGCTCATCGCCACGGGCACGCCTTCCGATGTCCAGAACGACCAGAGCGTAATCGACGCCTATTTGGGGGTGACTGAAGATGGAGAATAACAACTATTTGCAAATATCCGATTTAAGCGTCGCCTATGGCGGAATTCAGGCGGTAAAAAATATATCCCTGTCCGTGCCCAAGGGAAAAATCGTTACCCTGATCGGCTCTAACGGAGCAGGGAAAAGCACCACCCTGCGAACCATCGCCGGCGTCGTACGGCCCAAGGCCGGTTCCATCAAGTTCGATGGTCAGGAGATAGTCGGCAAGACGCCGGACAGCATCGTATCCATGGGCATTACCCTGGTTCCCGAAGGGCGCCGGGTCTTTGACAATCTGACGGTTTTGGAGAATCTCAAAATCGGAGCCTATGTGCACAACTACAAGCTGGATGATGACATAGCAATGGTTTACAATCTGTTTCCCCGTCTCAAGGAGCGTGAATGGCAGTTCGCCGGCACCCTTTCGGGCGGAGAGCAGCAGATGCTGGCAGTGGGAAGAGCTCTCATGAGCCGCCCGAAGCTGATTATGATGGATGAACCTTCTCTGGGGCTGGCTCCCCTCATCGTAAAGGACATCTTCAACATCATCAAAACCATCAACGAAGAAGGCATCACAGTTTTACTCATAGAACAGAACGCCAATATGGCTCTGAAAATCGCTGACTGGGGATATGTAATGGAAACCGGCGTGATCACTATGCAGGGCCCCGGCAGCGAGCTTCTTGCTAATGAGAGCATCAAAGAAGCCTATCTCGGCAAGAAAAAGGGATGATTACCGGCCCGTCAAACGGACCTCCCATTCCGGCTCTTTAAAGCCCGTCAATACAAACCCGTCTCCCACAAGCATGGGCCTTTTCACCAGCATACCGTCAGAGGACAGCAGAGCAATCTGCTCGTCCTCTGTCATGGCCGGCAGCTTGTCCTTTAAATTCAGTTCCCTGTATTGTATCCCGCTTGTGTTCCAAAAACGCTTGGTAGGAAGATCGCTCATAGCGAGCCAGGATTTAAGCTCATCAGCGGTAGGATTTTCCGTTTTAATATCGCGAAGTTCGTATTTGATACCATGGTCATCCAGCCATTTTTTCGCCTTCTGACATGTGGAGCATTTTGGGTAGCATATAAATAGCATTTTATTCCTCCTTATGCTTTTTGAACAGGCAGTGAGCACTGCCCTTTCTACTTTCTATAAAACTTCCTCCCTGCCTGCGATAATATTCAGGCGCCGCAGCATATTCTTTATTTATATCACAGAAGCCGAAGCCAGACAATCGGGAAGCAAGAAGGACTTCAAGGATAAATTGTTCGGGAATCCCGGAAAACTTCAGGTATTGAGGATTGTGCGGTTAAAGAGAACACTGTATAATTATCAGGAAATTGAATGTACATCATTCGCAGGGGAGAACTATTCATGGACAACATCAAGAGCAACTTAAAAAAAATTGTAGTGTATAAATCTAAAACTGGTTTTACAGAGAGGTACGCACATTGAATTGCAGAGGATTTACGTTGTGATGCTACCCCTTTAGAGAATTTTAGCATCCCGGAAACGACCTGTTGCAATATTGTTATTTTCGGCGGCGCCATACATGCCGGAAGAATAAATGGAATAAAGCATATAAAGAATGCTCTCTCGTCCTTAGCCGGAAAACAGATTATAATGTTTGCCACCGGAGCAACTCCTCCCCTGGAAGAAGAAATTGAACGATTTCGAAAAGACAATCTTCCCGACGATATAGACATTCCCTTCTTCTATTTTCAAAGCGGTATAAATTACGAAAAGATGAGCGGCGGCGACAAGCTTCTGATGAAAATTTTAAAAACTGTTTTATCCATGAAAAAGAACAAATCAGATCTCGATCAAGGAGTGGCAGATGCTATCCGGAACTCCTATGATTATTCAAGTCAAAGCCAGATAGAGCCGTTGATCCAATTTGCAAATACACTTGGCCATTCAAAATGAACATACTTTGCTCATTTTAATTCAAAGACGGAGTCTGCGCGGACTCCGTTCATTTTATGTAAATTACTGCAGGATCTGTCCCGCAGTAATTGCCTTATTACATTCAGTGGTGTCCTTCATCGTCGGCCCTGGTGACATGCACGGTGCCTCTTGGATGCTCGGGCGGTGCGTAAATGGAGTATAGCTTGAGGGGCCTGGCTCCGGTATTTACGACGTTATGCCATTTGCCGGCAGGAACAAGTATTACATCATCATCGGAAACCCGCCGCTGGAAGGACAGGTTATCCCTGCTGTCCCCCATCATTGTGACCCCCTCCCCTTCCTCTATACGGATAAACTGATCCACATCGGGGTGCATTTCCAAACCTATGCTGTCATTTCCATCAATGCTCATCAGGGTAAGCTGAAGGTGGTTTCCTGTCCATAAGGCAGTACGGAAATTATTGTTTTGCTTGGTTGCTTCTTCAATATCGATGACAAAAGGCTCCGGACCGTGGTCTCTCATAATCTCCCTTTGTGCCGGAGCGCTTGGCTCACGGGCCGGTATGTTAGCCCAATAAGGGATTTCGTAAGGATATGAACTGTTCATTTTGCTCTTTCCTTTCCAATTGTTTTATATTATAAGCTATTCGTTGTGATGGAAAGGCGTTCTTCCCTCCTCTGCTGGCGGCTTCCTTCCAATATGTCGGCGAACAACGCGAACAATCGGAAAAAGCATATTTTGATTGAAATATGAGAATGGCCGTGATATAATTCATAACGTTGTAAACCAATCAGCAGAATATATGAGTCATATCAGTCTGATTATAATTCTGTTCTATTCAGGTCCTATCCGAAAGCATTTAAAAACTTTATACATGGAGCGGTATCGAAGTGGTCATAACGGGGCTGACTCGAAATCAGTTTGGGAGCAATCCCACGTGGGTTCGAATCCCACCCGCTCCGCCAAAAAAGACATATCTTCCGATAGGGGAAGGTATGTCTTTTTTCATGCAAACAATGTGATATTATGGATAACAGTGGCGCTTATCTTCGCCGCTAAACAAGAGTTTGAATGATGCCCCGTTGATTTCACTCTATATTTTCAACGATAAACTGTGATTCCGATGGTGTGCCGTTGACTACGTCCTGCTTTTTCAACGGGAGGTTGGAATTCCAATGGCACTCCGTTGAATATTTCCGATACTTTTAACGGTGAATTGTAGTTTCGATAGCGCCCCGTTGATGACTCCCCCTGCTTTCAACGGTAAATTGCCATTTTAGTGGCGCGCCGTTGACTACGCCCTGCTTTTTCAACGGGAGGTTATAGTTTCGATAATATTCCGTTGATTATCCCCGATTCTTTCAACGGGAGGTTAGAACTCCGATAACACTCCGTTGATTTCGCCTGATAGTTTCAACGGTAAAGGCCAATTTGTCGGTCAGGCTATACGTAATTCTCCGGGCATCCCAATAAATCTTTTTGCCACTGCGTTTCAAAGAAATATAACACCCCCCC
>WPCH01221169.1_pt1 | contig 32199 bp, 26 predicted proteins | sample 5399881 | NCBI WGS metagenome assembly WPCH01 (sample SAMN12869468, study PRJNA574797) | sludge metagenome | isolation source: wastewater treatment of pH5 | place: China:Beijing | collected 2019-05-20
TCAGCTTCTAATCCTGTTCTCCGCGATGTCCACGAATACATTATGGTTTTCTCCAAACAGTTCTTCGGTCGCAAGGATAAGAAGAACCAAGAGAAACTGGATACCATCACCAGAGATGAGTTCTTAGAGTACACCAAGAGCATTTGGACCTTTAACTCTGAATCGGCTAAGCGGGTGAATCATCCAGCGCCCTTTCCGGTGGAGCTTCCCTATCGCTTGATTCAGCTTTATTCCTATCGAGGAGATGTTGTCCTCGATCCGTTCTGCGGAAGTGGAACCACCAGCCTCGCAGCTCTGAAGACAGAACGATGGTATATTGGGGTAGACTCTGACTTAGATTATGTAGAAGGAGCCACAAGACGCCTTGCCAACTTTATAGAGCGGGGCGAAGATGTGGTGGAGAAGGGAGTCTAGATAGGGATGGGCGATTGGTTACTCAGGCGTTTCGTCAAGGACCATACAAACGAAAAAGATCCTGAGGTTCGTAATGCACTAGGGCGCTTTGCTGGCCTGGCAGGGATTGTCATCAACTTGCTGCTTGTTGCTGGAAAGATTACTTTCGGCTTAGTAGCAGGTAGCATCGCGGTGGTGGCAGATGGCTTCAATAACTTGATGGATGCAGCGGGTGCCATTATCACCCTCCTTGGTTTCAAAATGGCTGCGAAAAAAGCCGATGATGAACATCCCCATGGGCATGGTCGCTATGAGTACATTGCAGGCTTAGCTGTTTCCGTCCTCGTCCTTGTGGTCGGAATTGAACTGGCCCGGAGCGGAATTTCTGAGATTATTTCACCAAGTCCCGTAGACTTTGGCCTCGCTCTCTTCGTTGTCTTGGTAGCATCTGTCTTGATCAAAGCCTGGATGGCCATATTTTATGGGAGCTTGGGTGTGCGGATTGAGTCATCGGCACTGAAGGCTGTCTCCGTAGATAGCCGTAACGATGCCCTAACAACAAGCGCGGTCCTTGTTAGTGCACTCATCTCCCGCTACAGCGGAATCCAATTGGATGGCTGGGCCGCCCTTGGTGTGGCCATCTTCATTATCTATCAGGGCATGGGACTAATTAGGGAAACCATTAGCCCCCTTGTGGGTGAAGCTCCCTCTGAGGAGCTTGTGGAATACATTTCAGAAAAAATAGGAGCCTATGAAGGGGTCCTTGGGATCCATGATTTGATTATCCACGATTATGGGCCCGATCGCCGTTATGTCAGCGCCCATGTGGAAATGCCCAGTGATTGGGACCCCTTAGTTACCCATGAGATCATCGACGGCATCGAACGAGTCTTTTTGAAAGAGGATCGAATCCATTTGATCATCCACTATGATCCGGTTGTATTACCTGAAGAGGAGGCGTGACATGAGCCAAAGGAAAGAATGCTGTGAGTGAAAACGAAAAAATGACGGGGATAGCCTATGCTGTGGCAGCCTTTTTGCTCTGGGGAATTCTTCCCCTTTACTGGAAGGTCCTAATTTCTGTAGGTGGTATTGAAATATTGATGCACCGGATCTTGTGGTCCTTTGTCTTTGCGGGATTGATCACGTGGTATGGTGGACACTGGAAGGGAGTAAAGGCTGTCCTGTCAGAACCAAGAAAACGGATTGCCGTATTTGTTGCAGCCATCTTGATTGGCTTGAACTGGGGGATCTATATTTTTGCGGTTATTTCTAACCATGTGGTGGACACAAGTTTGGGATATTATATTAACCCCCTTCTCAGTGTTTTTTTAGGTATGTTGGTTCTCAAAGAGAGACTAAGCGTGTATCAGCTCATTTCTTTGGGACTAGCTCTCCTGGGAGTCTTGGTTATTGCCTTCCAATATGGAAAGATCCCCTGGGTTTCGTTGTCCTTGGCTTTTTCCTTTGCCCTTTATGGTTTGATCAAAAAGACCGCAAAGATCGATTCTGCCACGGCCCTAATGTTAGAAACAGCAGTCTTATTGCCCCTTGCCCTAGTTTACCTGGGTTACTTAGAGTTTCAAGGCACAAGTTCCTTTGGACATTCTTCCGCCCTCATAACCATTTTCTTGGTTGGGGCAGGCATCGTCACAGCAACACCACTTCTTTGGTTTTCCCAAGCCACCCAGAAAATTCCCCTTTCTACGGTGGGATTCATCCAATATTTAACCCCAACCATGATGTTGATTATCGGAGTGGTGGTCAACAATGAAGTGTTTACGGGGGGGCATCTTTTAGGCTTTGCCTTCATTTGGCTGGCCTTAGCAATCTTCTCCCTTTCCCAATTCCAAATGAAAAGACTACGAACTGCGGGTCCCTGGTGACCCGTTTTTTAGACTTGATAGAAGTCTCTTGGTATTTTGTTTGTATTTGGAGTGTTAATCGCTTCCATCCGGGCTGGGTCTTTCCAGCGTTAAACATGCTGCATCTTATCGCCGGGCACTCCTCAAATTTCAAGCTGAATAACGAACGGTAAAACTAGGATCAAGAAAAGCGTTCGGACTTTAACGTTGAGAGTTTTTAACTATTTGTTAAAAGAGTTCTTTGGCGGTGGATTTAATACTTCATCATTTGACAAAAACTTTCGTCTTAAAGCAAAAATAAATGGCTACCTGCTAAATTTAAGCGATATTTGTGCGAAACTCGTATCATTTCTCGGAATGGGGAGGGTTTTTGAAATACGCGTGGAATTAACAAGAACATGGGCAAGGAAAATACAAAAGAGGAGTGTTGAAATGGTTAGAAAACGCAGTATGTTGATTGCTGTTGCGCTGCTCGTTGTTTTTACGATTAGTGCAGTTGCTGGGGCAAGTAACAATACCCTAGTGATTGGATCCGGAGCAGAAGCAGTAGGTATGGATCCACGGCTAGAAACTGACGTTCCTTCGTACGAAAGAATCAACTTAGTTATGGAGCCACTGGTAAAGTTTGCTGTAAATATGGAACTTGTGCCTGCTTTGGCCACAGAGTGGACAGTAAGTGACGATACCAAGACTCTATGGTTCAAACTACGTGAAGGCGTCAACTTCCACGATGGAGTTCCCTTTACAGCAGAAGATGTTAAGTATACCTTTGAGTGGGTTCTTGAACCCTCGAACGGAGCACCCAATATGGGTCTTTACGCTGATATCAAAGAAATTGAAATCGTAAATGACCATGAGCTTATTTTCCGCTTAGGTCAAGCCAACGCATTTTTGATGAACAACATTGCCCGGATGCCTATCGTGCCTGCGCATGAAGGTGACAGAACAGACTTCCGCCAAAAACCACTTGGCACCGGCCCTTACCAATTTGTGTCTTGGACTCGTGATGACCGCATGATCATGACAGAAAATGCAGAGTATTGGGGTGGAAGACCCAACATCCCTAACATCACCTTCAGAGCGATTCCTGAGGATGCCACACGCCTATTGGCCTTTGAAGCTGGCGAAATCGACATCTATCAAGGTGGAGTCGTTCCTCAAGAGATTAACCGTCTTGAAGCAGATCCAAAATTTGTGGTGCAAAGAACCCCTGGTACAGGATATAACTACCTTGGCTTTAACACCAAAGTCGGTGCGTTATCTGATGTACGCGTACGTCAAGCCCTGAGCTATGTGATTCACCGCGAAGGTATCGTGACCAACGTATTAAACGGTATTGGTACACCTGGTATTGGACCTGTATCCATGTCCCTTCCATGGTTTAACGAAGATGTACAGCGCTATGAGTACAGTCCCGAAAAAGCCAAAGAGTTGTTGGCTGAAGCGGGCTACCAACCAGGTCAAATCAAGCTTAGACTTTACACCAATGAGAATCCTAACCGTATGCGGATCGCAGAAATTCTGCAGTTTGAAGCACAACGGGCCGGAATCAACGTAGAAGTTATCATTGAAGAGTGGGGTGCCTACCTCGCTAGAATTCAAGAAACTGATGACTTTGACATCTTTATTCTAGGCTGGTCCGGACAGCTTGATCCTGACCGTGCCATGATTCGTCAGTTCCATACCAATGGTTCTAATAACTACGGTAAGTACTCCAATGAGCGTTTAGACTACCTCTTGGATCTTGGCCGTACAATTCCAGGCGAATCTCAAGAGTCTATTGACATCTATCGTGAAGCGCAAGAAATTGTTGTTCGTGAGGTTCCTTATGGATTCATCAACTACACCGAAGAAGTCGGTATCCACCATCCATGGATCGGCAACTGGGAAGTTCACCCTTACAGTGCAGCCGCATGGCAAGATGCCCATCTTATGACGAAAAATAGATAGATACTGGACGAAACGTAATTTCCGTAGGATGCCAGGTGTCTTTATGCACCTGGTATCCTCGGTTTAGTAAAGGAGTGGGTTGTCTCAATGTTTCGTTACATTATCCGGCGCCTCATTCAAATGATACCCCTGTTGATAGGTGTCTCAATCTTAGTTTTTCTTCTAGGCCATTTGGCTCCTGGTGATCCAGTCCGGATGATTCTTGGTGAAGAAGCAACTGCTGAGGATGTGGCCAGACTCCATGCTGTTTATGGTTTTGACCAACCACTTCCAACGCAGTATTTTCGCTGGTTCACTAGGGCTATTCGAGGAGATTTGGGCCTTTCCATCAGGCAGTCCATACCTGTTAGTACCTTGCTCTTTGAGAGGGTAGGGGCCACAATGGAACTGGCCGTTGTGTCAGTGATTATTGCTATCTTGTTAGGGATCCCCATGGGCCTTTTCGCGGCCACACGGCGGGGTTCTGCATGGGACTATGTGACCATGATTGTGTCGTTACTTGGTGTATCCATGCCCGGTTTCTGGTTAGGTCTTATGCTTCTTTCCTATGTTGCGTTGAATGTTAGTTGGTTGCCCATGTTTGGGCGCGACGCTTCGGTAATCGGTGGATTTTGGACTTTGATTACGCAGTTTGATCCCCAACAACTGGTAACCGCTGTACGCCACGTCCTGCTCCCAGCCACTGCACTCGGTGTCAGTATGATGGCAATTATTGCTCGTCTGACCCGTTCGAGTTTGTTAGAGGTTTTGAGCAAGGATTACATTCGTACAGCCCAGGCCAAAGGTCTGAAGCGCCGTGTTGTTGTGATCAAACACGGATTGCGCAATGCGCTCTTACCGGTAATTACAATTGTAGGAATTCAGTTCGGATCGATGCTTGGTGGTGCAGTGGTCACTGAAACCGTCTTTGCCTGGCCTGGTGTAGGTAGGCTTGTGGTTAACGCCATTAGCCAACGTGACTTTCCCCTTGTTCAAGGTGGAGTTCTAATGATGGCAATCATTTTCACCTTTGTAAACCTTCTAGTGGATATTAGTTACGCCTTGGTAAATCCGCGGATTCGATACGATTGAGGAGGCAGAGACCATGAAGTTACTGTTACGAAGTAAAAGTGCGATGACCGGACTAATCTTAATTGGTATCTTAATTTTAGCGGCCATTTTCGCCGACATAATCGCACCCCATGATCCATACGAAATGGATATCTGGAACAGCTATCGTGCTCCGGGAGGCCTTTCTGGTGAAAACATTCTAGGAACCGACGACATGGGTCGGGACGTTTTGAGCCGCATCCTTATTGGTTCTAGGATTTCTTTGCTGGTGGCAGCTACTGCCACGGGAGTATCGTTGGTTTTCGGTATCACTTTAGGTGCTATCGCAGGCTATGTTGGTGGAGTTGTTGATGCCATCATCATGAGGATTATGGACTTGATTTTAGCTTTTCCTTCCATCCTTTTGGCCATCGCCATTGTGGCGACTATGGGACCAGGTGTGGCTAACGCCATGTTTGCCATTGCCATTGTGCGGATCCCAGCCATGACCAGGGTAACCCGGAGTATGGTGCTTGGGCTCAGAGAAGAAGAATTTGTTATGGCCGGTAAGGCCCTAGGGCTTTCAGACCGACGGATTTTATTCCGCCATATCCTAATTAACAGTTTTGCGCCGATTTTAGTTGTGGCTTCTTTAAACATGGGTACAGCCATTACGGTAGAAGCAACGCTGAGTTTTTTAGGCTTGGGAGCACAACCCCCAATTATTAGTTGGGGCCGTATGCTAGCCCTAGGCAGAGAAGCTATTCGTACTGCACCCCATATGACCTTGTATCCAGGACTGGCCATTGTCTTTACTGTACTTGGCTTTAACCTGTTGGGTGATGGATTGCGTGACATTGGCGATCCACAGCTGAGAGGACGTTAGAACGTCAAATCAAAAATTTGGTCAACTGGAGCCCTCAGGTCAAAAGCCTGGGGGCTTTTGAATTGTCAGAAAGCTAGTTTGCTGATAACATGATACTAAGACCTAACACCGAAGGAATTGACGGAGAACATGAGAAAACTCATAATTGGCATATTAGCCCACGTGGATGCAGGCAAAACCACACTATCAGAAAGCATGCTCTATCTGAGCGGTAAGACCGCTAAGCTTGGACGAGTAGATAATAAAGATGCCTATTTAGATACCCATGACCTTGAAAGAGAACGGGGGATCACCATCTTCTCCAAGCAGGCAGTTTTGGAACTGGGCCCTACCCAAGTTACCTTACTGGACACGCCGGGCCATGTGGATTTTTCTGCTGAAATGGAAAGAACATTACAAGTCTTAGATTACGCCATTTTAGTCATCAGCGGCGCCGATGGTGTGCAGGGACATACCCACACACTTTGGCGTCTACTTAGCATGTACAAGGTGCCAGTTTTCTTGTTTGTGAACAAGATGGATCAGCCCGGTACGGACAAAGGGAGACTCCTGGCTGAACTAAGAGCTAGGTTGGACGATGGATGTGTTAACTTTGGACTTAAGGGTCAGTGTTTTTTTGAACAACTGGCCTTGCATGATGAAATTCTCCTAGAAACCTTTTTAGAAACAGAGACCATAGAAACCAGAGATATTCAGCAAGCGATTTTAGAGAGAAAGATCTTTCCTTGCTACTTTGGCTCGGCTTTGAAACTAGAAGGAGTAGAGCCCTTTATGAAAGGTATCCAAACTTACACCAGTACTCCATCGTATCCCAGTGAATTTGGCGCCAAGGTTTTTAAAATCTCCAGAGACGAGGAAAATACGCGCCTGACCCATCTTAAGATTACAGGAGGTGGGCTCAAAGTCCGGGGAACGGTAACCAATGGCGAGTGGGAAGAAAAAGTGAACCAAATTCGCATCTATTCTGGAGAAAAATTTGAGACCGTGGATAGCGTGGAGGCCGGAGCAATCTGCGCTGTCACTGGCTTAAGTGAAACGGTGCCCGGAGAAGGCTTAGGGAACCAAAGTGGATCGAAACCACCCATTCTCGAGCCGGTGCTCTCCTATAGGCTGTTGTTGCCGGAGGGAGTAGATGCGGCAGTCATGCTTCCTAAATTGCGTGAGCTGGAAGAAGAAGAGCCGGAACTCCGCATTGTCTGGAACGAAGACTTACAGGAAATCCAAGCCCAGATCATGGGGGAAGTACAAATTGAAATTCTTCAGAGTCTAATTTTGCGGCGGTTTGGTGTAGAAGTTCTGTTTGATACAGGCAGAATTTTGTACAAGGAAACCATCACGAACATCGTAGAAGGGGTCGGTCATTTTGAGCCCCTGAGGCATTATGCCGAGGTGCATTTAATCCTAGAACCAGGAGAACCAGGCAGTGGACTGGAGTTTTCTTTAAACTGCAGTGAAGATGTCTTAGCGAAAAACTGGCAGCGCCTAATCCTTTCGCATCTTGGGGAGAAGACTCACAAAGGGGTCCTAACCGGTTCGCCCATGACAGACATGAAGATTACAGTGGTATCTGGTCGGGCACACAACACCCATACAGATGGGGGAGATTTCAGAGAAGCAACCTTTAGAGCTGTACGTCAGGGCCTAAAAGAAGCAGACTCAGTCTTGCTAGAACCCTATTATAGATTCCTTTTGGAGGTTCCAGAAAAAATGGTGGGTAGGGCCATGACTGACATTGAAAGAATGCAGGGAACCTGGGAAATCGGGGAGAACAGTGGAGAAAGAGCAGTTCTTACCGGGAGTGCCCCCGTCGTCACCATGCGAAACTATCATCGGGAGGTAGCGGCCTACACAAAAGGTCTAGGCAGGCTCTCCCTGAATCTGGCTGGGTACAAGCCCTGCCATAACGCGGAAGAAGTCATGGCAAAGGTGGGTTACGATTCGGAGCGAGATGCTGAAAACCCCACCGGCTCGATCTTTATTTCCCAAGGAACGGGTTTTTTTGTCCCTTGGGACAAGGTCAAAGACCACATGCATGTAGAGAGCTCCCTCAAAACAAAGTCCCTTGTCCATGACGACATCCTTCTGCCGCCTCGCCATAGCGGCTATACTGACTTTGATGACTCAGACATGCGTTATCTTAACACAACGGCAAATCAGGGGAAAAAGAGTGGCTGGAATCGACGTGAAGTGTACCAGGAAAGGGAAGAGCCCAGGTCCATATATGTGCCCAGAGAAGAGCCTAAAGCAGAGTATCTCTTGGTTGACGGTTATAATGTGATCTATGCCTGGCCAGAACTGAAGAAACTGGCCGAGAGCCATCTAGACGTTGCCAGAATGAGGCTTTTGGATATTCTCAGTAGCTATCAGGGCGTTAGAAATTGCCAAGTCATTGTGGTTTTTGACGCCTATGGTGTGGTGGGGCATCTCGAAGAGGTGGTGGATTATCACAATATTCATGTGGTCTATACAAAAGAAGCCCAGACCGCGGATGAATACATCGAGAAATTTGCCCATGACAACAAGACAAGATTCAATGTTACAGTGGCCACAAGCGATGCTTTGCAGCAGATCATTATTCGAGGGGCTGGAAGTCTTCTGCTCTCAGCTAGGGAACTGAAAGAAGAGATTGAGACTGCTGAAGCCAGCGCGAGACGTTCCTTCGAAAAGAGCCAACCTCTAAGGCGTAGCAATCTAGAAGAAGTGGTGTCCCCAGAGGTCAAAAAGCAAATGGAAGACCTTTAGTCAAGCTCCAGGGACAGACGGCGAATGAGGCTGTGAACTCCAGCTTTGTGAGCGCCTTCGATGATTTGGGGTCTGACTCCAAAGATATAGGCAGGGACTATGTTCAGATCCAAGAGCCCACCGCGCGATAGGGTGAATTCTAGGATCATCGTGTCCCAGGTTTTAGGAAGGTTAAGGTCAAAGACAAAATTGCCGAGGCTGTAGGCAATAACCCCTTGTTTATAGAATTCAATTCCCTGCACCACATGGGGATGGTGACCTAAGATTAAGTCAGCGCCTGCATCAACAGCAGCCCGGGCCAACATCTTTTGCTCTGGGGTGGGATCGTGAACGTATTCCTTACCCCAATGCACCGTGACAATGACTATGTCCACTTGGTCACGGAGTCTTTGCACATCTTCCACAACAAGTTCAAGTTCTGCCGGTGCAACGCCTGCCTCAGTAGGGGTTGCCTTCCAACTAATGGGTTCCCTTGCGTTAACAAACCACATCTCCGTATAGCTTAAAAAACCTACCTTTACTCCCTTCACTTCCATAATCAGCGGCGAGCGGGCCTCGTCAATGTTTCTTCCAGCGCCAACCCAAGCAATCCCGTTTTCTTCTAGGAGTCGCATGGTTTCAAACATGCCAGCAATGTGATAGTCCAAGGTATGATTGTTGGCCAAGGAAACTACATCAAAGCCAGCAGAAACAATTCCCCCCATGGCTTCAGGCGGTGCTTGGAACATGTTGATGAAATGTCCCTTGTCGCCTATGGGCGATTCGAGATTGGCAAAGGCTAGATCAGCCTGGGAGATAAAGGGTGCTACACCTGAAAAAATATGTTCCCAGCCTCTTTTTAGGCCTTCTTTTTTTACATCGCGGTCCAGCATAATGTCACCTACAGCAACCATTTTGATGGAATCTTCCAGTAAATTTTCTAGGGAGGCGGTAAGATCTTGGTGCTTGGTATAGCGGTTTTTCAGCTGCTGTGACCAAGACTTCATGGGCTGACTAAGGTAGAGAGAACGATTTAAGGAAGGGGTATCCGTGAGGGGGAGGATCCGTACAGCCGGTACTCGGTCCTGAATAAGAATAACACCAATTTCTCCATGTCCCGCTTGCAAACCCTGGATGACACCATCTGAAGATAGATATTGGACCGGACGATCTGACCAGGGAAATCCAGGCAGCCCTAAGTCATTTGCTACAAGGACTGAACTAGGATCTTGACTAAGAATGGAGTCTAGTTTGTTTCCATCGATTTCTTTCGCTAAGTCAAAGAAGGGGACCACTATAACCGGTATAAGTTCTCCCACAAGCCGGGTCATGAGATCGGGACTTGGTTCCATTTCTATGATGTAATCCAGCTCTCCCTTGTCCAGCTGAGAGCGAAGTTCGGCACCGGATCCCAAGTGGATTTTTCCGACTTGACCTGGTTCAAAGAGCTTTGCTGCAAGGTCCGTCTCACTAGCCTCTAAGCCAACTCTAGGCGGTGGATATGGCTTGTTAAGCCAGGACCAAAGCCACAGCAATCCTCCCAGAACCAAAATTGCAGTTACAAGGTAAACCGAGGATTTCCTGCTTCGCAAAACCACGACAAACATAGCCTTCGCCTCCTTGTAATGTATACGTGAGACTTCTAGGGCTGATTCCCTTACTTTGAAGGGTTTAGAGAATTACCGCTGAATATTTTCAATTAGGTATTGTGGGAGGTAATGGTGATGCGGCAAGTAGTTGTGTTAGAATACGATCCTATGTGGCCTACCCTTTTTGAGGCTGAGGCAACGAAGCTGAGGGAAGTGTTTGGCCATGAGCTGATTGAGATATATCATATAGGAAGCACGTCTGTGCCAGGACTTTGGGCAAAGTCCATTATTGATATCATGCCTGTGGTGAAAGACATTGGGGCTGTTGATGCCTTAACAGAAAAAATGGTGGAGTTAGGCTATGAAGCCATGGGAGAGTTCGGTATTGTGGGACGCAGATACTTCCGCAAAGGTGGAGATAGCAGAACCCATCATGTCCATGTCTTTCAGGTTGGAAGTAGCGATGCGGAACGGCACTTGGCTTTTAGAGACTATTTGCGGGCCCATCCAAAAGAGGCCAAGGCCTACGGAGATTTGAAACAATCACTGGCCAGGCGCTTCGCGGAAAGTATCGAAGCCTACATGGACGGAAAGCATGACTTCATTCAGCGATTAGAGGCGGAAGCACTCAAGTGGAGTAGAAGTCGCTGAGGTTCCACGTGGGAAAAATTGGCAAGAATAAAACTCGCTGGACGGGGCATTCTAGGTTTAAGGGATTGATGGTTCAGTGTTAACATCATAGGTAGCGTCACCACAGGTGTCGTTTACCTAGATATCATCACCAAAAAAGGGTGATTGGTCATTTGTTACGGCAACTGATAACACTCATGACTTTGGTCATGCAAAGCAGAGCTTTGGTACCTCATTCAGTCCCTACAAGAGACTGTTCGGAGTGGGAATAAAAAACCTACAACGTTCAGTCTCTCTTTTTTTGAGGTGTTCGAGACACGGCTCCTGCATATTTCGTTTTTCTAATAAACTTGAAATAACATGGGCTGTATGATAATGTTAGCTCAAAGGGGGTGGAATATGAGAAGACCTTTCGTGCCTGATTTCTTGCCCATCGTCTTGACTGATGAAGATAAAGTTCATCTATTTAGGTTGGCCCTTGAGGCTCGAGTGAAAATAGAACGATTTAACGCTATGCTCGAGCGATCGGTCATTAATCAAGAAATGTTGATGTCCTTCTCCTTACAAGAGGCCATTCAATCCACGCGTATTGAGGGAACCCAGACGACGTTTAACAAGGTTTTGGAATCGAATATCACGGGCGAACAGGGAACCGACGTCCAAGAAGTGAACAATTATCTTGAAGCACTCACCGTGGGAAAAGAGAGGTTGCGGCATCTTCCTATATCTACGCGTCTTTTTTTAGAACTGCACTTCATCTTGCTGAGAGATTCCAGAGGTGGAAATCGTTCTCCTGGCGAATACCGAAGGATTCAGAACTTCATTGGTCCAACAAATGAAATGAAGGATGCAACTTACGTTCCACCCGAACCACAGCTGATCAATGACTATATGTCAAATCTTGAGGAGTACATTAACAATGAGACAGCCGATGGTCTGGATCCCCTTATTCGAGCGGGTATTATTCATGGGCAATTTGAAACAATTCACCCCTTCTTGGATGGCAATGGTCGAATCGGAAGAATCTTAATTACGCTCTATTTGATTGATCAAAAAATCATTTTTGAGCCCTCCTTCTTTATCAGCGAAGAGCTTGAGAAGAGCAAACATCGATACTACGGGTTGTTGAATAATCTGAGAGTATCGTCTCCTCGTTGGCGAGAATGGCTAGAGTATTTTTTGAAGGCAGCTAGGGGTCAAGCAATAAAGAGCATTGAGAAACTTGAAAAAATAGAGGAACTTCTCGTTTCAATGCTTGAATTTGCACGAGAAAACCAGATACGTGAGGACATTGTCAAGTTCATGTTTCAAAAACCCATCTTCACTGTGAAAGAGGTAGAAACCGCGCTGAAAATCAGTTATAACACGGCAAACGTGCATATAAGAAAGCTCGCGCAGGCGAACAAAATTTTTGGCGACGATAAACGTCGAAATCGTATTTTTGCATTCTACGATATCATCGATATTCTGGAGCATTGAAAAATGATGTAGGGTCTGTCCCCTGTCGCTTTAAAAGTCATGGGAGATTGGCTTCTCCGGGTGGCTGGTTTGGATGTGCTCTAGCTACTCGGTGAAAGAACTTTAGTGACGCGCGTTAACGCGTTTCCAACGCACAAATATGCGTTGAATGCATTGCCTTTAATGCGCATGTGCGTTAAAATGTGTTAAAGGGGATGAAGTCATGGAGAAAATGGATCTAAGGGAATCGATTACAGTGGAGTTTAAGAGTGATCGTCTGAAGATTAGTGACGATGTGATCATTGAAGCTGTGGTAGCCATGGCCAACACCGATGGTGGAGATATCTACCTGGGAGTTGAAGATAATGGTGAGATTACAGGATTACACAAGGAGCACTTAGATCCAACGCGTTTAGCAGCTTTCATTGCCAACAAGACGGTGCCGTCTGTGCCCGTACGCACAGAAATACTTGAATACTCCAAGCCTATCCTACACATCACTGTACCAAGAAGCACAGCAACTGTAGCTACTTCTGGGGGCAAAGTGTTACGCCGAAGATTAAAAACCGACGGCACACCCGAGAGTAGTCCCCTCTATCCTTATGAGATAACTTCACGACTATCAGACCTGCGCTTATTGGATTTCTCTTCCCAGCCCGTACCTGGAGCAAATTTGGAAGATCTCGACCCAGTGGAAAGGGAGCGATTGAGAAACATAATCAGAAATAACCGGGGTGAGCAAAATTTGCTGACCCTCACAGACGAAGAACTCGATAGGGCGTTGCGGTTCATCACAACCCTTGATGGAAGACGGGTACCGACGTTAACGGGAATGCTTTTACTCGGGCGTCCTGATCGTATTGCGGAGCTAGTACCGACAGCTGAAACAACCATTCAGGTTCTAGAGGGAACGAGTATTGTGCAGAACGAATCCTACGTTCTTCCCCTCTTGGCGACCTTTGAAAAGATAAACGCATACATTGAAGCGCGAAACTTTGAGGTCGAGATGGAGATAGGTCTATTTAGGGTGTCTATTCCCGATATCGACAAGAGGGCGTTCCGAGAAGCGTTAGTTAATGCATTTTGCCATAGAGATTATTCACTATTGGGGCGAATCATCGTTAGACTCGACGATGAAGGATTGACTATTAGTAATCCAGGTGGTTTTATCGATGGAATTTCCCTAAACAACCTATTAGATGCCGAACCTCACGGACGAAACCCTACCTTAGCGGATGTGCTGAAGCGAATCGGGTTAGCGGAGCGAACAGGACGAGGTATAGATCGTATTTTCGAAGGGTCTTTACTTAATGGCCGATTATTACCGGATTATAGTGGCTCAAACGAGCAATCAGTGCGACTTTTCATTTCTAAAGGAGTGCCTGATCGTGGTTTCATAAAAATGATCGCAGAAGAACAAAAGAGAATTGGGCGTACTTTGCCGATCTATTCGTTGTTGGTACTCAATGCACTTAAACAAATGCAGCGTGGAACAATTGAAGATATTCGTATTCAAAGCGGCTTAACAGAAGCGAGAGTGCGGACGACTATAGAGGGTTTAGTCACATCGGGATTGGTTGAAGCCATTGGCAACAGCAGAAGGAGAACGTATCTCCTAAGTTCAAGAGTCTATGATGCAACCAATGATCTTCTCGGCTATGTCCGTCAAAAAAACATTGACGATCTTCGCTTTGATGAGCTTGTTCTTAGTTTGGCCACAAAACAGAATCGTGTGACACGGGGCGACGTTATGGATTTGTTGCACATAAGTCCTTCAAAGTCCTACCAAGTTTTGAAAAGACTAGTAGATGCTAATAAGCTAGAACTTGTGGGCAAAGGCCGTTACGCCTACTATGTTCTCAAGTGAGCGCAATGAAAGGAGGTTCATCATGGATAAACACCTAACTACACTCATTCAGCGTTACCCCGATTTGTCTGATCTTGTACCTGTATTGAATGAGGCTTTTAGCTTATGGCGACATTCTTTCGCTGCCGGGCATAAGAGCTTAATTTGCGGCAACGGAGGGAGTGCCTCTGATAGCGAACATATTGTAGGGGAACTCATGAAGGGTTTTTTGCTCAAACGCCCTGTGGATTTAAGTTTTTCGAACGAGGCCAAAACCCAGTTTGGCGAACACGGCAACTACCTTGCATCCCATTTGCAGGGAGCGTTGCCCGCTATTTCCTTAAATAGCCAACAAAGTCTCCTTACTGCATTTGCCAATGATGTAGCCTTTGACATGGCTTACGCCCAGCAGGTTTACGGCTATGGTCAGCCCGGAGATGTGCTTATAGCCTTGAGTACCAGTGGCAACGCCCAGAATGTGGCGAATGCAGTCCAAGTAGCCAAACTGCGCTCTTTAGTCACTATTGGCTTTACTGGTCGTGATGGAGGAAAACTTGCAGGGCTTTGTGATGTGACCATTCAGGTGCCAGAACAGGAGACCTACCGCATCCAAGAACGCCACATAGCAATCTATCACACCCTTTGTATCATGCTGGAAGAAACTTTCTTCGGAGAATGTTTGCGTGAAGTTAACGGGTAGTATAAAATAGGCGTAGGGTATCCAGTTTAACTGGTACCATCACAAAGCAGGTGATCAAGTGCTCAATAATGTAAGCCAATTTCCAGAAAATCCTCTTTATCATGCCATTTATCGCAGCTTTGCCAAGTTGCAGAAGGACTATACGGAGCGAGAGCCTAGGAATGCGAAAATTTATTTTCTGGACGACCTCTTCGTTTATCGCTGTTGGGGCATCCTCAGTAAGGCCGAACTGCAATTGGCCCTGGATGATCCCGAGGGTGCACGCATGGTGCAAGAGCTTGTGGAAAAGCAGTGGCATTGCTTGAAACCTTTTGTCCAGACTTGTCTTCAGGAACTTCTGGGTACAAGAGCCCTGGGTGTTTCAGTTACATTGTCGCCAGAAGAAGACGAACTGGTGATCCTCTGTAGGATCCAGCAAGCACAAAACAAGGTGTGATCGAATGAAGTCCATCATAGGACGCACGACAGCCATCGTGCTCATGGCAACACTAGCCGTTGCTTGGGCCATGTCCAAGTACCTCGATAGCTATGTTCAGAACGCTCTATTTAGCGAAGATGGTCTCTTGCTGTATGAAAACATTGACTTCATTAATGATCTCCGGGGTAGACTCATGTGGGGACTTGTCTTATTTGTGGTGGTAGCATCTCTCGCAGCCTTCCTCGTTAGTCTTTGGACCACCTTGTCACTACGCCGTTTAAATGAGCTGAGCACCCAGTTAGTGAATGGTGCCTTTGAACAACACTTTGAAGTGGAAGGTCCAACCGAAGTTGTGGCCATATCCCAGGTATTAGAACAGGTGCGTTTGCGTTTTAGACAACTTGTTAGTGGAGCTATTACCCGAGCTATGATCTGGGAAGGTAGTCTTAGTCTCTTTCCCCTCTCCCAGCTATTGATGATGCTACGTTTCACATCCCAGACAGGGGTCCTGGTTATCTTAGTGAACTCGAGTGTGGGCCGAATCTATGTCGAACAAGGACGAATTCGCGGAGCACGCTTTGACGATCTTCAGGGGTTTAGAGCTTTTTATACCCTGTTTTTACTACGTGATGGAGCCTTTCGTTTTAACCAACAGATGAAACCTTTTGTAGATGAACTACAAACCTATTCTTGGTATTCTATCCTTCTTTACGCAGCACGGAGGGTGAATTCTCTAGAGTTCATTGAACAGTATGTTCCTGATCTACGATTTGTGGCCCATAGGGGCGATCTTGGACCCGAGGAAAGACAAGTGCAGAAAGATTTAACGGCAGAAGAGTGGGAGCTATTTCAGATCATCGATGGCCAACAGAACATTAGGCAACTGGCTCGGAGTCTCCAATGGACGGAAGAACGTGTCCAGAGGTATTTGTATCGTTTTGCTGTAATTGGCTTGATCGAAACACAATTTTCTTCCATGGCAATTAAACCTCCGCCACAGAATGTGGTGTCGTTATGGTCCAAGGTAGCCTGGAAAGATCGAGATAGGGGGATATAAGGGATGAAGTTTCGTACCAAAGGTGAGCTTGAAGCAGCCATTGGGTCAGCGGTGATGAAGTTTGAACGCGAGTACTTTGGGCGTGGTCCTAAGGAACTTCAAACCTTTGTGGTTCAGGACATGGTGCTGATTCGTCAAAGGGGAATTTTAACACCCGCCGAGGAGCAGGTCCGAGATAACCAAGATAGCGTCGATTTGATTCGCCTTCTCCGTGAGACCCTGTTAAAGAATAACCAAGAAATCCTGCGTGCTGTGTTGCAACAAATTGTTGGAGTTGCACCGGTTTCTCTGTATACGGATCTTAGCGTGAAGGATTCGGAAAAGTTCATGGTCGTTACCTTTGAGAGCAATTTAGAGATAGCCTTTCGCCGAAATTCGGCTCGGAAAAGTGGTTAGTGTTGACCTTCGGTGAATGTTGTGTTATATTGATGTCGTAAGTTAAATAAAAACAGCTGTACTAGTTTGGGGCAGTTTTCCCCCCACATGGGGTTGGGAAAAGGGTGCCTGAAGGAGTAGGCTTCGAGAAACATCACCTTATTTGGTGTGTCTTTCTTGGGGGGCCTGCTTTTTTTTATCTCTGAAGAGAAAGGGTGATGCCCAACTAAAAACCTTTGGTTGCACTATTAATGATATGGAGGAGATATTTGTGAGAAAACTTACTCTAGCATTGGTTTTAAGTCTCGTGTTGATTATGTCAAGTATCAGCGTTGTTTCGGCCCTGACGGTTTATTCTAGCGTGGACGAAGAGAATGCCCGGGCCTTGCTTGGAGCCTTTACACAAGCCACTGGCATCGATGTTCGCTTCGTATTCTTGTCCTCAGGTCCTGCCCTAGCCAGAATGGAAGCTGAACAGGCCAATCCCCAGGCTGATATTTGGATGGGGGCGCCCAGTGAGAACCATGTCTTGGCTAAAGAGCGTGGATTAACCCAGTCCTACCGTTCGCCAAATGCAGATGTACTAGAGCCTAAATTTGTGGATCCAGAGGGATATTGGACTGCTTTCTACATGAACCCCATGGGTATTGCAGTTAACAAGCAATGGGCTGAAAGAGCTGGCATCGAGATGCCAACATCCTGGTATGATCTCTTGAAGCCAGAGTTTGCCAACGAGATCCAAATGCCTACGCCGCAATCCTCCGGAACGGCCTACAACTTTATTGCCGGTTTAGTGATGGACTGGGGTGAAGAAAAAGCCTTTGATTATATGAAAAAACTGCATAAGAATATCCAGTCCTATACCCAAAGTGGTACCGCTCCATCCCAAGCTGTAGCCATCGGCCAGGCTGGTGTGGGCCTTCAATTTACACCTGCCTTTTTGCATCTCATCGACGAAGGCTATCCACTGCAACTGATTTTCCCTGAAGAAGGTGTGGGTTATGAAGCGCCAGCCGTTTCCATCGTCAAGGGTGCTCCAAACCTAGATGAAGCCAAAGCTTTAGTGGATTGGCTCCTGTCCGTTGAGGCTCAAAACAAGTTGAGTGAGATCAAGACATTCTTCTTCCCCGTGCATCCTGAAGCCGTTACTGGTGAAGGCTTGCCTGCATTCTCCGATATCCCTACCATCAACTATGATGCGATTTGGGCCGGCGAAAATCGGGAAAGTCTTGTAAACAAATGGATTGACGAAGTCTTACGTAGCCGATAGATAAGGTGTAGGGGCCTTTTGGCCCCTACCTATTTGGAGGAATTAAGATGAAAACACTCCCGGTTTCTAAGCAGAAGATGTTCTTAGCCAAACAAGATCTAAAGCGATTAATTCGAGAACCTTGGCTTCTGCTGACAATTGTTGCTATTTTCACCCTACTCTTCTTGTTTATTATTTTGCCCATCTTTAAAGTGGCCCAAGTGAGCATCTCAGGTGGCGATACGGTTTTATCAACCTATCTGAAGCTCTTTGACAGCTGGTATATGCGGCAATCCTTGTCTAACAGTCTCTTGCTTGGTGCATTATCTGCCATTTTGGCTGTATTTGTGGGCTTTCTGATGGCCTATACCGTTACAAGGGTGGACATTCCCTTTAAAAAGTTCTTTAATATCATCGCGATTATCCCGGTGATCTCGCCTCCCTTTGTGAGCGCTTTGAGTATTTTACTGCTTTTTGGCAATAACGGTCTTATCACATTTAACTTACTTGGGATCAGAAATTTCCCCATTTATGGCATACGGGGTCTACTCCTTGCGCAAACGGTAACCTTTTTCCCTGTTGCCTACATGTCCCTCAAGGGGGTCTTAGAACAGATTAGCCCCACCTTAGAAGATGCAGCATTTGACATGGGGGCATCTCGTTTGCAGGTGTTTCGCAAGGTGACTCTGCCCTTAGCTATACCCGGGATTGCCAGTGCTATGCTGGTGATCTTCATCGAATCTCTAGCCGACTTTGGGAATCCCTTGGTGCTAGCTGGTAGTGGTTTTCCTACACTCGCTGTCCAGGCCTATCTTCAGATTACAGGTATGTTCGATCTAGCGGGTGGAGCTGCCTTGGCGGTGATCTTGTTGATTCCATCCATCACGGCCTTCGTCTTGCAAAAATATTGGGTCAGCAAGAAACGCTACATTACAGTTACGGGTAAACCTACCCGAACGACTGTAAAAGCGGTGGGACCAGCTATGCGCTGGGTACTATTTGGTATCTGTAGCTTGATTAGCCTGGTGATTCTCGTTTTCTACGGCATCATTCTCATCGGAGCCTTTTCTCAAGCTTGGGGCTATGACTATAGCTTTACGTTGAGAAACTTCACCTATGTTCTTGATGTAGGGTTTGAGACAATTAAGGATACCCTTGCTGTGGCTTTAGTCTCCACTCCAATTAGCGGGATTCTAGGGATGTTTATCGCATTCTTAGTTGTCCGAAAACGGTTTTTTGGCCGAGGAATAATGGAGTTTACTTCCATGCTGAGTTTTGCCTTGCCTGGTACGGTTGTGGGGATCGGCTATATTTTAGCCTTTAACCAAAAGCCCCTCTTGTTAACTGGAACTTTGACAATTTTGGTGGCGAACTTTGTGTTTCGCTATGTACCAGTAGGGATCCAAAATGGGGTAGCTACCTTGCAACAAATTGATCCGAGTATTGAAGAAGCTGCTACGGATTTAGGAGCGACCTCACAGACTGTCTTTCGCAGGATCACCTTACCCTTAATCTCGCCAGCTTTCTTCTCGGGCTTAGTCTTCGCCTTCGTTCGCTCTATGACGGCGATCAGTGCCGCCATCTTCTTAGTATCGGCGGATTGGAATTTGATGACAGTGCAAATTCTCAATCAAGTGGGCTCGGGAAGGCTAGGAGCTGCGGCTGCCTTTAGTGTGATTTTAGTTGCCATCATTATTGTTGCGATCATGGTAATCCGGATCCTTGTAGACAAGCTACTTGGAGTCAAGTTTGAAACTAAATTCTAAGGGGGACATTCAGTTGAAAGTAGTGTTAAAAGATCTGCGCAAAGAATTTGATAGCCCAGACGAAAATAGACGAAAAGTTGTGGCAGTTGACGATGTTTCCCTAGAAATTGGTGATGGAGAACTCATCACCCTCTTGGGTCCTTCAGGTTGCGGAAAGACGACAACACTAAGGATGATCGCTGGTTTTGAGATTCCAACAGCGGGAAGAATCTTCGTTGGAAATCGGGACGTAACGGAACAACCGCCCAACCAACGAGATAGTGCCATGGTGTTTCAGAACTATGCCATTTTCCCCCATCTAACCGTTCACGATAATGTTGGCTTTGGACTTTCCCTTCGTCGATTATCAAAACCTGAAATTGCCCAGCGTGTTGATTCCATTTTGGACCTTGTGGGCTTAGCTGGACTTGGAAAGAGAATGCCCGATCAACTCTCGGGAGGTCAACAACAAAGGGTGGCGCTAGCGAGGGCTATTGTAAACGAGCCAAGCGTGCTCTTATTTGATGAGCCCCTTTCGAATCTTGACGCCAAACTTAGGGAGCAAATGCGTCTTGAAATCAGGCGCATTCAACAACATCTTGGCATCACGGCCATTTATGTAACCCATGATCAGACGGAAGCTATGGCCATCTCTGATCGCATTGTGATTATGAATGAGGGGCGGATCGAGCAAGAAGGCACTCCCCTTGAGATTTACAACCAACCACGGTCAAGTTTTGTGGCAGACTTCATCGGACAGGTGAACTTTATCGATGCTGATGTCCTGGGCTTTGGTGGGGGAATGCTAGAACTTGGAGTTTGGGGTAAGTCCCTTAAGATACCTCATGAGCAGCCGATTTCAGTGGGTAGTAGCGTTCGTTTGGTGCTTAGACCCGAAGCCGTCCGTTTAGATGGGGAGTCTTCGTATGCTATGGGCACCATCAGCCGCGTTGTCTACCTTGGTTCTACGGTGGAGTACGATATTGCCGTCGAGGGTACCAATCTTCACGCGGTTGTATCATCCCCTATTGAACACGGAATTCATCAGGTGGGGGATAGTGTAGGCGTCTTTTTCTCCCCTAATGTGGTCCACGCGATTACTGCTTAGAAGGCATGGTATGACAAGGGTGATCTTGGGAAACACTAGCTGAAAAGCCAGTAAAGGGGTTGTTTAATGAACACGTTATCGAGAGTTGCCCTATTACTCGTCATCATTGGGGCACTAAATTGGCTGTTAGTGGGTCTCTTTCAGTGGGATCTGGTGACATCTTTGTTCGGTGGAGAAACCATGCGGGCTTCATCTATGTTAAGTAGAATTGTCTATACCTTGGTAGGCCTTTCAGGTCTTTATTGCCTGACATTTCTCTTTGGTGACAATAAAGTACGAACCGAGTAAGAAGATGGTAGAAGGTGGTTGTTCAGAGCGGAATACGCTTAGAACAGCCACCTTTTCATCTGATGTGCTTTATCCAAAAGCAAATAGACGACTGAGCCTGCAGAATGTTCAGGGTATTACGGTACGTACGGCGCCGTGGGAGGCTCCCATTAGTTGGGTAGCCTCCCACTCGATCACGAACAAACTAGCCTAATAAACGAACGGAGCAGACCTGAGCACATTGAATAACAGTTAGTTCAACCTTGTCTTCTTGCACCTCTAGAAACGTCTCGCCGAAGGCACGAAGGAAGCCTTTGATTTCACCGCACTTTGTTTCAACCACGACACGGCGATCTAAAAACAAGATTAATCCTTCCGGGCACTGACAACAGTTACGAAACATCGCTACTCCCCCTTGGCCCAAAGATCCGGACAAAACAGATTTGGCTGCACTGAACCAAAGTTGTTGTCTTGAGATCCTGCAGGGTAATGGATGTGTCCCCGACAAAGACCAGAGTTCCTCTTTCTACTCCACAAAGTGTGGTCACTTCTACATAGCGACCTATGAAGTCACGTAGGGTCACAGGGCATAAACAGCAATCAATCTTCGGTGGTGGTGGTGGAGGTGGTGGTGGTGGCGGTGGTGGTGCCTTCTTCGGCACACAGAGGACATCACCTGGAAAGATGAGATTTGGATTTGTGATATGGGGGTTCGCTGCGATTAAGGCATTTAGTGGGACACCAAAACGTTGGGCGATGGAGAACATAGAATCGCCCTGGACAACAGTGTAACGGCCCAAAAATCCTGGAGGACAATGCTTTGGTACCCGAGGGTGACTTGGGTACTTTTCATACATGGAGGTTCGCCTCCCTTTGCTTGAAATACTTTCGGTACAGCATATGCCTTAGGTGCCTCTGGTGTACTAGTACTGGGGAGCTATAGTATGGAGGAAAACCTCATTAGAGTGCAGAATTGATAGCTATATCATTTACTCGGAAACGTTGGTACGCATCTATCCATTTTTCTCAATTTGGGGGCGAATTCAATTGACGAATAACAAGCTCAAGGCTACTCATGGAATGCGAGATCTTGTCCAACGCTTTCTGGCCGCATCACCTGTCAAAAGAATTCAAACCAAAGCGTTAGAAGAACATGTAGTTCAAGAAATGGGTATCCAGGACTACTGGGAAAGGGGAGGCTATCTAGCCTTTGCCAATCTCATCTTACAGTTAGTAGAAGAAAACCGCTTGAAGCCAATCAAGGCCCGAAAAACCAATGGAAAAGATCCTTCTTTGTTCAATTGGTATCAAAGCATCTCGCTAGAAGCTGGTTTCTCCCTAGAAGAGCAGCGAGAACTCCTAACCCTTTACCATCCAAAACTTGATCTAGCCTATTATCTAAAACGGCAGGAACTTTATCAAAGAGATAAACCCTACTTAGTGGCTCTAGATCGATATCTGCGTCAGTATTACGAAAGTCAAAAGGGGAGATCTGTCACAATTAACGAACGTTCCTTTGAGATCTTCCAAGATGAGAAGTTCTTGGCCTCATCCCCTGGTCAGACCCTGCTTGAGGCGGTAGGACTTAGCTTAGCGGACTTAAATTGCCATCACACGTACGAACCTTTTTTTTATTATCAGATAGGTTCCCATCCCTTAAACATTCTCATCGTGGAGAATAAGGACACGTTTTTCTCGTTCAAAAATCTCTTTCAAGAGCAAATAACCACCTGGGGTGGGGTCAGCTTTCAGCTCTTAATTTATGGAGAGGGTCGCAAGATTTTGCGGAGCCTGAGTTTTTTGGGCGAACTCTTTCACGGTGTTATTCCTCCCGGTGTTATTCCTCCCGGTGTTACCTGTCACTACTTTGGGGACTTGGACCCCGAAGGAGTGGCGATTTGGGATGAGTTGGTCCAAACCTACGGACCCCAGGGCCTCAATATTGTAGCAGCTCGCTTTTTTTATGATGCATTGCTTAAACACCATGGGCAACAGGCTCCACCTTTGCGTAGCGCACAGCGAGGACACCTTGACGCAATTGAACGTTTTATTCTCCAGTTTGAGCCTCCATCAAGGGACGCTCTCCGGCATTTGCTACAAAGCGGAAACTATCTGCCACAGGAAGGCTTAAGTGCCTCTCTGCTCTATGAACTAAGAACGGAGGTGAAGGATCCTGGAATGGAGTGCTGAGATTTTACGTGGCTTTGATGAGCGGATGAACAATATCTTGGTTTTCTCGCCACTTTTAGAGTTGAGTCAGAAGACGAAGTACCCTTATTCACTTCCTGCTTTAGGTTTGGCCACCTTGCTTTATATTATGGAAGATATGATCAGGTTAGAAAAAAACTGTACCTACGAAAACATAGCTCGCTTTCTCCAAAGGATCATATCCCAGTATTATGGAGATACCCTAACCTACCAAGAGGCCATGGATTTAACCTACTATTTGGTCCGAGATGGGCTAATGAATCAGGGACGTTATCATAGTTATACTTATCCTGATTTGGAGAGCAAGGAGGAAAAGACCTATCGCTTCTTGCTAGTAGAAATTGACGATTATGAGATCCAGAGCAAAGTAGTACGTTTGCGGCTCTCCACTGCCGGGCTAGAGATGCTCTTTAAGACGAAAGAAATGTACAACGAGCTCCAGGTTTCCATCACCCAGCTTTATTTGCGACAACAGATTCAAAAAGGCGTTTTCGATGGTGCCCTACGTTCCGTGGAAGAGTTAGCCTTAGCTGTGCGAAATGAGAAACGCAAGGTGCGCGAGCTCGAAGAGAGGATCATTCGAGATGTGCTCCAAGTTGCTAGGGAAAGGGAAATCGAAGCCCAGCTTAAGCGGATTGATGAACAGCTTCAGAGGGAACAAGAAGTGTTCAAAGAACTGGCCCAATTAGTCAATGAGACCCTTGAAGATTTGCGTAGTGGGACAATCACGGCCAAAGAAGAAAGGGCCTTACAGGCTGTGACCATGGTCAGGCGCAAACTCTATGATGTCATTCATGACCACGAATCATTGTTTAAGGATAAGATCAGAGTTCACAACGTTATGATTTCTTCCATAGAACAGATGATTCTCACTGCCTTTGCCACCAAGGCCAATTTTGACACCGAGTTCTTGCGCCCGGTAGTGCAGCGCAATGTGGACATCGATCGGGTCAAACAGATTCTTGATCCCATTCTGCCTGTGCGCCTGAATCCTCAATTCAACCCCAACCGTATTTTTCTAGGGCAACCCCTCAAACGCCAGGATGAAGAAGAAACATCTCAAGAAGAACTTTGGCAGCTTGAAGCCGAGCGTTTGCGAGAAGAAGAAGAGCGGGAGAGAGCTGATCAGCTCGAAAGGGCCTATTTTCTAGAAAGTTACGTCCAAATCGTGGTCGAGCCCTTGATGGAGAAAAGTGAGTTTCGAATTGGCGAAATCCTAAGTGGCCTGCAAGAAAGTGATCAAGATACCTACGCTACGATTACGGCACGGCTGGACTTTTATAGCTTTTTAGTGCAGTTACACCAACTTGGGAGAATCCCTCTGCTCTCTGACCAAGAAGTAGATACCATCGTCTTAGATGACATTCCTAGAGCTTTTGTAAACCTTGTGTCCGAAAAACAGCACTTAGCAGAGTTGCATGCTCTCGAAGTTATAGCTACGGAAGATGTATTACGATTAGCAAGCGGTTATGTGATGACAGACTTTTTAGTGCGGAGGATAGACTGATGGAGTGGAATCAAGAAGATGTTCGGATGGCCTTTCGAATTTTTTTGCAGCTCTTACCCACGGGCCGAATCGAAGATCAAGAGCTTTTATACCAGTATGAACAAAACCCCAATATTCGCTTCATTCTAGAAGAGATTATGGAAAAAGAGTCTGACGTGAAGATCTTTTCCATGGGCGGCTTCCTTTATCTTTCCCCTGGAGTAAACAATCGTTACTTTGGCTATTCCAATGAACAGTTACGGACTTTGATGAAGCTAGAGAACAATAGTGAACTTTACCTAGCCTACTTTGCCATGCTCTGCCTTTTGGCCCAGTTTTATAACAGCGATGACCAGGCACTGACCTCTAGGCAATTTATTCCTTTGGAGGAACTAGAAGCCATCATGACAGGACATGTCTCAGAAATTGAAGCAGCTCAAGCTGAGCAGATCGAGGCGTTAGAAGAAGCACTCCAAGTCAATCTTTCCAGTGTGGCCGCACTATGGGCTGAACTTCCAGCCTTTAATGAGACCTTAAGGCATCAACGCAGAGGTCGCAATAACCGGATCAGTTTTCTGTTGCGAGTACTCAGCTTCTTAGAAAATGAAGGTTTAGTGCAAGTGCTCAATGATTCGGAGATCCGCCTCTTGCCCAAACTAGAACACCTTGTAGTTAAGTACTACTTCCATAGCCAGCGCAAAGATTATTTGTTGCAATTACTGGCCCAGCCTCTAGACTTTGTGGCTGCAGACCAACGAGAGGAGGACCTTTAATGCCGTGTATCAACCGCATTCGCGTCACAAACATTCAATACGACTATGGTAAAAAACAGTTTCCCGATCTTCTCCTTGATGTTTCAAGCAAGGATGCTCTGGTTCTCCTGACCAATGGTGGAGGAAAGACTCTGCTCTTACAACTACTCATGCAGGTTGTTCTACCCAATGAGAGGCTCCAAGGGCGCCGTATCATCGAACTATTACAAAATTCTAGATACACCGGGCATGTGGCCGTAGAATGGCTCTTAGATAGTACTGGCGCCCAAAAGGAATATGTCTGTACAGGTTTTTGCTTTAGTAGTGGGGCAGACGATCAGTTTCGTTATTTCAACTACCTCTTTGATTATTCCGATGACGAGTTAACTCTAGCCACACTACCCCTTGTCACCGATCTAGGAGGAGGCCGCCGCCAACCCATCCGTTATCAGGAGCTTCGTGACTGGTTTCGCAGCGAAGCTGAATACCAGGTGCAAATCTTTGATCAAGTCCACAGCTACCAGGAGCGGTTGCGCCATTATCATATCCTCCCTGAAGAGTGGAAGAACATTCGTGATACAAACAACTCTGAAGGTGGAGTAGACAGGTTTTTTGAGCGCTGCAAAACCACCACCCAGCTCATGGATAATCTGCTCATTCCCAGTGTGGAGCAGGTGATCTTTCGCAGCGAAAACAAGAAGCAAGAGCTGGTGAATGCTTTTAACGAGTACAAGCTATCCTTACTGCAGATTCCTGTAATTAAACAGAATATTGCTGATTTTGCCATCGTCCAAAGCCAAGCCGAAGACGTGGTGCAAGTAGTGCAAACCTTAGATACAGAGCAAAGAAAACTATCCCAGATTCAGCATGAACTTGTGACATTAGCTAGGACCTTCGAGCACCATATCCAAGACGCCACTCTGCAAACAGATAAGCTCGCTGTGCAGGTTGACGACCACAGGGAGCAGGCCGAAGAGTTGGATTGGAAAATCGCTAGCTATCGCGTTTTTCTCAAACAGCTTGACTACGATGCAGCTAAAGTGGAGGAAGAACAAGCCCGAGCAAAACACGACGAAGCCGTAGAGCGTGTCAAGGAAGTGGAAGACTCCACAAATCACATTTACGCTCTCCACCACTATAATCGCCTACTCAAGGCCCAAGGTGAGTTGGCTGAATACTCCGCACGACTTGAGGCCTTGGATGTGGCCGAGCCAGAGCTCATGGACCAGCTGGCAGAGGCTAAGAAAACAATGGCCCAGGCCTGGCAGGTGGAAAACACAGTGCTGGGCGAGCAGATCACAAAAATGCAAGAGCATTCTTTAGAGCTAGAAAAACTTCTCAGGCAAATTATGGATACTAAGGAAGACCACCAGGGCCAGCTGGCTGATCTTCACCAAGAGCAAGGAAGTTTAGTGGCTTCGCTCCGGAGCTATGCCAAGAGCCAGCAGGAGCTTGAGGAGCTGATTCCGGAGTTTTCGAAAGAAGATCCTCAGGAGACGCAAGAGTTCTATGGAGCAAAGCTCGAAAGGCTACACACAAACCTGGAGGAATTGGAGAACTCGGTAACAGAGGCTGAAAAGAAGCAAACTGGTCTAGAGGAGAGACGCCTTGAGCTTCGCCTCGCAGAACGTGATCTCAATTCCACCTTGCAAAAGACCACCACTCAGCTCGAGAGCTATGGGCAGGCAGCGGAAAATGTAGGCTCACTCTTGGCCGCTCGCTCCATCTTTCAGCTACCTGTTTTGGAAAATAAAGAGAGTATCATCCCCAGGGTAAGGGAGATTTGGGAACGTGGTCAGCAAGAACTGATTTTAGCCCAGGCCACCTTGGCCAATCAAGAAGAAAAATGGGCTTTGCTACAAGGCCGTGATGCGTACCTACCCCATCCTGTGATGCTACAAGTAAAACAGGAGCTTGCGGCTGTGGGTTTACCGGTTCTTTTAGGAAGTGAATGGCTGGCGTCCCACCCTGCCTCCCAGGGAGAGAGGGAGGAGTATCTCAATAAGCATCCCCTTTTACCCTTCTGTATGATCGTGGAAAAGGGACAACTTCACTCGGTGCGACAGGCGGCTAGGACTTTGCGAGATTTGCCCGCAGATTTCCCTTTGCTTTTTTTGGTTAGGCAATCCTTGACGCCGGAACCAAACGGGGAGGATGGAGGGCTCCACAGCGTCTTACTTGATCAACTTTACACATTGCATAGCCGGAATTTTCAGCTTTATACATCCCCAGAGTATTTTAATGAGTTTAAAAGTCGCATGGAAGGGCAACTCGCCCAGGAAAAGCAGCAACTTCAGGCGCTCAAAGAACGAGCTGAAGAATTGTCCTACCTAAAAGGGCAAGTGGAGCGTTTTTACCGCGAGTACTCCTTAGATCTGGTAAAGACTTGGCGTAACGAAGAGGATGGGTTAAACCAAACCCTAGAGCACAACCAAGTACAGCTAAAGGAACTGGACGCCGAACAGATCACCTTGACTGCCAAGGTAAAACAGGCCAAGCAAGAGATTGGGCTCTTGAACACAGAAAAGAGACAGTTAGAGAAATACCTGGAGCTTCTGGCAGAGTTTTCTGCCTTACATCAAGAGTATGCTGAACAAAGGGGCAAGCAGGAGTTCCTCACCCGTGAGATTGGGCTGATGAAACGGCAAATTGATCGTTGGGATGGGGAGACGGCAGAACTCCACGCGAAAAAGGCAGAGGCCGCCAAGGATCTGGAAGTTCGCCAAGAGGCCCTCGAACGCCATGTTCGGGATTTTACGTCCTATGGTCTTGAAACAGCAAACGAAAGTGAATTTGACGGAGCCTATGAACAGATTAGGGGCCAAGTAGATGGTATCCTGCAAAAACTTAGTGGTGGCCAAAGCGATCGCCGGGATCTTGAAGACCTCTGCAGGCGAGCCCGTGGTGAAGCAGAAGGGGAAAGGCTCGCTATTACCAAGCGAAAGATTTCCCTGGCATGGCTCCATGAAAAACAAAGGACGGTTACACAAGGAGAATTAGCCAAGGCCGATGAGCAACTAGAAAAAGCGCAAGATTTAGTGACTGCCTCTAAGGAAACTTGGTGGACGGCCCAAGGAAACGTCCAAACTTGTCTGGGAGTTGTCACGACGCTGAAAGAAGGGGTGGTCAGTGCCTTCGGGAAAGACCCCTACCTCAGCTATGACAGTGTAACCCATCAAGAAGAGTTGGAACGTCATACCAAAAGACTTAAGCAGGTACAAGGTACCCTTAATGAGCTTTTGGAAAAAGAAGAGGAGCTCCGTATTTGGAAGAAGGAGAACCAAGAAGCCTATGATCAGGTGTTAGAAGGACACCGGGAGCTTGTGCAAGCTAAATGGCAACAGGTAGCTCCCCTGGCCTTGGCTGATTGGTCAAATTTGGGGCTGACACCCCGGGTTGCCCTGCGCCAGATTGAAGAAAGACGCCACGAGTCTAGCCGCAGGGTTGAAACGGGTAAGCTCAAGGTGGCCCAGGCCTTTCATCGTTATGGTGAAGAGCTTGAAAAAACCAATAACACAAGGGTGCGCCAATTCGTAAGGGAGATTCAAAGTATTGTGTCCGAGGGGAGGCTTTATGACTTTGATTTTGTCGAAACGCAGTTTATTCGCATTTTTGAAGCCATTGAAGCGTACCGGATCCAATATGAGAAACTTTTGATCGAGAGCGAGCAGAACTTTACCCATTTGGTAAACCTGTGTATGCGCAGGGCATTGACGGTTTATGAGAGCATCCTGGAGATTCCAAAGAATTCTCGCATTGGTCTGTATGGCCGTTCGTTACAGCTTCTGAACATGGAATGGCCAACAAACTCAGACGAAGAGAATCAAGCCCGCATGGAGCAGTATCTCCATGACGTTATAGGCAAGATGCAAACTTGGCAGCAAGAGGGCATGGACGATGATGACTTGGATTCCCGTTTGGGTGACTTATTGCGCACCAGAAGCTTGTTGAATGTGCTTGCCCCTATTGAAAGTTGCCGGGTGCAAGTTTATAAGCCAAGAAGTGAGTCGATTATTCGCAATCAAAGAATACATCACGCCCCATGGGATGACGTCTCTCGCTGGTCGGGAGGGGAGAATTATAGCGCGTATATCACCGTGTTTATGGTTATGCTCGCCCACATTCGTAGACAGATGGAAGGTCAGCCAAATTCTTGGAAAGTCTTGGTGGCCGACAATCCTTTTGGCAAGGCCTCAGCCGGTCACGTTCTCGATCCTATCTTTGAAGTGGCCAGGGCCAACCAGATTCAACTTCTTTGTTTCACTGCCCATAAAGAAGAGTCTATTTTGCGTTACTTTCCCGTTGTTTATAGTCTGCAACTACGGCAAACCTACGGCAAGGAGATTATGCAAGCTGAGCAACTGGAAAGCGGGTTTTATCAGCGTGAAGAAACGGCCGTACTCGTTACTGAAGCTGCAGCGACTCAAGGGGAGTGAACGTAAGTGGAACAACAACAGGTGGGTAAAAGGCCCTATGTGGCCGCTGCAAGTTCAGCAGTGATTTTTGGCTTTTCCTTTCTCTTTACCAAGAACGCCTTAGATAGCCTAGACATGTTTCAACTCTTGGGTTTGCGGTTTCTGCTTGGAGCTCTTTTCATATCTTTTCTAAGGTTGGTAGGGGTTATTGAGGTCAATGTGACTTGGGAGAAGGTTAAGGGCTTATTGGTTGTGGCCGCACTCCAGCCTGTGCTTTACTTTGTCTTTGAAACCATTGGTGTTGGTTTAACGTCCGCATCAGAATCGGGGATTATGATCGCCTTAATCCCTATGGCTGTAGCTGTTTTTGCTGCCTTCATTCTACAAGAACGTCTACGGCCTTTTCAGTGGTTGTCCATCCTGGCTTCTGTTGGTGGGGTTGTTTTACTGACGGTGCCTCGGATGCAAGAAAGTTCTGGACAGCTTGTTGGGAACTTGGCCCTATTAGGGGCCGTTGTGGCCGGGGCTTTGTATAATATTTACTCCAGAAAAGCGTCAAGCACTTCATCACCAGTTGAAGTGACGTTTGTGATGATGTGGGTGGGGGCCATAGTATTTAACGTTTTGGGAATGGCCCGATTTGCCTTGCGCTCAGATCTTCTTGCCTATTTTCAAGCCTTCACAAACCTAGACACCGCTTTGGCCATTGTCTATCTCGGACTTTTCTCGTCCGTAGGTGCGTTTTTTTGTATGAACTATTCCCTCTCCAAGTTAACACCATCGAAGTCCGCGGTGTTCATTAATCTTACGCCAGTGATCTCGGTACTGGCTGGCATTTTCTTCAGAAATGAGCAATTTGCTCCGATTCAGCTTCTTGGTGCAGCCATTATTTTAGGGGGAGTATGGGGCGTGAATCAGGGCCAGAAGAAAGCCCCCGCTAACTTGTGATTAGGGGCACTAGCGTTGCATTAAACTAAATCGACCTTGTCAACTCCGTGCTATCCGAACCCAATAACCACCATTACCTGCTCATAGGTGTGTTCAAAAATAAGATCATGATTAAGGATCCGGCGGCCTTGGCAAAGCTAGACCGCATTCAGGCTAGTTCTGAGACCATAGAGCTTCTTGGTGATGTCCTGATTCGCAAGAAGCCGTACATTTCCGACTACCTGTGATATGTCGGGTTCAATTTCGGGGAGGTATATGAAATGAGACGAGTGTTGATTGTGGTGGATATGCAAAACGATTTTGTAAACGAAGAGGGGGTGCTGGCATCTCAAGCGGCCCGGGATATCTTACCTTTTGTCAAAGAGCGAGTGCAAGCGGCACTCCAAGCTGGCGATGAGGTGGTATTTACGTTGGACACTCACCTTGAGGATGATGCAGAGTTTGACAAATTCGCACCCCATTGTGTACGGGGTACCTGGGGTCAAGAGTTGATACCCGAACTCAAGGCGCTTGTAGGTGATCAAGTGTCCGAACAAGTGCATTATGTGGAGAAAAATCGCTATAGCGCGTTTTTCCAGACCGATTTAGAAGAGTATCTAGGTCTTACCACCAGCAGCCCTCTTACCGCTGTGGATGAAGTAGAGATTGTAGGGGTTTGTACCAATATTTGTTGCTACTTTACCGCGGAGGAACTGGCCAATCGTGACGTTCCGACAAAGGTGTATGAACAAGGTGTCGCTAGCTTTGACCAAAAGGCTCATACCTTTGCCTTAGAACAAATGCAATCTGTCTTGGGGGTAGAGGTCGTCTGAGTCGCTAAAGCAGAAAAGCAAAGGGCCACCAGACCACCCTAAACAGTGCAAGAACCGCCGCTCTAAAGGCCGTCATAGCCTGGGCAGGTAAGCTCTCGCTGATGATGGCCTTGATTTGCGTTTTTAAATGCTGGGCGAACTGGGGGCTATCAATAACCACCATGCTTTCGGTGCTCAAAAACGAACTGCGGGCATCAAAATTGAACGAGCCTACCAAGCTAAGTCTACGGTCGAACACATATGTCTTGGCATGCAAACTTCTAGAATCATCATAGTATTCGTGGATCTGATC
>WPCH01217511.1_pt1 | contig 32121 bp, 32 predicted proteins | sample 5399881 | NCBI WGS metagenome assembly WPCH01 (sample SAMN12869468, study PRJNA574797) | sludge metagenome | isolation source: wastewater treatment of pH5 | place: China:Beijing | collected 2019-05-20
ACTTCCAGGGCTCGGGCGCAGTAGCGGGCGGAGCGCTCGCTGGTTCCGGGGCCGAGGTGGCCAGCCGGGACCAGCACTGGCGCAGCTCCCGGGTGAGGGCCAGGTTGCCGGTCCAACCCTCACCCGGGCGCTCGAGGAAGGGCGACGCCGGGGATGCCGTGCTGGGTGGCGCCCACCCCCGAGAGCCATCGGGCGGCCAGCCACAACGAGAACCCGATCACCGCGCCGAGGCTGTTGCTGATCACGTCCTCGACGCTGGGCGTGCGCCAGGCCAGGAAGAGCCCCTGGGCCAGTTCGATGCCGACCGACACGCCGATGCCCACGGGCACGGTCCACCAGCGCCACCGGGGCCAGAGCAGCGGGAACGCCAGCGCCAGCGGGACGAACAGCGCCACGTTGGCCAGGTTCTCGAACCCGATGTCACCGAACGGCCAGAGGCCCTGCAGGGACTCGCCGGCCCGGGACGCGGCCGCCGGGTGGCCCGTCAACCCGGCGAGGAACCCGCGCCCCCCGTACCGCAGGCCTCGCTCCACCCGGTCCAGCAGCCCGCCGGGCTCCGGCCCGAACACGCCGACGGCGACCACGACGAGGTAGCCCATGGACGCCAGTCCGATCAGGCGATGCCTCATGGGACCATTCTGTCGCCGGCGGACCGCTCCGCGCGCTGGCGGCCAAGGCACTGGCCGACCGCGGGCTCATGATGCCGAGGCGCTGGGGCAGCATGTCGGGCTGCTCTGGGCCGTGCGGTCAAGGGTCAGGCTGGCAGACTGGCCCCATGGCCACCCTGCACTACGAGGACGCCCAGGCCGAGATCCACAAGGTCGTCGTCGGCCCCGTGGACAACAACGTGTTCGTGCTGCGCTGCAAGCAGACCGGCGACGCCGTCCTGCTCGACGCGGCCAACGAGCACGACCTGCTGCTCGACCTGTGCCGGGACCTGGGGGTCCGCACGGTGCTGGAGACCCACGGCCACTGGGATCACATCCAGGCCGTGCCCGCGGTCCGCGATGCCGGCTACCAGGTGGGGGTGACCGCCGAGGACGCCGAGATGCTCGAGGCCTACGACTACTTCCTCGAGGACGAGTCGGTGATCGAGGTCGGTCGGCTCCGCCTGCACACCCTGCTCACGCCGGGGCACACCCCCGGCTCCATGTGCTTCCGCCTCGAAGGGTCGCCGCTGCTGTTCAGCGGCGACACCCTCTTCCCCGGCGGCCCCGGCGCCACCGGCTTCCCCGGTGGCGACTTCGACCGGATCATCGCCTCCATCGACCGCCGCCTCTTCACGCTCCCCGCGGACACGATCGTGCTCCCCGGCCACGGCGACGACACCACCATCGGCGCCGAGCGCCCCCACCTCGACGAATGGATCGAACGGGGCTGGTAGTCGGCGACGGCCTCCGGCCACGGCGGGACCCGACCCACCATCGTCCGTCCGGCGGTGCGACGCGGCTGCGGGCCCCGGGGGCGCGATGGCGACCCGATAGGTGAGCTCCGCCTGGTCCGCGGTGACCGTCGGGACCGGCAAGGGCCGCGTGCTGGCGATGACCAGCCCGTGGACCCGATGGTGCAGCACCGGCGGGGCCACCCGCCGGGCGCGGGATCAGATGCCCAGGCGCTGGGCCAGGAGCTCCCGGTGGTAGCTGGGGTCCCCGAAGAGCAACTCGGAGCTCTTGGCCCGCTTGAAGTAGAGGTGGGCGGGGTGCTCCCAGGTGAAACCGATGCCGCCGTGGATCTGGATGTTCTCCGCGGAGGTGTGGAAGTAGGCCTCCGAGCAGTAGGCCTTGGCCAGGCTGGCCACCGTGGGCAGCTCGTCGTTCAGCTCCGCCGCGCACCAGCCGGCGTAGTAGGCCGCCGACTTGGCCGACTCCGTCTCCAGCAGCATGTCGGCGCACTTGTGCTTGATGGCCTGGAAGCTGCCGATGGGCCGACCGAACTGCACCCGGACCTTGGCGTACTCCACCGCCATCTCCAGGCACTCCTGGGCCCCACCGACTTGCTCAGCAGCAAGAGCTACCGCGGTGAGGTCGAGCACCCGCTCCAGCACGGGCCAGCCGGCGCCGTCGGTGCCGAGGAGGGTGGCCGGGACATCGGCGAACTCGAGCTTGGCCTGCTTGCGGGTCTGGTCCATGGTGGACAGCGCGGTGCGGGTCAGGCCCGCGGCGTCGCCCGGCAGGTGGAACAGGCTCACCCCGGCGTCGGTGCGGGCCGCCACCAGGATCAGGTCGGCGGTGTGGCCGTCGAGCACGAACATCTTGGTCCCCGACAGGGTCCAGCCGTCCCCCGCCTGGCTGGCAGCCAGGGTGATGCCCTCCTCGTCCCAGCGGCCGTTCTCCTCGGTGAAGGCCAGAGTCGCCTTCGTCTCGCCCGAGGCGATTCCCGGCAGCAGCGCCGCCTTGGCCTCGTCGTCACCCGCGTGCAGCAGGGTGTTGGCCGCCAGCACCACGGTGGAGAAGTAGGGAGCGCACAGGAGGCGACGACCCATCTCCTCGAGGACGACGATGAGCTCGACGTAGCTGTAGCCCGATCCCCCGTACTCCTCGGGGATGATGAGGCTCTGCAGCCCCATCTGGGTGGCCATCTGGTCCCACACCGCGGGGTCATAGCCCTCCTCGGTCTCCATGAGCCGCCGGACCTCGGCCTCGGGCGACTTGGTGTCGAGGAACGCCTTGACGATCTTGCGGAGCTCTTCCTGCTCTTCGGAGAATGCGAAGTTCACGGGCGACTGTCTACTAGACCACCCGGTCAAGTGTCACGCTCGGGCAGACTGGGTTCGTGGCCACGAACACCCTGCGCTACGAGGACACTCAGGCCGAGATCCACAAGATCGTGGTCGGCCCCGTGGACAACAACGTGTTCGTCCTGCGCTGCAAGCAGACCGGCGACGCCGTGCTGCTCGACGCCGCCAACGAGCACGACGGGCTCCTGGAGCTCTGTCGGGGGAGTGTGCACGGTGCTCAAGACCCACGGCCACTGGGACCACATCGAGGCCGTGCCCGCTATCCGCGATGCCGGCGATGAGGTGGGGGTGACCGCTCAGGATGCCGGGATGCTTGAGGCCTACGACTACCTGCTCGAGGACGAGTCAGAGATCAAGGTCGGGCGCCTGCGCCTGCACACCATCGCCACGCCCAGGCACACCCCGGGCTCGATGTGCTTCCGCTTGGAAGGCTCCCCGGTGCTCTTCAGCGGCGACACGCGCTTTCCCGGCGGCCCTGCGCCACGGGGTTCCCAGATGGCGACTTCGACCGGATCATCGGCTCCATCGACCGCCGGCTCTTCACCCTTGCCAGCCGACACCTTCGTGCTGCCGGGGCACGGCGCCGACACCACGATCGGCCGCGAGCAGCCCCACCTCGACGAGTGGGTCGAACGGGGATGGTGACACTCTCGCCAGGTCCACCTCCGCGAGAGCAACGTGGACGCCGAGCCAGTTAGCTCCGCTCCCGGCTTCCAACGATAATCACCCCAACCCGAGTACTATCTGCGGAAAGGACCCCAGCATGGCAACAACAGTCCCTAGGGATGCGCGAATCTTCGTCGCTGGCCACGCGGGCCTTGTGGGGTCGGCCATCGTCAGAAGGCTCGAAGCGACTGGCTACACGAACCTACTGACTGCGAGTCGGGCCCAACTCGATCTCAGAGACCAAGCCGCCGTCACGTACTGGTTCCGTGCCAACCGACCCGAGTACGTATACCTCGTGGCTGGCACAGTTGGTGGCATCATGGCCAACTCGACTCGACCAGCTGAGTTCCTCTACGACAACATGATGATCCACGCGACCGTCGTGCACGCAGCCTACCTCTTCGACGTGACCAAGCTGCTCTACCTCGGGAGTTCCTGTATCTACCCGCGTGATGCGAACCAGCCGATCACCGAGGAGGAACTCCTCAGCGGCCCACTCGAACCCACCAATGAAGCCTACGCACTCGCGAAAATCAGCGGCATCAAGCTGTGCCAGAGCTACCGGGCTCAATACGGGTGCAACTTCATCTCCGCCATGCCGACCAACCTTTATGGCCCTAGCGACAACTTCGACTTGACCAGTAGCCACGTCCTCCCCGCACTAATCCGACGATTTCACGATGCCTCAGTGACGGGCGCACCAGAAGTCACCATCTGGGGTACCGGCAAGCCGATGCGCGAATTTCTACATGTAGATGACCTCGCTGACCTGTGCCTATTCTTAATGGATAACTATGAGGCCAGCGAGCACATCAATGCGGGTACCGGCGAGGACATTACGATTCGCCACTTGGCGGAACTCGTTCGAGATATTGTCCACCCCAAAGCGCGTTTGACGTTCGATGCCACCAAGCCCGACGGCACTCCACGCAAGGTGCTCGACGTCAGTCGCCTGAACGCCCTGGGCTGGGCACCTGCCATCACACTGGAGGATGGAATTCGAGACACCTACAAATGGTTTCTTTCCCAAGAAGCGAACAATATCCGCGGTGTTGCAGCCGAAACAGACCTCAAGGTATGAGTCCTGCTCACGTCTCCGACGCCGTGGACCAGAACAGCACCACCTTCATACCAGTAGCGATGTCACCCTACATCCGAAACCAGGATAGTCAGCGACTCAGTACCACCTTGTGAACAATCTCTTGCCAGGACGAATTCTGGTTCACGATCACGCCGGTCATGCCTTCACTATCGGTCTAAGTCGAGAGTTGGCGGCACGTGGCTGGGAAGTGCTTCACGTGTACAACGCTGCGTTTGCAGGCCCGAAGGGGAGCGTCACTCCACGCCGGACCGACCCTGTCTCCTTTACCATTCGGGGCCTTGATGCTGGAGCATTTCCAAAGTATCGACTGCTGCGACGAGTGATAGCTGAACTTCGATACAGCTGGGCACTCGACCGAGAGATTCGGGCCTTCGCTCCCACCATCGTCCTTTCCTGCAACACCCCAGTCATCGTGGCTGCAGCGAGCAGATACGCCTCCGCTCGCCGACACATAGCCTTTGTCTCGTGGGTGCAGGACATCTACCACCTCGCCTTCACAGCATACTCAGAACTCGACCGTCCGCATGGCGTGCCTGATGCGCTGCATCAACGTATCGCTGCCCTTCTTGCGGCGGTTATACGGCGGGTCGAATTGACCGCCATCGACCGGTCCACAGGGATCGTCACGATTTCCGAGGCTCTCGCATTATACCTAGCGTCATCCGGGGTCCGTTCGCAAGTCCGCGTTCTGGAGAACTGGGCGCCCGTGGAGGAACTCCCCTACCATCCCGAAATCACGGGCGCCATTCGACATCGCCTAGGTCTGACCCGGCACCACCCACTGGCCCTCTACGCGGGAACCCTTGGCGCCAAACACCGGACGGAGTGGGACGCACTCATCGAAGTGGCACAGGCGCTCTCACCACTAAATGGCCACCTCGTCGTCCTTACGGAAGGCGTCGGTGCTGAACTCCTCCGAGCCCACGCAACCGAAGCCGGCCTAGATAACATCACCGTCTTACCCTTCGCCACCCACGAGGAACTACCATCCTTGTTGGCAGATGCAGACGTACTCCTTGCGGTTCTGGATCCGGACGCCGCAACCTACTCCGTGCCCTCCAAGGTCTTGACCTACCTTTGCTCCGGGCGCCCGATCGTCGCGAGTATTTCGGCCGACAATACCGCTGCTCACACGATCTTGAAGGCGGGTGCTGGTAGCGTCTGCGAACCCCGTGATGTTGAATGCTTTGTCGGTGAAACGCTCAGATATATTATGGACCCGTCCGACGCAATGGAAAAGGGTCAAGCGGGCCGGTCGTTCGCCGAAGCGCATTTCCAGATTGCCGTCGTGGCTGATAAGTTCGAATCTGCCCTAGCAGAATTCCAATCGATGCGGCCCTTCTAGGCGGAACCTCGTTAGCAGACGCGTGGCACAACTCCACCCCGCTATCGTGTTTCTCATTGTCCGGCAGTCGCGGGTCATCCGATAGCGCGACAAGAGGAGCAAACGGGACGTGAGACGCGACACGGTCATCTCGAGAACCCGAAAAGTGGTCGCGGGCCTGACGACTCCACTCAACCGGCGGGCCCTTCGCCGCGGGGTCGGCATGGCCATAGAGCACCAGGCGACGCTGCGAGACCTACCGACTATGGCCACCGTCATCGACGGCGGAGCTAACTGCGGCCAGTTCGCGCTCGTTGCGAGGCGATTGTGGCCGGAAGCAGCTATTCAGGCCATCGAACCGATGGAGGACGCTCTACGCACGATCCGCGATGTCTTTGACAAGGACAGCTATTTCACGCTATTTGACTGCGCCCTTGGCGATATGGCTGGCGTGGCTACTATGCATGTGTCTCGTGCGTCTGACTCTTCATCACTCCTTGAGATCGGCGCTGGTCAAGTGGAGGAGTTCCCCCAGACTGCTGCGGCCGGAACGCAGGAAGTCCGAGTAGTCCGTCTCGATGACCTTCTCAGTGCAGCTGATCTCGCGGCGCCCATCTTGCTCAAATTGGATCTGCAAGGTGGAGAGCTCGATGCCTTGTCGGGTGCAACTACTCTTCTAGCGTCTGTTGACTACGTGTACACCGAAGTGTCGTTCAAGTCCCTCTATGCCCGTCAACCGCTCGCTGGTGATATATGCCGGTTCTTGACTACCGCCGGTTTCGACTTGGTGGCGCTTGGGGATGTCACAGTCGGACTCGGTCGCCGGATTATCCAATGCGACGTTCTATATGCTCGTCGACAGCAATTGGCGTAGAGCCGCCACGCTGCCCGTGGCCCCCAGAGCGCTGAGCGCTAGCGGCGACCCTCAAGGCGAAGTCGACCGTCGCCCGGGCAACTTGGTCCGGGTCGTGCCGCGTGAGGTCGTAGAGACGGCGCTGATCGACCTCGGCAGCAATCACCTTCGCCACTCGGTCCGCGATGTCGGGCACCGGGGCCGACCTCGGCACACACGCATCGGGCCCGAGCGTTGCCAACTCGGTGATCGACTCGGACACCACCACCTTGGCTCCAATTCCCAAGGCGTCGAGGGCAGCACGCGACAGGCCCTCTGTCTCGGATAGGACCACCACCGCAGATGCACCCGCCATCAGTTGGAGTGCACACTCGTGTGAGACTGGTCCATGAAAGGTCACGGGACAGTCACCGTCAATCACGACTTCGTCGCGTTCTCGGCCGATGATGATCGCGTGGTCAATTTCGCCTCGATGTGCAAGCTCGTGGGCGACGCTCAGGAATCGATCGACGCCCTTCGATTTCACCAAGCCATTTGGAAAGAGCAGGTACCGGCCCCACCCAGGCGGCCGAGACGGATCGCCTACCGCGACCGAACTAACTACTGCGTGAGGAATCGGTATGTCGCCAACTGTCAGATCGAATCCAAGTAGTGAGGATCGCACCGACTCGCTCGAAGCGATTACCCCGTCATATTGTCGCAGAATGCGGACCCTCGACGTCGGAAAAAGGGGGTCTCTTACGTCGCTGATAAGTACAAGGTCACGACGGACAAGCCGAAATAGCCGTGTGACGATTCCCCAACATCCAAGGTTGTAGTGGAACGAAGAGTGCAAGAGGGCGACTGAATCTCGAGGGACTCTCCACAGCAATGAAAAGGCCTGTATCTGCTGGAGCAGGTAGAGAAGATACGACTGCCAGCTGCGTTTCGACAGTCCAGCACGTGGAGCCCAGAGATCGCGGATAACGACACCATTGCGCCACGGACGAGTCGGATCTTCGTCCCCTGGCGGACGCTCGGAGAATACGTGCACGCTTTGGCACTCGGGAAGGGAAACGAGGGAGCTAGCCAACAGGCGCGTATACTCACCTCCACCCCCGGGCGCCGGTGATCGGACTGGGGTAATGATACTAAAAGGCCGGGCTCGGTCAGACCTTGTCATTGATCCATCTTGACGTGCACGGTATCAATGAGCGGTCACACCGTTCTGCATACTTTCCGGCAATGTCGATAACCTCACTCAGCAGGCCATCGTGGAGCAGGGTCGGCTCAAGCCCGAGATCAAGAAAGCTCTTGTTCGTTGCAGCGAGGTCGTTCTCACCGGCCTCGTTCCGAGGGTTTTCCAGGTAGGCGATCTCCGCCCCTGATAAATCCGACACGAGCTGGGCGAGTCCGCGAACAGAGTGCGTCTCGGTCATCTGGTTTCGGATCCTGACGCGCTCGCCCCGCTCAGGGGGATCCGCTAGCGCGAGTTCTATGCATCGCGCACTGTCGGTGATATGAATGAAGGCGCGAGTCTGGCCGCCGCTCCCATGCACAGTCAGCGGGTACCGAATCGCGGCTTGCATAAGAAACCTGTTCAAGACAGTACCATAGTCGCCGTCGTAGTCAAAGCGATTAATCAGCCGTGGATCTCGTTGTGTTTCTGGAATTTGCGTCCCCCATACGATGCCTTGATGGAGGTCAGTAATTCGGAGGTTGTCGTTCCGGGCATAGAATGCGAAGAGGTGCTGGTCGAGCACCTTTGTCATGTGGTATATCGACCCCGGGTACGACGGATACAGTACGTCACGGACTTCTAGTGCGTGACCTTCCTCTGAGACCGGCCGGACGGGGAGGTACCCCTCTGGAATCGGGAGCTCTGACCCGGAGTACCCGTATACGCCCATGGTGCCGAGGTGCACGATGTGGGGATCAAGCTTCTCCTGCACCACAGCGGCAAGGATGTTGTGGGTAGCGTTGACATTATTGTCAACGGTGTAAACCTTGTGCTGAGGAGTCCTCATCGAATGAGGGGCTGAGCGCTGCTCGGCGTAGTGGATGATCGCCTCCGGGCCAATCTCACCGAGCGTGCGCCGTAGGACTTCGTAGTCCTGAGCGATGTCCAGGTTCACGAACTCGATGGTGCGGCCGGTTACTTCCTTCCACGAGTCGATGCGCTCACGTACGGTGGTAATCGGAGTCAGGGACTCGACCCCGAGTTCTACGTCGGCCTTTCGTCGGGCCAGGTTGTCAATGATGACGATCTCGTGGCCAGCTTCGGACAGACGAAGGCTTGTTGGCCAGCCACAGAACCCGTCACCTCCCATGACCGCAACTCGCATCTGCCTTAGGCTCCGTTCCTGCTGGGGTTCCGCTTCCCGTCTGAGGTCGCGCCGTCACGCGCGGCCGCACAGACCCGGTGGGAGCCACGATCGTAGCGGCAGGTGTGAGCCGCTTCGGATCTCAGGGGGGGCGGTCTGATCTCCGGCTGATTGTCCCGGCCTTGGTAGAGGGCCGTACGGCCGGCCTGGCCAGCGCGGACCGAGAGGGGCAGGTGGGCGACCGGACAGGTCGAGCGAGGGGGCCCCACCGTCAATGAGCTCGCTCTTGAGCTGGTCTGTGAATGGCACACGATCAATGACTCCGTGATCGCCCGTGGGACCGCCCTGGTCGACGACGAGCTGGATCGGACGGGCGACGTTCAAGCCCTCGAGCTGGACGAGAAGCTGTTCGCCGCGAGCGGACCGCTGGCGGACCAAGGCGTGGTCCACCTGTATCGCGGACGTAGGTGCCGACAGCTCTTGGACATGATCCCGGGCACGCCGCCGCCGTCGGGGGTGTCAGCGGCTGGCAGGCCGGGACCGGAGCTGTCTCGCGTCGTCGGGCTACGCCACCCTGGGCCTGTCCAGAGCGCTGGCGGCTCGCCTTCGACACCATGCTCCCGGGGCAGTCCAGGTTGCGGACCCCTCCCCAAGGCGGAAACCGGGGGCAGCATGACGCCGAACCTTGGACGCCTGCCAACGCCCCCGGGCGAGCCAATCCACTGCCTGAACGTATAGCCTGTCGAAGGTTTCGGTCGGTCAGGTCCCCCTACCACATTGCCCAGTTTCAATGGGACCCTCAAAAGGCAGAAGACCTCGCGATGTTCCGCTCCGATTGTCCCAGAGACTCTTTCACTCCTCCGAACCCCCGTGGCCGATCGTGCTCACCTGAGTCTGAAGCGCCGTGAGAGCCGCCAGTCCAAGTGTCAGCCACCGCTCACATTCTTGGCTCGCACGCTCACTCGCTCCTGCGCTGGCTAGTCGCCGCCGATTGCGCAGCGCACGCTACGCCCGCAAGCGACGTGTCCTGGACGACTTCGCAGCCATCGCTCAATCAGACGTTGTAGTCAGAGTCAACGAGTTCGACGGCGAGTTTTTCTTAGACCCCTCCGGGGATATCCTCGCCCGCCTCGTCCTCAATGGCAGCTATGAGCCGCAACTCGTCGCGATCGCAGCACAGTATGTCGATCCCGCGAGGGACGCTATCGATATTGGCGCCAATGTCGGCTTCTACTCCGTAATGCTCGCGCACCTCCTCCAACCCGGGCAGCGCGTACTCGCAATCGAGCCAACGAGCGCCGCCAGCAATAGACTACGCCGAAATCTGCACCTCAACGGAGTTGCACACCAAGTTGAGGTTTTCCTAGGCGCGGCAACCAATCGACAAGGTTCCGTCGACATCAGAGCTATAGTCGGTAAAGAAGAGTACTCCACAATCGGGTCGATATCGCATCCATCTGCCGTCGGCCAGCCTTTCGCCACTGAGACTGTGCAGGCAACGACGGTTGATTCTCTCGTCAAGGAGCTTTCCCTGGATCCAGGCTTCGTCAAGCTAGATGTCGAGGGAGCTGAGCATCTTGTCCTCCAAGGTGCTTCCGAACTACTCCAAGTTCATCGGCCAGTAATCCTCTCAGAAGCGAGCGACTTTCTTTTGAGACAGAACGGCTCCTCTGCGTCCCAACTCATCAGCATCTTGGAGCATCATGGGTACACGGTCACGGACCCACACGACCCAACTCGCCGGCCGGGTGCCGGTGCATTCGATGACATTCTCTGCATCCCACACGGTTAACCGCTTACTGCCCGACGGACGTGACGACCCGTGAGCGAAGCCAACCCGCGCGCCATCTTCTTGACTCTAACCACGATCGCCTGTGCTATCGTGGCTGGCGCGCTCGCAGCCGTGCATCCCATGCTGCTTCTTGTCTTAATTGCGGCTCTACTACTCCTATTGTCGCTCCATTCGTCGTTATGGCGACTCATCACGATCACCTTCGGCGGCCTAATCGTACTGCAGGGAACGGCCGGACTTACGGCGCCGAAACTGGCCTATTTTGGCTACATTGTCGTCACCTGGATTGTCGCATTACACCGCTTATCCACACGCGCTAATCGGGCGGTATATCTCCGGCCTTTCCGATCGCTCGTCCCCGCCTCCTTATCCGTCTTAGCAGTGGTGCTAGTGTCCGGACCCATTGCAGCACTGAATGGAGCAACGTTCCTCGATTGGGCCCGAGACGCTTTGCCGTTCACCCTCATCGCCCTGCTGCCCGTGATCGGACTGGATTGCGCTCACGACACACCGGAGACCCGCATTCGCAATATCATGGCAATCGTGGGTCTGGTGGCGGCGATCGGGTTCGCGGTCGACTGGCTCGAGCGGCGGGGAGTCAGTGCCTTGGGCGTTGGCAAACTCACGCTATCGTCAATTGCACTCCTCGGAGCTGTGTTCGTGCTCTCTGTCACCTATGCGGGGCTAGGTCCACGACGAGCCAGGTGGTTTGCCCTCGCGGTTCTCATCCTCATTGCGGTCCTCCTTACCGGAACACGCAGCAGCGTCATCCTAATTGCAGGTCTAGCCGGGGTACTAGGTAGTGAAGGACAGCACCGGGTTCCGTTGCCGAAACTGACCTCAGTGGCCCTGCCACTCACAATCGTCGTAGTCCTCGCATTACCTATCCTGTCAGGTCTGATCATCAGCGATCCAGACTTCTTGGAGTCACGGCTTCAGCAAGCTATCGATTTCCTCGAGGGAGGTCGCGAGGAGGACCAGAGCTTTCGCGCACGCGCGACTGAGTATGGGCTTGCTAGCGAGCAGATTGACGCCCACCCGTGGTTCGGCGTCGGACCTGGCCACCTTTACGCCGTCGACCCGGGAAGTCCCCCGCAGTTTACTCTTGATACGCCACTGACGGTAGTCGCTAAGTTTGGTGTCGTGGGCTCGACGATAATTGTCGCATTTCTGGTGCAGGTCTTCTGGTGCGGACGGCGCGTCCGACTCCTCGTAGGCCCAAGTATTCCCCTTACGGCTCTCCGTGGCTTTGCGGTCTTGTGTATCGCGGGAATTCCCTTCGGCTCCATGCTCGAAGACAAGGGCCTGACCATCGCCTTAATGCTGTTAGTCAGCTTGGTGGCGGCAAGGACTCGAGATTCTATCGACTCTCAGGCGCACAAGGACGTCTACAGCAGCGTCGGCTCGCGTGAGGCATCCTAACCCGTTGCGATCAAGCCGTTAGGATCAGGCTTGGGTCTACGCGTTCGCCGGGCGGGCCGATTTGTGAGATGCGACGCTGGTCTGACGTGACACCTTTACCCACTAACCGCATGTCTCACCGGGGTTCAGCCGGCGCCTCCTCGGCCGCTCCGCTCATTACTACCTGGTCCACCCATTCCGGGCGCTTCGAGGAGTCGACACCGGAGGACGACCTGCCGACCATACTCACTCCAGGTGCTGGGACTCCCCGAAGTTGCTATGCGTTCTTTACGCTCAGCTCGGTCGTCCGGGTCAAGTATAGTAACTTGCGACAGTGCCTGGCGCAAAGAGCGAGAGTCGGCACTCTGGACAACGGTGAGATCCTGCGGACTCAAGAGCTCTGAAGCACCGTTCTGGTCAGTGGTGATCACAGGCGTGCCTTGTGCCACCGCTTCGGCAATAACCAGCGCACACGCGTCCTCAATTGAGGGCAGTACGAAACAGTCTGCCTCAGACATGAGCCGAGCGACTTCCTGGTTCGACTTCGGCCCTAGATACTCGGCGTTGGATGGCAGATGTTCCAGGACAACCCGTGACACACGGGGTCCCACCAACTGAAGGTCGAGGGGCAGATTGCGAATTGCATCTAGCAAATATGGCACGCCTTTTCGGTAGCCGAGTTGGCCCACGAAGAGTACCAGCGGCCGCCTGCGGCGCGGTGACACAATTCGGTCGCCGCCCAAGCCAGAGCGAGCCGGGTGCACGCCATATGGCACTCGCACAAGGTCAGATGGATCGACTCCGTGGGATCGCATCTGCTCATGAACCAATAGGGACGGGACCAAGACCGTTGTCGCGAGTGCAAGTTCTGCGGTGACGCGAGATACCACATTAGGAGGCAGCATCTCGAGCCGTGCTTTTCCGCCGTAGGCCTCCCGGAGACGGGCGTTGTGAGCTTCGGGGTGGGCATTCACGGCATGGAACACCCGCCTAGCGCTCCACTGTTCGGCTTTTCCGAAAGTCTGTGCCGCTGCACCCGGCATTGCTAGTACGGTCCCGATTCCTCGCAGTTCTCGGCGTCTGGAGACGACGGAGTCAAAGACCTTGGCAGATTGGTGCATCCACCATCTCTGGCCGCGTTGCGATCCACTTGCTCGCGCCAGCAGCCGCACTAACTCGAGGGACGTCGCTACCTCACTGGTGACAGTGCCAAAACGGGAGCGACGAGCCAAGCGGAGCCCTAGGTCGGGAGCGATGAGCCGACTTCGAACAGCCTTGTCAAGAACGCCAGTTGACAGGCCACCAGCGGACACTACGGCCACGTTTGGAGCCATAGACAAAGCGGCGTTGGCTATTGCCTGAATAGCAGCTTCAGGGTACGGTGCAGAGAGAAGCAGCCGGGGCGGCTCTATCGATTCGCAATGCGAGCCATGCGACACTGCCATCAATTTCGCTACCTCGTACCTATTGCCAGAAGTCTATACGCGAGAAGTGAAGGCATCCTAAGTTCTAGTCGACGGTAGAGTGAGCTGGCCCCTTCCATTCGGGTCGACAGAAACGGCATGTGAGATACGAGTCCGCCGCCGTACCCAGACACCTGCGAATGTTCGAATCCCGCTTCGATGATCATCCTTCGAAGTGATGAGGCAGTATAGAACCGGATATGTGGGTCTCGCCACGGGCGAAGGACCGAGTCGTTATCGCCTAAGGGATTCCAGCGGCCGAAGAGCATATCAAGGCGTCGACGCCAGAAGCCGGTATTCGGGACAGTGGCGATAAACGTCCCGCCCGGCCGAAGAATTCGCCACGCTTCACGGACCGTCTCCTGTGGTTGAAATAGGTGTTCTAGTACTTCGGTGCACACCACACAATGAGCAGACGCCGAGGGCAGTCCCGTATCTGAGGAGTCGGGCACCCGCCAAGCCGAGAGTCCGTTCCCGAGGGCAGCCTCCACCGCTGAAGGGGATACGTCGAGACCTACGTATTGTCTTGAGTGCTGCTGCAGCCACACCCCGCTCTTCGAGCCATCTCCACATCCGATTTCGACGACAGTATCGCCCTCCGAAGTGTGAGCTTCCAAGAACGACTCAAGAATGTAGTCGCGGATGCCTCGCGGGTTGAAGCCCCCGCTCTTCCAATAGTCATCGTAGTATTGGGAACTAGCGTCACTCATGGGCCCAAATTTCCGATCAGGCAGGCCGTAGGTTGTCGCGACCGAGAATGGGTTGACGGAGTCAAGGCGGCCTTCAAGCCGACGCAGTGCGGAACAGCGTTGATTGTATCCGGGTGAGGTCGCCGTACCGCCGATCCGGGGGCTCTACGCGAGAGTCGTGCCGGTCTGGTCTGTCGTGCCGGTCAGGTCTGACGAGGCGACCTCCTCTGTCGGGCTGCGCGTAACCGCGATCGAGTGGTCCTGAGCTTCCCCGGTTGGGTGGACATCTAGCGTGAGGCGGCCGTGGTCGCCTCCGAGAGGATGTCCAGATGCCCCGACCTCATCCGCCCGGAGTTCCGCCAGCGAGCTGTGGAGCTGGCCCAGGCCGACGACGAAGGCCGGCGGGACGCCCTGTCCAGCCGTGACCGCGACGAGCTGGTCGAGTCGCGCCGGCAGGCGCGGACCCTCAAGCTCGAGAACGAGATCCTGAAGCGGGCGGCGGCCTGTTTCGCCCGGGAGAACGTCCGCCCAAAATGATCTACACCTCATTGCCCGGGCGTGCCCGGACCTCCCGTGCTGCGGTGCTGCTAGGTGATGAAGGTGTCGATTTCGGGGTTCTATGCGTGACGGGCCCGGCCGTGTCCGGACCGGGACTGGGATGAAGCCGAGCTGATCAACAAGATTGTCGACATCCACAGGATGTCCCGGCGGTCCTGTGGCAGCCCCGCATCCACGCCGAGCTGACCCTCGCCGAAAGGATCCGTTGCTCCCGGAAGCGGGTGGAACGGCTCATGGCCCACGCCGGCATCGTCGGCATCCACCGCCGCAAGCGTGACGACCTCGAAGTTGCGCCCTTGCCACTGCGTCTGACATCCTTGCAAGCTTACGTGCGGGCACTACCCGGTGTAGACGACGAGCGACAGGTCAAGGGTGCGCAATGCCGACCAGTATTGATCTCAGTGACAGCTCCAAGACTGTCCGTCACTCGACATTGGCCCTTCACTATTCGACCGCCTCACCGGCAATCGAGAGCAGACAGCTATCAAGGACCTCTCTAGCAGCGAAGCGCACAGTAGATATCATTGGTTCCGTTCTCCTGCTCGTCCTGGCTGCACCAATAATCGCAATTGCGGCTGTCGTTGTGAGAACAGTATCGCCTGGACCCGCGATTTTCCGCCAACAGCGAATCGGCCGCTCAGGGTCTCAATTCATGATGCTGAAGATACGTACGATGCACACAGATGCTGAGGAGCGCCTTAGCGCTGACCCCCACCTCTACAAGCTCTGGGTCGAGAACTCCTGCAAACTTCCGGAACAGATTGATCCTCGATTCCACACAGCAGGTCCAGTCCTTCGACGGTACAGCCTCGATGAATTGCCTCAGCTGCTTAACGTACTGCTAGGCAGCATGAGCCTGGTAGGTCCAAGACCAGTTGAGCCGATCGAGTTGAACCACCACTACCGCCCTCTCGGCTTGGACGCAGCTTATGTCTCGATGAAGCCTGGCCTGACTGGCCTCTGGCAGGTTTCCGGCCGGGCAGGTGTCGGCCATCCTCAGAAGGCGCAGCTCGACTACGAGTACGTCCGCTCGTGGACCCTCCGGGGAGACTTCAAGATACTTTTCCGGACATTCAGCACCCTATTTCACCGTCACGGCGCACACTGACCGCTCAATAGCGCGGCTACTCTACGCGAGACTACGTGAGGCGGCGCGCCCGCTCCGTGGCTTCCTAGTTTCGCGCTCATGTCCCGAGTGCAAGCGCCCTCCTGCCAAGCAGTGCCACCATCATGCAGCCATAGACAAATGACATTATCGGACTGGCCACCGCTCCCCAGACACTCGCGAGAGCCACCACACCGAGCAAGGACACAAGACCCAGAGCAATGCTCGTTGCCGCTACAACATCCTCCGCCCCTCGTGCTTGAAGAAGCACTGACAAGGGCTGCGCCAAGAGCACCGGTATCGCCGCAATTACGTATAGCCGAAGGACGATGACCGAAGACTCATACGAGCTTCCCAACAGCAGTTGGACCAGCTCTGGAGCTAGGACGAACACACCCAAGCCGAGGAAGACACCGGCAACAACCGGAAACCACACCGACCGGAGGAGCCGGAGAGCCGTCGCGTCGTCAGGTGCAGCCGACACGTCAGGAAAGATCTGCAATGAATAGGCACTGGATAGCAGGACGAGTGGCATCGTCCACCTCTGAACTGCCGCTGCAGTTCCCGCGTCGGCTGAGGTACCAGCCACCGCCAGCAGAGGCACATGCATTGCGCTCTCGAAGTACGCAACCGCCGCTAGCCCGAAAGACAGGCTCCCAGCCCACGGATTCCTCGCTCGCCACGGCCGCCCCCCAACCTGAGTTCGTGTCAATGCAAGTCCGGCTATGGCGGAGATCAACCAACTTACGGCCGCTGCGGCGGCCACCGCCATGAAGATCCGCCCTGGGGGGCTCGCGACTGCGGCTATGAGCAAGACGACATTTCCTGCGGCCGCCAACCATGAAGCAATAGCCGGCGAGATCGTCGCCCTCACAGCGGACAGAGCACCCAACGAGACCGTATAAGTGAGCGCTTGCATACCCAGCAGAAGTGAGACTACAGCGCTGGGACCCGGTGAAATAGTGACTTCTATGAATGCGACGGCCAGAAGAACGACCGGCGCTTGAAAGAGGGATCTTCGTACGAGCCATGAGCGGAAACTGTCGCGCTCAGCATTCTTCGCGAGCGTCCGGGTCATACGTTGACTGGAGCCGAAGTCCAAGATTCCCCCTAGAATCAAGGAGATTGCATATCCGGCAGCGAAAGCACCAAATTCATCGACCGCAGTCCGGCGAGCAGTGATGATAAGAGCTAGACCAGTAATGACCTGAGCGGCAAGCATGCCCATGGCATTAGCCGTGGAACCAATGACCGCCTTCTCGGTGCCGCTGGACTCAGTCGATGGGTGCATGGGTCGTCTGACGAACTCCTGTCGCATCAATAAGAAATGGTTCAGGACGGGTAAGAATGGCCGCCAACCGGTGGCGCATTGTCCTTCGCAAGTGTGAACAGAGCAGCGGCGAATTCAGCAGGAGCATCATCCGGAATGCGGAGACTGCACCGAGAATCGCCCACCGACCCTTGCGCCAAATTGACGGCGTCCATCACCGCCGCAGCGTTCAGTCCCACAACTCGCACCTGGTTCGGGACGTGGCGCGCCAACAACAAGCGTGCCACTCGTCCCCTGATCATCGCTACCACGGGAACACCAGATGCTACGGCTCGATTCAGGATGCCTGTGCTCAGGAGATCTTTGGGCTCGACCAGCACACTGCCGGCAGCTCCAAGTCGTTCGTCGAACGATTTGTGATCGAGCCAGCGTTCGCAGGCGATCGGCGGCTCGTTTGCGGGGAACATCCGGGCGAGCTCAGCGGTCGCCCCGAACACATCCAGCGGGACGCTTTCGTACGATCTGCTGAGGACCTCGGCAGCGGAGATCACGGTGCTCTGAAACCTTGAGGACCTATGAGCGAAGCCGAAGGCGCGCACCACGCCGTCATTGCAGCCGCTACTCAGACTCGGAATGGCAGGATCAATCACCTTACGCGCCACAGTTGACTTCACCACGATACGCGTCGCTGTGCCGAGGGGCCAGTGCGGTGAAGCCAGGAACGCAACGGCGATGCCTCTCCTTAGGGCGGAAACTGATCGCGCGAGCTTGGCGACGGACGACATTGCGTAGCGAGGACTGACTCCCAGTAGACGCGGAGGGCGCATGATGAGGAGAGTCCAATGCTGTCCCTCCAGCGCTCTGCACACTTCACTCAAAGATTCGCGGCGCAGAATCCAATCGCCATCGGGCACGATCACGTTCGAGACGTCTTTTCGGTCAGCAAGGGCTCTGACCGCGTCGGGGCCAGCACCATGGTCAATCCAGCTAACTATGACGCCGGGTTGCGCCCATAGCCACTCGAGATCGGTCGACAGATATCGGCCTTGAGAGGACAGAACGACCTCAAGCGGACCAAGGCGCGCCTCAACTAAGTGTCGCACGTACTCCACCCGGTGACCAGTGCCGTTGGGCTCGAAGATGATCGTCCGGAGCGGAACGCTCATCTGCTCACCTGCAGTCGGTGGAGCGCCTTTGCTGCTCGATGCAAGTCCTCCACCCAGTCATCCAGGCCGTGGTCCAGCGTCCACGCGTAGGCGGCCGCGCTGCCCTGAGTCCAACGGTCTTCGTCGAACATGGCGCCCAGCGCCTTCGCAAGAGCGGACGGCGACTTGGCGACGACAACATCCCCCGCACCTGTCGCTGACCGCTCGGCGACTTCACCCACCCGGTCCGTGGCAACGAACGGAACGCCGAAGGCCATCGCCTCATCGATCACCAGACCATAGGTGTCGAACCAGGAGGGAAGACACAGCACGTCAGCCCAACGGTAGTGATTGCCCAAAGCTTCGTACTCTGCGAAGCCGCAGATCTCGACTGACGGGTTCTCGACGGCCAGACGTTCCACTTCCTCGTGCGATCGTCCATCGCCGACCATGCGCAACTTGGCTCCAGGAATGGACTCCTGAAGGACTTCGAATGCCTCGAGCAGGTCGAACACGCCCTTCTCGGCTTCCAGTCTGCCGACGAAGAGCACCCGCCTCTCTGGCGACAGCCGGTGATCGGTCTCGGTCGTCGTCACACCGAGTGCCTTGGCGTCCACCACGTGACGTAGTCGCATCACCGGCCTCCTCGAGAACGCCTGGGCGTAGGCGTCAGTGCGTAGCCCAGGGCTCAGCAACAGGGGCGCAGACCGATACACCACTTGCTTGATCACCGACCTGATCCGGGACATCTGGGCTTGCTCCGGCCACAACTGCTCCACGTAGACGGCCGTCGGTCGCCGGGTCAGACGGCCGAGCACAGCGAGCGCACCGCCGAGCGGGTCGCCTGCAAATCCGAACGCGATGTCCGGGTCCCGTCTCCACCAGTACCACAAGGCCCGGCAGATTCCGGATGGCCCACCGCCGCAGATCATCGGTCGTACGGTCGTGACTAGTCCATTGCTTAACCGCCACGACCGCTCTGGCGCAACCAGGCGTTGGACCACGAGTCCACTGGTCCCGTGGTTCGACGCCGCGGCGATTCGCTGCAACCAGTAGGGCGCGACGGAGGGAACCAGCATCGTCACATCCGGCTCGGTTCGCTGACGCCGCCAGCGAGGGAGCGTTGGGCTTTCCCGAGTCATAGTGAAGTGCTGGCGGGGATGTGACGGCTCCGAAGGACGACCCTGGACCCTATCGCTTGGGAGTTCAAGAGCGGCAGCACCGATGCCGTGGGAAGTACCCGCCTGTCGGATGGGTGGTCGTGGTGGAAGATCATGCCGCCTGGCTGTGTCCCTGCGACCGATGCCCGCCGCGCCGGCGCACCATCCATCATCGTCCGACGTTCGAGGGCTGGTAGCGTCAAGTCGTTGTGTTCTCGGTCAAGAGAGTCCGGAGCAACGTCAATGTGATCGGGGCTGGCATCTACGGGACGCTCATCGCGCTCCGGCTCCACGAGGACGGCCATCTCGTTCGGCTCTTTGATGAGCTCGGCCTACTGTCGGGCGCTTCGGCGATAAACCAGTTTCGCGTTCACGCCGGCTATCACTACCCACGGAGTCACGAGACGATCGAGGAACTCCAGCACTCGCGAACAGAGTTTCTCGACCGATTCGCTGGAGCGATCGTTTCGAACAGCTCGCACTTCTACGCGATACCCCAGGCTGGCAGCCAGACCAGTCCTGAAGACTTTGTAGCTACCTGTGAACGACACGGCCTCGGCCTCCGCCCCTGCTGGCCCCAGTGGATGGACTTTGACTACATCGCGAAATGTTGGGAGGTTGACGAGCAAGTCTACGATCCGGACGCGCTGAGAAGCATCCTTCAAACCGACCTGAGCGCGGCAGGAATCGAGGTCGAGCGACGCCGCGTAACCGACGTGAACCTACCCCGAGCCGACACGACCGTGTGGGCCACCTACGGCCGGCCTCCAAGTATGTCGATCCTCCAACCGACCCGAGTCCAGGTCGCTGAAAAGGTACTGGTCCGGCTTCCCGAGGAGCTCCGGCATATCGCGCTCGTCGTGGTCGACGGTCCCTTCACTGCCTTCGATCCCTATGGCGCTTCAGAGCTATCGATGTTCGGATCAGCTCGATACACGAATCACTGGACGTCTACTAAGCCTGGGGCCCAGCCACCCAAGGCCTTAGGCGATCTCCTCTACGCTCCGACCTTCTCGCCCTGTGAGATCAGCCGATTCGATTTGATGAGGGAGCACGCCGCCTTGGTCGCTCCATCCGCGGCGGCAGCGGAATACATCGGCTCCCGGTTCGCGCTCCGAGTCGTGGAGGACGCATCGGACTCCGATCGTCGCCAGCTACACATCGTCCGGAGCGACAATGGGCACATCCATGTGTTTTCGGGCAAGGTCGTTGCCGCAGTACAAGCCGCCCGACTCGTCAGTCGCATAGTGGCCGACGAGGTCGAATGACACGCGGGACGCGACTCCTAGTCGCCGGGGACGGCCAATGGGGCCGTCGCGTTCAGTCAGTCGGAATCGAGCAGGGTATGACGGTGACCCTGATCAGCGATCTGCGGGCACGTTCCGGCGAGAACGACAACGACCACTTGGCTCGATTGACCGTCACGTTGGCAAGTTGGGACCCCGATCTCGTCTGGGTAGCCGTCCCGCCTTCACGTTCGTCAGTCCTCTTGACGAAGGCCGCCATAGCCTGCGGCTGCGACGTAATCCTGGAAAAGCCGTGGATGGGTTCACGGAAGGACGCCGAGACCATTGCCGCTGACGCCGAGGCCGCAGGCCTGCGTATATGGGTACATTTCGAGTACATCTTCCTCGCGGGACTCAATCAGGCTTCAGTACATCTGGCGCTCGGCCGAGACCTCCGATTCGATGGCGCGTTCGAAATCTTGTCGGCAGGTCGACATGGCCTAGCCCCAGAACACAATCTCGGGTCCCATCTTCGAGCTATTCATCAGGTCTACTTCCCACACGCTGAGATCGGAACCCTCACTTGTTCATACGAGGCACCAACTCCCTGCCGATGGATCCAGCTGTCCGACTCCAAGAAGGTGATGTACAGACTTGACTTCGTTGATTCCGCAGAGCCGGTCATTCAACGGTTCTTGCGGGCATTCCTCAGTAGCGCTGAGGGCCCTGACCGCGTTCACAAGGTGCAGCCCTCGATACAACTTGCCGAGCGAATTCGCAGCGCCATTGATTCGCAAGAGAGATGTTGAGTTCTTGTCGCCGCGCCCGTACCGAGTAACCCATCTGCATGGGCCCCGAGTGTGGTGGCCAACGACTCACCCAAACACTTCCTCGATGAGGGCGGCCAGCTCTCCGCAAGCGGCGACCCGGCGCTCCGCGTAGAGAGCTGTCACTCGCCGCCGCTCGCTCTCGGTCCGTGGCCCTTCCATGAGAGCGACGACGGCCTGATCTGCAAAATCTCGGGTGCCATCGACGACGATGCTTGCGGTCTCTCTCAGCTGCTCGGAGATGCACCCGAGGTCCGTCGCGATCACGAGGGCGCCATGTGATAACGCCTCGAGAACAACAAGCGGTGCCGCCTCATGGACATGTGCGGATGGAAAGATCAGGCAATCGATCTCAGCAAGGAAGGATTCCTTCTCCGCGCCTTCGACATGTCCGAGGAGTTGAAGGTGTGAGCCGAACTCCTCCTGAGCATCCTCAAGGATCAGGTGTTCCTTACGACCCACGGGAGAGCCAGCCAAGACTAGCTCGATACGCGCATCCATCGCGCACAGACGACGAAACGTCTGTAGTACGTCCAAGAGACCCTTGTCCACACTGAGGTTGGAGAGGTGACCGACTCTGAGCTGCGGGGCAGACTCACGAGATGGCGGCGGCTTCTGGACTTCGCTCGGACGCTGTTCCGAGCGGTTGGCTGATGGAACAAAGGCAGCATTGTCTAAGACGCGGACCCGCTGAACACCGTAACGACCCCGCATCTTCACCGCCATCGTTTCGCACAAGACTAGGTGCTCTGCTCTCGGGCCAGCCACGACGACGAGGAGACTCATGATGGAGCTCTGGCGGTTGAGGTATCGAAACGAGTGGTGATGGACATAGACGGAGTAGGCGAAGAGACGCGCTAAGAACAGCAGGAGCAGTTCGGGAACCTGGCCGAGTCGACCGGAGACAGATAGGTAGAAGGACCTTCGTCTGCGGTTGCGGCTGGAAGGAATCGCCCACGCTGCGCCTAGATACGCACTGAATCGATCACTGAAGGGTCCGCTAGATACGTGAGAACGGACATCGCCGCAGCGGGATGCCTCGTCGACAAGCCGCTCGGTCACCAATGCGGCACCATGCATCGGCGGCGGTACAGGCCCGATCACGATGAGCAGCGGCTCGTCCGGCCTCATCCCCTCTCGCGAGATCAAGACCGCTCAGCAGGTAGGTCGCTAACCACAGGGCAGCGGCGAGCAGTGTCGATGAATCCCCGGGGCGAGGGCAAAAGCATCCTCGTGATCCCGAAAATTTGCGCTCGGCTACGGCAATCGTTGACCTCGACGTGCTTCAACGCCCGGAATTGCCAGCGGGCGTCTTGGGGAAGCGACGATCAGACAGAGACGTTCGGGACGCGCTTCCGGCGGGCGAGGAACGTGAGGGCGCCGCCGACACCGATGAGAACGATGGCCGCCTTGGCCAGGGGCAGGCTGCTGTCAGAACCGGTGCGAGGCAGCGCGCCGGTCGGGGCGACACCGGGGTCCTCGGGGGTCACGACGTCGGGGCACTCGTCGGAGTAGCCGACCACGGAGCCGTCATCACAGATGAACTCTGGGGTCTGCGCAGACGCAGGGGTCGCGAGAACCAGCAGGCCGAACACGGCAAGTCCCGCCAAGAGTGTCTTCTTCATCTACCTGCCTCCGCTTGAGATGTACACTTTCTATCGGTTGTCGGCAGCTAAACGCAAGCATCCGCGGCAAGAGACACTCAGTCAGCACAGAACTCGGCGGTGGCCGTGAAGTCCTCCTGAGGTTGGAGGTCGAGCGTGGCCGTCGTCCCCTCGAGTTCGAAGCCGTCGGTGGTACAGATCCGCCAGCCGTCCGCCCCGGTGAGGTCGACGACGAGCCGATCGGGGCTGACGAGCGGTTGCGGGGCGAAGGTGAGGCGGTAGTCGTACGAGGGGTCGCCGACGCCGTCGAGGGCGAAGGTGACCGTGCGGGTTCCGCCCGGGGGCACCTGGACGAACGTGCCGTAGACGGGCCGGCCGAGCTCCTCGGCCTGCTCGACCGGTATCGGCTGCCCTTCGAGGGTGGCCGCCACGATTTCCCACGGCGTGTAGACGGACAGGTACATGAGGTTCGCGCCGACCGGGATGCGTTCGGTGTCCCGGTTCCCGATGACGACCGAGGGCAGTCCGGAGGCGGGGGCGTCGTTGCGCAGGGTCACCGTCACCTCGCCCTGCACCCGACCGGTGTCGGGGTCGTACCGCACGTCGTAGCGGATCTCGCGGTGCAGGAAGATGTCGATCTTGTTGTTGCCCGAGTTCTGGGTCGTGACCGACAGGAAGTCGCCGTCCACCGGGGGAAGGGCGCCGTCGAGATCGATGCTCTCGAAGAAGCCCTGCTCATCGGACTGGACGCTGTGAACGAGAAGCCGGCCCTGGGCCACGACAGGGCCCAGCACCTCGGTCACCTGGCGGGGACCCGGGAGGTCCCCGGTGGTCAGCGCCTCGAACGTGAGGCGGGTTACGTCATCGAGGAAGTCCTTACGCTGATCACGGTCGTCCTCGAAGCTCAAGTACTGCTCCCGCAGGAGGATGTCGGCGGCGTTCTCCGACGTGAGAGCAACGTCGTAGCCCGGGACCGTGATCGGCCCAGTGAAGGTCATGAGCGCCGCCAGAGCGTAGGGGTCGACCACGATGACCCCGTCGATGGGCGCGCCCCCCCGGGTCTGCGGATAGACCTCCTCCCACACCTGGGCGACCGAGGGGAAGTCGGGCGAGTAGGTGATGTCCTGCACGAAGCGACCGGGCTGGTACCGGCCCCATCGAGCGAGGAAGTCGGCAGGACCGGTGATGGCATACGGAGGATTGCCATGCCCCGGCCGGAGCTCGCTGATCTGCCCGGACCGGGTGAGCTCGAGATCGCCGTCGACCGCGGTCAACTCGCCGTAGTTGCCGATGAAGCCGCCAAGGCCCCTCATCTCGGCCGGCGTGGTGAACAGGACCAGATAGCGACGGTCGCCGTCGGCCCCGAACAGGGCCGGGGCGACCTCTATGGCCCTCCCCGCCAACTCGGCGTCCGCCGCGGCATCGGCCAGCTCCTGGCTGAAATCGTCATAGCGGTCACTGACCGGCATGAGCAGCCAGGGCGAGTTCGCGGCCTCGAGGTTGTCGAGGGCCGTCTCGAGGCTCGCAGCGGAACGTTCCAGAGGGGGCCCGACGGCACGGACAAGATCCATGTCGAGAGCGCCGTCCTCGAACCGCAGCGAGTCGATGTCCGCTTCGATCAGCGCCTCACGGGCGGTCGCCGCCAGACGGGCGCCCTGGTGCGCAGCCACCGCGAGGGCCTCCACGTTCTGGCCGACGACGGGCACTCCCGTCGTCGCGACCATCCATGGTGCTTGCAGGGCGTCAGCGGCCCGACCGAACGACTGCTCCGCGTCCCCGAGCAGCTGTTCAGCCCGTCGGGTCTGCCCGTTCTCGGCCGCCCGGAGGCCGTCACGCGCCTGGTCGATGCCGTCCTGAAGCGTCGGGTGCTGACCCAGCGCCACAACGATGGCCGTTGCGCTCAGCACCAGCGCGCCCACCACGACCCCGCTCACGCCGACCAGCAGCCGCCGTCGGATCGCAGGGCGGCAGTTGCGGTAGCCGGACACCAGGACGGGCACAACCGCTGCGACGGCCACCAGGGTGGCCACGCCCTGCCGCTCCCAGTCCGGCAGTCGGAACAGCGCCTGGATCGCCAGCGCGCCCACCAATGCACCGGTGACCCGGCTGCGCCGGTCGACTGCGACCGAAACGAACCCCACCAAGAGAGCGGCACCACCAGCGACGAGGGCCGCTGCGGAGGCAGCGGCCAGCGTGGTCCCGCCGGCCATCACCAGCCAAGCCCATCGGCGAGCGCGCGAGCTCAGGTACACCACGACCACGGCGCACGCACCGTTCACCAGCGCATTGGCGAGCGTCGACGCTGTCGGTTCGGCCCCGGAGCGCACCGTGCCGACGGCGGCCGCGGCGGCCAGCAGCCAGACGACGCGCCGACGGCGCTGGATGTCGTGGTCGGCCCCCGACCGAAGCGAGGATGTGGACCCGGGTTCGGTCATGAGTGCTTCATCGGGGCTATTCCGCTCAGGGTAGGGGGCGTTGAGGGACTCGACGGTCGCGGGGAGGGTCATTTCGGCTCGACGGTCGGGCCGATAGCCTCGGGCGCAGATGCAGACCGAGGTCGATGGCGGTGAACGGGACCTCCGCGGCTACTCCGAGGTACTCGGCCGCCACAAGTGGATCGTGGCCTTGGTGGTGCTCGCCACCGCCGGCGTGGCATTCGGGCTCTCGGTCACCCAGACTCCGCTGTACCGGGCCACCGCCGAGGTCCTGGTGGAGTCCGGCACCCCCCAGCAGCTGTTCGACCCGGTCAGCGGGGCGTACCGAGACCCGGCCCGCGACATCCAGAACGAGATCGAGTTCATCAACAGCGACGCGGTGACCGTCGCTGTCGAGGACGAGCTCGCCGACCCCGCCGACGTGTCGGTCAGCACCCGCGAGGACGTCGACCTCATCGCCATCTCCGCCACCAGCGACGACGCCCAACTGGCCGCCGACACCGCCAACACCTACGCGGACGTCTACCTTCGCGAACGCCGCCAACAGTCGGTTCAGGACTACCAGGACTCCGCGCTGGTCGTCGAGGCCCAGCTCCAACAGCTGAACAACCAAGTCGCCGCCATCACCACCAACCTCGAGTCGGTCTCCATCCAGATCATCGCCGCGGTCCCCGGCACCCCGATCGAGGAGCTCACCCAACAACAGGCTCGTCTCGAACAGCGTCTCAGCGCCATCGAAGAGGAACGCACCAGCCTGCAGGCCACCGCCCGCCAGCTCGAACTGACCGCCGAGCTCCTGCGCGACGGCACCGCCACCATCACCCAGCAGGCCGAAGTCCCTGAGGTTCCCTTCAGCCCCCAGACCCTTCGCACCGTCATCCTCGCCGTCGTCGTCGGGTTGATCCTCGGCGTCGGCTTGGCCTTCCTCCGCGAGTACTTCGATGACGCTGTCCGGACCAAGGAGGACATCGAGCGAGCCTCCGGTCTGAGCGTCCTGGCCCTGCTTCCCAAGCAGACGAATTGGAGGAACGAGTCCCGCCCCTACCTCGTCACCATCGAAAAGCCCCAGTCCCCGCCGGCGGAGGCCTACCGGTCGCTGCGCACAGCCATCCAGTTCATGGGCATCGACCATCCGCTTGAGGTCATCGCCATCACCAGCTCCCGCTCGGGCGAAGGCAAGACCACCACAACGGCCAACCTCGCGGTCGCCCTCGCCCAGTCCGGGCTTCGCGTTCTCGCCCTCGACTGCGACCTTCGCAAGCCTCGCCTCCACCAGTTCTTCGGCGTCGACAACCAGAAGGGCTTCACCACCGCGCTCGTTGACGGCGACCTCACGGGTGCCCTCCACGAGCTCAACGACTTCGGCCGCCTCTCAGTCATGCCCTCGGGCGTCGTGCCCCCCGATCCGGCCGAGCTCCTCGCCTCCAGTCACACCGACGCCCTCTTCAAGACGCTCCTTCCCCACTTCGACGTCATCGTCGTCGACTCGCCGCCAGTCCTCCCCGTCACCGACGCCCTTGTCCTCAGCCGCATGACCGATGCCGTCATCCTTGTCACCTCTGCCCGCAAGACATCGAGACGCGACCTCCACCGCTCGGTCGAGCTCCTGAACCAGGTCGACGCCCCCGTCATCGGCACCGTGCTCAACGACATCAGCACCGATGCCGGCTACGGCTACGGCTACGGCTACGGCACCTACACCCAGGACACCGCGGTCAAGGGCCGGTCCCGTCGCAAAGAAAAGCGAGCGGCACGACAGGCGACCCCACCCGCACCGACTGCGGGCGCAACGTAGGCGCCGGAATTACCACTATCGCCGTAGGACTAATCCGGTCCGGCGAATAGACTCCTCCAAGTGAGCGCTCCCCTGCTCGAGATCGAGGACCTGCACGTCAGCGCCGCCGGTGTCGAGATCCTCCGTGGCCTCGACCTGGTCGTGCCCGCCGGCGAGGTCCACGCCCTCATGGGTCCCAACGGGTCCGGCAAGTCCACCCTGGCCAACGTGCTGCTGGGCAGCCCGGAATACGAGGTCACCCGGGGGGCCGTCCGCTTCAAGGGTGACGACATCACCGACTGGGGGGCCGACATCCGCGGCAAGGCGGGCATCTTCCTGGCCTTCCAGTACCCGATGGCCATCGCCGGGGTCTCGGTCCTCAACTTCCTGCGCCAGGCCCTGTCGGCCCGCAAGGGCATCGACTTCTCCATCCTGGAGCTGCGGCTGGCGATCATGGAGTGGATGGAGCGCCTCGACATGGATCCCGCCTTCGCCGACCGCTACCTCAACGAGGGCTTCTCCGGCGGCGAGAAGAAGCGCAACGAGATCCTCCAGATGGCCATCCTCGAGCCCGAGCTGGCCATCCTCGACGAGACCGACTCGGGCCTCGACATCGACGCCCTGAAGGTCGTGGCCCGGGGGGTGCAGGAGGTGCGGGCCGAGCGCCCCGAGCTCGGCGTGCTGGCCATCACCCACTACCAACGCTTGCTCGACCACCTCCAGCCCGACCGGGTCCACGTGCTGTCCGAGGGCCGGGTCATCGCGTCGGGGGGCATGGAGCTGGCTGCCCGCCTCGAGGCCGAGGGCTACGAGGGCCTGGTGGCGGAATGAGCCTGGATGTCACCGCGGTCCGCAAGGACTTCCCCCTCCTGGCCCGAGAGGTCCACGGCCGGCCGATCGTCTACCTCGACTCGGCCTCGTCGTCCCAGAAGCCCCAGGCCGTCCTCGACGCCATGGACCACTACTACGAGACCACCCACGCCAACGTGCACCGGGGCGTCTACACCATCGCCGAGGAGGCCACGCGGCTGATGGAGGAGGCCCGGGCCAAGGTGGCCCGGTTCATCGGCGCCCCCTCGGACCGGGGTGTCATCTTCACCAAGAACGTCACCGAGGGCATCAACCTGGTGGCCAAGACCTGGGGCCGGGCCAACCTCGGCCCCGGTGACGCGATCGTGCTCACCCAGATGGAGCACCACGCCAACATCGTGCCCTGGCTGATGCTGGCCGAGGAGACCGGCGTCGAGCTGCGCTGGATCGGGGTGACCCCCGAGGGCCACCTGGACCTCACCGACCTCGATCGGCTCCTCGACGGGGCCAAGCTGCTGACCGTCACCGCCATGTCCAACGTGCTCGGCACCCTCACCCCGGTGCGGCGGCTGGCCGACGCCGCCCACGCCGCCGGGGCGCTCGTGCTGGTGGACGGGGCCCAGTACACCCCGCACCTGGCCACCGACGTGGCCGCGCTGGGGGCGGACTTCTACGGCTTCACCGGCCACAAGATGCTGGGCCCCACCGGCGTGGGCGTGCTGTGGGGCCGCGAGGACCTGCTCGAGGCCATGCCCGCCTTCCTGGGCGGCGGCGAGATGATCCGCGACGTCCGCCTCGACGGCTGGACCCCCAACGACATCCCCTGGAAGTTCGAGGCGGGTACCCCACCCATCGCGGAGATCATCGGCCTCGGCGCCGCCGTGGACTACCTCGAGGACCTGGGCATGGACGTCGTGCGCGAGCACGAGGTCGCCATGACCACCTACGCCCTGCGCACCCTCACCGAGCGCTTCGGCGAGGACCTCACCATCCACGGGCCGACCGACCCGACGGAGCGGGGCGGGGTCCTCTCCTTCGCCTTGGCCGACATCCATCCCCACGACATCTCCCAGGTGCTGGACCAGGACGCCGTGTGCGTGCGGGCGGGCCACCACTGCGCCAAGCCCCTCATGCGCCTGCTCGAGGTGTCCTCCACCGCCCGGGCCTCGGTGTACCTCTACAACGACACCGACGACATCGACCGGCTGGGCGACGCCATCGCCCACACCGTCGAGTTCTTCGCCCGTTAGCGTCCGGAGGACCGATGCCCGACCTCGAAGACCTCTACCGCGAGATCATCCTCGACCACTACCGCAGCCCCCGCAACCGGGGCGAGCTGGCCAGCCCCCCCGCCGTCCGGGTCGAGGGGTTCAACCCCCTGTGCGGCGACGAGGTCGTCGTCTACCTCGATGTCGCCGACGGGGTGGTCCAGGACCTGAAGATCGCCGGCCAGGGCTGCTCGATCAGCCAGAGCTCCGCCTCGATGATGAGCGCGGCGGTGAAGGGCCACACGGTGGCCGAGGCCCACCAGCTCATCCGGGCCTTCAAGGCCATGATGTCGATCCACGAGCACGAGATCGCCGGCAGCGGTGACACCGGCGACGCCGAGCCCCCCGAGGTCAACCTCGGGGACCTGGCCGCCCTCCGGGGGGTGGTCAAGTTCCCGGTGCGCATCAAGTGCGCCACCTTGGCCTGGAACACTCTGGGGCAAGGGCTGGAAGAGTCAGACAGCCCGTCGCACTGAAACAGCGCGGGAGCGTTCCAGAGCCAGGCTTGCCAGGTTGTGCGCCAGCGTTAGTTCCCGTTCACGGGCACGGAGATCCCACAGCACATGGGTGAGCAAAGAGTTTCCGACTCGGCTTCGACGTCCCTCCTCGGTCGCGATCAGTTGGAGATCGACCTCGACGTCGCGTCCATCGCCGGCTACCTCACGGCCCGGCGGGTCCTGGTGACCGGCGCCGGCGGCTCCATCGGCTCCGAGCTGTGCCGCCAGGTCGTCCGCTTCTCCCCCGCCGACCTGATCATGCTCGACCGTGACGAGTCGGCCCTGCACGCCCTGCAGCTGTCCATCGACGGCGAAGGCCGAGTCGACGACGAGCGCCTCGCGGTGGCCGACGTGCGTGACCCCGAGCGCCTGGCCGAGGTGTTCGAGCGCTTCGCCCCCGACGTGGTGTTCCACGCCGCCGCCCTCAAGCACGTCCCCCTGCTCGAGCTCCACCCGGGCGAGGCGGTGAAGACCAACGTCTGGGGGACCCGCAACGTCCTCGAAGCCGCCCGGGCCGCCGGGGTCGAGCGCTTCATCAATATCTCCACCGACAAGGCGGCCGACCCGATCAACGTCCTGGGCCAGTCCAAGCTGCTGGCGGAGTGCCTGACCGCCGGTGTGGCCGAATCCGCCGACGGCAGCTACCTCTCGGTGCGCTTCGGCAACGTGCTGGGCAGTCGCGGGTCGGTCCTGACCACCTTCGAGCATCAGCTCAAGGCAGGAGGGCCCCTGACGGTCACCGACCCGGACGTGACCCGCTACTTCATGACGGTGGAGGAGGCCGTGCAGCTCGTCATCCAGGCGGGCGCCATCGGCGAGGACGGCGACGTCCTGGTGCTCGACATGGGTGAGCCGGTCCGCATCGCCGATGTCGCCCGGCGCATGGCCGAATCCGTCGATCCGCCCGTGGAGGTCTGCTTCACCGGGCTCCGGCCCGGCGAGAAGCTGACCGAGGTCCTCTTCGCCGCCGGGGACGACCCTCGGCCCACCACCCACGACAAGATCCGGCGGGTGAACGCCCACCCGCTCAGTCCGGACGGGCTCGAGCGCACCTGGCCGCCTGATCTCGCCCCCGCCGAAGCCCTCCACGCCGCGGTCGACCACCTGCTCCACTGCGGCGAGACGCCGACCGGGCCCTCGACCACCACCACCAGGACCACGTCGACGTCGGACTGACCCGTCAGGGCGCTCGCGGCCCCGTCGTGACCAGGAGCAGATCCACGACCAGCCGCTCGTAGAGATCCGCCGACGACGACTCGCCGACGAACGGCGCCGCAAGGCTCAACCCCATGGCCAGCGACTCCACCGCAATGGCGATGTCCGGCGTCGTGTAGGGAGCCGTCGGCTCTCGACCCCAGGCCCGCAGGAAAGCGTCGAGACCGCCTGTCGCTTCGCGCCTGACGCGACCGATGAAGTCGTCCAGGAGATCGTCGATCTCCTCGGTGCCACCCCGCGTGGCGATCAGCGCGAACCGGAAGTCCCGCATCGGGTCGCTCCGGAACCGGGCGAACCCGTCACGGGCCAAGGCCCGCACGAACGGCTCGAACTCCGAGGGCTCCGGCTCCCCGTCGACCCCGGCCGAGATGCTCTCCCCTGCCACGTCGTTCTCACCGTCGAGCGCGAAGCGGATGAGGTCCTGGACGTACTCGGCCTGGGTGTCCCAGTACCGGTAGAAGGTCTGGCGGTGAAAACCCGCCGCCGCCGCCACGCGCCCGGCCGTCAGGCTCTGGAGGTGGCTGCTGCGCAGCCGGCTGTAGAGCATGACCCCGGCCTGGAGCAGCTCCACCCTCGTGTCGGTCATCGGCACCGCCCTTCCCCAACCACCACCGGTCGCCGACCGCGACCTGACACCTTCTATCTAGTACACGGCCCTCCTGGACAGGGCCGAACGGCCCGTCGGCCGCGGCACAGTGGACGCTGACGTGGGCCCCGCCCACGGGCGGTCAGAGGGCGTAGAGGGCGGCGGCCCGGCACTCGGTGCGCGACAGCACCCAGCCGTCCAGGGCCACCACGTCGCCCGTGACGTGGTCCTCGGCCGCCTGGTCGGCCAGCACAGGGAGGCCCTGACCGGGTCGAGCCGGGACCTCGCCTTGCAGGGCCGGCAGCGCGTCC
>WPCH01124087.1_pt1 | contig 32108 bp, 23 predicted proteins | sample 5399881 | NCBI WGS metagenome assembly WPCH01 (sample SAMN12869468, study PRJNA574797) | sludge metagenome | isolation source: wastewater treatment of pH5 | place: China:Beijing | collected 2019-05-20
TTGTGGTAAGTTGCAGTTTGTGCCTTTAGATATTTATAATAAACTTATAGATTAATTTTTTGATTTGTTTTACAGACTCATTTAAGATGAGTTTTTTCTGCTTGTTCTTATTTAATTTATCAATTAGAATTTCCTAGTTAAAAAAAAAGCCCTAAATGGGCTAATTTTCGTGTACTTTTGGTGCAATTTGCAACCAAGATAAGATTTTTGTGTCTTGTCATAACCAAGTTTGCTATGTGATTAGTATGGAGTTTGTTTATTTGGACATACAAATACTATTCTAGTACTTAATTTTGAATCTAGAAATCTTTTTCTCCTCTATGAAATACAAATTTCCATTTGTTCGAGTAATTGCAACATATAATTTTCTTAAAGTTTGAGGATTCAACCCCTTTAAATCATTTTTAACAAACAGTTTATAAGTGTTGGGATTCAATAAAACACATACGTTTGGAAAAGTGCTTCCTTTCGAATTTCCCCAGTTATCTGAGTTTTTGATATCATATTTATAATGTGTTTGATAGAATAACTTTTCTATACTTGGATCATTAATTATTTTTTCTATTTTTGAACAGTCAGTTACTTCATTAATATCAGTTGAATCAGTACGATGTGATTCGATTTTAATTCCCAATTTTTGTTCAACATACTGACATACACTTTGACTACATCTGTATGATTTAGAAAGAGAATTTTCATCAAAGACAAATGCATTATTAAACTTATTTTTATATTTGGAATAGTCTTTATATAAATTTGCGTTCGTTGGTCCATCATTACTGGTGTCAAATGTATGTTGGTAAAAATCCCCTAATAACAGTATATTGACATTTAAATTATAAAATCTCAACAATAAATTAAAATCATTTGCAGATAAATCTTGTACTTCATCAACAAAAAAAACATCACAATGCGCTTCAATCCTATCTTTTATAAAATCAAATATCGACTCTTTTTTTAGTATCAGTTTCGACATTCTAAAGCTGTAGTATTGATTATTTTTATTTATGTAATGACTAATTTTTGAGTCTTGAACATATCTCAGCTCTCTTGATGAAGTCTTAAAATCGATTCCTTTTGATTTTTTCCAATAATTAAATCTTGATATAACATTCTCTTGTGGTAATAAACAGTAATTGTATAAAAACGAGAAAAAAGTAAAAGTATGTATGTTCGTTGGTAAATAACCAAATTTTATCATTATTCTCTCATTTATTATCTTAAGGTTATTTTCAGTATAGGTAACCACCAAAAACCTTTGTTTTAAATTTAATGATTCAATTATCCATGTAGTTTTTCCACTACCTGCTACAGCTTGAATTATTCTTTTATCCATCTAATTGCACTCTCTATGTAACTAGGAACAGTTATATCACACTTATTTTCCATTAATAAATTAAGAACTCTTAATGCACTTTCGGATTTATTATTAGTCATAAAAGAAAGAATATCCCCTGACTTCGTTAAGTTGCTCTTTTCAAGTAACTCTTTGTTATTTTTGAAAAGACAAATTTCAAAAGTATAATTCTCATTTGCTTTATCCGAAAATATTCCAATCTTTGTATTCGTTAAATAATCTTTATACTTATCTTCAATGTTCTTTTTATAATCCTTATCATTATCTGTAATAACGGCCACTTTAATATCTTGTTTCGAAGCAATCTCAAGGTATCTTAAAAAACTCAGTCCATTAACAGAAATAATTGAAACACCATCTTCATGTGGATGCTTGTTGTGAATAAAAAAATAAAAATAGTCAAGTAGAATATATTCTGAAGGACCTTCAACTAATATAACTCTATTAGATAAAACAAATTGTAGCAAATTTGAATTTGTCTGCTTATTAAAAAAATTAACCGTGTCAGTAGAGACATCATCAAAATTCGTAGTACGTTCTTGTCCTACAAATATCGCATTCGATAAATTCAGTCTAGATAATATCAAATTATTGTGTGTTGTTAGAATTAACTGTTTATTGTTAATTGTCTTTACTCTTTCAATCATTTTGAGCATGTTATTACTACTTAGATGATTTTCAGGTTCCTCAAGCAACAAAATGTGAATGTCTTCATTTTTCTTTTGAATTGCTAAACTTGTTTTAATCAGTGTTTGCTCGCCTTTACCTTTGTGCCATAAATTTATTTTTTTATCATATATCGTTAAATTGTTTTCCAAACTATATTTTTGAGTTTTATGTAATCCAAAACTATATTCCTTATCTTTATTGAAATTGGATAAAGTCTTTTCTTCGAACTGAGATTTTATATTATTATATTCACTCAAATGCTGTTGTCGTATTCTTGAATCAGCATATGATCTATACAAATTAAGTGTGAATTCCTTCATACTATTATCAGTATCAATTGTACTATTATCAACAAATAAATGTTTAATTTTCCTATTATACATGTTGTATAGATTGTCCGCATATGTTCTAAACTCTATTTTATAAAATTCAATAGGGAAATGAACTATTTCCTGATTTAACACTTTTTTTATTTCTTCACTGTATTCATCATTTGGAATTATAAGTAATTTTACTCCATATAATATCTGGTTATATGAATTTTTTTTACCTTCATAGTCGAAATTATTAAAATCGCTTAATGTTATTTCGATTGATAAAATAGGAAGTTCATTATAATCTCTGCTTCCCGAAAAAAACTGTTCTAGAGCCTCTAAATTAAATAGTTCATGAATACCCAGTGATTCAACTTTAAACATACTCCCACTCAAACATAAATCTATTGCTTGAAGAATGGTTGTTTTCCCTGATTCATTATCACCTATTAATACGTTGAACTCGTCATTAAAGCATATTTCCAAATCTTTGAATTTCTTAAAGTTATGAATTTTAAGTTTTTGAATAACAATAGCCATTTTTCTCCTCCAATTATTATTTATCCCTTTTTATTTGTTTTCCATTAAGAGTCAATTCCAAGTAAGGTATTATAGAAAAACGAATTATGCCATTTATCTTTCTTTGTTGTTTAATTGTTATTTCATCTTTATATTTTTTATTAAACATTTTTAACATAAATTCATAATCGTTATACGGTTCATAATCATTATATTGATTTGGTTTAATAGCATTTTGATTGTATAAATAATATAAAAGTTTCCGAGAAAAATATTCAGAATCTAAAGTTATGTATTCTTTATCCTTCAGTGCGTGCATTAATTTAAATAAGCCCTCTTTAATATCAACTAATTCACTCAAATCTGATCTTTCAAATTTCTTAATACAAACACTGCCTATTGGAAAGAGTTTATTATCATTCTCCTTGTTTCTAATTGTGAATAGATATTTTAAATTTTCTTTTCCACAAACACATGAACTTTCTAACTCTTCATCCTCAATGCAGTCTTCTACTTCCCATTCCTGAACTGCTACATTCCAGTCTTTGCTATTTGACAAATCTAACACTGATTTTAATAATGTTTCAGAATACTTACTCATTAAAACTTACCTCCAATTTAAGTGAACCAACTTTTTGAAAATTATACTTAATTAGACAAATTGATTGCTTCCTGCTCCAGTTTACAATTATTTTTTAACATAAAATTAATTACATCCTTAAAATAACAACTCGCATTTTCTTTTAATCTCTTTTTATCATTTGCAGATAAAGAAGTCCAATTAGTTTCATATTTTTTCAAGGTATTTGTATCCATCATATACGGTTTAAATTGAATGCCAGTTTTGCTAACTAAATCCTCAAAGATAAGAAAACCTCCAGCGTCAATATCTCCAAAATGATAAAATTCAATACTTTTATCGTGTATAGCTATCTTTTTTAGTAAATTTCTTTTAACAGAATTATGGAACCCTCCAAGATAAATAGCGATAAAATCAGGATTATTAAACGCTACAAAAGTTGTAAGATTTTCAATTGTAAGAACCTTTTTTACACCCAACTCAATAACACTTAAATCGTTCATTGCTGTGGAGCTCAAAGCAAGTTCATGACCATATCTTTTAAGATTAATCTCTTCCTTGTTAATTTTTAAAGAAATATCCCCTTTGATATATACAAAAGTCGGGGTTTTGACAATATGATACTTTTCTAATATGGTGTCATTATCATTTTCATCAATATCTGAAAAATCTTTAATGATTTTACATATTTTACCTTCTAGCTTTTCAAATGTTTTAGAGTCATTAAATATTTTTTTGCTAAAGTTGCGTTTAAGAGTATCTTCCTCTAACTTAGCCATTTCTTCAATTGCATAAACATATAGCTTTAAGTTATCGATATTATCAACATAGGTTGCTATCGATTGATAATTTTGGAGTCTTTCAATCATTACTTTAGCAAAAGAAGCGATAGGCTCAACTTTTGTTGTTAATGAAGATAAAAAATCAGCAATTTCTTTCTCTTCTTCCATTGGATTGATTCTCTTTAAAAACCTATATGCTTCATTAATCTTTTCTATATTTAAAGCAATAGTTTCTAGTTCGTTATTAAAATCATATGATACATTTACCAAATTCAATTTAGATAATATATCTAAACTTAAATGAATTTGATCTCGATATAGATAGGAATCTTCAGACCAATAGTTTTTAAGAATAGGATCAGATGATTTAATCATAATTTGAACATTCTTGTTAGAACCTGATTTAGATAAGACACTTCGTTCGTATTTATCAACTAATTTAGTCAGGATTAAGACATCAAACTTTTTCATCTTGATTCTCCTGACTAAGTTCTTTATAACTGCAAACTACTACCGTATTATTTGTCTTAATTAATCCAAGGGTTGTTTCTACATAAGGAACAATATTAACTAGCCTTTGTGGTGGAACAGCAATCAATAATTGAATATTTAACTCTTTATAATACTCCATCATTGCTTCAATACGAGATTCGTCCATATTGTTAAATGCTTCATCAAACATAACCACGCATGCTGACGATCTATTTCTTTTATTTGCATCTAGTAATTGTTGAAATGAAGAAGCGATGATTACATAAAATGGGGTTTGCGTTTCTCCTCCACTCTTTTCTCTATTAACTTTAGAAAAGTAATATACCTCATCATTTTTGTTAGTAATTTTTATGTCATAGTCCATATACTTTCTATAATCTGTATACTCAGCAATTTTTCTCACTTGAGCTTCTGTTTTGTCTTCTGAAGTTAAAGTCTCAAAAAGCGTTTTTAATAGGATTAAGTTTTTCTCGCTCAATGACTCAATTAAAAGTGATCTCGATTCATAATCTTCATAGCTTAGCAATATTGAATAATAATCTTTAAAGTTAGGATTGCTACTTCCTGAATATGTAAATTTATAAATCTCCTTATCTGATCCAAACGGTTTACTCGCTAGTGCATTGTTTAAAATCCTAAATCCATCTTGTGCATTTTGTATCTTCTCTCTTAATTTAGATAAAAAATCTTCTTTGAATGATTTTTCACATGCTTTAAGAGCAAGACCTGCTTTATCTTCGTATTCAATAATATTTCTACCTTTGATCCTATGCAAAACATCAAGAAAATCATCGAGATTCTTGATATCTGCTATAAGTTGACCATTATCATATTTATAAGTATACTCACGCATTAATTCTGTTAGTTTATTTTCCTGAGAAAATAGTTTGCGACTCAATTCGTTTTGCTCATTTCTAATGGCTAATAAGATTTTTTCATAGTTGTATTGATAGTCTTGATGTAATTCTTTCTTCTTTTTTTCAAGCTCGATAGAATAAGGACTTAAATCAGGTAATTTGTTTAACTCAATTGTTACGTTCTCTAATTTATTATTTAAATCAGTTATTCTTTCTGCAGTTTCTTTCCTTTTTTGTTCAAACACCCTTAAATCTCCAATGAAACCATCCAACTGTCTACGCAATTCTTGTTTTTCTTTGTTTTTCTTTTCAATTAGATCTTCAACTTCTAACCATGCATTATCTTTTTTTAATATCTTTAGTTCATCTTCTTGAGATAAAATCTTTTTTTCAGTTTGATACTTATCTTCGAAGTAATTAGGCATATTGAAAAGATCCCTGATTTGAGATTGATTAATTATGTGAATTAGATTATTTAGTCTATTTTCTGAGCTTATCAAAGTATTAATCGTTCTTGTGATGATTTTCTCTTCTTGAATGGAATTATCAAGTTGAGTTTGAATCGCTTTTAAACCTATGTATGGTTTTGCCCAGATAGCTTGATTAATCTGACGTGCAGTATTATTACGATAAGTCATTCCAGTTGGGGTGATTGATTTTGAAAAGTTTTTTAGTTGATCAATTTCATCTACACAAATCACATTGCCCATAATCATGTTAACTGATTGTCTCGCAAACTCATTAAGACCCTTCACTTTAGTTGCAAGCGAATTGGGATTTGCCTCATAATTTTTTAGTTTGTTAGTATTTATCAAACCAACACCATGAATTTTTCTTTTAAACTTATGTTTTTCATAAATTTCAAGTGCTTTATTGAAGTATTGTGGTTCTACAATGATGTCGAAACGCTGTGTATTCAAATATCCTTCGATCGAATTTCTCCACACTTCGTTTTCTTTTTCGATTTCAAGAAGTTCACATAGTGGTTTAACATCGATATCCGGCTTGTTAAATTCATTTTTCAGTTCTTCTTTTAACAGTCCTAAAAGTAGTTCTACAAATTCTGGATAAGTAAAACGATTCGATTTTAAATTTTCGATTTCAACTTCAATTTTAGTCTTTTTATCTTTTTCTATCGCAATCCTATTTTTTAACTCTGCCAATTCCAACGTTGCATTACTTTTCTTCTCACTCAAGACTTCATCGAAGTCCTTAATTATCTTCAATAATTGTGGATGACTATCACGATTTGCAAATTTTCTTCCAAGAAAATCTACTTCAATTTTTTTCCCAATTTGAGTTTCATGCTCAATTAACTCCATAACACTTTTAATTTTATTATTAATGTTTCCTAGTTTTTGTTTTTCTTCTTTAATCTCTTTTACTAAAGCATTCACTCTAACTGTAATATCGCTTTTACGAAGCTCTTCTAAACTTGTATCAACATCATGGAACTTCGTTTCTGTAATTGACTTCAGATTAACAGTTCTATCAGTATCCTTTTTATTTCTTAGTAAAATTTCGTTTTCTCTTTCCATTTCTTTTTGAATGGCTTCGAAATTTATTTGAACCTTCAAATAATCCAATACTTCAATATCTGTTTTTGCTTTTTTGTATGTTTGTGATAGAGAATCTAATGGTAAGAGAGCATCTAGTTTTTCTTTTTCAATTTTTAGGAGTTTACTTATTTCACGATAACTATATATATTAGTCTGAAGTGACTCAATATCAACAGTATCTTCTGGCAATAGAAAATCATAAACAAATTTATTTACTTCATTAATTGGAGAAAACGCAAGTGCTTTAGGTAATAACTCAAAGTACTTATCACTTGATAAACCAAGAGTACTTTTAATCATGGTCTTAATATCGCGTTTTGTTTCAAAAGTTCGAACCTCTTTACCGTTTACCTTTACAGCGGCTTTAAATTGAATTAACCCTAATATTTTACTATCTCTAATATAGTACTCTTCTTCAAGTCTTGATTCCGCTATATGATAAAAAATACCATGATTTCTTCTTGCTGTAAGCGGTAGTTCAAACACTGCTCCAATCGTTAAATATTTCTTCGTCATTTGATCATAAAATTCAAGGGCAATATGCGAAATCAGATTATCTTGATCTCTTAAGAATGTTTTTCCTTCTAAACCGGTTTTTCCTTTTATATATGATTCTACAGTTCTTTTGGTATATGCATTAGCAGCTTGATTAAATTTCCCGGATGCTCCGCTTAAAATAAAATTAACTGCATCAAGTAATGTTGATTTACCATGACCATTTTCTCCTGTTATTAATGTATTTTTATTGATATCAATTGTATGGTTATCAAAAATATGCCAATTAATTAATTTAATCTTCGTCATCGTCTTCATCATCATCACCTCCAGTTGAATATGCATTGAGTTGAGTCTCTAATTTGTTCATATCATCAATATTTACAACACGTAAAAGAGAAGGATATATCTCAACCCTCGTATCGTCGTTAAATAGGTTAGATGCTTGAAAATCGATTAGAGAATAACTTTTTAAAATTCTCATTGTGGCCTGTAATTCTGTCTTAGTAATTTTGCCTTTGATTAATCCAGTCTTTTCAATTTCGTCATGTATTTCACCAACCGAAACTAAAATCTGATTCAGTTGGGTTGCTTCTTTAGCTTTCTTTTGATAAAGAAGTCGTAAAATCAATAACATAATTGTATCTGTACGTTTTAGTCTTACTCTATTCCTGTCGGCTTCTGTACTAAGCGCAATAATTTGATCTGCTTCATAATGAGTTATAGCATAATCCATGAGCATAAAATAACTTTGGAATAAAGTCAAATGACCTAAAACAAAAAAGTAATCTTCTTTATCAGAATCTTTTTGTCTAATTAAAAAGTTTTTATCCAAAATTTTGCTACAGATTCTAGAAAATTTTTCTTTTTCAGTTTCAGTTAGTTTTTGAAGTTGATTAAAGAAATTCAATCCAACAGTTTGCTTATTTGGCATTATGTTCACCCCGCTTCATTATCCAAAAATCATTATATTCAATATTATTGCTTGTAACTACTTCATTTGCAGAAACAGTTTGATAACACATATGTTCATGATGTGCGTACAACTGTATTAATATTAATCTAGTCAAATCTTCATTGTTTTGAAAATCAAGCTCTGAGGCTTTAACTTGATGACGTTTTGAAAGTATATTTTTAACATACTCGTTGATTGTCTTCGTACTGAATCGATTGTCTTTAAATAAATTTAACCGAACCTGATCAACATAATCTTGATCAATCTCAGTAACTATTTCAAGTGGTGTTTCAGAAACAAGACTTCTATATGATCGAGGCTTATATAAGGATTGAGAATCAACTATTCCCATCTTATAAAGTCCAAATGCGTGCGCATAATGTTCTTCATTTTTTTGATGTTTCATTAATTTCAATATGTTTTCTATTTTCCCTTCAACATCATAATTTTCACTTAAGATAAAAGATAATTTCGAGGTTGAGGATTTAACATATTTCGCATTTTTAACATCAATCATAAGTATTGTTTGTTGCAGAAATTCGATGTTTTCATAAATATAATCAATTTGATATATTAATTGCTTTTCAATCACGTCATCGCTATCTTTTGATGTCTTTGTTTTACGAAAGTTAGCAATGAGTTTTTCCATACCTTCTTTAGATCTAAGTTCGTTTAATCTACTCAAAATTTGATTTTTATACTTGCTAGGATTATCGCTCAATTTTAGATTGCTAAAGGCTTTATTGATAACATTTTCTTGATAATCACTTAACAGCGTTTTAAGAAGCTTTTCTGCGTCTTCGTTATCTTCATTTAGTAGTTTTGTTAAATACTTCTTTATGCTTGAATTTAGTCCTCTCAAACGATTCATAAGAGTTTCTGTATTATCATAAACCTGCTCTATGATTGAAATACCTTGATTGTAATCAAAATATCTCAAGAGGTTATCAATGACATAGATATATCCTGTATACTCTTTCGGGGCAGAATTGCTACTAATATCTTCAAGAGCTTTCAGTAAAATGAGCGCATTGTCATCAAACTGAATAATATCAACATAATCTTCAACTTTTTCTTCAATAAGCCAACCATTTCTTTTGAATAGATTTAGCTTGTTGAGGGCTTTCTCTCTAGCACTAGATGTTGAGATATCATTACCTTCGTCATCCAATACTTTATCGAAATCTCTTTGATTTATATAATCAGTTAAGTGATTGACTAAATCTTCTTTTTCCACGAATGATGTATTATTATGTCGCTTAAAAAAATCGGAGACAACCATGATTATTTCTGCATGAATTCGTCTGTTCTCTCCAGAAAAAACTTGAAAGAATTTATAGTCGATTGCATCAAATATGTTTTTCATTAATTGCCTCCTTTGTGTATATAGACTTAATCTTAAAACTTATGATTTTGATTTGAACAGTTCTTATACACATGTAATCTCTTAATAAATATATAGATTATTGCTATTATTCCAATAAAGTAGACGGATAAGCACTATGATTTATCTTTTATTACATCAAAATATAAAATATCTTCAATCTTATACATGGCTTTATATTTAAAAACAATACCTGCATAGAAAAATTTGTCAGACACTAATTTAAGCAATTCTTCTCTGCTTAATAGTATACTTCTATCTCCATTTGCACCTTCAACATATTTATAAAGTCCATTTACCAGTTTATAGTCTCTATCAGCTATAATATTAATTTCATCCAACGTTAATTTCCTAACGAAACTTTCACTTTCTAAGTACTCAAAATTGACTGAAATTGCTTTATTTCTAATGAACAAGTCGTGTGGAAGCCAAAGTTTTTCACCAAAAGGAATCTCATTGATTTTCTCTATCAATTTTAGTTTCTCTCCATTTGCTCTAGAGTCATATATGTATGCATATCTAGCCGTAGGTTTAAAACTCACTATTTTTTTCAGTGTGTCAACATCATATTCTTTTATTACTTTCTTTTTTTGCTCAACAAGTTCATTTTCTGAAAAATCATCAAAGATGAGTCTTGACAAAGATTCCGGCATCTTATCTGCATAGGATTGAACTAGTGCTTCACTCCATCGTGTATCAAACAAGATGCCAAAATACTTCTGTTTCCCATCTGATAAATCAATAGATGTATCAAGTACCGAAAACTCTTGGATAGCTTTTTCCAGACCGTTAGCTAATACTCTTTTGTGCTTTTCTAAAGCATCTGGAGTAACCTGGTGTTCTTGAATTTCATCGATTATCTGTTTCTTTAATCGATCATTTTTAAAGTTTATGAGAGATAAAACTAACTCTGATCTTTCCATATAACTTTCAACTTTTTCTTTCACTCCATAGAACTTAGCTATGGGCAGGATACTACCAGTTTTAAGCTTGTCATCCTCAAACCAATTTTTGTTTAATTCAACAGCAAATATATCAGCGTTATTTTTATTTAATTTAGGCAACTGTAGAATTATTTCGTTATTGAAAGCATGTGCTTGAAGATTACTATCTGTTAAAATAAATCCAATCCACCAGTTCATAATCAACTCTCTAGAAAAAGTATGATTACCATTAATTGATGACCAACGAGCCCCTTGGAATGGCGGTTCATACCATGTGAATGAATTACTGTTGCACTCAAATATCGAAAGCATTTTAAGAAGAATTGTATTAATTTCTTCAGAATTCATATAATTCATTTTATGTCTGAAAATTTGTGCCCAAGATTCACCATTAGAGTTTAATCCTCTTGCAGGTTGATTGATAAAATCTTCTATTTTCGTTTTAAAATCTTCAGGGACTCTATTTTCAAGTTTAACTAAATAATAGAGATAAATCGATATGAAAGCCATATATTCATCAGAGCCGTATACTGAAAAGGTGTCTCCAAATGAGGAATCACGAAGTATTTCCAAAAACCATAATTCATTTTTTGAAACTGTGTTTATGACCATCGCATTGAGTATTTTATATAAAAATCTATTTATAGGTTCACTTGTTTTCCCGAATTTTATTTTCATAAACATATTGATAATAATACCAGAAAATTCATTCTCAAACTTCTTTTCAAACTTCAATTCAGTCAAAATTCTATGGAGTGAAAATAATGAACGTGTTATATGATAAAAGTGTTCTTCATCTCCATAAATTTCTAATACATTGAGTTGATCATTTAATCCAATAATATCGTTAATGTTTTTAATTGCTGTATCAATGGCTTGTAGTATTTCAATGTTCTTATATTTACTTGTCAAACTTTCTATGACAAGTGTATGATTATCAATATATCCAAAAAGATATTCGTTTTGTAGACTAAGCAACTTATCTATATATACTTGATTCCTTTCTCTATTGTCGGTTTCCAATACTTTGTACGCTGAAATTACGCCTTCCGTTAATAGAAGATTTTGTAGAGCAATCAGCATGCTTACTTCATTTGGCAAAACCTCGAGAGTTATTTCTTTTATATTCTTGTGAATATTGTTTCTAATAACCTTTTTTATCTTTTTGTCATCACGAATCAATATGGGTATTTCTTGATTTAAGAAAATAATAGAGTATACAATAGATACTATGCTAAGAGTCCAAACGGTGATAACAAAATTAAAAATATTCACAACACTAAAAACAGTCACAATAAAGATGGTTAAAATCATCATATCGAAAAAATTATATGTTTTATTTCCTCTTAATTTTCGAAAGTCAGTGTTTTCAATACCATAAATTGGTTCTCTTGACATAGACACTGTAATTGATAGTATGGTTACTACAAGAGGTAACAAAACTATAATAATGTCAGATGTTATACTTTGAAATGAATCTAAGCAACTTTTAAATATTAAATCAAATATAATAGCAGTGATAACAAAAATACCAACTATGATTTCTAACCAATAGTTGAAACTCATTATATTTTCTTTTGTGGTTTTAGTCTTTTTTGCTTTACTTCTTGCCATTTCATCACCTCAAAATACCTTTGGTAGTGTCAAATTAACTTTATTTGCATAAGATCATTTCTCTGCTTTATTTAGATACTTATACATATCATGAAATGATTTTTGACTGGGCAATATCTTGATAAGTGGTTCATGACTCTTACTATTTTCCTTCTTTTCCACAAATAACACATTTTTCCACCTTAGTATTTCCTTTAATTTTCTCTATTTACTTTAAACTTTTTAGTTTGCTCACAACTTCAAATTTAACATCAGTGTCTAACACCTCAAAGTGTTTTCTACCACATAGAATCTTGTTACTTTCACGTTCACGTAGTTCATCATTCTTTTCAGAACCTTTTGTTTCAGCAACAAAATATAGTTTGTCTTCTCCACTAGATTGAATAACAACGACCCAGTCGGGATTATAGTTTCCAAACGGTGTATCAACCACAAATTTTCTTGGTAGTTTAGCATAGAGGACTACATCTTCGTCATCTTCAGCATCTAATGCAAATTGTTTTTCTATTGTTGAATCAAATATAACATGATCATAGACATTCTTCTCATCAGAAATATCAATCACATTCTTATCTTTGTAACCGAATAACTCTGTATCATCGAAAACATCTTCTTGCACATAAAACTCATCGGATTGATAATATTTAAGTCCTTTTGATAAATTTGATTTTTTAACAGAATTAAGAACTGAAGAGACATTTTTAATGAATGATTCTGGATTATCATAGAACTCAGATAACCTACCTGATTCTTTAATAATCTCAATAATAGTTAAACGCATCAGATGAGTTGCATCTTGAAGTCTTCTTATAAAATCTGGATAGGTGATTGGGTCAAACTCATTAATATCACCAACAGTTCCGTATCTAGATGAGCCTTCTTGAATAACTCCAGCACCAGTAATATTCAATTTAGTTCTTTCTCTTTCAATTTTTTCGGGTAATATTTTAGGCATAGATTTTAATTTATCAATGGCTTCATCTTTAAATCTATTTAAATCCATATCAACTGAATATAAGGTTTTTCTTCTAATTCGATTCCACATGTCTTTGAAAGCATCTGATAGGAATATCTTTTTATTGATGTTCACTTTAACTTTAGCGTTTGCATCTTTAATTTCAATTTCACGAGATAATTTCTTAATAGTGAAAATTATTTTATCTTGGAATACTGCATATTCCTCTTGAACTTTAAACTCCTCATTTTGAACATCTATAAAGAACTTCTCTTCTACTTTTCCATTTGCTTTAAGGTATCCATTTTGCTTCAAATGTGCATATATTTGTGCTGAGTCTTCTTGTGATAAAGATAACTCAGCTCCATAAGCTGTGGTTATTTCAATACCAGCAAAACTTACTTTCTCAATAACTCCGAATTTATAACCCGCATCTGATTCAAGCTCTTTTTGAAGACTAGACGCAAAATCTTTATACGATTCGTTTGCAACAACACTCAAAATATTAAATTTAGGTTCATTGACACGATCTCCATCTTGATTAACACATATTCGAAGACCACGTCCAATCTTTTGACGTTTTGTCATTGTATCCTTAGTTTCAACTAGCGTACAAACTTGGAATACGTTTGGATTGTCCCATCCTTCTTTTAATGCTGAGTGTGAAAAAATAAAGCGAATAGGTTCTTCAATACTTAAAAGGCGTTCTTTGTCGCGCATGATGAGTTCATATGTTGATTCATCAGCTAATGAATCACCTCTTGTATCTTTGACTCTACCTTTATTATCAACTGAAAAATAGCCATCATGAACTTTTTCAGGATCAAATGACAACTTACTACTATAGGTATCTCTTAGTCTCTTAAATCTACCATTGATTAGTTTTGTAAACTCTTCTTCAAACCAGATAGCATAAATGCCTTTTTGTGCTTCATTATTGTCATACACACGATACTTATCTACTTGATCGATGAAAAACAAACTTAAAACCTTAATGCCTTGTTTTAAATACGTCTCTTCCTTTTTAAGATGAAGTTCTATTGTCTCTCGAATTTGAGCACGTTTAATCGCATCTTGATTGATTTCACCAATCGCCTCGCCTTTATTGACTGTGATGCCATTTGCAAAATAAACATAATCGACATCTTCAAAAGTTCCGATGTCATCTAAGATATAGTTCATGTCTTTGTAGTAATCTACTCCGCCTGATTTTTCCCACAAATCTTCATTAATTTTAGTCGTAACTGTTCCTTTTGAAATGGACCCATCTTTATTGAGTGTATTAATCTCTAATTTTGCAGTGTATCCATTTTTATCATTAATTGATAATAATTTCACATAAGGTTTTGCAGTTGTTTCATCACTTTGAAGTGAAGAAACCTCAATATGCTTAACAAGGTTTTCTTGATATGCATCTACAGGGGTCAATTTATACATTAAATTATATAATTCACGATGTGTTGCTGAATATCTTAGTGTACACATTGGATTCAAAGATTTTATTGCTTCTTTAGCTTTTTTTGTATTATCAACCGATTGAGGTTCATCAATAATTACAATTGGATTTGTACTAGCAATCAAATCGATTGGTTTATTTCCACTTAACTTGTCACTAGCGCGGTGAATGATATTAGCTTTAGTTTCTTTTTCAGGATCATCAAAGCTTTTTCTAAAGGCATCTATGTTGATAATCATGATCTCAATATTCGAACTTGTCGCAAATGTTTGAATTTGTGTAAGCTTGCTTGAATCATAGACAAAGTAGTTATAAATATCATTATCATATCTTAGTTTGAAATGTTCTTCTGTGATTTGAAAACTTTTATAAACGCCTTCTTTAATTGCAATACTTGGAACAACAATAATAAATTTAGTAAACCCATATCTTTTATGCAACTCTAATATTGTCTTTGTATATACATATGTTTTACCAGTTCCAGTTTCCATTTCAATCGTAAAATTTCGTCCATTAATGTCGGTACTTTTAAGAATTCCATTTTTTTCTTGGATTTTGCGAACATTTTGTAAAAGCTCGAAATTATCAAGATGTATTTTATTAGCATACCCTAGTTCATAAGTCACACCTTCGCCTTCCAATCTAGAATCTGTTAATTCAGTGAGACCTTTTGAAATATCTATAGTGAAAAGAGAGTCTTTAACTTTATACCCTTCAAATATATTTACAATGGATTCGACCGCATCAGTTTGATATTGCTGATCGATAAATTTTAATTTCATCAATATTCCTCCTAGATGCTTTTAATTTCTTCTACTCCAAGTTTTTCTAATGTATAAGTAGCATTTATTTTATCATTATCGTTAGCAAAACCTGATTCTTTAAATATTACATTTCTTGGTTTAAGTTTTCCAATTTCTTTTACATCTTCTAATGTGATATTATTATCTAAACAAACGATTAAATAACCATCAGCTACACTATACATAGTTTTTGTGTTTACTTTGATTTCTTTTGCAGGCTTATCAAAAACACCATATTTAAGCATGATTTCATAGAGCACATCAAGATTTGATCTATCCTCTTTGATGACTTCAGTTTGTGAGAATATTGTTTCCTCGTTTAATTTGATTGTTCCATCCCAAGGATTAATGTTTGTGGAATTAAGTTTAAATACTTTAAAACCGTTATCAAATGTTTCTGGATCAACGATATTGTCATCTAATAATCCTGCTTTACTTTTCTTTTCGATCAGTTCTTGTTTAATTTGTTCACCAGCTCTGCGGATGCGCTCTTTAGAGATTTCTGTTAGCACCTTTAAAAGACCATTTTTTGAGCAAAATCTAATTGCATTTTTTAAAGTTGCTTTCTCTCTGTTGCTTGATGCAGTTTTTAGATTATCTTCAAGAGACTCTGGCAATTGTACCATAATAAACTTTCTCTGTTTACCATCTTCGCTATTTAATTTCATCACAGCATGTGCTGTTGTCGCAGAACCAGCAAAGAAATCTAAAATTATATCATCATTATTTGTACTTGATTCAATAAACAGCTTAACTAAATCAACAGGCTTCGGAAATGAGAAAACCTTACTTCCAAACATATTTTCAAGCATTTGAGTATCTTTTCTCGTTTGAATCTTAAAATAGGATCTTAGTAAGTCTAATTTATCGTTGGAAATGTATGTTTTTTTCGAACACAACATTGTGTTATCTTCGGGAAACATAATCAAATTCTCGTCAATCCATTTATTCCAAGTATCAATATTGCAACGCCAACCACTATTTGGTGTTCTTAAAGCTTCACCAGTAACAGGATTGTATCTAGTGTCTTTAGAACCTCCTCTTTGAGGATCATCTATAGGTCCAATCCTAAAAATACCATTTTCATCTGCAAATTTATAATTTGATATATTGTCGTTTGTTAAATCATTTGATGCATAAAATTTTTTTAGGTTCTTCATGACAATTGAATAATCTTTATCCGAATTATAAATTGATAATAACTCATCGTAAATAGGATTTTTTATTCCCCAGCTTTGGTTTTTTGCCTTCTCATAATTTTTGACATAAACTAAGCAATATTCATGTGCTGTACTAATAATTAGTGGGTCATTTTTCGGAGTTCCTTCAACGATAATTTGAGCAATAAAATTTGACTCCCCAAAAACCTCATCACAAATTTTCTTCATATTTGTTTGTTCATTATCATCAATGCTGATGAAAATAATACCTTCATTTGAGAGTAGATTTTTACCAAGTATTAACCTAGGATACATCATATTTAACCATTTAGTATGATATCTACCATTGGTTTCAGGATTAGCTCTTCCCGTTTGCTGAGTTTGTTCTTTATAATTCTTAATATTATCCTTGAAATCATCCTTATACACAAAATCTCCACCAGTATTATAAGGAGGATCAATATATATCATTTTAACTTTTCCGTAATAAGTCTTTTGGAGTTGTTTCAAGACTTCCAGGTTGTCACCTTCGATATAAAGGTTACCTGTAGTATCCCAGTTTTTACTATCTTCTTTACTTGGAATTAATGTTCCAGTAGATGGCGATTGTGCTAATTTAATGGTGGCTGATTTCCCATTCCAAGTGAATTGGTATTTTTCTACTCGATCATCTATTTGGTCACCTAATATGATTCTAAGTTTATCAAAATCTACCTTACCTTCGGTAACAACATTAGGAAATAGTTCTTTGATTTTTTCTATATTTAACTTCTCTAAATCAAGACTCTTACCTTCCATTTTATTCATGTAATAATGCCTCCTTTAAATTTAAAATAATGTCTTCAATATTTTTTTGTGTTTTTTGGATTTTCATATGTAATTCCATTTTTTCAGCCATCATTGATGCTTGTTTGTAACTTTCATTGTATGCATTCAAATGAGCTTTTTCAGATTCTATCAATTTAATTGTTTGTTTTAATTCTGAGGTGTTTGGAATTTGTTTAGGATATTCACCAATCAATTCAATGAGTCTTTCTGAAAATATATAATCAGTTAGAGTTTCATAAAGTTCTTTAAGATTCAAAGCCTTGATAGTTTGAAGATTTAAATGTTTTAAAAGAAAATCATGTTTATCATCGATTATAAATATATTTGTTGTATATATTGATTCGATGACACTTTTTTCTCTAACGTTCTTATTAATTCTTTTTGGCGCAGTTGAAAGCACTTTATTTTCTTCCCATTCAAATACAATGATTACTGGATTAGGGAATGCCATATGAAGTCTCTCATTAATGGTTGCAAAGTGCACGTTAGATTTTAACATTACACGTATCACATAAATAGATTCATAGCGATAATCTTCATCAATATAGGATTGAATTCTTATTGTGTCAAGATCAAGAACTCCAACAAGATAAATTGAATCAATTTCTGATGATAAAATCCTCTTTTCTTTAGCAGATGAGTCTAATTGTTCAATGATATCTTTGAGTGCAATTCTTTGTTTTGTTTTTCCGGATTTAGGAATATTTAAATACTCTATGATATTTCTCATTTTATCACCAAGAATGTAACCAATTCAAAATCATCTAAACCTGTTACTTTATTATCTAGTATTGTCGATTTTCCAAGTCTAAATAATGATTTAACCCCTTTTTCTTCAATATACCCTTTTATATCAAAGATGGCTTTTTCTAGGAGTCCTGTATATTTATCCATTTTGTTTCCATTTTTTGTTTCTTGATTAAACTCATTCACTAATTTTTTAATCGTTTCGTTTTTATTACTAGTAATTGCTTTATAAATATCTAATATTTTCTTAGGGTTTGTATTTTTTATCTCTATGGTTCCATCTTCTTTAACATATACTAAGTGATATGGATAAAGTGAGTTTTGTCCTTTCTCACTTTCTGTAAAATTCTTTTGTTTCAAGCAAAAAATAACGCCTGAACTAATATCGTTTTTAAGCTTTTCATTAATATCTGTCACTGCGTATATTCCCGTAGGATAAGATTCTAAAAGTCCTGGATGTGATTTTAAATACTTATCAAGCGACATTATAAAATCATCTAGTGTTAAGTCAGTGATTGAAATTCCTCCTGATAAGTCTTCTAAATCTACAACTTCATCTTGAAGTTGTTTTAATTGGTCTTTACGATATTTTAAATTCTTGCTTTCAGGATTAAGTAAGTCATCTTCTCCAGTAGCTGAAATATCAACCATCGTCATTCGGTTTCTAACTCTAGATTCAAGGTTAATGTACTCGTCAAGGTCAAGATTTGGCCAAAAATTAACAAGTTGAATATCTTTGTTTTCTGATCCAATTCTATCTATTCTACCGAAACGCTGTATAATTCTTACTGGGTTCCAATGAATATCATAATTAATTAAGTAATCACAGTCTTGCAAGTTTTGACCTTCGCTAATACAATCTGTAGCGATCAATAGATCAATTTGATGTTTAACTGTAGCTTTATTTGATTTAGGAGAAAACATTGATAATATTTCTTCAAAATCATTTCGAGCTTTTGGAACATTTGACTTGGTTACTTGAGAGCCAGTTACGATTCCCGTATAAATTCCAAAAGTTGTATAAAGCCAATCTGATAGATTATCATGCAAGTATGCTGCTGTATCCGCAAAAGCAGTAAAAATAATAACCTTCTTATTTCCAACATTAAGTGGATGTTTAATCTTATCAGTTATTTGTTTTTTGAGTTGTATGAGTTTTGCATCATCTTCAACGCTTACTTTTGAAGTAACTTGGAGAAGATATTCTAAAGCTGCTTGATCTTCCTTTAGATCTGCTTTCAATCGTATTAAGTCTAAATCTTTGAGCTTTACTTTAACTTTTGTTCCTAATTCTAAATCATCAACTTCATCATCATCAATTTCTTCTTCTAGATCTACTTGATAATCTAATCCATGTTCTATTTTAGAAAGCATGGAATCCATTTTATCTTTAATGCGTTCCACAGTTAGTTTAAAGGAATGAATACTACTTTCTAAACGCTTTAAAATATTCACACGCATTAAATTTACAAGGTTTCGCTCACGATCTGATTGTTTAAAACTACCCTGACCGCCCTTTACTATTTGTTCATAGAGTTTTTCATACTCATCCATCTTTGATGGCATAACATATAGTAATGGTGAATAAACAGGTAAATTAAGTTTCGCTATTAGTCCATTAATTTCATTAAGTTCTGGAAATTGATTCTTTACATCTATATCGGTTTTGACTGATATTGGCCTTAATCTATTGGGAAATTGACCGATATCTTTCGTATCATAGTATTTTTGAATATGTTTTCGACTTCTTGCAATTGTCACGGTATTTAAAAGATTGAAAAAACTATAATCTAGCATCGGTAATAAGTTTTCTGTAATTTGTTCTTCCTTAGGAAGTTTAGACCACTCACTAAATCGATATTGTGCGATTCTTAGTGTGTTTTCAATACTTTCAATATTTAAATTATCATTAAAAGCATCATCTTTATCTTCAGTGATAAACATGATTTGATTCTTAAGATCCGCTAATCTATTATTTACTGGAGTAGCAGATAACATAAGTACCTTTGTTTTAATACCACTTTTAATGATATCTTCCATTAACTTTTGGTATCTAGTTTTTTTGCCTTTTAAGGCAGGATTATTCCTAAAATTATGCGATTCATCTATAACAACTAAATCATAATTGCCCCAATTTATTTTAGATAAATTTATCTCTCCGGAAGTTCCGAAATCTCTTGATAAATCGGTATGATTAAGCACATCATAGTTAAATCTATCATCAACTAAAGGATTAGTAACAGAGTTTTGTTTAAACCCGGTCCAGTTACCCCTAAGTTTTTTAGGAGCTAAAACTAGAACTCTAGCATTTCTAAGCTCATAATACTTCATGACAGCAAGTGCTTCAAAGGTTTTTCCTAGCCCAACAGAATCAGCTATAATACAACCATTATATAACTCTAATTTTTTGATAGCTCCTACTGCAGCATCTTGTTGAAAATTATAAAGCATTTGCCAAATTTTTGTATTGTGAATCCCTGTCTTTTCTTTAATCTTTGCCATGTCATCCATATTTGTTAGTTTTTCATTGAACAAATGATATAACGTTACAAAATACACCAATTCTGGTGCGTTTTCTTTATATAAATTTGTAATATGCTCTAATAGAGTCTCTTTAACATCAACAACTAAGTTAGGATTGTTCCAAATTGAATTAAAAAAGGATTCAAAGTCATTTATGACATTTTTTTCTGTTAAAACAGTGTTAAAATCCCATCTTGTTCGGTTTGAATACCCTAATCCATCTAAAGAAAAGTTTATACCATTTCCTGATATAACAAAATCTTTTTCATTTCTATTTTTAACATAGATGTTGCTTGATGTTATAGTGCCCGATTTAAGAACTGATTTGACTTCAGCTTTAGATTGAATGAACTGATAGCATTGATTTGCAACTTGATTTTGGTCTAAATTATTTTTCAATCCTATTTCCAAGAAATATTCAGAAACATTTCTTTCTCTTTTTAACATCTGTAACTGAAACTCTTTTACTTCTTTTTGATTTGACTCTAATTTCTCAATAAAAGTAGGTTCATTAAAAAGGAACCTAAATTTGCTAGTATCGTCTAATACTTTTTTCAGTTCATCATATGCATAAATTGTAAAAATGGAGGAAGCAATATCGATGTTTGCTTTTCTCAAAGTGTTATCTTTAACATACTCCCCAACTGAACCGTGCTTATTTGTATCAAGTACGATTGACATCCCATCACCGCCTGTTAAACACTTGTTTTCTAAATTATAACATTTTTGTCCTATATTTTATACATTAAACCGTATATTTCCTTGATGTTTGCCAATATTTTTTGTTTATGCAATTAGCCTTTTTCAAAAAATGTACCTTCCGTATTTTAAAGGTCCCCCTACGCGGTACCCTGTCCTCGTGAGTTACATTCAACGGGGGGGTATCATTAAGATGATTTTATATACGATTATTAATAAATTGTGAGCAAGGTGATTATTCTCTATTACACAATAAAAACGTCACACAAGTCGAATTTAAGACTTTATGTGACGTTTTATATATTTCTAAATTGCTAATTATCTATTGGAGTCAAATACATGACAATCAAATGCATCTAAAACACCCGCATGTTTTCTTTCTATTTGATATGAATTATCATCGATATGTACTTGAATACTTCTAACATAATCTTTCATTTGGTCCCATGCTTTAAAAACCTTGATTTCAATAGGAGTTAATGTAATTTTAACATCATCAAAGTGAAATATCGTCACAAGATGATTAAACATTTCTTTTCGGTAGGTTATATATATGATTTCAGATTGTTGGTAATCCTTGAAGTTTTCTTTTAACTTCCCAATAAGTTTGCCAAATATATACTCATTTGAAGAACAATCACTAATCATTGCTCTATGATATAAAGGAATATTCTCATTAAACAAATCATTTAAGTCAAACTTCATGATTTACCTCCTTATAGAAATTTTGTTCGTTGGTCCACTCATTTTCTTTTTCATCAATTCTTCTTTCCATTAGATCAAGTTCATCCTTTTTCTCATTAAATGATCTACCAAACTTGATAATTAGAAGATATTTAGCAGCGTTTAAATCAGGTGGGTAATACTTCATAGTTTTAACAATTTTCTTCTTAGGCTTTCCATTATGGTCTTCCATTTGCGTTTGAATGTCTTCATGTTCAAATCCCATAGCTTTTTTATAGATTGCTCCTATAAGGTTATCTTTAAGATCTAACTGACCTCTAGAGAATGCGCGAGCAAATTCAACATGCTTATTTTTTAATTTTTGCAGTGTCTTTTCAGATATCCCAATGACTTTGGCAATCTTTTCCTGTGTTACATTCTTTGCCACTAATTCTTCTATTATTTTTAATTTATTCTTTAATAGTCCTTGATTCTCCCATCTTTCAAATGAGTCTAAAACTTTAGCCAAAAATCATTTCTCCTTTGAGAGGGTAAATCGCTCACCCCTTGTTCACCTATCCATTATACAAAAAGAAACCACTGTTTGCATAGGCAACCAGTGGCGACGTTTTACTTGAATTATTTTGATATATAATTGACATTGAAAATATCATTATTGCACTAGTGTTAATTGAAATTACATTACTCACATGTCCATTAACATAGATTATCGGTAATAAATATTTAGAAAAAGCAATCTACTGAAGTAGCCAACCATTCTCTAGTACTCTTTTATCAGATTGGGGATGATTTTTGTATTAGTAATTTTCTTTAAACTCTCTATACAAGCATTATAATCAACAGGTTTGTAGATAAATTTTGCAGTAATATCATTATAATCTGTTTCGTATACTTTTAGTGCAACTATCTCTTTCAATATATCATTTGGTGCAGCTCCTGGTTGACAGGATAAATTTCGCTTGCCAAATAGTTGTCGATCTTTAATAACATCCAGAACTATTTTTCTCATGATGTCTTTATCTAGTTTTCCACTGTTCCAAATCATATGTATATCGTAAATGTGTCTTGAGTAACGATTATACTCTTTTTGTAAATGGTAATCACATATAGCAAAAAGTTTATCAATAAATGTTCTTTCCATTGTTTGTATTGGCATTACAAATGGAGACAATTCATATTTCTCAATTAAGTCAGCTCTATTATTTTTCTTCAAATACTTAGTAATGTAATTACTTATTTCCATTTCTTTTATAGGATACGGTCTATATACTACAATTGTTTCAACTATAATGTGCGGTACCGTGTTTTCATCAGGCTGAAATATATGATCATATCCTACATTGTATTGGTTATGGTCTCTTTTTGATCTTACTTCTTCAGGGTTGATGAAATTCATACCCAATAACCCAATAATTTCAGTAATACTTGTTTTAAGTTTTCTTCTTTCTGATGTTGTGATTTTATCTGTGTTAAATTTTACCGACAAATCAATATCTTCTGAAAATCGATCAATTATATCATAACATTTTGAAAGAGATGTCCCGCCTTTAAAAACAATTTGGATATCATTATCTATTTTTTGTAGTTCTTTTAAAAACAATGATACATAGTAGTCTTTTTCAACTTGAAAATTACCTAACCCCAAATCATCAGCAGTCGCTTGTACAATTTGTTCAAATTCTTCTTTATGTTGATGTAATAGCATTTGCTCCCCCTATTTTATAGAATTTCACTTGTGCCTCTAATGGATATTTAGATACAATTAATTCTACTTCTTCCTTTTTTAATTTTATTTTCTCTAAAAACTCTAATATTTTGTTTGAGGCCGTTTTTAAATCTTGTTCACTAAGTTTTTCAAATTCATTTAACAAGTCTAATATCTGAAGCAATTTATAGTTTTCATCAGTAACTTTAACTCTTGGTGCATTGATTATCAGTCTACTATTTTTGAGTGTTGTCATTCTCTTCTTATTTGATACATTATTTGAATAGATTGTGTTAACACTTGCTGTTTGTGATGTGAGACCTATTTGATTTGAAAAGTTTATGCCACTGATGTATCCAATTCTCTGCCCTTTTTCATTTCGAATATACTTATTTTCAATGACATTTGAAACATAAACGGTAGCCTTGCCTAAAACGCTCTCCTTATTAGGTAAAGCGTATACACCATTATCCACTTTTTCTAAAACACCTGAATCACTGAAACGTTTAAATAAGGATCTAATCGTACCTTCACTAATTTCTGTGAATTCTTTATAGATATCATTTACAAATATAGGTGTTTTGTTATCATAGTTGGTTTTTATATATTCTAGAATGATGTCTTTTTTCTTTGGACTTTTCATATCATCACCACACTTCTTTTCATATATAGTATAGCATATAAAACACAAATTGCAACGGTTTTTCTAATCGAATAAGAAATTCCGTTGCAATTATTTAAATTCTCTATAATCCAACTTAAACATTCATACATATCGTCAATAAAACACTGCACTGAAATTTTTCATACGTTCGATTCTATCTATTGTTGACTCGTTATATGCAATGTTATTAGAAATTGTTTCTTCTAGATAAGGCTCTTTGTTTGCAATTTCATATCCATGTTCATCTTTCCATTGATTGAACTTAATTCTTTTTATCGAATAAAAAATCGCCTTTCTAACATCATCTTTATTATGCTTCTTAGTTATCATATACAAGAAGTCATTTAATACCGTAATCCAGTCTTCAGTTCCAGAAACGATTTCATTATTTATTAAGACTTGAAGATAATAATTTAATTTAAATGGAATAGTATTCGGATCGACAGATCCAATATCATGATTTATCATTCCTTTATCTTTTTTACTATTACTTTTATTATGACTATTAGTTTGTCTATCTTTGAATACAGAAACCTCATCTTTGCTTACATGAATAACATCTTTGCTAACAGAGATGTTATTTTGGTAGTCGGTTTTACTATCAATGTGTTTCATTTCTTCTTCAGATAACAGACAGCATTCTTCTAGAATGCGAACTTTTCTTCTTTTCGTTGCATAATAATATCTTTCTTGAATAGCTTTTGATGTGAGATATCCTTGATCAAAGGATTTTTTATCTAGCAACCCAACATCTAGAAGATAGTTAATAATGGATAATGCTTTATCTTCCTCTACATGAATGGCTTCGGATAATCCAAACAGTACATCATCTAGATTATCATATCGCCAGAACTGACCTTTTTCATAAATCCATGAAACAAGGAACATAAAGGCTGCATAACCTTCAGTCCCAAATTTTCTCATCAACCTTTTAATTTTCATGTTTCTTATCATATCTACATCAACAGAAAAGTACTCAAGTCCTAGTTTAGGTTTTCCAGCCATGGTTCTTTTCGCTTATCTTGATAAATTCTTCAAGAGCTTCTTTGGTCACTCTCCATCCTTGGCCAACCTTGAATGCTCTTATTCTTTTTTGATTGATATACCTGATGATTGTTACTCGAGTAACTTTTAGAATCTCAATTAGATCATTGACATCATATAATACCACTTTATCATTCATGCTTTCTACCCTTTCTATCAAACAGTAACTTGCTCATTTTGATTTCTCCATCATTTTGAGACCTTGCTAATGAATGATTATAAATTTGTGTTGTTGCGATGTCTTTATGTCTTAAAATTTGTTTAGCTTCTTCCAGCGAACCATTTCCATGAAGGATTAAGTTTGTTGCCAAAGAATGTCTTAAGCTATGGGCAGTATATCTTTTGTCATCTATACCTGTTCTTCTTAGAATTTCTTTGACAATGCCTCTTATCGTTCTCGTTTGAATTCTCTTTCCATGATTGTTTCGACCATGAGTGATGAATAATGCTTCAAATGAATCTTCTCTCAATGAGAGATACTCCATAATGATTTGATAAACGTCATTTGATATCTTGACATATAAATCTTTATCATCATGACCCTTACCTTGAATATAGAGTTTATATCCATCACTAATGGCTACTAAATCGCTCACATTAGCTCTTTCCACTTCAATAGTTCTTAGACCTGTAGTTGCAAATAAAGCGATTATTGCATAGTTTCTTTTACCTTCAATTGATTCAGATAATTCTTCTGCTTTATCTAGTAGATTTACCATCTCTATTAGAGTCAATGATGCTCGTTTAAAGGTTGGTTCTATTTTTACTCCTCTTACACCTGTCATAATATTTCTATATGTATCCTCTGAATCAAGATAGGTAAAGAATCCTCTTAGCACAACAATTGTTTTTTGTATTGATGCAGATCTAACTTTTTTCGATAAGTACTCTTTATAGCATAAGATATCCTTTTTATTTGGCGATAAAATTGAATTTGCTATTAAGTACTCATTAAATTTTAATAAGATCTTCAAATATGATTGTTTGGTTATCTCTTTTCTATCGAGACTTTGAATATAGGTTTCTATTAATTTCTTAAAATCAATATGACTTTGATTCATTTTTTAGTTCGATTTCTTCTAGATATGCTTTTTCCAATTGATATAAATCATCAAGAGAAATATCTAATACTGCTGCAATTCTTCCTATGATTAGGAATGATACTTTTCGTCCACGATCACCATTTTCAATTTTGGCATAGTGTTGATAAGATACTCCAGATTCCCTTGCAGTTCTTCTTTGAGAATAACCTTTATTCTGTCTAGCATTTACCAAATACATTCTTAAATCCATTTATAATCCTCCTTGTTTTATGTTGTTTAACACTTATACTCTTATAATAATATGTTTATGTTTGATTCTTTGACGCTAGGCATAGATAGCTAATATCGGACTCGATTCAACACTAAAACCTTATATATCGAAACTACACTTTTTTAAAGATAGATAAGAATTATTTATTCATTTATAGTGTAATATTCTTCACTTTTTGCGTAGATTAGATAAAAGAAATGACACATTGTTTAATACATGATAAAATAGTGTTACCGAAAAGGAAGTGAAGATTATGGCAAAAGAGAAATTTGTTTTTCACAATTCATTTATCGATTATTCTGGAATTGATCAAAACATTAGAAAACCAAGAAATCTCACATTAGACGAAGTCGTTAAACGCTGTCATGGAACTATTAGCAAGAAAACACTTATATCCTATGAACAAGGTCAAACTGATGCAAAAGCATCAAACTTGATGATGCTATCTTATGTGCTTGATACATCAATTGATGCCCTATTAAAAAGAAAGAACACTTATTCATTTGGTGAAAACCATATGATTACAAGATATAAATTAAGTGCAGATGGTAGATATGAACAACAGCCTAAAGTTGAGAACTTTGTGTTCGATAATAATCTCAAAGAGTCCAAAAGATTAGTTGCTGTAGATTTAATGTCTGATTCATTACTTCTTAAAATGCCTATGGGTACTACACTATTAGTTGACATGAATCTATATGTAATAGATCAGATTGATAATAAAGGTGTCTATGCATTACTACGTGATAAAGATTACTACTATCCTTCTGTAGTAAAATTCACACCTACGCCCAGAAGAAAGAATAGTTATACATACCTAAACCAAAACATGATGCCAATTATAGCTACCAAAGATGAAATAGATACAATCTTGATTGGTACAATCAAAAAGGCAATTAAAGATTTTTAATTTGTCTACACTACTTGGTCACAATTTATTTTGGAATTTGTTATAATCATTTTGGCGATATAATTGAATTGGTCTATTTGACCTAAGATGTCCTACGTGTTCTTACGCGTAGGACTTTTCGTTCTTTAGAAGGAGTTTTAGTGAAAATAGATAAGCAAAATCAACTTGAGTATCATTATAAGAAAACCATGATATATAAACTTCATCAAGAAGGATTAATATCCTTTATTGAATATTATGAATCGCTCCTTGATCTACTAGAAGAATACAAGATAGTTCATGCAAAATAAACTCCGTATCGAATTGACTTGATAATAGTTTGTTTTAGAGCGAACATGTGTGATAACGAAATGGAGGTTATATAATGAATGAAAGAAGAGTAATCAGAATAGAAGCTACCTCAGCATTTATTCCTAGTAATGCAGATGTAATTCCAAAAAAAAGGCGGGTATGTGCCTATGCAAGGGTCTCAACAGATTCAACCGATCAACTTAATTCTTATAATGCTCAAATTACTGAATATACAAAAAGAATCCAAGAAAATATAGACTGGGACTTTGTAGACTTATATGCAGATGAAGGCACTTCAGGAACCAGTACAAAAAAGAGAGTCAATTTTTTAAGAATGCTTGAGGATGCAAGAAATGGAAAAATTGATTTAATTTTGACAAAATCATTATCAAGATTCGCAAGAAACACTGTGGACTGTTTATCAATTATTCAAGAACTGAGATTAATCAATGTTGAAGTCTTCTTTGAAAAGGAAAACCTCAGTTCTACAGATTCAAAAGTTGATTTAATGTTGACAATATTCTCTTCTATTGCTCAAGAGGAAGCAAGAAATATAAGTGAAAATGTTAAATGGGGTATTAGAAAAAGATACAAAGAAGGCACGATTCGAATCAATACAAGTAGATTTCTAGGATACGATAAAGATGCGCATGGAAAAATCATTGTCAACGATTCAGAAGCTAAAGTAGTTAAAATGATATATAACTTATATATTTCAGGAATGTCATATAGAGAAATAGCCAAACACTTAATTGATAATAATTTCAAAAACGGTAGAAAAGAAGTTGTTTGGCATCCATCTAACATAATGAATATTCTTAAGAATGAAAAGTATATGGGAGATGTACTTCTTCAAAAAAAAGTTACACTCGATTATTTATCTCATAAGTCAGTCATCAATACTGGTCAAGCTCCCCAATATTATATTGAAAATAATCATGAGGCTATTATTTCAAAAGAGTTGTTCGATGTTGTCCAACAAATGACAAAAGTTCGCTCGACAAGTAATGAGTCTTCTCGCTATGGGAATCAGTTTCCATTAAGTGGTATTGTACATTGTAGTTGTTGTGGACGTGTTTTAAATAGAAACTACTATAATTATCGGACAGAAAACGAAAGAGTTGTCCTAACCTGTAAAAATACCTCAAAGAAAAAAATCAAATGTAATAACTTGCCCATCGATAATGAAACACTTGAAATGGTTTGTAGTGATGCTTTATTAAAACTGGAAATTATCAATCCTACTTTGGTAGCTCAGATATCACATACAGTAATTAAGAATTTAGATTCAAGTCAAATTATCGATTCAATAGAATTAAAACAAAGACAAATAAATCAAGTTGAAGATGAGATTAAGGGATTGATAAACTTAAGAATATCTGATGTATCAAATCAAAACGATAAATATCTTGTCAAAGCTTTTGAAGATAAGAAACAAGAGATTGAAGATTTGCAGTATGAACTTGAACAATTTAAAAACCAACTGGCTTCTCTTCATATCAACAATAAACGTATACAAAAGCTTCAGGAATTCTTACAGAAAACTAAATCCCTAAGCCGAGATGCTCTTCTTCTAATATTTAAGAAAATTATTCAAATATCAAACCAGGAAGTAATTTTATGTATGAGTAATTTAGACATATCCTCTAAAGACTTCACTGATAAAATTGAAGTTCTAAGATCTTACGATTCACTGTTTGATTCATCAATTAAAAATGAGAAAAATGGATTTCAAATCAAATATAGCGTCATTGAGATTGGAGATGAGCTTATATGATTGAACTAAAGGAAGTTATTAATTATAAAAATCTATCTCTTCATAAAAAAAAGCGAAACGTCTGTGCTTATGCAAGGGTTTCTACTTCTTCTGAAGTTCAACTATTAAGTTTTGATACGCAAGTATCGACATATGCCAAACAAATCATGAGCCATCCTGATTGGAACTTTGTAGGCGTTTATGCAGACGAAGGTAAAAGTGGAACCAATATCTCTAAACGAACACAGTTTAATTTGATGATTGAAGCTGCAAGAAATGGACTAATTGATTTAATTATCACAAAATCAATCTCTAGATTTTCTAGAAATACACTTGATAGTATCAAGTTAATACAAGAACTTAAAAATAAAAATGTTGAAGTGTTCTTCGAAAAAGAGAACATCTCAACTTTCGATCCAAAGATTGAGTTGATTATGTCAGTTCTTAGTGGAATGGCTGAGGAGGAATCAAGATCTATAAGTGAAAATGTCAAATGGGGTAATACAAAAAGATTTGAAAAGGGAGAGTTTCATGTTGTCACTAAAGGTATGCTTGGATATGATCATGATGAGTTTGGAAACCTAGTTATCAATGAACAAGAAGCCTCTACTGTAAGGAAAATATATGAACTATTCTTAGATGGATTTGGAGCAACTTCTATTATGAGATATCTAGAAGATCATAATATTCCTACAACTTATGGTAATAAACATTGGAGTAAAACAGCAATTTATGGCATATTAAAAAATGAAAAATATACAGGTAATGCCTTATTGCAAAAAACATATAGACCATCATTCAAATCAAAACATACTGTCAATAATAAAGGTGAACTACCACAGTTTTATGTAGTAGATTCACATCCAGCAATCATATCTTTAGCTATGTTTAACAAGGTTCAGGAAATAAGAAAACAAAAAAGCATTAAATATCAAAAAAGCCATATCAAGAATATGGAAGAAACTTTTGGAAACAAGAAATCTCCATATACAGGTCTTATAAGATGCGCTCATTGTGGGAAACACTTTAATATGAAAGTCAATAAAAATAGCAATGCATTTGCCAATAGGTTTTTACAATGTTTATCTAATGCATCAATAAAATCGTGTAAAGCTGATACCTTATCTTGTGACGTCATAGATCAAGAGATTCTGAATCAAATCAATTTAATCATTAGTAATAAAAATGAGTTCCTAAACACCTTATCTAAGGCTTTAAATAGTGATGAACGACTTGTCATTGCAAAACAAGAACTTAAAACAACACAGGAAAAATTATCGGCCTTAGAAACAAAGTTAGGAAAGATGAAATCAGAAACAGATGGTTTCCACAAAGCAGTTATGGACCAACTAAATAAAAATATTTATGAGTTAAAAATTCATTCTGCTGAGCTTCAAAACAAAATCATAGTAGATCTAAATGTGGATAATTTTTTAGTTAGTATCAAATCTATGTTAAAAAACTATAATGGCCCAATTACGTCAATAGATGAGTTTCCATACAAGCAATTCTTCTCAAAAATCGTTGTTTTAGAACGTAATAAGATCACCTTTGTTATAGGTAAACGTGATGATTATGAAAACATTAATTTATTAAAAGAATTATATCTTCCTGGTACAATCCAATATCGAATAAGGAAGACTGATTATGATGCTGAACATTGTATTATATTTTTTTAGCAAGTTCAAATCCGCTTTTTTAGATAGTTCAAATCCGGTTGAGTTTTATATGGTATCAAAAGAAAAAAAAGACAAGCTCTAGTTCTAAAATCAACTTTTAGAATTTAAGTTCGTCTTTTTATTCTCTATTTTATAGAAAAGGATGCTTATTTAAATAAAATATAGCCTATTTAAACATTAAAATGCTTATTTTGGGCAGTTTTACAAATAAACTCCGTATTAAAATCATGTCTTGTCATTACGGAGTTTTACTCTAAAATCGCTCGCGTTCGACGGAGTTTTACTCTATTTCCAACGGAGTTTTGTTTTTTTTCAAACAGAGTTGCTTTTTTAAAGATCAATAATCAATATCTCTTCTATATCAAAATC
>WPCH01218482.1_pt1 | contig 32011 bp, 29 predicted proteins | sample 5399881 | NCBI WGS metagenome assembly WPCH01 (sample SAMN12869468, study PRJNA574797) | sludge metagenome | isolation source: wastewater treatment of pH5 | place: China:Beijing | collected 2019-05-20
AGATTCCTGGAGGCCATGAAAGAGGTCAAACCAACCCTTATTAAAATCGCTCACGAACAGATCAAACTACTAAAAGCTGCTTAGCACCTTTACATAACTATCAGCCGAACGAATTTACACACTCTTTTGGACTTGACCATATATCAGCCTACAAACGAAAAATTTGTTCCAATATCACCTCAAAACAACTTTCTCATTCACAAATCAACATATAATCGAAAATTTTGCCCCATCGGGAGCATAGAAAGGGTAAGCGCAAAACTCTCGCGGGAATTCTAACTGCATACAATTTGAAAATTTGTCTCTTCGCCTCGTTCAGGATGACAATCTTTACTATCGATTATAAATACAATATTTTACACAACGCGCGTGTAAAAATTCGGAAATATTTGTTGTTTACGGAATTCAAAACATAGGGTATTATGAATATAATATCTGCAAAACATTTTTAATATTACATTAAAGAATTGCGGATATTATATCAACAATCAGGAAGGAACACTGATAAATGAAGGATAACACCCTTACAAACAGCTATCATAAAGTCGATGAAATCATAACATTAAAGCAGATGCTCAAAACCAGCACAGAGCGGTATGCGGAGAGATCTGCTTTTTTAGTGAAAAAAGAAAGAGGCGGAGACTACGAGCATATAAAGTACAAGCAACTGGGACATGACGTGGATGCCCTTGGGACCGCGCTTTTGGACTTGGCTCTCAGGGGAACAAAAGTCGCCATCATCGGCGAAAACTGCTATGAGTGGATCGTGACCTATCTGGCAGTCGTGAACGGAGTAGGGGTAGTCGTGCCTCTGGATAAGGAACTCAATCAGGAAGAAATATATAATCTGTTGGAAATCGCCCGGTGCGACGCGGTATTCTTCACAGATACTTATGAGCATATATTCAAGGATTACCCGATAAAGCACAAGGTGCGGATGAAGGTTTACGGCGACCGCACGAATCTGGAGGAGAGCCTCGTGGAAGAGCCGGCGAAAGAAGGCATCGTCAATTGGACGAGCCTCGTAACCAAAGGGGAGGCTTTACTGCGGCAGGGAGACAGGAGCTTCCTTGACAACGATCCGGATCCTGATGAAATGCGGATGCTGCTCTTCAGCTCGGGAACTACGGGAACGGCCAAGGGTATTATGCTTTGCCACAGGAATATCACCAGCAATATCATGGATACCTGCCGGATTGCCAAAATTGAACCTGAAGACAGGACCCTGTCTATCCTTCCCATTCATCACACCTTTGAAAATACCATGGGGATGCTGCTTATCCTGTATCGGGGCGCTTCGTCAGCCTTTTGCGAAGGACTGAAATACGTGACGAAGAATTTCGTGGAGGCTCAGGCCACGGTACTGATAGGCGTGCCTCTTATCTTTGAGTCCATTTATAATAAAATCTGGAAGCAGGCGGAGAAGAATAATTTGACCGGAGCATTAAAAAAGGCTATCAAATTAAACAGGTTTTTGAAAACTTTGGGGATATCGGCAGAACGAAAGCTTTTTAAAACCATACACGCCAGTTTCGGAGGAAAGCTCCGCATGGTGGTCTCCGGGGCTGCTGCAATCGATCCCAATGTATGCAGGGGATTTGAGGATTTCGGCATAGTTCTTCTGCAGGGCTACGGGCTCACTGAGTGCTCGCCTCTGGTTTCCGGGACTCCGGATTTTGCTAACGCCAGCAGGCGTAAAAAGGCCGGCTCTGTGGGGCCTGTGGTTGCCAGCGGCGAATTGAAAATAGTGGACCCTGACGAGGATGGAATCGGAGAGGTTGTGTTCAGAGGGCCAAATGTCATGCTGGGTTACTATAAAATGCCCGAGGAAACGGATAAAGTCTTGAAAGATGGATGGTTCTACACCGGGGATCTGGGTTTCCTGGATGAGGAAGGCTGGCTCTATCTGACAGGGCGCCAAAAGAACGTAATTGTTACGAAAACGGGTAAAAATATATACCCGGAGGAGATCGAACTCTACGTAAACCGCAATAAATACATCCATGAGAGCATGGTCCACGGGGTGGACGAGGATGAGGACGCAGGGACTATCGTGGGAGTTCAGGTTCATCCCGCTTACGATATTATCTATGAGGAGTTTGGCGCGGAGTACGATGACGCCAATATTTCCATGCTGATAAAGGAAGTTATAAAAGAGATTAATGAAAAACTTCCCGTCTATAAACGGATTCGCAATGTGAGTATCCGAAAGGATGAATTTATCAAGACCACTACAAAGAAGATCAAGAGATTCAGGCACATGGGCAAATAGGTTCCTTTAAAGAGCTAAGCCGCCGACAAAACTAACAAACACGTCACTCGATAAATGCCACGGTTCCCGCCGTGGCGTTTAATTTTGCCGTCATGCCCATGGGGATGGTAATCTGAGGATAAATATGACCGCTTCGGAAATTGTTGACAGTAGGCTTTTCAAGGGGGCGTATGGTTTGCTCGAAGACCTGGGGCAGGGACAAAGTGTCGCCCGGCTCGGCATCTTCTTCAGGCATATCCGCAAAGGTTCCTAAAATGATTCCCGCCGCGGCACTCAATTTCCCTGCCAGCTTCAGCGCCGTCAGACCCCTGTCGATGCGATAGGGAAGCTCGTTTACCTCTTCGATAAAGAGGATTTTATCCTTTGTATCGACTTCGTAGGGAGAGCCTAAGGCGGCAGCAAGAACGGAAAGGTTGCCTCCTGTAATCGGACCCTGGGCCTCTCCGGGATATATGGTTTCCAGTTCTTGCCCGGCGGGGTTTAAGACCGCTCCAGGAGGGCAGCCATGGAAAACTGCGGCGGACAGGCTTTCCAGAGAAAAGTAATCAAGAATTTCGTAGCCTCTTGCAGGCATAGGGGAATGATAGGTGATCAGCTCGCAAAGTTTGTTAAACACTGCATGGAGGGCCGTAATATCACTGTAACCGGCAAAGAATTTAGGGTTGCCACGAATTGCTTCGTAATTCAGTAATGGCAGTATTCGAGTGGCGCCGTAGCCTCCGCGAAGGCAGAAAATACCGCGGATAGAGGAATCGAGGAAGGCATCGTTGACGTCTTTTGCCCGAGCTTTGTCCGTGCCGGATAAATAACCGTTTCGCATGAAGCAGCTGGGAAAGGGAACCGGAATCAATCCGAGAAACCGAATGGATTGGAGAGCCAGTTCCAATTTTTCTTTTGTGACCGGCGAAGAGGGAGCGATGAGGGCTACCCGATCCCCAGGTCTTAATGGGCTGGGCTTTATCATAATAAGGACTCCTTTGATATTGACGGCTTTGCCGCTTCTGCAGGGGCATTTTCAGTATAACGCAACTGACGTTTATGTCGGTTCTGCCCTATTATATTTATGATAGTTTCAAGAAAATATGAACGACGGCTGCGCCTGCAACTCATATCATGTCCACCTCATTAATAAGATAGAGGGAGAGGTGATAAGAAAATGGATAAAAAATATTTGAAAGAGCAGGTGGCGGAAGCCGCAATCCGGGCGGTTGAGCTGCGGAGGGAGCTGCATCGGTGGCCGGAGCCGGGAAATGAGGAGTTTCGAACCGTTTCCATAATAGAAAGGGAACTTAGAGATCTGGGTTTGCAGGTGCGGCATCTGCTCCCCACAGGACTCTTATGTACAATCCCCTGTGAAAAAGAATCGGATCCCCTCGGGAGCTCTCAAGGGGTGACCGATGGGAAAAAAGCCATAGCTCTCCGGGCGGATATTGACGGCCTCCCGATACAGGAGAAGCTGAGATTACCTTTTTCGTCTTCTATGAAGGGTTATATGCATGCTTGCGGCCATGATGTACATACGGCGATTTTACTTGGAGTTGCCAGGGTTTTGGCAAATAATAAAAATATAATTAACCGAGATATTAAACTTATATTTCAACCTGCGGAGGAAACGACAGGGGGCGCGGAAAGAATGATCGCCGCCGGTTGTCTGAGGAATCCGGATGTTGCTTCTATTTACGGACTGCATATCAGGCCTGAGCTTTTCGCCGGTCAAATAGGCATTCAATACGGAAGGGTGCACGCCGCGTCGGATATGTTCCGCATCCATATAAAGGGACGGAGCAGTCACGGAGCTTCTCCCGAAAAGGGGGTGGACGCACTGCTGACGGGCTGTCAGATAACGAGCAGCCTGCAGACTGCGGTAAGCCGGTCTACTGCCGCCGCAGACCCGGCTGTGCTGACGGTAGGGTCCTTTCACAGTGGAACAGCGGGCAATATCATCGCGGATGAAACAATTCTTGAAGGGACTATCCGAAGTTTTGATCCGGAGGTGGGCGACATACTCAGGAAGAGAACGGAGGATATTGTTAAGTTTACCTCGTTGGCCGCAGGGGCGGAGGGAACGGTTACATTTACAAAAGGATATCCGGCGCTGCTGAATGATAGGTTGGCCACGGATCGGTTGGCTAAAGCAGCCAGAGAGTTCGTCGGAGAAGATAATGTAACAGAGATTGGAAAACCCTCCATGAGCGTAGAGGATTTTTCTTACTATCTCCACCATACAAAAGGGGCCTTCTTTTTTCTGGGCAGCGGATTTCACCATAGAGAAAATCCTCCAATCCATTCCGATAGCCTTTACGTCAATGAAGAATGTATTGAGACAGGGATACTCATTATGTCCGCTCTTTGCCTGTGGAACGGGTAAATAAAAAAGCCGGGAGACACGGCCGGCTTTTCTACGTTTTCACTGTTGTGTTCACTTTGGTGCATTTAACTTATGCACGGGTGGGGACGGGTGAGAATTATTCTGCTTTTGCTTTGTTGAACTGCTTTGTCATACGAGAGACTTTTCTTGAAGCTGCATTCTTATGAATGGTTCCCTTAGAGGCAGCCTGCATCAATCTCTTTTCTGCCAAAGCTAATTTTTCAGCAGCAGTAGCAGCGTCGTTTTCTGCCACGGCCTTGTCAAAGCCTTTGACGATTTCCTTCAGATGAGATTTAACTCTTCTGTTGGCTGCCGTCTTTTTTGCGATGACTTTGATCCGTTTTTTTGCAGATTTGATATTCGCCATATTTTTCACCCCACTTTCACGAAATATAGCCTCACAAAGTATATCCGAATAGAGTTGGAAAATCAAGTACAAAAAATAATAAAAAGCTAAAATGCATAGAATAATAGAACAGAGATGGAGGATGAACTATAGAATAGGATTAGTTATCGGAAACATTGAAAAACCAAGTACAGGTAATAAAACGATCGAATGCATAGCGTGCATTCAATAACAAAAAATAGGAGTAACAGGAGTGAAGAGATGAATTTCAGAACAGACCTGGCTATAGAAAGCAAGGAAATGATCGATGAAAGCAATAAAAGCAAAAAAAGGATAGAGATACCTGAAGTGGAAGTGGACGAAGACCAGTACGGAGAGGATGTCAAGGTCACCCGGATACGAATTACCGGCGAGAAGGGAAGCATGACTATGGGAAAACCTCAGGGAAATTATATCACCATCGAGGTGAATAACCTGGAGGACGGCGAAGAAGAAGTGAAAGCGGTGGCTGTAAAGGCGCTGACCAACGAGCTTTCAAAACTGGTGAAATTTCACAACGAATTAAAAGTTTTAGTCATCGGTCTGGGCAACGAGATGGTGACGCCGGATTCTCTGGGACCCTGCGCGGTTTCCAAGGTTAAGGTTACGCGCCATATGTTTGTCATAACGGGAGCGGAAGAAGATGAGGATGTAGGCTGCGTAAGCACGCTGATTCCCGGCGTGATGTATACCACCGGGATGGAATCCGCCGAATTGATCCGGGGGGCCGTAGAAATCACGAAACCCGAAGTGGTTATAGCAGTGGATGCTTTAGCGGCGCGGAACATAGACCGCATAAGCTCTACTATACAGATAACGGATACGGGCATTTCCCCGGGATCGGGTACGGGAAACATGAGAAAGGATCTGACCGAAAAATCCCTGGGGACAAGAGTTATAGCCATCGGCGTTCCCACGGTAATCGACTCCAAAACGCTGATATTGGATAATCTTTCCGGTTATCTGAAAAAGCCGAAGGAAGCGGAGAAGCATATAGAAAAAAATGGGCAGCCTATGATCGTTACCACAACGGACATCGATCAGGTTATCACGGATTTTTCGGAAATCATAGCAAATGGTATAAATAATACGCTCCATCCCGGCATATATTCCTCTTAAAGAGGTGTATATATGAGAAGACAATCATCACGAAGAAAATGGCGGGGAAAGAGAGGAGTTTTGTTCCTTACCTTACTGTTCTGGAGCTTTTCGGGGCTGACCTGCCTCGTTATGTTGAACAGCGGCCTGGCGGCGGGAATGACCGATATAGAGCAGGAGATAGGGAAACAATACCTGGCGGCTGCCCTTCCCGCAGTGAGCCGGGGCGCGGGAATGGACGCCCGGAAGTCTCCGCCGGGGTCCGCGGGGGAAGAAAGTGTCATTATCAAAGGAACGAATACCTCCGGGGAGGAGACAAATCCCGATCCCGAACCGGAAGATGTGGATACTGAAAATACAGGCAGCGGCGGCATTCTGGATTCCGCTTCTTCCGGGGAACCTCTGGTGCTGATTTACCATACCCACGCTACTGAGTCCTACCAACCCTTCAGCGAAGGGAATTTCCACATTATGGAGGAAAAGGGTTCGGTCAGAGAAGTGGGCAGCATACTGAAGGGAGCGCTTGAAGCAAAGGGGATTGCGGTTTTACACGATAAGACGATTCACGACCATCCGTCTTACAGTAAATCCTACAGCCGGTCTTTAGAGACTGCTCAAAGGCTCCTTGCCGATAATCCCTCTATTTGCATTGTCATCGACCTGCACAGAGACGCGGCTGCTTACAACGGAAATAATAAACATACTCTCACAGCAGATGGAAAGACCGCGGCGCAATTTGCTTTGGTAGTTGGTGAGGGCAACGACAATGCAGAGGCGCTTAAAAGCTTCGCGAACCGCATAAGTCAAAAGGCCAACGCCCTGTATCCCGGCTTCAGCAGGGGGACGATTCTGAAAGAATACAAGTACAATCAATACATAGCCGACAATTATATTCTGCTGGAAATGGGGAATAATCAGAACCATATCGATGAAGCAAAAGAGTCGGCAGCCCTGTTTGCGCGGGTGATAGAAGAGATACTGAAAGAAATGTAGCGAGGCGAAGATATCCGGCGGTCTCGTCACAGGAGTCGGAGGCACTTATGAGAATGGATGGCAGAGTTCAGGAAAATGCCGTAAAACTGGAGAAGTCGCTGCTTCGTAAAAAGAAAGCGGCGGTATTTCTGCTTGTCTTTTTCTTTTATATGGGATTGGCGGCGGTGGATACTGCCTGTACGGAGATGACCAGGCACTCCGGGGCTCTTACTTTACAATCCAGGCGCATTGATGAGGATCACGTGCAGGTCTCCTTTCTCGGCAGAGAGACGACGGTGAATACCGCCTGGATCGCTTTGGAAGTATCCCGCATGAAGGAGAGCGCGGCGGAGGCGGTTTCTGTACTGACCAAAATGGCTACGGGCCGCGGCGACAACAAACCGCCTCAGGACGACGACAACAAACCGCGTCAGAACCGGGAACTTCCTTTCCCCTCTCAAACCTTGTAAGATGTGATACGCTCTTTTAAGTTAAAAGTTTTGCGTATTTCCAGTGTTGTTTCATATTTTCTTTTTCGTTGTGTTCATCTTTCCCGTCTGGTATACTATTTGCAAATTGTAAAGGTAAGAGGTACACCATCAGAATGAACAATATGAATAAATTGGTTATTGGAAATTTCACCGCCCCGCTCCCCATCGTTCAGGGGGGAATGGGTATTGGTATATCCCTGTCGGGGCTGGCTTCAGCCGTGGCTAACCAGGGAGGTATCGGCGTGATTGGAGTCGCGGGACTGGGCTTATTTGAACCTGACGCGTATACAAATTTTGTGGAGGCCAATATCAGGGCGTTGCGGAAGGAAATAAGAAAGGCAAGAGAAAAGACCAAAGGCATTTTAGGTGTGAATATAATGGTGGCGTTGTCCAATTTTGAGGATTTTGTAAGGACTGCTATCGAAGAAAAAATTGACATTATATTTTCCGGAGCGGGAATTCCTCTGAATCTACCCGAATTTCTATCCGGTTCGACTCACACGAAACTGGTTCCCATCGTTTCGTCCGCCAGGGCCGTTGATCTTATTGTTAAAAATTGGATAAGTAAATATAAATACCTGCCTGACGCCATCGTGGTGGAAGGTCCTAAAGCGGGCGGACATTTGGGATATAAGCTGGACCAGCTGGACGACGAGAAGTTTTCATTAGAGAACACGCTGACTCAGGTTCTTGAAACCGTGAAGTCTCACGAAGAAAAACACGGCAGAAAAATACCTGTTATCGCTGGCGGCGGGATTTATACGGGAGCTGACATTAAGAAAATTATGAAAATGGGGGCGGCGGGAGTCCAAATGGGAACCCGTTTTGTAACCACCGTCGAATGTGACGCTTCTGAGGAGTTCAAGCAGATGTATATAAATGCTTCGCAGGAAGATATCAGCATTATAAAAAGCCCGGTAGGAATGCCCGGAAGAGCCATAAAAAATGATTTTATCGCCCAGGTGGAAGCGGGTGAAAAAATACCCTTTAAGTGCCCATACCACTGCATTGTCACATGCAAGCATGAAAACAGTCCCTATTGCATCGCTTTGGCCTTAAAAAACGCCCAGAAGGGCAATCTGAAAAACGGCTTTGCCTTTGCGGGTACAAATGCTTATAGAGCGGATAAAATCATCAGCGTAGAAGAGCTGGTGAACCAGCTCCGTGCGGAATACAACGAGGCGCAATAAGCTGTCCCATTGTAATTCAGGGGAAAAATATGTTATACTAAGCAGGCCGCAATCGCGGCTTGTTTGAGTGTGTTGCGTTAAAATGCGTTAATGTGTTAATAAAACCACTGGATAGACAGCATAATTTATTATTTAACCGGAGGAAATATGGACCAATATCAGAAATATATCAGAAACTTTTGCATCATTGCCCACATCGACCATGGAAAATCCACTCTTGCGGACAGGCTGCTGGAAAAGACGGGCCTCGTCGCTCACCGGGATATGAAAGCGCAGTTTCTGGACAATATGGATATCGAGCGGGAACGGGGTATTACCATTAAGCTGCAGACCACTCGCCTGAACTACAAGGCGAATGACGGCCAGGTTTACACCTTTAATCTCATAGACACTCCGGGACACGTGGACTTTACCTACGAGGTATCCAGGAGTCTGGCCGCCTGTGAAGGGGCGGTGCTGGTGGTGGACGCCACTCAGGGAGTGGAAGCCCAGACTCTTGCTAACGTATATCTGGCGTTGGATGAAGAACTGGAGATTCTTCCCGTCATCAATAAAATCGACCTTGCCAGCGCTGATCCTGACGCGGCAAAGCTTGAAATTGAAGATATCATAGGAATTGACGCCTCGGAAGCTCCGCTGATCTCCGCGAAAGAGGGCATCGGTATCGAGGACGTGCTGGAAAGCGTCATCCGAACTGTTCCGGCGCCCGCAGGGGACCCGGATGGCAAGCTGAAGGCGTTGATTTTCGACTCCTATTACGATAATTACAGAGGCGTGGTCATCTACGCCAGAGTGTTCGACGGGGCCGTAAAAGAAGGGGATCAGATCCGGCTGATGAACACGAAAAAGAAATATGAGGTCACGGAGGTAGGTGTCTTCGCGCCGGGCCATACTCCCGTAAAACAGCTGCGGGCGGGAGAGGTAGGCTATATCTGCGCCAGCATTAAGCAGGTAGCGGACGCCAGAGTCGGCGACACCATTACATTGGACAACGATCCCGCGGAGACGGCTCTGCCCGGATATAAGAAGATGCAGTCCATGGTCTATTGCGGCATATACCCCGCCGAAGGGGAAAAATACGAGAGCGTCAGAGACGCCCTTGAAAAACTTCAAGTCAACGACGCCGCATTTCTATTCGAACCGGAGACCTCCACCGCTTTGGGGTTTGGTTTCCGTTGCGGCTTTTTGGGGTTGCTGCACATGGAGATCATCGTGGAACGGCTGGAAAGGGAGTTCGATTTAGGCATTGTCACTACATCCCCCAGCGTTATATACAAGGTGGTGATGAACGACGGCAGTGAGGTCATGATCCAAAATCCGTCCAATCTGCCTCCCTTGATGGAGATCGACCACATAGAGGAACCCATGGTCAAGGCGGATATTATGATCCCCAAAGAGTATGTGGGCAGTATCATGGAGCTTTGTCAGGAAAGGCGTGGCGTCATGATCCATATGGAATATATTACGGAAAACCGCGTGGCGCTTCACTACGAAATGCCTTTGAACGAGGTTATCTACGACTTCTTCGACGCGCTGAAGTCCAAGACCAGAGGCTACGGTTCTCTGGATTATGAGCTGCTTCGATACGAAAAATCCAACCTGGTAAAGCTGGATATTCTGCTCAACAAGGATCTTGTGGACGCCTTTTCCATGATCGTCCATGAGTCCAAGGCCTACAGCAGAGGGCGTTTCGTCTGCGAAAAGCTGAAGGATATCATACCGATGCATCAGTTTGAGATTCCCATACAGGCGGCGGTAGGGCAGAAGGTCATCGCCAGGGAAACGGTAAAGGCTCTTCGGAAGGACGTTATCGCCAAGTGCTACGGCGGCGACATCTCCCGTAAGAAAAAGCTGCTGGAAAAGCAAAAGGAAGGTAAGAAGAGAATGCGCCAGTTCGGCAGCGTGGAGGTGCCCCAGGAGGCATTTACGGCGGTGCTGAAGTATGATGATAACAAATAAGCTGTATTCTCTCTTCATGCGAGCAGCAGAAATATAAATCAAAAATTGGCGGCCAAATGACCGCCAATTTTTTACGTTTTTTTGATATGATTCGGATAAACCTGTTTATTCGTCAGAAAGCATCGTGTTCACATACTCCTCAATATCATCGAGAGTTTCGGCATTTGCTGCTCCGTTGTAACTGTGGCGGTCGAAAAGCAATCCTTCATCGGTATCGAGGAACATCCAGCGAGTGCCGTCAGTGAATCGATAGGGGGCTATGTCCGCAAAGACAATTTTGTTTTCACCCCATTGATGAAAGTCATCGGTTGGATTACTCACTTTAGGTGTGAAGATTCCGGTCATACCCACTTCAAGTTGTTTAACCGTATCATTGTTTGAAATGTCTATACCGTCAGAAAACGGGTAGGGGATCAACACCTTTAAAGTGCTGTTTTCTTCGATATCTCCTTTATATACCTTTTCTACCTGAAGGTTTGCCACCGAATAGTATAGAAGAGCCTCCCCGGATTCGAATTCAATTAAAATGTTGTCGACGCTTTGAACCGTGCCTTTGAAAGCAATGATTTCATACATGGTAAAGAGCTCGTCTTCGGGAATCTCCGCCAGTATCCCGCTGGTATGTGCTCCTTCCGGAATCTCATCAGCTGTAACATATTGAACGGATACGTTGCCCGTGGACCGGGTTAAATCAAAATCAGAGGCAGGTTCATTGAATAGCAGCGTGGCTCCTAAAACAGCCAGGGATAAGCAGGCGGCTGCAGCTCCCCATTTTATCCACAGAGGCTTTTTCTTTTTCTTCGCCTCGGGCGCAGCCTCGGCAATATATTGATCGGATATTCCTCCGATTGCATAAAGCAGGGTTTCACGTTTCATATGGTAATACCTTCTTTCTCAAGATGAAGTTTTAATTCGTTTCGAATGCGAAAGAGCATTGATTTTGTTTGGCTTTCACTCATGCTCCATTGTTCCGCAATTTCCTTTATAGGCATCAGATACCAATAGCGTTGGGAGAACACAATACGTTTCTTTTGCGGCTGATTGGCGAGAAAGCGATTCAGAGCTTCCGTTAAAATGATTTCATCGACTGCCTGTTCCACGTCTGTCGCGCCAGGAATACATTCCTCCAATTCGGACAGGACAAGTTCCGTCTGTCCTGAACCCCGTTTTTTAGCGGTATACTGTTTGTATTTGTTCAAGGAAAGGTTACGTGTAATTTTGCCTAAAAAAGTTGACAGGCGATTGGGACGGTGAGGGGGCATGGAGTTCCACGCGTTCAAATAGGTATCGTTGACACATTCCTCGGCGTCTTCATCGTTCCGTAGTATGTTATAGGAAATTCGGCGGCAGTAATTGGAATACTTTTTCGCCGTTTCCGCGATAGCATTTTCGGAGCGCTCCCAATACAGTTCTATTATTTTGCTATCGTCCATATCTCTACTCCTCTCCGTTGATGTATAAAGGCCTTTCACTTATATACACAACAAAAAGTCCTGTGTGTTGCGTCAAATTAAAAATATTTTTTGTGTATGCCGAATCAAGCAAGTCTAAATTCATGCAGTATCTCTATCGTATATCATTTCTCTATCTATTGGCTACCTATCTTCTTTTGTGAGATTGCTTCGAGGATCTGCTTATTCTTTCCTACAATAAAAACGGCTTTGGATACGTGAAAAACTCATATTCCAAAACCATTTCCTGATTATATAGCAGTCCAAAATAATCTTATTTTAGATTGTTTTGTTCTGGCATCTTGCGGAGGGTGTCATTAAAGACATTATTTCTATACTTTTAAAACTATTTTCCCGGTGACTTTACTGTTCTCGATCAATTCATGTGCTTTACCTGCATCCTCAATGCTCAGTACCTGAGAGACCTTCATATCAACCTGCCCGGAAATCATAAGTTCAATGACAGCACCCGCAGTATCGGCATACCATTCGGGTCTCATTTTTCTTGTAGTAACTGAGCTGAACCCAAGAACCGATCTGCAGCTGGAATGTAAAAGTTTTGTATCAATATCGCTATAGGAACCCGTAGCATTGCCGAAAGCCACCATTCGTCCATAAGGAGCGAGACAGTCCATTCCACGGTTTGTGTACGTTCCTCCCAGAGAGTCCAGAATTACATCGGCTCCTTTACCGCTGGTAAACTCGTTCACCTTTGAAACGAAGTCTTCGGTTTTATCCCATATAACCGCGTCAACATAATAGACACCTCCATGATTATTCGTGATTAAGCAGATTGCTTTAAATTACGTGGGCTTCATCAGAATCCCAACTCTTCACCGATGATAACAACATGGAAATCTGAATCGACAGGCTTTTTGTGAATAATGCTTGTTATATTACAGTTTCTTTGATCGGATCTGCACTCTTTACACATGCCGCTGATATTACAGGCCAAATCATTGCCGTATTTGATATTATTCATCTGTGCTGCGACAAAACGAATCCGCTCTAATCCGGCGTTTAAGTCTTGTACTATTTTATTTGCGCCCGTTATGATAAGGATTCTGTCTGAACCATAGAGGCTTCCGGCTATTCTGTTCCCTGTTCCATCAATATTTATGATTTGACCATCCATGGTTACTGCATTTGCTCCCAGCATAAACACATTGGCAACCAGGTATTGCATGAGTATATCTCTCATTTCTTCCCTGGTCCCGATTATTTTGAATCCGGGGCTGTTGTTTTCCAGCGCGTAGTTATTTACCGCGCAGGTATGGGGAATAGCGACACAATTCTTTTTTTTTAGCTCCTCATCCAATTCAAGAGCAAATATCGTATGGGAGTCCCCGCAGCCAATGATCCCATTGTCAGGTATTAAATTCAAGACGAGGTTTCTCGCCTCATCAATTGAATCGCAATAATAAGCCGCAAAATTATTCTTTATAAGGTTTTTAACAGCTATTTGGCATTCTTGCCTCATGTAATCTTTTCTTATGGAATTCCTGTCACAATCCTCTTCCTTTAATTTAGGCATCTGGAAATTATGTAAATCTAACATAGCAATTTTATTACCTCCTTATAAATAATAGACAGCACTTATAATTTCTATTATAATAGCAGTGAAAAATAAAGAAAGTATGCACTTTTTAGTGGTATACTTTCCAAAAGGAGAGTGCAATTCAGATGGAAGTGCCATGCAAGTCGAAGCAGGCCCCTTTCGAACACACGCTTCGTGTTATCGGGGGGAAATGGAAAATGAAAATAATATACCAGTTAGCTTCCTGCCAGCTGTTGCGGTTTAATGAGCTTAAGCGAAGCATTCCTGACATTACCTATAAAATGCTAAGCGCGCAACTCAAAGAATTAGAGCGCGACGGGGTTGTTGTTCGGAAGGAATACCCTCAAATACCTCCAAAGGTTGAATATTATTTATCTGAAAAAGGAAACTCATTAATTCCTGTACTTAATGAGATGTGCAAATGGGGCAATGCAAATTTAACTGCCAGTGAAGATTCGAATCATTACTGAAGCCGGCTTTCCACTTCTATAACGGCCGGTTAGAGGAGGACCCAAGCGAAAACGGGGGTTCTACTCATTTTTTTGTATTATTTATACATATGACATTTACTACCGATATTAATGCAACTAATATACTTAAAGCAGCCATTATAAGAGTAGTGAAAGAACTGCAGGTGCAACCCGGGTTTCCACATTTACCATCACAGAAACCAATAAGCATAGTTGGAACCAATGCTGCAAAAATACCGATGAATATAAGAGAAATACTGATGCCCAATCTGGCTTCTCTGGATTCAAACAATAAAAGCATAGCTGCTAAAATAATAATTAGAATGCCTATCGCAAACTCTGTTTTAGCAGAATAAGTGCATTTTGCCGCCATTTGCATGCAATGCTGGTAGACAAGAAAATTAGGAACAATTGAAATAAGAGCTCCTAGCAATATAAGCGATATACCGGAAACTGTTTTACTGTTCAACTTTACACCTCCCATATAAACTTTGCAGTTGTATTTGTTAATATTATGCAGGACATGAAGTACATATGCGCAAACGGCTTTGAACACGTGAAAATGGCCCTTCCAAAGCCGTTGGTCGCCTGACATGCAATAGACAAAAACGTATAAATGTAATAAAATATCATTAATCGTTATGCAAGCCAAGACGGTCGGTGAAGGGAGGAAACCAATGATTCTAAGCCTGTTTGATCTGAGCTTTTTTAAGCAGCGCGTTTATCAGGGAATCATTGACTTCTTCATTCTGATTGCGCTGGCTATGGCGGTCATTGCTCCGGTTGTTGCGCTGCCTCCCGCCATATTGGCAGTAGTGGTGTCTTTTGTATTTTATATTCTCGAATATAAATCAGGCTACATTTCCGTGGCTCTCTCAGTGTGTAAAAACGAATAAATACTCTTTCATCATAGGACACAAAAATCATGTTTGGTCATGTCTGGTTTGATGAAGGATATTTATGCGCCTGAAATGAGAGACGCTCTCATTTTTCGTACAAAAATAGCTGGATACTCCTTCGACATAAAGACATGGATTATGAAAAGGAGTATTTTTATGAATAAAACTAATCGCCCTCGGCGGGGGCGCAATTCACTATATGCGGATTTTATTTTAAAAACAAAACAATACCAATGGGAAAGCCGGCAAGAAAAAGATCTGACCGCTTTGCTTGTCAAATGCGCGCGGGATGATAAGGGACTTGCGGAAGCATACAGCATACTGAAAGAAATCATTCTCAGAAAAAAGGGATTATCCTTATTTGACACACAGTTAATGGCAGCGTATGCCATGCAGCAGGGCTGTATTGCGGAACTTCCTACCGGGGAGGGAAAAACATTTTCTGCTGCGGTTACCGCAGTCATTCTGGCGCTGCAGAAAAAGAGGGTTCATATTTTAGTATTCAATGATTATTTGGCGTACCGGGACTACAGTTCCAATCGCGCAATTTATACTGCATGCGGATTGTCCTGCGGATATGTTACAGAAGCCTCTGATTTTGCTCGTAGAAAGGAGGCTTACTCCTGTGATGTGGCTTATGTATCGGCGAAGGAGGCGGCTTTTGATTACCTGAGGGATTTTTTATGCACGGAAAAAGAACAGCTGTTATTCCGGTCATTCCCTGTTGCGTTGGTGGATGAGGCGGATTCCATTTTGATTGACGAAGCGCGAACTCCTCTGGTTTTGGCGGGAAATGCCGATACGTTTCCGTCAAGGTGGGCGGAGATTTGTAAAGCCGTTTCCGAGCTGACGGAATACGATTACCAGCTTAACCCGTCGGATTATCAGATTTGGCTCACTGAGACCGGTATCAAAACAATGGAAGAAAAATTGCGAGTGAGGAATTTGTACCTGATGAAAAATGCGTCTGTGCTGGCAATGATAACTGCGGCTTTGGAGGCCAGATTTCTACTGAAAAAAGACAAGGATTATATTGTTAAGGATGGCTCTGTTCTGGTCATCGATGAATCTACGGGGCGCGTCGCTCCAAACAGGCGTTTTCCCGACCTGTTGCATCAGGCGATGGAAATGCAGGAATCAGGAGTGCATGAAGAGCCGTCGGTCATTTACAATTCTATAAGCATGCAGGCATTTCTGCTGCAATATGAAATGCTCGGCGGCATGACGGGAACCGCGGCGTCTTCTGCGTCAGAATTCAGGGAAATGTATGGACTGGAGGTTGATGTAATTCCACCCCATACACCCTGTGTCCGAGTGGACCACCCCGATTCAATATTTTTGAACAAAGAAGATCAGGAGGCCGCTGTCCTATCCCGAATACAATTGTCACACGCCAAAGGACAGCCTGTTTTGATGGGAACCCGGAGCGTACAGGAATCGGAACACTATTCACAGCTATTGACACAGCGGGGAATAAGACACCGTGTTCTCAACGCCAGAAACGATGAAGAGGAAGCGGCGGTTATTGCAGAGGTGGGAAAGCCGTATCAAATCACCATTTCTACTAATATGGCCGGACGCGGCGTAGATATTCGGCTCGGAGGCAGCGATGGGAGAGAAGCAAGCCTTGTTCGTGCCGCAGGGGGCCTGTTTGTGCTAAGCACCGGAATCAACCGCAGCCTTCGTATCGACAATCAGATGAGAGGCCGCGCCGGGCGGCAGGGGGATCCCGGCGAGAGCCAAAGCTTTGTTTGTCAGAAGGATTTGACGCTGGAAACCTTTTTTGAGATTGAGTTTTATAATTATAAAAAGTATCCAAAGTTGCTGCGTTACGCCCAGAGGATACAGGAGGGCAGGGACGCGGAGGCGCGATATATGCTGGAGCGGTATTCACGGATTCTTGAAGAGCAAAGAAAAAATGTGACTGAGTATCGAACAGGACTTTTGCTGAATTTTAAGGCCCCGGGAATTATGAGAGAAGAAGAGCCGGCCCTTTATCAGGCGTTAATTGACCGTTGGGGACACCGGGGAGTGGCTATTGCTGAAAAGCAGCTGACCCTTTACTTTATCAATGTGAATTGGGCCGCTTATCTGGCGGCTATGGAGGATAAAAGAAGAGGCATTCATTTCATGGTTGTCAGCGGCGATAGAAGTCCGCTGGAGGAGTATCAGATTTTTGCCGTTACCGCATTCGATGAAATGACAGCGGACATTAAGCGAGATGTTGTGGATTACATGGGGAAATGTAAGATCGGCGAAAATGGAATCGACATGGAAGAAGCCGGCCTCTCGGCAGCGACAACTACATGGACCTACATGATTAATGAAAATCCGGATCAGTTCAGCCGGATTCCGTCCTTGGTGAAATCCATGTCGGGCGTCGTACAGGAGACCATTCAGGGTATTCTGACAGAGTTAAAATTGATGTGAGTCTGTTTTTGGACCCTAAAGAGGAGCATCGGCAGATCGCTAAGAAGGAGCAGGGCTTTGCGTCTCTAGCATAAAAGCATGCGATTGGCTGGAAAATGAAGAGTTGTTCTTGTATAATGAAAAGCAGCGGATTAGATACAGTTCGCAGACGGTTGGATAAAATTGTAATGCCGCTTAGAAAGGAAAAGTGATATGGATGCATTCGTTTATGACATTCCCACGAAAATATATTTCGGGCCGGGACAACTTGAGAACTTAGGAAAAGAGCTTGCAGCTTACGGCAAGCGTGTATTGCTCTGCTATGGCGGCGGTTCCATCAAAAAGAGCGGTCTTTACGATGAGGTGGTTGCCGGGATTAAAGCGGCAGGAATGGAGATTTTTGAACTCGACGGGATCGAGCCGAATCCCAGAGTAACCTCGGTAAATGCAGGCGCGGATATTTGCAAAAAGGAAAATATCGATGTTTTGCTGGCTGTAGGCGGCGGCTCTGTGATCGACTGCGCCAAGTACATCGGCGCGGCAACCTATTATGACGGGGATGCCTGGGATATTCTGCTTCAAAAGGTAGATGTGCAGAATTGTCTTCCTATTATCACTGTTTTGACATTAACCGCCACCGGTTCAGAAATGAATACCGCAGGTGTAATCAGCAACTTGGAAACAGAAGAGAAGCGGGGTGCCGCTTTCGCGCCAATGCGGCCCAAGGTATCCTTCCTTGACCCCACCTTGACGTATTCCGTCAGCCGGTATCAGACAGCCTGCGGCAGTGCGGATATTCTATCTCATATAATTGAGAGCTACTTCGTTCCGCAGGATGGCAGTATGTATATGCTGGACTGTGTCAAAGAGGGGTTAATGAAGACGGTTATAAAATACGCTCCTGTGGCGCTGGAGCAGCCGGATCATTATGATGCAAGAGCAAACCTGATGTGGGCGTCTTCCTGGGCAATTAACGGATTTACCAGATCATTGGAAAACTGCGCATGGAGCTGCCATCCCATTGAGCATCAGTTGTCCGCGGTTTATGACATTACCCACGGTCTGGGGCTTGCCATTGTGACGCCGCGCTGGATGAAATATATTTTAGATGAGAGTACTGCAGAGCGCTTTTACCAATACGGTGTTAATGTGTTCGGCCTGAATGCCGCTCTCCCCAAGATGGAAGTAGCGGAAAAAAGCATTGAGTCGACGGAAGAATTTCTGTTTCAGACATTGGGTCTGCAATCCACACTGACGGAAATAGGAATTGACAATACAAACTTTGCTGCTATGGCTAAGAAGGCCTGCGGCGGAGCTGTGCTGGCTGGATTCAAGCCCTTAAATCAGGAAGACATAGAAAAGATTTATGCTATGTGTCTGTAAGGAAACGATCAGATTTCTGCCGAAGGCAACCGTTAGCTTCCCTTGTGGACATATAAGTTGTTGATTGCAACTATAAAATAAACAATTTATATGCCCCGGATAACACTAAATGGTTGCCGTTTTACGTGTCTTTGACAAAAAGTCAACAATAAGATTCGGTTTTTGAATTGTAAATTGTTGATTTTCCCCTTGAAAACAACAATTTTATCCACCAAAGCAGAGCTTTATGGTTGCTGCTTTAAAATATAACCTTCAACTGTTAGAACTGAGATTCTTATAATACAAACTGAGCTTTTCCGCAGCCTGGTTGAGAACCATGATGCTCTCTGACTTGATTGTGGCATTGGCGTAAATACCTTTTTCCGAGTATTCCATAGCCTTTTGGGAAAAGGATGCCGCCTTAGGATAATCCTCGTTGTCAAGAGCGGCTTTCGAAAGATTTAAAAAGGCGTGGGACAGCAGGGCGAAAAACTCGTCGGAAAGCTGGGAAGGGTAGCTGTTCTCCATACTGATAATTTCTTCATAAGCCCCTTTGGATAAAAGCTCTTTAGTCCTGATGAGCATGGTAAGATCATCCTCTTTCTGCTTGGTGATAAGCTGATGAAGAGGAAGATCCAGGATATCGGACAGATACTCCAGGGTTTTTACAGAGGGCATGGCGTTGCCGCTTTCGATTTGACTGAGCATGTTGCGGGTGATAAAGTCGCCCACTACCTCGCTTTGCGTCATCCGCTTGGCAATTCTCGCTTCTTTTATTATTTTCCCTAATTCTATCGTATTCATAATACACCTGATATCTGTTCATTCCATTCCCGCAGCAGTTTCCGGCGGGCTCACGAGGCAAAATCGAAATCCTCTCATTTACATATTTGAACTGCAAAGTAAATATGATTTACTAAATTGTAGCAGAGCAGAAAGCAAAAATCAATATTTTTATTTAAGCGTCAATCAACGTATACAAAAGTAAGCGGGTTTATTTATTAAATAAAATCTTAAAAATAACAAGAATGATTGACACATTTCTATCGTAAGAGTATAATAAAGGTAAATTAGATTTACTTGCAGTGGTGATGTTCATAGTTTACTGCCTGCAAAATAAACGGCAAAGGAGGGGTGCGCATGATGGAGTGGTGGAGCCAGTTGGATACGGTTTTAAAAGTCTTGTATTGTATGGCAATACCGGCAACTTTGATATTCGTTATCCAGACTGTCCTTTCATTTCTGGGGGGATTTGAAGGGGGAGCAGGCGTAGATTTCAGCGATACGTCAGGAATTGATTTCAATGGGGGTTCAGATATAGGCGAGATTTCAGATGCTGTTGATATGGATATGGGAGATATAAATCATTTGGGCGACGGGGGACATCCATCTGATTTTTCCATCATGAGTATGTTTTCTTTGCAGGGGATCGTTACGTTTCTTCTGGTAATGGGCTGGACGTCAATTGCTTCCATTACTGCGGGAAATTCTCCTCTGGCAAGTATACTGGCAGGTATTGCTTTAGGTCTCGCGGCGATGTACGCTGTCGCCAGACTCATTCGTGCCTCCAGGCGGCTTACGGAAAACGGCACTCTGGATCTGAGGAACGCGATAGGCTCCGCTGCCAGAGTATACATTCCCATCCCCGCCGGGGGAGCAGGAGAAGGCAAGGTGACCATGAACCTTCAGGGAAGATACGTAGAATGCAGCGCCATCTTTCTCGGAGAAAAAACTCTCACAACGGGAACCGTAGTAAGAGTCACGGATCTGCGTAATGATATTTTAGTCGTCGAAGAAGACCTGTAAAGGCAGAGAAGATAAAGCCAGCCTACATATATAAAGGAGGAAACAATATGGGGTTTGAAATTTTAGTCGCAGTCAGTATTATCTCTGTGGTCCTTTTAGCCACGGTAATCGTCATTTTATCCAGATACAGAAAGTGCCCGTCCGATAAGGTCATGGTTATCTACGGGAAGGTGGGTTCTGATAAAGACGGTCAGACCAAAAGCGCCAAGTGCATCCACGGCGGCGCGGCCTTTATTATCCCGGTACTCCAGTCCTATCAGTATATGGATCTGACTCCTATTTCCATCAGTGTAGATTTGAAGCAGGCTCTTTCCAAACAAAATATTCGTATTGACGTTCCTTCCAGATTTACCGTTGGTATCTCCACGGAGCCGGGAGTTATGCAAAACGCGGCGGAGAGATTGCTGGGTCTCAGGTTAAATGAAATACAGGAACTGGCGAAGGATATTATCTTCGGTCAGCTTCGTCTCATCATCGCAACCATGGATATCGAGGAAATCAATACCGACAGAGATAAATTCCTGTTGGCCGTATCCAACAATGTGGAGATCGAACTGAAGAAAATCGGACTGAGACTGATCAACGTTAACGTAACGGATATTACCGACGACTCCGGATATATCGAGGCTCTGGGTAAGGAAGCGGCGGCAAAGGCTATCAATGACGCGAAGAAGAGCGTCGCCGAAAAGCACAGAGACGGTGAGATCGGCCAGGCTAACGCTCACATGGATCAGCGTGTCCAAGTGGCGTCGGCGGACGCAAACGCCATCGACGGTGAAAATAAGGCAAGGATCGAGATTGCCCAGTCCGAGGCCAGAAGAAGAGAAAAAGAAGCGGAAGCTTTAAAGATTGCTACAGCGGCGGAATCTATCCAGGCGGCCAAGGCCAAGCAGGAAGGTTATATTGCGGAACAGGAAGCGGAAATGACCCGTGCCCAGTTGGAAAAGGCCACCCAGACAGCGGACGTTATCGTTGCGGCTCAAATTATGAAGGAGCAGGCGGAGATCGCGGCGGAAGCGGAAGCGGAAGTCATGAGACGCAAGGCCCGGGGAGAAGCGGACGCCATCTTTGCGAAACTGGAGGCCGAGGCGAGAGGTTCCAGAGAGATTCTGGCAAAACAGGCGGAAGGTATGAAGCTCCTGGTAGAGGCTGCCGGACAAAACGCGGATTCCGCAGTGAAGCTGATTATTGCCGATAAGCTGGAAGACCTGACGAGAATTCAGGTGGAAGCCATTAAGAATATCAAGATCGATAAGGTCACCGTTTGGGACAGCAATGGAAACGGAGAGCAGGGTAAAACCTCGACGGCAAACTTCCTGTCGGGCTTGCTGAAATCCGTTCCCCCGTTGAACGAACTGTTTGAGCAGGCGGGTATGGAGCTGCCCTCCTATTTGGGAACGGACCTGACAAAGGATAGAATCATTGAAATAAATGATGAAGAAGTAACTACCGCCAATGAGGTTTCCGACGAGACTTCCGCGGAGGCAGAAGAGCCTGCGGCAAAAGCAGAGCTTTAAAAAGGAGAAAGACGAACAATCAAAGGGGCAGCCGTATGAGAAGATTAGGATTGTACATTCACATACCGTTTTGTATGAAAAAGTGCAATTACTGTGATTTTCTGTCCCTGGGAGGCATGAGCCGGGAAGACCATGCCGCTTATATTAACGCCCTGTCCGCTGAGTTGAAATACTACGCGGATAAGGGCGTTATGCTTGACAGCGTTTATATAGGAGGAGGAACGCCCTCCCTCCTTGACCCCGGTTGCATCGCCCGTATCATGGACAGGGTCAGAGAATACTTCTTTCTGAGCGAGTCGGCAGAGGTTACCATAGAGATCAATCCCGGTCTGCTGGATTCCGGCAAGCTGAGGGTATACAGGGAAGCGGGAATCAACCGTCTCAGCATAGGGGTACAATCTTTGAACGATGAGATGCTCCGTTTCATGGGAAGAATTCACGACAGCGATACCTTTCTCCGCAACTTTATTTCCGCCAGGGAACAGGGTTTTGAGAATATCAGTGTGGATCTGATGTTCTCCGTGCCCGGACAGGCTTATGAGGTGTGGCTGGACAGCCTGGCGAGGGTTATCGCGCTGGGACCGGAGCACATTTCCTTCTATGGTCTGCAGATTGAAGAAGGGACGCCCTTTTTCAATCTCAGGGAAAGGGGCGCGATGAAACCGGTGGAGGATGAGACTGACCGGAGGATGTATCACAGCGCCATTGATTTACTTGAAAGTCGGGGTTACAGGCATTACGAGATATCCAATGCGGCAAAGCCTGGTTATGAATCCCGCCACAATTTGAAATACTGGTCGATGGAAGACTATTTGGGAGTGGGATTAGGGGCCCATTCCTATATGGACGGGAAACGGTTCAGCAACGCGACGGACTTGGAGAGCTATCTGCGGATAAGCGCTGAATCCAGTGTCATACCCGGCTCCGCTGGAACCTGCCCCAGCCCATGGACGGCATGGTTCCATGAGAACACCCTTTCAGATGAGATATCGGAATTCCTGTTTACAGGGCTGAGGAAGACGGAAGGGATTTCTCTCTCCGCTTTTGAAAAGAGATTTGGAAGGTCCCTGATCGAGATTTATGAAAAGTCCATTGCAAAGCATGAAAAATCCGGTTTGATGAAAATAGATTTACAAGAGGAACGATTATGGCTGACGCCTGGGGGTATGGATATATTCAACCAGGTTTTAATGGACTTTGTTTAAAGGAAAGACCTGTTGCCGCGAGTTTTAAACGGAGGGAAGAGCAGATGCCTAAGTACATTATGTCATTGGATCAGGGAACTACATCCTGTCGTTGTATCCTATTTGATAAAAAAGGTGAGATCAAAAGCTTGGCTCAAAAAGAGTTCAGGCAGATCTATCCGAAACCCGGTTGGGTGGAGCACGACGCTATGGACATCTGGGCGACGCAGATCGGAGTTGCCCAGGAGGCTATGAGACAGATCGGAATTGAATACCACGATATTGCGGCCATAGGAATTACCAATCAAAGGGAAACCACCATTGTCTGGGACAGGCATACGGGCCGGCCGGTACATAATGCCATTGTGTGGCAATGCAGAAGGACGGCGGAATACTGCGACGAGTTGAAAGCCCAGGGCCTCTCCGACAGGATCCAGAAGAAGACGGGGCTGCTCATCGACGCGTACTTTTCGGCAACCAAGCTGAAATGGATCCTGGATCACGTGGAAAAGGGCAGGGAGCGGGCAGAAAAGGGAGATCTCCTCTTTGGAACCGTAGAAAGCTGGCTGATATGGAAACTGACGAAAGGGAAAGTCCACGTTACGGATTATTCCAATGCCGCCAGAACCATGCTGTTCAACATAGCTGATTTAAAATGGGATAAAGAATTGACGGCGCTTTTCGATATTCCTGAGGCTGTGCTGCCGCAGGCGCTGCCTTCCAGTCATATTTACGGAGAAACGGATCCCTTAATATTCGGCGGCCCGATACCTATCGCCGCAGCGGCGGGAGACCAGCAGGCGGCTCTTTTCGGGCAGGCCTGTTTCTCACCGGGCAGCGCAAAAAATACTTACGGTACCGGGGGCTTTCTGCTGATGAATACGGGGAAACAGCCGGTCTGTTCGAAAAATGGCCTGTTGACTACTATCGCCTGGGGGATCGGGGACGAGGTGCACTACGCCCTTGAGGGCTCTATTTTTGTAGCCGGGGCTGCCGTTCAATGGCTCAGGGATGAATTGAAAATTATCGAAAAAGCTTCGGAAACAGAAAGGTTGGCTTTAAGCGTGCCGGATACTAACGGCGTATATTTTGTTCCGGCTTTCGTAGGGTTGGGGGCGCCTTATTGGGATCCCTATGCTCGGGGGACGATTACCGGGTTGACAAGAGGGGCCAATCGCAGCCATTTGGTGAGGGCCACCCTGGAGGCAATCGCGTACCAAACAGCCGACGTGCTGACCGCTATGCAGGAGGATTCGGGGATAAAGCTGGCAGCGCTGAAGGTGGATGGCGGCGCTGCCGCGAACCATTTCTTGATGCAATTCCAGGCGGACATAATCGGAACCTCGGTGGAACGTCCTGTGAATACGGAGAGCACCGCTCTCGGGGCCGCTTATCTGGCGGGGCTGGCTACTGGTTACTGGCAGGGGCTTTCGAATGTGGAAGAGAACAGAAGCATCGACAAAGTCTTTGAACCAACTATGGATGCGGCCAGGCGGCAAGAGTTGCTCTATGGCTGGCATAGAGCCGTTTCCCGCAGCAGGAGCCAGGGAGAAGACTGAAAATGAAAGAGTATAAAAAGTATTATGAGGAGATTATCAAAACGCCTCCTTTTGCCCATATAAAAAACGAAAAAGATATGGATTGGCTTATGAGCTGCCTGGAAGGTGAAATCGTGGATTACAAAGGGCAGGAGGACTTGTGGTACGAAGACAGATTTTTACTCGTGAAGATCGGAGACACGGGGAAGGCCCTGCGGATGAAGAAAAAACGAGCGGAAAAGCTGTGCGGCTACAAATGCGAATTCCACCAAAAGCTGATCGAATATCTGGAATCGCTGTGACAACCAGACATGGGGACAAACCAGACAGAGAGTCAACGTTCGGAACTGCGTTCCTCACTCCGACTCGCTTCGCTCCCATGCTGTCCGTTTTGCCAACAAAGCCACTTTGTGCCTTTGGGCAAAAAGGCTGTCCCCGTGTCTGGTTGTTATCGCAAGCAAGGTGTTGATAATTGTTATTAACAGTTGATAACAGTTGACAAATCTTTGCCTGCCATGATAAATTAAAGGCGGAGGTGGAAATTATGGTTGAGGATAATTTGATTACCGCCCGTGTACTGGCGAAGGAGCTTAATCTATCCATTGATACTATCTGGAGATATACAAGGGAGAAAAGGATTCCATTTATTGATTTGGGAAACAAGCAGTACCGCTATAAGCTGGAGACAGTTATCGCGGCTCTTAGCTCACCCTGCGCCGTCAGGGAAGAAGCGGCAGAGTATTCGCTGAAAAACGATAGGCTGTATACGTATCAAGACTACCTTAACATGCCGGATGAACCCGGTTTTCGATTGGAAATATTAGATGGTATTTTAGTAAAGGAACCATCTCCCAGTGTGATGCACCAGAGAGTTCTTAGAGTGCTCGCTTTGAAATTGGAGGATTACTTTGGAAAACACGATCCTGAGGGGGAAGTGTTTTTTGCTCCTCTGGATGTGACCTTTCGGGACGTCTCCGTGGTACAGCCGGATCTGATTTATATCGCCGGCACACAATACGAAATTATAGAAGAAAATCGTGTTAACGGCGCCCCGACCCTTGCCATTGAAATCATTTCTCCGTCCAGCAGGCGAAAGGACCGGCTTCAGAAGCTGCAGTTATACCAAAAAGAAGGCGTTGAGCATTATTGGGTCGTCAGCCCGGAAGATAAATCTCTGGAGTGCTATCATTTAAACGGGGAAGTATATTCTTTAGTTGTAGCAGGGATGGATGAAGAAACAGTTGAGCATCCGGCTTTCGTGGGGCTTGCTATTTCCCTTGGGACATTGTGGGAGAGAAATAGCAGATCTGTCTGACCGTTCATTGTACATGTGATACAGTTTTTTTTATATTATATCAGGTTCTGTTGAACGAATTTTCTAAAAAGCCGGGTTTCACGCCGCACTTCAATATAAATTCGGGTTTTTCCGCACCTTAAACTGGTCTGAGGCAGCTCATAAATTCTATGTCATAATCCTGCGATACTGTTCAGGGTCTGCTTTTATTTGAATCAAAATCTCCATGTCATCCTGAGCACAATGAAAGATTTTACACAAAATTTAAGACTCTTCTCTAATTAAGCGGCAGGGTATAGAGAAGATTGCGCGCCATGGGCCAATTCTTGTTTAGATCCGAGATTGGAAATAAACAACTTTCCGCTTCGGCTGCGGATTCTTCTCTAATTTGGCGGCAGGATATAGAGAAGATAGTGTGCCATAGCGCCGTTCTTGTTTAGATCCGAGATTGGAAATAAACAACTTTCCGCTTCGGCTGCGGATTCTTCTCTAATTAAGCGGCAGGGTATAGAGAAGATTGCGCGCCATAGCGCTATTGTTGTTTAGACCCGAATAAAAGCAGACCGTGAAGAGTAATAACCCCGCATATAATTGGAAATATTTTATTAAAAACAGTTGACAAAACCAGTGCCCGGTGGTAAATTTATATTAGATTAGCACTCACTTGACAAGAGTGCTAACAAGAAGGAGGGAGAGGCGCAATGGAGTTAAATGAACGTAAACTTTTGATTCTGCAGGCTATCGTGTCAGATTTCATTCGATCAGCCGAGCCCATCGGTTCCCGTACTCTCTCTCGCAAGTATGGGATGGGAATCAGTCCTGCCACCATTCGAAATGAAATGGCGGATCTGGAGGAGATGGGATTTCTAACTCATCCTTATACGTCGGCAGGGAGGGTACCTTCTACGAAGGCATACCGTCTTTATGTAGACGCTCTGATGGATCGCTATGATCTGGGTGAAGAAGAAAAGTTCAGGATACGGAATAAGCTGAACACGAAAATTCTGGAGCTGGATCATACGCTGGAACATGCGGCAAAACTGCTTTCGGAGCTTACAAACCTTACTTCCTTTGCGGTAACCTCGGGTCAGCATGAAGACTTTTTAAAGTATGTGAGCATTATACCTGTGGATGAAGATACTGTTGTGTTGGTTCTCGTATCGGAAAGCGGGAAGGTTTCCAACACAACGCTGAAGATAAAAGTTCCGTATAAGCAAGAACAGCTGGAGCTGCTGGCCAAAGTTATGACGTACAACTACAAAGGGAGAAGGCTCACGGAGATTCTCACCATGGACATCATCCGTAATTTCGAGTCGGATATCGCGGCAATGAGCAAGCTGGCGGAGTCCATCATGCCCAGGTTTATGACTACTCTGGAAGGCATGTTGGACGCGGAGCTCTACCTGGATGGGTTGATGAATATCTTTACGATCCCCGAGTACAATGACATTGAAAAAGCCAAACTCTTTCTTGAAATGGTGAATAAAAAGAACTTTACCGATATATTGATCAATCGTGACAAAGGCGTCGTTATCACCATCGGCGATGAAAACGCGGATGAAATCATGAAAGACTGCAGTTTGATTACCGCCACATATGAAATCAACGGAAAACTGATTGGCAAACTGGGAGTAATCGGACCTACGCGGATGAAATATGACCAGATCACATCAGTAATCGAATATATGACCGATAATTTGAGCGAAGCATTTATAGCTGGAGGAGAAGAGGATGAAGAATAACAACAACCCTACGGATGAGCAGATTTTGAAGGAAGAAGCAGATAACGCCGGCAGAGCAGAACATGCGGAAGAGGTTCCGGCGGCGGAAGAAAGCGCGGAAACCTCAGAAGAGCAAGTGAAAGAAGAAAAAGCAGAACCGGAACAAAAAGAAGACGCCCAAACCAAAGAGGAAGAAGAGCTCCAAACGAAATATCTGCGGCTGGCTGCAGACTTTCAGAACTATAAGCGCAGAGTGGAAAAAGAGAAAAATGACATTTATGCATTCGCCAATGAAAAGCTTATGGTGGAACTGCTTAATGTAATAGATAATTTTGATCGCGCCTTAGCGGTGGAAACCGCCGATAGCGGCATGAAGGAAGGCATGGAGATGATCTTAAAGCAGATTGTCGATGTGCTGGAGAAGTCAGGGCTGGAAGAAGTCCCTTCCGACGGGCAGGAGTTTGATCCCAACTGTCATCATGCGGTTCAGACGGAGTGCAGCGACGCGCACTGCAGCGGGCAGATCACCAAGGTATTGCAAAAGGGGTATTCGTTAAACAAAAAAGTCATACGTCCATCCATGGTAATCGTGGCTGAGTAACGGGGCGGCAAAAAACAGCGGCAGCGAATCAGCCGGGCGTATCTCAGGACAAGAAAATTATAATTGTTTAGGAGGAAAAGAAATGGGAAAAGTAATCGGAATTGACTTGGGTACCACAAACTCGTGCGTTTCCGTCCTGGAGGGCGGAGATCCTGTGGTAATTCCAAATGCAGAAGGAAATAGAACGACGCCGTCCATCGTAGCTTTTGCGAAGAATGGAGAAAGACTGGTGGGCGAAACCGCCAAGCGTCAGGCCATCACTAATCCGGAGAGAACGGTAGTTTCCATTAAGAGACATATGGGTAGCAGCCATTCGGTTCAGATCGACGGAAAGTCCTATACGCCTCAGGACATCTCCGCTATGATTCTGTCGAAGTTAAAGGCGGACGCGGAAGCATATTTGGGAGAAAAAGTTACAGAAGCGGTCATCACCGTGCCCGCTTACTTTACAGACAGCCAGAAGCAGGCAACCAAGGACGCGGGGAAAATCGCCGGGCTGGATGTCAAGAGAATTATCAACGAGCCTACGGCGGCGTCTCTGGCATACGGACTTGATAAGGAAGGCTCTCAGCACAAGATCCTGGTCTACGACCTGGGCGGCGGTACCTTCGACGTGTCCATCCTCGAGTTGGGAGACGGCGTGTTTGAAGTATTGGCCACCAACGGAAACAACAAGCTGGGCGGAGATGACTTTGACGATATTCTGGTCAACTTTATCGCTGAAAGCTTCGGAAAAGAAAATGGGGTAGACCTGCGCAACGACAAGATGGCGCTGCAGAGACTGCGTGAGGCTGCGGAGAAAGCCAAGAAAGAGCTTTCATCCTCTCAGACCACCAACATAAACCTGCCCTTTATCACCGTGAATTCAGATGGGCCTCTCCACCTGAATATGGACATTACCAGGGCCAAGTTTGATCAGCTTACGGGAAGCCTCGTGGAAAAGACCATAGAACCTATGAGAAAAGCTATGGCCGACGCGGGAATAACGTCGTCGGATCTGGAAAAGGTTATCCTGGTAGGCGGATCTACAAGAATTCCCGCTGTACAGGAAGCGGTAAAGAAAATTACGGGCAAAGAGCCTTTCAAAGGTATCAATCCGGATGAATGCGTGGCAATCGGGGCCGCCATTCAGGCGGGCGTATTGACCGGCGAGGTCAAAGACGTGCTGCTCCTCGACGTTACCCCCCTCTCTCTTTCCATTGAGACTCTGGGCGGTGTAGCAACCAAGCTGATCGAAAGGAACACTACGATTCCTACAAAGAAGAGCCAGATCTTCTCAACGGCGGCAGACAACCAGAGTGCTGTGGATATCCATGTAATGCAGGGTGAAAGAGAAATGGCTGCCGGCAACATTACCCTGGGCAGATTCCAGCTTTCCGGTATTCCACCCGCGCCCCGCGGAGTTCCGCAGATTGAGGTTACATTTGACATCGACGCCAACGGCATCGTCAATGTAAGCGCCAAGGACCTGGGCACCGGAAGGGAACAGCGCATTACCATCACATCTTCCACTAAGTTGAACGACGATGAGATTAAGCAGAAAGTCAAGGAAGCGGAGCAGTTCGCGGAAGAGGATAAGAGAAGAAAAGAAGAAGTAGAGGTCAGGAACAGCGCGGAAACCCTGATTTATGAAACAGAAAAGGCCCTTAAAGATTTGGAAGGCAGCCTGAGCGACGACGAAAAGAACAGTATCGTCAACGCGAAGGAAGATTTGAGCAGAGTGCTTGAAAATGGAACAGTAGAAGATATAAAGGCTAAGACCGAAGCTCTGACGGAGCATTTCCACACCATTTCCGCTAAGCTTTATCAGCAGAATCAGGGAGCTCAGGGCGGCTTTGATCCCAACGCTGCGGCAGGTGGTTTCGATCCGGGAGCCGCAGGCAGTGAAGACGCTCCTGCCCACGATAACGTAGTGGACGCGGATTACGAAGTGGTTGACGAGGACAATAAAGACGACAACAAGGAAGAATAAGCAAAACCACAAGCAGAGAATGAGTTGATGTAAAAGGGTCGTACCGGAATAAATTTTAGGTATGACCCTATCCTTGATTAAAGCTTTACCTTGCCAAACAAGGATAAAGATGTAAAATAGAAATAGAGAATCAAAAGTAATAACGGGGGAAACAGAAACCGATGGCAGAACAGAAAAGAGACTATTATGAAGTGCTGGGCATCAAAAAGGGAGCGACGGAAGACGAAATAAAATCGGCCTTTCGAAAAAAGGCTATGGAGTTTCACCCTGACCGGAATCCCGGAGACAAAACAGCAGAGGAAAAATTTAAAGAAGTAAACGAAGCCTACGGAATTTTGTCAGACCCGAAGCAAAAGGATAAGTACGACAGGTTCGGACATGCGGGAGTAGATCCCAATGCGGGTTTCGGCGGAGGCGGTGGATTTGGCGGCTTCAGCGGAGGCGGATTCGAAGATATCTTCGGGGATCTCTTTGGCAATATGTTCGGAGGCGCGGCAAATTACGCCCAGGCCAGAAGGACCGGTCCACAAAAAGGCGCCGATTTGCAAAAGGGCCTTCGAATTACATTCGAGGAGGCTGCCTTTGGCGTAAAGAAAAACATTCAGCTGACCAAGTTTGTTTCCTGTGAAGCATGCGATGGAACCGGGGCGAAAAAGGGTACGGGCAAAACCACCTGCTCCACGTGTAACGGCAGCGGAGAAATACGCACTTCCCAGAGATCTCCCTTCGGACAGTTTATCAATGTCCAGCCCTGCGGTAAATGCGGAGGCACCGGCCAGGTGGTAGAGGATCCCTGTAAGGAATGCAGCGGCGCCGGAAAGGTTCGGAAACAGGTAACGATTTCCGTTGAGGTACCCGCCGGAGTCGATAACGATTCGGTAATTTCCATTAGAGGACAGGGAGATCCGGGGAAAAACGGAGGACCCAACGGGGATCTTTATGTAGTAATCTCCGTAGAGCCCCACAAGCTGTTTAAAAGAGACGGAAACGATCTTTGGCTGGAAATTCCCATTACCTTCGACCAGGCCGCTCTTGGCGCGGAGATTATAGTACCCACATTGAAAGAAAAGGTGAGCTATAAGGTGCCGGAGGGAACACAGCCGGATACGGTGTTCCGCCTGAAAGGAAAGGGCATCAAGAGCCTGCGTTCCAGCCGCACAGGAGATCTTTATGTAAAGGTGAACCTTGAAGTGCCGACAAAGCTTAACAGCAAGCAAAAGAAGCTCATTAAAGAGGTGGGCCAGGCATTGAACGAGGACGCTTACAGCAAGAAAAAAAGATTTGGGGAAAGCGTGAAAGAGCTTTTCAAATAATAAAAAAAGCAGACACGGGGACAGACCCCGTGTCTGCTTTATGGTATGACGGGCATGCCGTCAATCTGTGGTGAAAGTCCACAAGGGGCGTAGTTGCCGACGAACCCGAGAGCGACTTGCAAGTTTCACATCGCGAGGTGTGGGAGAGAAGAAGCAATAGCGAAATCGTAGCCTGACGAAC
>WPCH01208313.1_pt1 | contig 32010 bp, 32 predicted proteins | sample 5399881 | NCBI WGS metagenome assembly WPCH01 (sample SAMN12869468, study PRJNA574797) | sludge metagenome | isolation source: wastewater treatment of pH5 | place: China:Beijing | collected 2019-05-20
TCTTTGATACGCTAGGCACACTGATCGGTGTAGCCACTAAAGCTGACATGTTGGATGAAGAAGGCAGACTGCCGGGTATTAAAGGTGCACTCATGGCTGACGCCATCGGCACAACAGCCGGAGCACTACTGGGTACGTCAACAGTAACCACCTACGTTGAGAGTTCAGCCGGTGTTGCTGAAGGCGGACGTACAGGTCTCACAGCCTTGTCCACAGGCGTTCTCTTCCTGATCGCTATCATCCTCTCACCGATCTTCATTTCAATCCCGGCCTTTGCGACCGGCGCAGCACTTATTTACGTTGGCTTCCTGATGTTGACCTCTCTTTTGAAGGTTGACTTCGATAATCTGACTGAAGCGATTCCTGCTTACATCGCAGTAATTGCAATGCCTTTCTTCTACAGCATTGCTGAAGGAATCTCCTTCGGAATCATCTTTTACGTCATCATCAATCTTTTGAGCGGAAAAGAAAACCGCAAGAAGGTCAGCCCGCTGATGGCCATACTGGCTATCCTCTTCGTTCTGCGCTATATCTTCCTGTAGAAATAACTTGCAACAGAGTTTGTTTCAGCACCCCGGATTGACCCCCGGGGTGTTTTTTTGAAATATTGTATTTCTGTAATCAGATAATTGACAATTGAACCACTTCTCAGTTAAACTAATCAAGCTGCGCGACTTGAATTGGAGAGATGGTCGAGCTGGCTGAAGGCACCGGTCTTGAAAACCGGCGAGGATTCACGTCCTCCGTGGGTTCAAATCCCACTCTCTCCGCCACAGGAGAGAAGGCAGGTTTTACAGCTTTCTCTCCTTAATACGAATCTTCACACGGAGAAGTACTCAAGTGGTGAAGAGGACGGTTTGCTAAACCGTTAGTGGGGGCAACTCCAGCGAGGGTTCAAATCCCTCCTTCTCCGCCAGAAACACTCAATCTTTTTAACACAAAGATTGGGTGTTTTTTTCTTATAAAACTGTTATACAGAAGTTTCGCAAGAGTTTTTCTCTTAAATGATATCCATCAAAGCCCTATTTTGCCGCAACCATTTCTGACATCTTTTGTAGTCCGGCATCAATTCGGCGACTAAATTCCAAAATTTCGCACTGTGATCTTTATGAATTATATGGCATAGCTCGTGGACAACAACATAATCAATCACTGAGATGGGGCACATCACAAGTCTCCAGGCAAAATTCAGCGTGTCAGTTGCCCCGCAGGAACCCCAGCGTCGCCTTGCAGCGGACATTTTCACGGATGTGTACTTAACACCCATCATCTCTGCATAGTAATCAACCCGCTTTTTTATTACGGTACCGGCCTGATCTTTAAGCCATCCGGCAAATCCTGCCAGTATCATTTCGTCCGGCACTAGCAGCTTGCCGTCCTCAATGGTTACAGCCTGCCCAGCCTCTCGCTGGACGGTATAATATTCACCCAGATACAATATGTTTTCACCATTTTCCAGTGTAATCGGGCTATATTTCGCAGCAGAAGCACGGGCCTGACCTTGTTTTTCGCTGATCCACTGCTCTTTTTCCTTGATAAAATTGGTGATATGTTTTTCGCTCAGCCGTATCGGCGCGCGAACAATAAGTCTGCCCTCGTTATCTATAGTCAGACCTAGACTTTTGCGCTTGCTGCGAATTATCTCGTAAGGAATTTCCTTGTAAAAATTATCCTTGTCATCTTTAAGCATAAACACAAGTATAAAACATCGGCTCTAAGATTACATTCTGTGGTGCTAATCGTTACTATCAGACAGTCATCAGGGCTATAGACTGAAAACATACTGTTCAACGCTTAATCACCTTAGACAGATGAAGTGAGAGGATCAATTTATGGGAAGTTACGGAAGTTTATTTGGTTGGCTGATAATGGCAGGCCTCACCTTAACACTGTTAAATTACCCGGTGAAAGTTATTTACCGTAAATGGGTTAAAAGCCTGAACGACAGTTCCGTTTTAAAAAAAGCCTACATAAAAGTCCAGCAGGTAATAGTCAAATATCACCGCTTTTACGGATTGTTTGCGACCATAATGCTGATCACTCACCTGGTCATTCAAGTTCAATACCGCTGGGTATCAAGGACAGGTTTGTTAGCAGCTTCACTACTGATTCTTAATGTTTTGCTTGGAGTATACGGTCATTATTACAAAAAGAAGAAAAGGTCTGCCTGGTTCTACGTGCATCGAACAGTTGCCGTACTTGCTCTGGCAGCAATTATCCTGCATCTGATAACGCAGTAACATATACTATCTTTCGGGGATATTTTCCGTGAAAAAGGAGTCCGGCAGCCGCCGAACTCCTTTTATATTAGAGTCGAATAAGTACTCTGCTCCATGTCTTATTCAATGTCAGGCATTAAGGTCTTACTGCCTTCAAGACTTCTAAGCTCAGAGATTTCTTCGGTTATTTCAGCGACACCGAGATATTTGCCTTCAGCATCGCGAACAGCATAAAAGCGGATCATGATAAATTGTCCATCTTTCTGTATCCAGAAGTATTCTTTGTCTTTTTTCCCTGATTTAAAGTCCTTCACAATAGAGTCAACAACGTGCAGGCTTTTTGGAGGATGACAGTCTTCAACCAGGCGGCCGAGAACGGTTCTGGTGCGGGGGAAGACGCGGTGTTCGTTTTCGCTGAAATACTGCACTCTATCTTCAGTGTTTACAAAGGTAATATCGTAAGGAAGCGTATTGAGCAGAGCTTCCAGCTCATGAACATTGAAATAGCCGCTGGGCAGATCGATATCGTTGTTGCTTCGACGCTGGTCGACATCCTGCTCATCCTTGACCCAGGCTTTGATGTCGGAAGGACTGACACCCTCTACCCCATCGATAAAGGCATAGCCGAATTGGTAGCCCTCCTGAGCGATGACCTTCCAGGCTTCATCGTTGATATTATCCACCAACATAGGTTTCAGAATTTCATTTTCCTTCTGAATCATACCGCGGACTTCAGATTCCATCTCGGTAAAGAGCGTCTCATCATATTCACCGCTTTCAGCCTTTTCGATCGCTTGCTTGATCAAATCTCTTATCTGATCATCTTTACCCCACATAACTTTAGGAGGAGCAGTAATACCGTTTTTTTCAAGGTATGGGAACATCAGTTGTTCTTTGCGGGAATAGTGCCTGTCCAGCTTATACAAGTCTTTCAGAACATTCGCATATGTCTTATTGTCGTTAGAAGACAAGAAGGCTGCCTTGGCTTCGGCATAGGCTCCATCCAGAAACTCTTCCAAGCCGTCATTTTCTTTATAAAACACAGTGAGCGGATGGCCCATCACCGGGTCAACTGCAATAACCTCCACGCTGCCTTCCACGACGGATGCATGTACATTACATAGCTGTAAGATATCTTCAATCGGTGTTCCGGTCTTGATCAGCTCTGCTTCTGCTGCAGCGATTTCGTTGGCGTCTACTGTATCAAATGTCTTCTGGAATTCCTCCCTGACATCTTCAACTGACGCACCCTCGCTCAATTGATGCAAAATGTTTTTTAGCGCTTCTGCTTGTTGTTGTTTTTTGTCTGACATATTTTTCTCCTATTCTGAATAGTTGATTTTAATGGCACGCGACTCAGCCGGCTGCCTTTGTCACGTTAATTAGTTACGACTAACCACATTAATAATAGTCAATTTCCTTATGAGAAATAGATACATGTGTATCAAATCTATTCTTTGGTCCGGACTAATTTGTTGAGCAGAATTTTGCAGCTCCGCTCGCTATCATCCGAATTAACCAAAATAGCTATGCCGGTCTGTTTAAACTCGGACCGGCATAGCTACAGAAAGGAGAAACTTATTTGCTTTTTTACTTATAGATAAATTCTAATAATAGAGTGGGGCAGCATGGTAGACTTCCGAGACATAGTAGATTTCATTATCGTTGATGCCGGCCTCCACCAGTATGGCCTCACCTCTTATTTCCAGTTCTGCGACAAAATTATCGAGACTGACCTGCCATAATTCAATCGAAGATTCTTCGCCCGGCCCCAGAACATGGCATTCTGTCTTGAGACTTGCAATGTAAGGAACCCATTCTTCCTTTTCATTTTCTATTCTATATCCATTAGGTTCGCTGCTATCATCAATCCAGGCAACTTCATCAAGAAAGAAAATGTAGGAATCATCATCACGGGCTTCACCTAACCTTAGAATAGCCAATTGCGGCTCTCTTGTTGCCGGCCCTCCTGTTGTTGGCTCTGTTTCCGCCCCGCTTGTTATAGGCTCAGTATTTTCAACCTTGTCGGAAGATGTTTCCTCACCTGGAATCGTAGTTGCCGGCTGGCTGTTTTCCCCGGTAGGACCGGGTGGTATTTGATTATTCCTCTTGTCACAGGCTGCAGGCACCAGCAAACAAAAGACAGCTGTCAGCAGTAGCAAAAGACTTAGCTGTGTTTTAATTTTTCTTTTCATCTGAAAGGTCTCCTCTCATGGCCTGATTACGAGAAACAATATTTGAGCAGCCTATACAGACAGGATAGGCTGCTCAGATTTCTATGCTTTCTTGTTTTGGAAGGCTCCTGCCAGGAAGAGTACAGGCACGGCTAAACCGGTAATTAATGAGAGCACACTAAAGGTGCCGCCACCTGCTACAGTTAAAATATTACCGAGAACAGAGAAAAGTGCCGTCAGAATACCGAATATAATTAAGACATTTGCTTTCGCAGGTTTGTCGGCATTTACTACTCCCAGAATACCTGTGATTAAGCTCACGATTGCACTAATCAGCAGAAGCACAGCTGCAAAGACCAGGAGGCCGACTCCTTTCTGATCTGCAAAAATAACCGCTGCTACCCTTGCACCCAGGACTGCTATGATTGAACCGACAAGGCCAATTGCACCACCGATAATAAGTAGTATGCCTGTCACAAGCAATATTGTATTTTTCTTTCTTTCCATTTTAATTTACTCCTTAAAAAATTATTTTATTCAAAGCTGTAGCCTATGCCTCCAGCTGTACGTATCCCGTTTCCTTCATAATCCTGGAAGGTCACCTGGATATAGTTTGAAGAATTATCTGAAGCCGGCCATACGTAAAAGGATATTGTCTCACCTTCCAAGTCCAGTTCTCCTGCTGCTCCGTCGAAGAATGTTTCACAGATATCACGGTAAGACATTCCCCGCAATTCCCCTTTGTCATAGGCGCCCTTGAGCTGAGTATAGATATTCTTAAGCTCTTCAGTTGTAAAATCGGCAACTGTACCTTCCCAACCGATGTCAGGATCATCGATAGCGGGATCATCGATATCGGGATCGTCGATATCCGGATCATCGATATCAGGGTCGGTCTCATTCGCCAACTCCTCTAGATACGACTCATAACCAGGAGGAAGTTTTTTACCTTCGCGCTCTTCTTCTTCCCATAATTCTCCCCAGGGACGGAAAACAAACATGTATTCAAAGCCATCTTCGCCGGAAGTCGCCGGGTCATAGTAGGTGTCAGCGATGACTACACGATTACCCTCGTCTATAGGAGAAATGCCTATCCACCAATCACCGGTTTCCAAATCTGCGTCAAGGAAATAGCCATCGATTGTTTCCAGAAGGTACTCGTCACCTCTTATTGTAGTTTCAACGATATCTTCCTCGGCACCTTCCAGTCTGATTGATAATCTGCCATTACCTTCTTCATCAACATCAATCATCATTACAGCATCAAATACTTCATCTTCGGTGTCATCCACCGGCTGCCAGAAGCCATAGTATTCGGTCATCCAAAAATAGCCGTACCACTTGCCGTTCCATACATTCTGAACAGCAGCTTCCCACCCGGTCGGATCAGGTTCTGTTACATCCGGATCATCAGGCTCAGTATCCACCGGAACAACCGTCTGCGGTACAGAACCTTCCTTATACAGGGTGATCTTCATTCCTGTAGACATATAGTCGTCAATCACCATCTGCGTTCCCTTAATCACAGCTGTTAGAAAAGTATTACCCTTTTGGCTGATGGATAAAATATCTCCTTTTATGCTCCAATCAAAGCTACCTTTTTTTCCATCGGTGATGACTTTACACTTGCCTCCTTCCAGAAGCTCAATCTCAAAGCCAATTTCGAATATTTCATCCGCAGGAGATTCCTCACCAAACATCTCAACTACTGCTGCCTGCCATAATCCAAGATTCGGATCATTCGATGCAGGCGGTTTTTTATCTTTTGCGCAAGCTGCAAACAGGAGTAAGGCCATGATCATAGCCAGCAGCTTCACAAAACGTCTCCTCTTAAGCTTCATTTGTCTCTCCTTGCTACTTCCCAATTTTTTTAAATAAGTGACTCCAGTTTTGAGAACAAGTATTTAACACTTGTATCGTAAAAAAGGAAATCATCGATTCTCTTGCTCTGTTTAGCTTGTATTGCAGCACGCCGCGATGCCACATCAGTTTCAGAGCATAAGAGCAATTGCCTTATCTGCGGCAGATTCATTCTGATCTCGTCCGAGATTAGAAGGCATTTTTCCGCAGATTTGTAGCTACCCGATTCGGGCACTTCCAAGATTACTATTCTAGGTCTGTATTTAATTGCGCTATCGACAGCCGACGTATAGTCAGATTCAGCTAGAAAGTCAAAGCGATCATTGGCTTTTGACTGGGCGATTATTGAATCCGAGACTATCTCCCGGCTCATAATCAATAGAACCTTTTTCTTGTCCATGATGAACAGCCTTCCTAATAATATGCAGCTCACACTTATATGCGGCTTTTGTGCAGGAATATATCTGGACAAATTTTAGCGGGAAGAGCTTTCGCCATCTTCCCGCTTTTTTTTGAGCTATTTTGTTTTTGTCAGGTCGTAGGCAGGACGGAGGGGTTCATCCGAATCCATAACCAACTTGTCTCCGGAAATAGAATAATTGTAAGCAATTTCATTGTCCCAGTATGACATTTTGATCTTGACTGTGCTGTCATCAACAATAGTGTAGGTGCCGGTATCTTTAATACCGTATTCATCCTCAGTGTCACAGCCGCCTTTTCCGTCGAACTTGAAGGTAATGCCTGTCGAATCCCTCAGACCTTCCCAAGTCCCTTTCAAGGCATCTCCGCCGCCGCCGCCACAGGCAGCAAGAAGCAGTGACAAGAGCATAATCATGGACAACAATACTACTGCAGTTCTTTTCTTAGTCATTAGTTTACTTCCTCTCTAGAAGGTTCAAATTTTATCCCGCTTAAGATTAGCACGCTGCAGTTTGGCTTGCCCTACCCCGTACGGGTAGTTTTCACATGATAGAGTTGTGAGCTCAGCCATCTATAAGAAATATTACAACTTCAATACCAGGGATTAATCCAACCGTTTGATATCATGTAAAAGGCTAATTCGACGGCTTTGGAGAAGCCGGTTTTGGCCAGCATATTTGATTTATGGTACTTTACCGTATTTTCACTGATGAATAATTCCTCAGCTATCTCTTTGCTTGTCATGTGTTTGCACATCAGGCGCAGGACTTCCATTTCCCTTTCAGTCAGCGGGGCTTCCCCCTTAGGCATGGGGATGGCCTTTCCTTCAGGGAAGCATTTGGCGCCCTGCATCACGGCCCTAATAACCTCTATAAAGTAGTCAAGGCTTTTACTTTTAAAAATAAAAGCATCTGCACCGAATTCTTTTGCCCTGGGCGCATAGGTTATTTCATCAAAACCCGACATGACGATGATTTTCATGTCAGGATACTTGGTCCTTAATTCTCTGGCGGCGTTGAGACCGGATGCTCCACCTTCTGTACAGACATCCATCAGAACCAGATCCGGACGCAGGCGCTCAGTGTAAATGTCGGCATGGGCTGCAGATGGGATACTGCCTACTACCTCAAAATTACCGGCATGCTCGAGGGCATAACTTAAAGAATCACACATAGATTCATGGTCATCGACTATAAGTACTTTATAGTTCACATCTCTCCTCCGGGTACTTTGACTGTTAAAGCAAAGCACTGATCAAAAACTACATCAAGTTCGCCACTATAGGGCTCCACCATATTTCTCATGGCTCCGATTCCGCCACCCTCTATTATAGGTCGAGAAGGCAAATCACCGTTATTAATTATCATCAATTGATGACCTTCCTCTTCCCCGGTTATCTTCACAGATATTTCAGTAGCAAAACCGTGCCGTACCGCGTTGGTGACGCTCTCTTTTATTATATCAGCGAATATTCGACTTATTTTCTCGTCTGACGGCAGTTCTCCCTCCTGGTTAATACTCACACCTATAGAGGCAAAAGCCTGGCTAAGACCATCAAGCTCTTCTTCCGGAGAAGGTGAGCTTTGTTCCGCTTTCAAATCTTCAAGAATGCCCCGAGAAAGGGAGTTCAGCAAATTGTGATCTAACGTATCTCCGTTGTGGATACTTCGTAGCAGCAAAGACAGTCGTTGACCCAACACTTCGTGTGCACGCAATTTAGCGTTTCTAACTACTCTCTCTCCACTAAGGAGCTGAAGGTTATCTATAGATTCTCTTAAATATTCTGATTTAACCTTAAGCTCCGCTTCTTGTCTTTGCAGCTCGACTGTCAGATTCCATTGGCGGGTAATATCTGTTGCTGCTAGCTGAAAGTAGTCCTTACCTTTGATCTTCAGCTTACTGAGGCTAAAGATCCACACAGTCGCATCGGGCAGATGAAGAAGAATCTGGTCTTCGAACTCCTCTCTTTGCATACCTGGCTCCAGCTCTCCTGAAATCAGGTAATCATAAAACTCCTTTGCATTGCGCTGCAACTTCCCGCTTATAGCATTCATCAGTCGAAGCATCTGTTCATTTATCAACAGTATGAGGCCGTCGGGCTCACTAAATAGGACAGCAGTATGTATTGAATCGATCGTGTTTTTAATTGATGTAGCTGAAATTCTGCTGCGTATTTCCTTTAGTCTCCTCAAAGAAAGAACAATGCCACGGAGTAGCAGCAGCAAAATCGCTGCGAAAAACAGATAAGCAAAGCTTCCGGTCAATCTTGATTCCAGAAAAGGGAGCAAGGGAAAAGAAAGTATAATTATAAACAGCGAGGAAGGCTTTCTGACTATCGCGGTCAGCAGCAGCCCGGTCAAAGTGATCAGAACAAAGGCCACACTGCGTAAAACTACATATGCAATAGGAGCAATAATGGTGGTGTCATAAGAGTGTATCATCTGTCCGTGCATAAGAGTAAAAACAACTATGGCAAACAGCACAAAAACTTCCATGATACTCTCCAGAAGCAAGCTGTAACTTCGTGGATATCTGAGTAAACTTAAAATTGTGAGTATGGTCTGAGAAAGCACACTGAATGCCAACATTAAGGTAAGAATGTATTTCAGTGCATCAGGCCAGGATAAAAACCACATCATTTTACTCACCACCCAAAGGAAATGTCAGACTGATACCAACAACGCCATCCAGATCTTTACAGGCAAAACTTCCACCTGAGGAGATAATAGCGTTGCTCAGATCTTGATTCGGTTCAAATTGGTGCAGGTCTTCCGAGGCTATAAATCGCAGCACAATCTGTCCTTCTTCTTCGAGCAGATACAAGAGGATATGTGGGTTTTCAGTCTGTGCCGTCCAGTCTATTACAGAATATGCAAACTCATATAATGAACGTGCCTGTTCCACTGAGACAACTTCTTTAAGACTGCTGTTGACCAGAATTTTCACTCCGACATAATGTGCAATTTCCGCTAACTCTTCGACATAGACAGTCAGTTCATTGGCAGAAATAAATCCGGTTTCCTGTTTCCGAAAAAAGAGATTGCTACTTCTTTTAACGTAGCAAAGCAGCAGGGCTATGCGCCCGTTCTCTCGGGATTTCTCCTTTGAACCAGCCAGATTTTCAATCATTGAAGAAAGTCGCAGAAGATCTGCTTCAATTACTTCTTTCAGTGCGGCCATGACTCTAAGTTTTGCACTTTCCTCGTCCAACTCCCGTCGGATCTTTTCTTCTTCCAGAATGGCATTAGCCAACTTAAGTTTTTCCATCGATTCCTTTATTTGTCGATGCAGAAAATTTAAGTTGCTGATATCTTCCTGCCACTGAGCATAACCTCCGGTAATTTCCTTAGAAAATACCAGAGTATCCCTATTTGCCCGTACCGACTCAGGGAAAGCTGCGAGGGCAGCTTGTTGCAATTCCAAGTCGAATTGAGGCGCATTGGCGGAAGCAAGAACAAGCTCTCCCTCCCAATTAAGAATCTGCATATTCAGAGACGAATGCGTAAACAAACTTGAATACTTGTTATTAATCTGTACCAACCCGCTTTGCATGCTGATTTCCAAAAAAATGAGACTAAGAATGCCAACCACTGTCGTGTAATCACTTTCCCAGAAAATCGGAATACGCGTAATATACCCGACTGCGTAAATGAGTAGGATTGAGCAAAAAATCAGCGGGAAAATAAAAGCTTTTTTGCGCGGTAACTGACTGCTCTTAATCAACAGCATGACGATTGCCGCAATTAGTTCTGCAACCCAGGTCAGCGTGATGATGTAAAAGACAGGACCATAGGAATAATCCGTTGCGTAGGTCGGACTGGCCGAATCAAATCGAAATACTAAATTATGCAAATCGTTGGTATGTACAAAAATAACCAGAATTGAGTTCCAAAGAGCAATGGCTGTCAAAGCCTTATTGCTAACAGGCTGATCATCCATCTTATCGCTCCGCCAAACCAGCCAGAGGAGTAATACCGGCAATGCCATCTGAAAGATGTAATAGCCATACCAGAGATAGCGATTCAAAATACTTGCGGGAATCTGATATTTTATCAGGCGAACTATAATCCAACCTAACAAAACCGTGCCGGTTAAAAATAGAATCCGTTTAATTCGTTGGCGCATGGCACGACTGATGATGGAAGCCAGCCATATGACGACAAAGATAATATAAAGCAAAGGAAGCAGCTGGTGCTCGCGATTATCTGATGAACTGTACAGGCGTGTTCTAAGCACGTTACGCCGAAATATTTTACTAACATCCTGGCTAAGCTTATTAAAATGATTATAATCTTCCAGCTGAAAAGCAGATGAGTAGTCGGCTCTCGGATAATACTTACTATCATAGTCTCCATTAGGCAAAACTAAACCTGCCGTCAGCATGACAGGCTCTACGTCAGCTCGGAAGCTTAGTTCCTCTTTGGAGAGGATGCCTTTCTCAAAGCTAAGGGTACCTTCCTGTGGTACCAGTATTTCCATGTTGCGGCCATTCCTTAACATTGCGGCAGCTTGGTAATCGAAACAAATAACAAGAGGGGCCGTAAGAGTGCTGAGTTGCAGCCGCTCCTTGTACTGTAAACCCCTTAGCAAACTTACAGCACTGTCAAGACTATAGTTTTCGCCCTCCAAACCGTATGAAATAGCAGACATTATTAGCTGCGTATACGGCTGTTCATAAAAGAGAGCAACATCTTCCTTAACACCCAACAGATCTATCCAGCCGCCAATTTTAACATCCGTCAGGTTGCGGTCGACTGCTATAACAACAGTAGCCAGATATTGCGGGTACCACTTGCTCGCCACGCCGGCCTCGGCTGCGCTGAATGCCTGCACATCAAAAGCCTCAACAGCAAAACCTTCATTAAGGTATGAGAATAATGAATTGATTCTTTCTTCTTTTTTAAAACTATGAGAAGGAAGTATTTCAGAGATAATTTCTTCGTATGGTGAGGACTCATCCACGGAATAGATTATATTGGCTTTATCTGTATTCTCGTTCCCGATATTTCTGTCACAGGAGAGCAACGAAAATAGCAGCGTAGCAATAATTGCGCACACTACAATATGACAAATAAGCTTTGCTACTCTTTGTTTCAAGCTGACGCCTCCTCATATGTGCGCTTGATTACAATCACATAGCTGCCAGTTTAGCAAAAAGGTAATCCAACGAAGTATCATAAAAAACAAAATCATCTGCTGTCTTGTTTTTTATGGCATCAATTGCCATCTCCCTCCCCTTAATATTATCCTGAGACACAAGTAGTAACAAGCGACAGCCGGGAATTGTCTGCCGCAGTTTGAGGCATAGAGTGCAAGTTTTTTCATTAGACCTTGTGCTTAAATCAGTAATATCAAGGAGGGCGATGTCCAGTTTTGCCAGGTCGGCATCGAGAAGCGCCTGTTGAGGATTGAGAAGCAGGAAAGGTTCCAGCTTCAGATCAGGGTGATTTTCCAGTGAAGCAGCCAGACTTTGAGCCAGTACTTTATTGGTCGTTATAAATCCAATTCTCTTCACGTAACACCTCTGAGATTCTTTGGAATAAAATGTTCCCATTGCAATTGTATTGGACTTAAACATATTATGCCCTACCCCCTGTGGGTAGTCTTGTTTAGGTGTATCCTGTAATTGTTAATTTACTTCAGGTAGCCGAGGTGTAAAAATCGATCAAGGGGTTGTCTATGAGAGAACAAATCATCGATGTCGAGGTGAAGAATCTTGTTAAAAGCTATCGGGAGCTGCTGGCGATTGACCATCTCAGTCTTTCGATTGAAAGAGGAGAGATTTTCGGCTTACTGGGCCCAAACGGTTCCGGCAAAACCACGTTGATTAACTGCATCTTGGCTCTATTAAGCTATGATCAGGGTGAAGTTAATATTTTCGGCAAAGCTATGACAGCAAAGTCTTACGACATAAAGCAGCAAATCGGCCTGGTTCCGCAGGAGATTTCCGTCTATGAGGAATTGACCGTTTTTGATAACATTGACTACTTCTGTGGCCTGTACATAGATGATAAGAAAGAGCGCCTCCAGCGAGTAAAGGAAGCTATCGATTTTGTCCAACTCAATGAATTTGTTAAATTTCACCCAAAAAAATTATCCGGAGGGCTGAAACGCCGGCTCAATCTTGCCTGTGGCATCTGCCATCGCCCCAGATTGCTTTTTCTTGATGAGCCAACTGTTGCTGTTGACCCTCAAAGTCGTAACCGAATTCTTGAAGGTATCAAACAATTACGCGATGATGGAACAACAGTCGTTTATACCACACATTACATGGAGGAAGTAGAGTATTTATGTGATCGACTGGCAATTCTCGATCATGGCAAAATATTAGTAACCGGTACAACCGAGGAGATTCTCTCCATGTCATCTATCAGCGAATCTATGGAGATTGTTGCTTATGATCTTCCGGACTTTATCCTGAATCAGCTACAAAACAACTCTGCTGTTGATTCCTTAAGCTACAGAGACGGGAAACTGAACATAGCCCTGAGGCAAGGTGACAATATGTTGATACCTGTCTTGGAGCTCTTAGCAGACTCTGATATTGAACCTGTAAGCATTTCAAGAAGAAAACCAACTCTAAATGACGTTTTTCTGGAAATAACCGGAAAGGAATTGCGTGATAATGCTTAGGCATCTGATCAGGTACAATTTCAAAACATATATTGGAAACAGAATGAATTTCATCTGGAATTTCATCTTCCCCTTTGCCTATATAATCATTCTCTTTATGGCTTTGTATGCTCTAACCGAAGGTAGCAGCGGACTTGACACCATACGGGTTAGCTTAGTGCCTGCAAATGAGAGCATAAGTATTGAGAGAAAAACTGAAGAGCTCAAGAGTTTTTTGAGTTTTGACGGACAAGAGGCTGTCTGGAAGGATGGTTCGCTTGAACACCCTTCGGGCAGTGAGAAAACAATGATACTGTACACACAGGCAAACGAAACTGATTCACTTGGCTGGCTGACGGACGACAAAATTGATGCCATGATCACAGTTGACGAAGAACTGAGTTTTAAAGTTAAACCCGGCACTTCTCTCAGTTCTACTGTGTTGCATGAGGTTCTGGCTGCTTTCGAAAAAGTAAATTTAACCCAAAACACCATCATGGCAGGCTATCAGGACGAGCGTTTTACGCCGGTAGACGATACAGAAACTGCAGACTTGGAAGCTAATCGTTTTGCCGGCATAGATAAAAGCAATCGCCGTGCTGCCATATACTCTCAACTAATCTACTTCTTCTCTGCCTTGGCCTACGTTACTTACTTCCCGATCAATAGCGGCATAGATGCAGTGGAAAGTATTGAACCGGGTCAATCGGCTCATGCTCTGCGCAAGGCAGTTGCACCTGTGACAAAGATCAGACATTTTTTCGGCGCTCTTATTCCGCGCTGGGCAGCGCATTTATTGCTTATAGTTTTGCTCTTCGGCTTTACTCGGCTCCTGAGAATAGATTACGGTACTGACTACCTGCGAATCATCCTGCTACTGCTCTTTGGTACTTCGAGCGCTGTTTTCACAGGCACGGCTTTGGGAGCCCTGCTCCCTGCAGGTCAGGGAGTGAAAACTGCTCTTTCTATCTCTGTACCGCTTATTTTTGCCTTAGCGTCGGGAATGATGGCCAGTCCGCTGCACAGCATAATTATGAAGCATGTACCCTGGCTACATAACTGGAATCCGCTGGGAATGATTACTAATGGCTTATATGCTCTTTATGCAGGCGATGATCTGACCCGCTACAATCAACAGCTGTTGGGACTCGGTATCTTCATTCTCCTCTGTTTGGCCCTGACATTGATAGGTATAAGGAGGACACGTTATGAGAGTATTTAAGCTCTTTCTCAAACTCCTTTATGATTTCCGCAGGATAATTCTTGCCTACACTCTGATTTTTGTAGGAATTTTTCTAGCTCTTACTCTGGGCTCTTCCCCGGAGTCGGAGCAATTAAGTCTCTACGATCCGCTGATTGCTGTGTTTGATCATGATAACAGCCCTCTTTCACGTCATTTGAAGACCTACTTACTGGAACGTAACACTGAGGTTGAGATCGTAGAAAATGAAGCCGCCATAGAGGACGCTATTTTTGAGGACTGGCTCAACTATGCGGTTATCATACCGGATGGCTTTGAAGACTCTTTTGGAAAAAACGGACACTATGCAGACTTGGGAGTATACGCTAGCTATGATGATGGTTTGAATCAGCTTATGGACACACAAATCGAATTCTACCTCTCGGTCTGGGATAGTTTTCGCATTGCCTACGGCGGTTCTATACCTGTTTCTGATGCAGAGTTTACCCTGAATCAAGTTGATAAAATTATGTTAACTGAAGTTAAAGGTAGCAGCTTAATCTCAGAAAGCGATAATCAGGCAGTTATAGTCGGCAATTATTTTCGTTTTCTTAATTACATCTTGATCGCGCTGGGCTTCCAGACTATCGGTCGCGGTATTGCAGTAATCGAACAGCCCCACCTGAAGCGTCGTGACCTTGTAAGCGGATATTCTGAACGAAAACGTAGCTGGGGTTTGTTAGCGGCAGTTTTTGCTGTAATGCTGCTATTGTGGGCAATCCTGGCTCTTGTTCTTTTACTGATAGCGGGCCTTTCAGCAGTCGGTGTTAAAAGTGTTATTTGGATGGGCATTTCCAGTCTGACACATGTTCTGTCACTCTCAACTCTCATCATGCTTTTAATGCAGATCTTCCCGTCTGCAAACGCAGCTACTTTTCTTGGCACGCTGATCAGTCTGGCAACTGCTTTCGGTACCGGAATATTTGCTCCCCGCGAGATTATCTGGCAACCCTTGCAAACGTTTTTCTCCTTCCTGCCGACCTATTGGGACGTCTCAAATCAGTTGATTCTGGAAAGCACAGTATCTCTTTCTGCTGATTTAAGCATGGTTTGGCGCAACATGGCTATTATGCTGCTGATGGGTCTCTTCTTTTTTAGTCTGACTTTAATCTTGCGGCGGATACGCGAAAAAGAAGTAACTTAATTGTTTACCATCGCCAATTTTCATTATCTATGTTTATAATGAGAGTCGGATAGCTTAAATCGGACTGACTTACTTTAAGAAAAGGAGAAAACTAATGTCAACACCTCACAATTCTGCTGAAAAAGGCGATATAGCCAAGACTGTATTAATGCCGGGTGATCCTTTACGGGCAAAATTCATCGCCGAAAACTTTCTGGATAATCCGCGTCTATTTAACGAAGTTCGAGGCATGCTGGGTTATACCGGAACCTATAAGGGAAAACCGGTCTCTGTCATGGGCAGCGGCATGGGCCAGCCTTCCATCGGTATTTATTCTTATGAACTCTTCACCGAGTATGATGTCGACAATATTATCCGGGTCGGAAGCTGCGGAGCTTATGATGAAAATCTGGATTTGTTTGACGTCATGCTGGTCACAGACGCCTACTCTGATGCGACTTACGCCAAGATGCAGTCAGGCTTTGACGGAAAGGTCCTGGAGGCCAGCCCGGAACTGACGGAAAAACTGCGTCAAAGTGCTAAGGATCTGAACATTACCGTTTTTGAGGGTAGAACTTATTCCAGTGATGTCTTTTATTATGAACCTGAAGCTGAAGGAGAACGTCCCTTGTGGGAAGTGTTGCTTGCAGACCACAACTGCCTAGGTGTTGAAATGGAGAGTTTTGCTCTATTCCATAATGCTAAAATTACCGGCAAACAGGGCGCCTGCCTGCTCACTGTCTCAGATACGATTTATGAGTTTAAGGAAACAACTCCGGAGCAACGCGAGAAGAGCTTTACCAATATGATGGAAATTGCTTTGGGCATACTATAAATATTTTTTGTATTTCTGATATTTTAAGAAGAAAAGACCGTCTGTTTTGAGGCGGTCTTTTCTTTTTGCTGATTTCTATATGTTGAAAGCTCTTACTACCTATTAGCTATCCTCTCTCTGAGGTAATTCAATATTCTGCTACGAAAAGCAACTCCTGTTCGACCTTTTTTATATACTTCTATTTGACTTTGATAAATAGCCAATACTTGCTCAACAAAGATATCAACCGAGAAACGCTTACTGCTGTTGATAGCTGCTTCTGACATTTGTCTGCGCAAACTGGTGTCTTCCATCAAAGACGCTGCACCTCTCAAAAATTCCTCCTCAGAAGTAAAAGAGAAACCATTAACACCCTCCTCAAAAACTCCCTTCAGACAGATGTCGTTAAACACTAACAAGGGTAATCCGGCAGCCATAGCTTCTATGTAAGTTAGACCCTGGGTTTCGCTCCGGGAAGCACTGGCAAAGGCATCTCCCATGGCATAATACCGGGGTACCTGTTCAGAACTGACAGGACCGATAAACTTGATTTTTCTTTCCAGACCGGCTTCTGAAATCTGATCACAATACTCCTGCAACTGGGGCCCTGAACCGGCCAGCACAAAATAGAAATCATCATATTCCTCTATAAGGCGCGGCAGGTAATCTAAGATTTCGTTGATCGCCTTTTCGTGCGAAATACGTCCGATATAAACCAGGACGAAGGCATCCCGGGGTATATCCAGATCCTCACGCAGTCGTAATCTTGATTCGGTGTCAGCAGCTGCAGCAGAGAAACGGTCCAGTTCAATCCCGGTAGGCAGAATCTGCAGCGGCGTCGTTACCCCATAGGACAGGAGCACATCTTCGGTTTTCCGGGTTGGAACAATTATATGATCCACACTGTTACAGAATTTAGTCGAGAAGCGTCGAATGAAGTTCTGTGCAGCTTTACTAGCATGCCCCTCACCCAGCTGCCCCAGTAGCCAATCTTCATAGAGGGTGTGAAAAGTATGAACATGTGGAATCTTCAGATCTTTGCGTACTCTATGAGCCAGGTCGCCCATGGCAAATTCAGTTTGTGAATGTACTATATCGAAATCCAAATCTATGATCCGTTTGTAAATTACAGGAGGACACATAAGTGCCAACCGTTTAGCGCTGACAAAAGGTAAACTCGGCACCCGGATAACATTCTCTTCCTCTTCTGCTTTCGGATCAGATGGCGTAATCACATATACATCGTGGCCACGTGCGGTCAGATGTTTCTTGATCAAATTTGCAGCTGTAGAGACTCCACCTATCTGGGGCAGGTATGCGTCACTAAAAATTCCTATTTTCACTGATCACATCTCTTTCAAGAACAGTTATCGCCAATACATCTTCTACAATATATTCATTCTAAACTCATATTACATAAGTATGTGAAGACAAGCTTACTTAAATGCAAAGAATTGGATCAAAAACAGTTATTGACAGATGAGTTATACTTTCTACATAAACGTTTGGAAGGTAACAACTGAGATGGCCAAGTATGAGAGCAGACTGCACGGTAACTTTGATGAGATCCTGAGGACTGCTGATGCTGCGATTATGAAGAGCATGTCCGCTTCGCTGGAGGACAGCAGCGATGCCAGATTCGGCGACGTCCGTGTAGCAGTCCGGGTCTATGAACGCTACAGTTGGCTCGGCGGCAATCGTGTCAGTCTGAATCTGACTCTGGTCGGCGAGGGCGATAATCTTTTTGTTTCCGCCATCAGTTCGGGCGGTAGCCAGGCAGTTTTTTTCAAGATCAATACTTGGGGCGAGGCAAGTTTTCTGGACACCTTATCGGGATCTTTGGATCGCTATCGTATCTGATATCTCCAAAAATCGCTTTGTCTTTGACTACTCTTACGAATCAGTAACCAAAAGTCATCAATTCCCATTCTCCACCATCTGCCCTGGCAAGCCACCAATGCCAATTGTATTCTGAATCAGGAATCCAAGATCCACCACCTTCTTCAGGTGACCGGAATTTGCTGGCAAATTCGATACATTGTGTATATTGGACATCCCTATTAGACAGATCATTCATCCAGTCAATATTTTCCTGATTGTTACATTCATCCGAGGCATAGTTAAGGCTCTGGAGTTCAGCACCCCTCATTTGAGCAAATTCTTCCAGAATTATTTTTGCAGCTGTATTCATATCCTCTTTTGAATATAGTCCGGAATCACCATAATCAATGTCAACCATCACCGTTTTGCTTGTACACGCTGTGAACACAAAGACCATCATTAACGCAAGCACAAAGGCTATTTTTTTCATCATTGTGTCCTCCCGTTATGACGCAGATCAATTTCATTCGACTGTTATTACTTGAGTCGGACAGCTGTCAGCTGCCTCCAGGGCTTCATCCTCGACATCTTCCGGCACTTCATCAACGATAACTTCAGCCAGGCCGTCGTCTGCCATGCGGAAGACATCCGGACAGATCTCTTCGCAAAGTCCACAGCCGATGCAACCATCCCGATCAATATGAGCTTTCATAGTATTAACCTTTCGTCTTTAAACTATTCCTTAGCCTGAGATTTCCGCTCATAGGATAAGCGTTGTAATATACGCACCTCTTCTGCAAGTTCCGGCACCGGCCCGTCTACTTGAGTGTCACGTATTACTTCCTCAATCGGTAAACTACGCACACGCCTGGGTTTGGCTCCCAGTTCTTGCATCCACTCCTGCAACTGCCTGGACGAACTGGCATAAACTATGCGGCCGAGCCCTGCCCAGCCATGAGCGGCAGAACACATAGGGCAATGTTCGCCCGAAGTATATACGGTAGCACCTGCTCTTTCTTCCGGTGCCATGTTGTTTGCTGCCCAGCGGGCAAGAGCAAATTCGGGGTGTTGGGTATGATCCCCGCCTGCTACATGGTTATGATCCTCTGCCAACACCTCGCCTTCAGCTGAAACAAGGACGGAACCGAAGGGTTCATCGCCTTTTTCCAGGGCGATTTCGGCCAGTTCAATACAACGTCTGAGATGTTTCAAATCAGTTTCATTTATCACTTATACTCTCCTTTTTATCTTCTTGGCACTACATTGGTCCAGCCAAATTTATCTTCAGCCCTACCGAATTGAATGCCGGTCAAAAGGTCATAGAAGCGCTGCGCTACCGGACCTATTTCATTATTGTTTAAAATTATGCTCTCTCCACGGTAACAATACTCGCCTACCGGTGAAATTACAGCAGCTGTGCCGGTTCCGAATGATTCACTAAGGCGTCCTGATGAGTGCGCTTCATAAATTTCTTCAACAGAAATCGGCCGCTCTTCAATTTTATAACCGAGATCAGCTGCCAGCTGAAGGACTGAAGCTCTTGTGATGCCGGGCAAAATAGTATCGCCAAGATCGGGAGTGACAATTACACCGTCAATCACAAAGATAATGTTCATAGCGCCGACTTCTTGCACATACTTCTTGTGGACGCCGTCCAGCCACAGGACCTGATCAAAGCCGTCATTGTGTGCTTCCTTCGTTGCCTTGAAGCTGGCGGCATAGTTACCACCGGCCTTTGCTCGGCCCATACCGCCTTTAACTGAACGGGCATAAAATGCTTCAATGCGAATCCGGACAGGCTGCATACCGTTAGTATAGTAGCTGCCGGATGGTGAACACAGGACAAAGTAAATAAAGTTATGGGCAGAATGAGCTCCCAGAGCCGGTGTGGAAGAAATCATCGTGGGTCGCAGATACAGTGAAGTTCCCTCTGATTGAGGAACCCAGTCACGGTCCAGATTGATCAGCTGCATAATGGCTTCATACTGAAATTCGGGGTCAAGCTCCGGCATGCTGGAACGAATTGCACTGTTCACAAGACGCTTACAGTTATCCATCAGGCGGAAGACCTGTATCTCTCCATCGTCGCGACGATATGCCTTCGCTCCCTCAAAAATCTCCTGACCATAATGGAATACTGACGAAGCAGGATGCAAGGACAAGTTTTCTACAGCTTGAATCCTGGCATCGTGCCAGCCCTGGCCTTCATCATATTCAACAATAAACATGTGATCTGAGAAGATTTTCCCAAAGCCGAGTTTGCTTTCATCCAGCGGCTTATCCTTAAATTCCTTTGTTTTAATAATTTTAATATCCATACTTCCTCCCCTCCCAGGCAGAATATTCAGCTCACGCTGTCGGCGCCATTTTGAATAGCATCGACATTAAGTCGGACTAATTTAGCTTTCCTGCCGGTGAAAATCTCCGACATCATATTCTGCACAGCCTTAAGATCCATCAGTTTAGTCGCTCCGACCACGGCTCCCAGCATAACCATATTGGCTACCCGGTGGTTGCCAAGGTCTGCAGCTATTCTGCCACAGTCAACATAGTGAACCGTGACATCATCACGAGTGACCTTTTCATTTACTACAGTAGAATTAACAAAGATGTGTCCGCCCGGACGAACACTGGCAGCAAACTTGGCCAGAGACGGCTGATTCATCGCAACGAGCACCGTCGGCTCAGATACAGTGGGTGAAATGATTTCACTGTCAGCTACAACAACACTGCAGTTGGCAGTGCCACCACGCATTTCCGGCCCGTATGAAGGCAGCCAGCTTACGTTTAATCCTTCGCGCATACCGGTTTCCGCCAGCGTCTGTCCCATGGCCATGACGCCCTGACCACCAAAACCGGAAAAGATAATTTCGGTATAAGCCATTTATTTTCCCTCCGACGTTATGTCACGGTAAACACCCAGTGGAAACTCCGGTATCATGTGGTCTGCCAGCCAGGTCAGAGAATCATTAGGTGTCAGCCCCCAGTTGGTCGGACAGGTAGAAAGCACTTCTATCAAAGTAAAACCCGCCCCCTCCTGTTGCAGCTGGAAAGCCTTCTTGATTGCTTTTTTTGTTCTGATAATACCGGGCATATTATGCACAGTAACTCGTTCAATATAGGCAGAACCTTTAATTGTGGCTAGCATTTCCGACACATGTATCGGTGATCCGTAGTGGTCCTGCGAGCGCCCCAGCGGTGCAGTTGTGACTTTTTGGCCGACAAGTGTCGTCGGAGCCATTTGTCCGCCGGTCATTCCATAGTTAGTATTGTTGACGAAAATTGTAGTGATTTTTTCCCCGCGCATGGCAGCGTGAACAATCTCTGCTGTTCCAATGGCTGCCAGATCACCGTCACCTTGATAGGTAAAAACCGTCTTATCCGGCAAGGCACGTTTAATTCCTGTAGCAACAGCAGGAGCACGGCCATGTGCTGCTTCATGCATATCACAGGCAAAGTAATCATAGCAAAAAACTGCACAACCTACGGGCGCAACACCGATGGTGTCGCCTAAAAGATCAAGCTCAACCAAAACTTCAGCCAGCAGTTTATGAATAATCCCGTGTGTGCAGCCCGGACAATAGTGCATTTCTACATCTTCCAGGCCTTCGGATTTTTTTAAAACAACATCCATATCCATTATTACTTCCTCCCCAGCGCTTCTTTGGCAGCAGTTGCAATCTCACGCGGTGTGGGAATCATGCCACCGGCTTTTCCGATAAAGGAGACCGGCTTACTGCCCTGATTAGCAATTTTGACATCATCAAGCATTTGACCTGTATTCAATTCAACGGTGACGACGGCCTTAACGCTATTATGATTAATCGCTTCGTAGAGCGCATCGTAAGGATAGGGCCAGAGTGAAATCGGACGAAAAACTGCAGACTTAATGCCATCTTCTTCCTCCAGAATCTTACCGGCAGCGCGGGCCAAACGTGAAGGAGTTCCAAAGGCTGCAAACAGAATTTCCGCTTCATTATCACCTACTAACTCGTAACGCGTCTCCTTCTCTGTCACAAGCCTGTATTTTTGATCAAGCCTGACATTATGAGCTGCACAGGCTTCGGGTTCCATAAACAAGGAGTTAATCACATTGTGTTTGCGCTCTCCCTTGGTACCGGTTGTAGCCCAGGGCTTGTCTATCGGCTCAGGGGTGGGCTCATCCGGCCATTCCACAGGTTCCATCATCTGCCCGATCATACCGTCTGCCAGCATCATCACCGGCATGCGGTATTCATCTGCCAGATCAAAAGCAAGACGCATCAGATCAGTAGCTTCCTGTACATTGGCCGGGGCCAGTACTATCATGCGGTAATCGCCGTTACCCCCGCCGCGCGTAGCCTGGAAATAGTCGCCTTGTGCAGGTTGGATTGTTCCAAGGCCCGGACCGCCACGCATAACATTCAAAATCACACAGGGAAGTTCGGCTCCTGCTATATATGAAATTCCTTCCTGTTTCAGACTTATACCCGGCGAAGATGATGAAGTCATTGTTCTCACCCCTGCACCTGCAGCGCCATAAACCATATTGATGGCAGCGATCTCTGATTCAGCCTGCAGAAAGACTCCGCCGTGTTCAGGCAGGTGCAGGGAAAAATACTCCGGTATTTCACTTTGTGGTGTAATGGGATAGCCGAAATAGCACTTAAGTCCGGCGCGGATAGCAGCTTCCGCCATCGCCTCATTACCCTTCCATAATTCCTTTGCCATAGCTATCCTCCTATTTCTGATCCTTCTTTACTCGCTTCTCTCTCCAGACGGTAATGATAGAATCAGGACAGATTCTGCCACAATTAGCACAGCCGATACACTCATCCATGGCAGTTACAGTTGCAGGATGATAACCTTTGCTGTTAGTCACTGATTCATCAATAAATATAATGTTTACGGGACAAACCGGGATACAGAGCTCACAGCCCTTACACCAATCTGTACGAAATTCAACTCTTCCTTTCATAAAACCGATCCCTCCTGTGGTGACAAATCACCCTACTTGTATAATAACAAAGTAATCCTAATAATCAGATTAAACTTCCCAGGGCTTTTTCATCTGTAAGTCAATAATAAAAGCCGGTGCTTGCAAGCTGACCTGCAAATCATGATCTGACTGTATTATTTCAAAAATATCCCGGGTCATAGCATTGCAAATCAGGGGTAGCCTGACTTTATCTGCAATTTTCAGGGCAATACTCTGTCCGCGCAACACATCCTCAACCCCGGTCTCATGTATCAGATGCGTATTATTAATCAAACCGCTGAACTTTTGCTTGGACATAAACTCAATATTTTCAAAGTAACGCAGGCCCTTCTCAAAAGTAGCTGTTTCAGGCCTGTTAGCGTTAAAAACAAAGAAAAAGTCAAAATCAGCATTCTTCAACTGGCGTTCGTACATACCAAGAAGACGTACACCATCAGGGTCACCACCCAAATCCACAATCTCTTTAGTTTCGTCTTTGGTGAAAATACCGGCTACTTCGCCGGGAATAGCAGGCACATCAGCGTGACCGCCCAGAGAACTTACCAGCAAATCTACCCCTGCAGCGTCCAGCTGCTCTTTAGCTTCGAAAGATCGAAAATATGGATTAACTATATCAAGATCAAGCAAGCGGGTAGGAATTCCTGCCAATCCATTTTGCAAGGCCAGATTAACTGCAATTTCTGTTTTGCCACTGCCGAAGTGGCCGGCTATCAGGGTAATCTTTTTCAAATTCAAAGGGAATATCCCCTTTTGTTCACTCACTTTTATCCTTCCCGTAAGAGATATCTCTTACTTAAAGAGCTATATATTCTTTGGCTTCCCTCTCTCCTGACAGCACCTCTTCTGCAGCCAGAGCCAAGGCGCCCATCTCATCCTCGCCGGGGAAGACATGTACGGGAGCAAGATACTCAATCCGCTCTCTGATCCAGTCTACTAAAGGCTTCATATAGGCCAGACCACCGGTAAGCAGTATCGCGTCAACTCCACCATAAAAAACTGCACCGAGGGCACTGATCTCTTTGGCGGTCTGATAAGCCATTGCTCTGATGACCATCATCGCTCTTTCATCGCCCGCTTCAATACGTTTTTCAATCTCTATGCCGTCCTTAGTGCCAAGATAGGCGTACAAGCCTCCCTGACCGATAAACAGGTGTTGAGCTCCCACTCTGTCATGTTTACCACTGTAACAAAAATCAAGCACGCTGCGTAGCGGTAGACCGCCCGTTCGTTCAGCCGAAAAAGGCCCGTCTCCATCCAGAGCATTATTAACATCAATGATTTTGCCCTGACAGTGGGCTCCAACAGAAGATCCGCCGCCCATATGAGCAACAATCAGATTCATCTCTTCATAATCTTTCTCCAGAGTGCGGGCAAAACGTTTGGCTACGGCTCTCTGATTCAGCGTGTGGGAAATCGCAATGCGATCAAATTCAGGCCAACCGGTGTATTTTGCTTCCGGAATCATTTCATCTACCACCACCGGATCAGCAATAAATACAGATATGGACAAACCCTCTGCCAACTCAGCTGCCATAATGGCTCCAAGATTGCTGGCATGCTCACCGTAGCGACAACGTACCATATCGTCAATCATGTCCTGACTTACATTATAGGTGCCGCCTTCCATAGGATGAAGCAGCCCGCCACGACCGATAATAGCGTCAAGATCCTCCAGAGCAATGCTCGCGTCCGCCAATACTTCTCTGACCAGGAGCAAACGAAAATCCAACTGATCGATTACTGTCGGCTGTCTGTCGCTCTCTTTCTCATGGCGGATACTGCGTATAAAAACGGGTTTATCACCTTCATAAACTGCAATCTTGGTCGAAGTTGAACCGGGGTTGAGCACCAGAATTAAACTCATCTAAGTAGCTCCTTCTGTTTTTTAGCCAGGTACAGGGATAAGACAATCGAACGAAGCTTGCTCTCTTCGCTATCTGCTCTGGAACTGATTATAACAGGTGCCTTTGCACCGATAATTGCACCAGCCACCGGCAGTCCCTGCAAAAATGCCAGTGACTTATACAGGGCATTGCCAACTTCAATAAAGGGGACCAACAAAATATCAGACTTCCCTGCTACCGGATCATCCACTCCTTTAAGAGCCGCTGCCTCCGGAAAGAGAGCATTATCCAGAGCAAAGGGACCACCGACCTGACAGCCGGAAATCTCACCCGTCCGATTACGTCTGACCAGCTCAGCAGCATCTACAGTGGCCGGCATGGCAGGATTTACACTCTCAACTGCACAAAGACAACCCACTTTAGGACTGTCATAGCCAAGAAGATGCAAAGTTTCCACTGCATTTTCCAGGATATTCTGTTTTGTATCAATATCAGGAGCAATGTTCAGAGCGGCATCTGTAACTAAAAGAGATCTTCCTAATACAGGAACATTAAAAACTGCAATGTGTGATAAAAGCTTATTACTGCGGATTCCTGTTTCTTTATTCAGAACTGCTTTCAAGACGAAAGAGGTCTTCACCATACCCTTCATGATGGCATCGGCTTTGCCTTCACGCACCATTTTCACGGCAAAGCGGCAAGCTGCCTGTGGGTCCGGATGATTCAAGACACTTATACCTGTTAAATCGATTCCTTCTTTCTCGGCAAGGTCACGAATCTTATCCTCAGCACCGATCAATATGGGTTCAGCAAGTCCATCCGTGTGTGCCTGCATAACAGAATGAAGTGCATCCGTTTCTTCTGCACAAGCAAGAGCGATGCGACTATTCCCCTCTTGTCTCAAATCGCCCATCATTTTCGCGAAATCAATTGTCATTTGTTCCTCAAATATCTCTTGTCCCGTCGGATCTGAATCTAGTATATCAGCGTTCTTTTTCATGGATTTCATAAAATTATAGACTTATAGGAAGTATAACGCAGGCATTTCCGAGCGTCAATCTGCACAATAATGCTCTGCACTAGCTTAAATCTCTTGACAATTTAACAAGAATCCTGATTGTTTCCAGTGCAAATATAGTGAATCACACTATTATGAAATATATTGGACACTTCCCTGCACTATTTCTAATACCTGATCATATTGATCTATAGTTTCGGGAAAAACAACGTGGCTGACTTGAATAACAGTTACACCCTCTAAAGCAAGCAGGCGTTTTTCGATAGATTTGGCGACTTCATCATCGAGGCTGGCAAAGGCCTCATCCAGCAGAAGAATGTCACTTTTGCGCAGCAGACCGCGAGCAATGGCGATACGAGCTTTCTCACCACCTGAAACATTCTTGCCGTTATCAAGAATCAGCTGTTCCAGACCCGATGGCTGCTTTAGAACGAAATCCTCCAGACCTGAAGCTTCTATCGCTGCTTCCACCTCTTCGTCAGGATAGTCTTTGTAAAGAGTTAAATTGTTTCGCAAGCTGTCTTCAAAGAGAAAAACATGCTGTTCCACATTGGCCAATTGTCTCAGATACTCCTCACTTATGATGCGGTCAAGATCGACATCATCGATCATAAGCTCACCCTGGTCCGGAGAAATGTATTTGCGAAGTAGCCTCAAAATCGTCGACTTCCCTCCTCCCGATGGTCCGAGCAGGAGATATTTTTTGCCTTTTTCGAAATTCAGATTCAAAGCCTTGAGCACTTCCGTATCCTCATAGGAGAAACCGACATCATTAAAACTAATACAGTTGTTCAAGCCGTCAAATGGCTCAGTCTCCGGCACCTGCCCGGGTATTACTTCCAGAGACTCATCGATACTCTGCCAGATCTGATCTGCGCCTTTCATCAGAGGAATCTTCTGCATGGCCTGAGACAGAGGTTGCACAATTGAGCCCATGCTGTTTATCACCAGAATGACGTAGCCGGCGCTGACCAAGCCCTGGTTTGCCAGATAGGCAACCAGCATCATTGAGCCGAATATAACGCTAAAGAGAAAAAACTCAAGAAATGCATTAATCAAAGTAGCGACTTTGTCAATCACAAAACCTTTATGCTGAACAGACTCACTTTTGCGGTTAAACTCACTCGCACTGCGCTTTTCCAGATTATTACTTTTTACCAGTCGGAAGGCGGTAAGGATCTCTCGAAGATAGAGGGTGTAGCCTTTAAATAATTCAGTGCGTTCCTTCTCGTGCTTTTTCATGATATTCCCCAACAAGTTGGAGGCAAAGAGAAAAAATACTGCTACCAGCAACAAGAGCAGGAGAATCCTGATATTAATGTAAGCCAGCACAGCAAGAGCCGTCAGTGCTCGAATCAGTTCCGTAGCCAGCTGATAGCGTCCTTCAATATCATTTGTTTCCAGAGTGTTGAGGTCATTGGTGATATGCGAATAAAAACTGCTGCTGCCACGCTGGTTAAAGCTGCGCAGATTAAGCTGAAGAAGCCTGGACAGAAATCTTTGTCGAATCCCCAGCATCGAGGCTTTCACATACTGCGATGAAAATCGAATATGCAGAATATCAATCGGTATGACCACAAGGAAAAGGATAAGAATGATTTTCAAAGTGTGGCTAACAGTCTCAAACTGCCCTGCCAGAGCCTGGTCAACCAGACGCATGAGCATGACATTGGTGGCCATCCCTGCGCTATTGGCGAGAGTAAAGAGTAAAAGCGACCAGACCAACAATGGTCTTTGACCGCGCAAGCCTAAGCGCAGAGAGTCAGGAGCACCCTTTGGCGTCAAGATCCTTCTGAACAGACTCTTTTTATTCGTTTTATCAGACATACTGTTCCTCCGGATCAGAAAGGGCCTTTGTCGAACCGCTGCTGCTAAAGTAATATTCCGTGGGATAAAGAGCCAGCTTTCCCTGCTTCAGTTCAATCACTCCATCGTACTGCTCTGATATTCCTGCATAATAACGGTGTGAAATTGCAACCACTGTCATCGGCAGATTTAAAATGCCCTGCTCTATCTCCCGGCCAAGATTCGGATCGAGAGCTGAAGTCACTTCATCAGCCAGCAATAAACGTGATCGTTTGATAATCGCCCTAGCTATGGAAACACGCTGTCTCTCACCGCCGGAGAGGTTTAGTCCATCCTCTGATAGCTCTGTTTCCAGACCCCGGTGTAATTTATCGAGCAAAGATGTCAGCCCTGACAGACGCACGGCGCGGTCAATTTCTTCATCTGAATAATCCTTAAACAAACAGATATTTTCCCTGATCGTTGTTTCAAAAAGAAAGACGTCCTGCAGGATGAGGGCTGTCCCATCATTAAAGGTCTTCTCATCGATATCGCGCAAAGCCACCCCACCAAAATTGATCTCACCCTTATAATCGCGGAAAGCGCCTGAGATCAGATTGAGCAAAGTAGTCTTCCCTGCTCCCGACACACCTTTCAGTAGGTATTTCCCCCCTCCTTTCAGAATAATGTCAGCTTGTCTCAGTACTGGTTCACTTGCATCCTCAAACTGATAGCTAAGAGCTTTCAGCTCAATATCTCTGCCCAACAGATCCAAATCTCTTACTTTATCTCTTACTGTTGCAACTGTGCTTACTTCATCTTCACCTACATCCTCCTCAGAACCGAGAAGATTCTGAAAAATCTTATTTGAAGCTACGAGACGATTCCTCATTCCAAACAGGCTGATTAAAGGCCAAGCTACATTACCGGATAACTGTATGAGCATCATAGCCATAGCCAGATTAAATTGTCCCTGTACCATCATAACGATGACATAAGCCAAAGTTCCAAGGCTTAACAGAGTGCTGATATTCTCCAGAACGTTCTCTTGCAGACGTTCAATGATCCGGCCTTTATTCTTAGCGGTCTCCAGGTGTTCAAACTGACTTTGAGCATCATGGGCAAAGCGTTCTTCCACATTGTTGAGTCGGATTATTTCAAGTCCCGAAAAAAGATTGCCCATTTTCAGTGAAAAAATCTCATTCTCTTCCAATATTCTTTCTTTGGATCGAACCAAAGGTTTTCGGAAAAAATGTGAAACCAACAGTAAAACAGTGGCTATTGCTGCTATTATCAGCCCCAGAATCCTGTCCTTCATAAGAATCAGGAATAGTGAAACAATCGCGGAGCCTCCGGCGAAAATTACATTCAAAAGCGAGAGAAAGAAGTCTTTCTCAAATAGATTGATGTCATTAGTCAGTTTGGATACATAGCTGTCACGTGATTTCCGATTAAAATCCTGATACGGTAAAGTCAGGATGTTGTGGAAAGTCAGTTTACGGAGATCCAGCAGGGTATCACGCATATAACCAATGCGCATGAAGCGTGACAGTACCTGCAGCAGTGGCGCACCTAATGCGAAGGACACTGCCCAGATAATAGCCTGCCTCCAGTCATCAGCAGCTGAATTCTGCAAAAGTCCTAAGACACTTGAAAGAGCATAGGCCGTCAAAACCTGTGTGATGATGGGAAAGAAACAGGCGATAATATATACAATAAAACGCAGTGGTCGCAGCATGAGCAAATCACGCGTAGACTTTACCTTTAGCAAAGCATCTCCATTCGGCTTCAAGTACATATCCCCTCTCCATCAAACCCTATCAGAAAATCGCGTTTTTGCAAGATGATCGACTCTACGCGTTCAATATACGTCTGCAGATCTTTAGGATTGTAGAGGCGATCGGCTCTTCCCTTTCTTATCAGCTTTGAAGTTGCTCCGCTGCCAAGACCGATCACCGCTACCTCGTCACTCATCATGGCTACATTATAGATCGAACCCTGATTTACGGAAAACCCAACGTTTTCCAAACCGGAGCGTGCTGTCTTTTGCCTATATAAGTAATATGGTTTATAACCGATTAATCGCAACCGCTGCTGCGCTTCTTCCATCTGGCGGATCAGCCACGACTGAGGCAGGAAGGGGTCACCCGCCTTGCCATCTTCGTCCAGAAAAGCTCCCCGTTTTACTGACAGTGTATGCAGGGTAATAGCTTCCGGCTTAAGTTCCATAACCTGATCCAGAGAGTAAAGAAATCCGTCCTTTCTATCTCCCGGCAGACCGGCAATCAAATCCATATTGATATCTTTAAAACCGGCTTCCCGTGCCAGATTTACTGCAGTGACAGTATCGGCAACACTGTGTCTACGCCCCACAGCGGTCAGTGTTTCATCAATCATCGACTGAGGGTTGATGCAGATTTTTTTGAAGCCTGCTTCTCTGATTATTCTGAGTTTACCGGCAGTAATGGTATCGGGGCGGCCGGCTTCCATGGTGTACTCAATATTACTTCCCCCTGGTATTGCCCGGAGAACACCCTTTACATAGCGGTCGAATAAATCTTCTTCCAGACTTGTGGGAGTTCCGCCGCCGAAATAGACAGCACTCGGCGGATGCATAATTGCTTGAAATATGCCCTTCGCCTCAGTTATTACTGCTTCCACATAATCATTCAGTGAGGTGGCTTGAGAGACAGCGGATTCGGTAATGAAACTGCAATAATCACAGCGTGAAGGACAAAAAGGCAGCCCTACATAAACAATGTAATCGCCGGCAGGCGGATCAATCGTATTCAGAAGTTTTTGCTCAGCTGCAGCGGTTTCTAGAGCAAGCCCCGCCTTGGGTTGACTTACTTTCCAGTACTCTTCCAGCTCTCTAAGAGTTGCCGCCTTATCTTCGCTTGAATAGCTGAAAGTGTTTCTTGTTACCGGGTCCCGTTTGAGCCGTTTTTCTTCCAAGAGCTCCAAGGCCACCTGGGTCGGTCTGACGCCGCTCAAAGTTCCCCAGGGGAACTTATGACCTGTTTGTTCCGACAAGGCTATATGGAGCAATCGGCGCAGGCTGCGACGCAAATTTGCAGGCTTTGTCTGTTCTCGCCAGGTTCGTTGGCCGGCTTTATTTTGTAAACGGACATTGAGCTCAATAACTTCAGGTAGAAGGCTTTTTTCAGCAGCTGTCAACTCATTGCGCATAAGTCGCCGAATCAAATCCGGCGGCACTTCTTCTGAGCTGCTGATATGGATCGTGAAAGGTTCATCCGCAGGAAGGTTGAAAACCTGACCATCAGCTTGGGTATTACCGAAAAACTGGCGCACAACATCTGCTGCCGCTGCAGTCTCTCCGATATTGACAAGCACTATCTGTGCTTGCTGTTTACTTTGTTTCATCAAACAATCCATCGGCCTATTCTACACTAGAAGTCTGAACTTGGCCGTATTAGAATTTGGGCAAAATTCCGATTTGTGCCAGCAGCCAGAGAAGGGCCAGAATTATCGGCTGATGCAAGAGATACACCCAAAGCGCATTCCGCCCAAAAAATGTTAATGGTGCCAGTACTTTGCCAAGCCTTGGTCCAGGTTCAGGAAGAAGACTGTTACGCCTTCGGTAAAGGACCAGACCAAAGGCGGCTCCGATGAGAAAGAAGCCAAGCCAGGGGAAAAGCGCCATATTGTCAAGCAGCTTCATGTCAGCGGGGTATTCTGCAAAAAATATAATGTTTAATACTGTTGATTTCAGTCCGAACTTACCTTGCAAGATCCCCGGAAGAAAAATCAGCGCGGTGCCTAGGATAGTCAGGAGTAAGAAAAACTTAAATCTATATGTTTCCATTGTTTTCTTTCGCTGGTAAATCTTTTCCAGCAAAGCATAAACAATTATTGATATCGCCAGTACGTGAAAGACATTGAAGACGACAACACCCTGGTCAAGATTAGTAAGATAGCGAACCAGAAGACTGCCACAAGATAAAATCAACGAAGCGATGAGAAGTCGTACTCCCCGTCTCAGGTTGCTGCGCGAAAAGCTGCTGCTGATGCCCGACACCATGATGAACACTGCGATGACCGGAGGCCGCAAGTACTCCTGAAACCAAACAGTCTCCTGAAA
>WPCH01180526.1_pt1 | contig 32009 bp, 29 predicted proteins | sample 5399881 | NCBI WGS metagenome assembly WPCH01 (sample SAMN12869468, study PRJNA574797) | sludge metagenome | isolation source: wastewater treatment of pH5 | place: China:Beijing | collected 2019-05-20
TTTTTATGAAGATGAACGGCTTCACGTGGACATGCAAGACAAGTCCAGCAAGGACTATCGAGAGTGGCCTTTAGTTAAGTGGATCCAGCTGGCGGAGAATAATCCAATAAAATTCTTGAACAAAAGCTCACGTTTTTTTGAGTACGACCAGATCAACCGAAATCTGCGTCTAGCCCCCGCTATCTTTGAGCAACAATCACCAGCCTTAATCGAACACATTGACGATATTTTGCGGTATAGAGAGCGATTGAAAGTTGCTAGATTATACAAAAGTAGAGAATAGGAACTGGCATGTCCAAGAGAAAAGTGTCACGGGGGGGCTCAAGGAATCGCCTGTTAGCCAGGCCGGAAACAAATCCAATATACGAGGTTAAGCAAATGACGAACTCCACCATTAAATACTACAACGATAACGCAAAAACCTATTGTGCAAACACCATAGCTGCAAATGTAAGCGAGCTGTACAAACCGTTTCTTGAGCATCTAGCATCGGGTGCCAAAATCTTGGATGCCGGCTGTGGGTCTGGGCGCGATAGCCTATTTTTCATGAATCAAGGTTTTTCGGTCACAGCGTTTGATGCTTCAACAGAAATGGTCAAAGCGGCTTCAGCTCTTATTGGGCAAGAAGTCTTATTGATGACGTTCGAAAATTTGAAGCTAGCGGGGCAATATGATGGTATTTGGGCCTGTTCTTCGTTGCTTCACGTTAATCGGAACGGCCTACTCTCAGTTCTAAGAAACCTTTCCGATGCCCTTAAGCCGACCGGTGTCTTCTATATGTCCTTCAAATACGGCAACGAAGAATATCAAGCAGGTGATCGCTACTTCAACTGCATGACCGAAGAAAGCTTTCGAGCGGTAATTTCGCGAGTGCCCGAGCTTCGAATTGATCTCCTTTGCGTGACCGAGGATGTACGTCCTGGTAGGGAGACAGAGCTGTGGTTAAATGCGTATCTTGTTAAGGAATAATTGAGAGGCAGTCCCGGAGTTGGTTCAGCAATATGATCCAAGTGTCGAACTTCCCTCACTCACAGATCCCCTCCAAGATACTCCTCCATTAGCCCCTCCAGTTCCTCCAAGGAACTCCTCAAGTCATGAACTTGCCTGGAGATGTAATATTCACGATCGTCAAGAACGGCACCGTGGCGCGTATGGATCCGCTCAACCAGGTACTCACACTCCTCGAGATACTTCTGGGTTATGCCAGGGCGTCATCTTCAAAGCCTTGGCTTTTTTTCACCCATAGCACCAGATCATTCAGATTAGCAATCCGATCGGCTAACTTCACAACGAGCGCATCTTAGCTCCAAGTAGCCATTTTTCCTGCCCCTCACTTAGAATCTGTGTATTCCTGCATCCAGCCTAGCATTTGTTGTAAGCTAAGCTAGCGCTAGTTTGTTTGCCCAATAAAGGTCATCGTTCCATTCACGCAAAACTCCCCGCATCTAGCTAAGATCGGGGAGTTCTTCGGTAAAGCCGAATTCTATGATTGGGTTATCACGGTGCCTGCCTGCCCCCGAACTGCGGCCACAATTTCGCCCAGAGAAGTAATGATGGCCCGTTTTCCACCTGCTCGAACAAAATCCACCGCTGCCTCAATTTTGGGCGCCATGCTTCCTACGCCAAACTGCCCCTCGGCCATGAATCTTTCGGCGTCAGCCACGGTCAAGCTGGATAACTCTGTCTCGTCTGGTGTCCCAAAGTTGATTTTTACATTAGCGACGTCAGTTAGCATAACAAAGGTGTCCACTCCTAGATCACGGGCCAGGAGGGAACTAGCATAATCTTTGTCGATGACGGCCTCTACTCCCACGATCTGGTTATCTTGTTCGATTACTGGAATGCCGCCGCCACCTACCGCAATAATGACTCCACTATGTTCTAGCGCCTTATTAATTGCCTTGGTCTCAAGGATCCTCAGGGGCTTGGGCGAAGGCACTACTTTCCGCCAACCGCGATTGCTGTCATTGATCCAGGTTTCGCCTTGAGCTATCTGTCCCTTGACATATTCTTCTGAAAAGAAGGGACCGATCGGTTTGGTACTGTTGGCAAAAGCTTGATCCTGAGGATCAACTAACACCCTGGTAATGATGGCTGTAGTCTGGACTTCGTCACCCTGTAGTCGAAACTCGTTTTCTAGCCCAATTTGCAGCATAAACGCTATTTGTCCCTGGGTCTGAGCTACACAGGAGTGTAAGGGTTGGGCCGGGATGGTTGCACTGGCACATTCATTTTGGATCAGCAAGTTGCCTACCTGAGGTCCGTTGCCATGGGTGATCACCATGGTATCCCCCTCCTTGTAAAGTTCAACGAGCCTTTTGCAGGAGATCCTGATATTCTCCAATTGCTCATCATAGGTTCCCCGTTGACCAGCACGAAGAATGGCGTTTCCCCCAAAAGCAATCAACAATTTGCTCAAGCAACTCACCTCGTTCTGCATTTCTTTTCTGATAATACCATTGTCGGTAGGCTACGTATATGTTTTTATAGGAGGCTTGTTCTCAAGGGAGACACTGCAAGATACATCCCGTCTATGTGAGGTAATGCCTGGCAAGAAGATCCTTGCCCCCTTCAGTTCGGAAGATGATTTCTCGGATATCCCTGATCTTCTCAGGCGACATCTGGTTTTCAAAGATGTTCACGAGAAAATCTGCCTCAACCAGGATCTGGTAGTCTATCCCATCAATATCCACGTAACTATGATGATGACCGACCAGATAGCACACCCGGGAAATCACTTCGGGCTCATAGCCCAGTGATTCCAGAAGGATCCTGGCAATAGGTGGACCTTCTAATTCCTGGTAGGCCCCGGTGGCAGTTCCATACTTCTCGAGACTTGGCCGAATTCCAATGTCATGCACTATAGCGGCAATCTCTAAAATGGTGCCGGTTTCCTCATCGACACCCTCCAGCTCACCAATCAGCCTTACAAAGGACCATACCTTGAGAAAGTGCTGGATACGCTGGGGAAAGCCCCTTTCGTGGTCCATCATCTTCAGCACAAGCTGCGTATACTGTCCCACGCCTACCTACCCCCTCCCAAACCGATGTAGAATTGATCACACGCGTCTTCGAGGTACTCTCTCCTAGCTATTACTTCAAGCCACGCAGGGGGAATTGCCTCATATCCATAGGCTAGCCCTGCTAATCCACCGGCAATAGCAGCCACCGTATCTGTATCTTCTCCCAAGTTCACTGCACGTAGGACACAGCTTTCATAGTCATCTGTATTTAGCAAGCACCATATTGCAGCTTCCAACGAAGACACGACATAGCCGCTACTTCGTATTTCTGCCATAGGCGTGTTTTGGAAATTGTCACTCTCCAGTCGTGAGTAGTGGCGTAGTTCTTGGCTGAACTCGCCCTTCGTTCTATAGTACTTGGCAGCTTTGCCGACTCCGAGTTCTACAGCTTTTTCTAAGCCGACTCCATCCAAGAGCATCGACGCAATCGAAATATAGATCCCGCAGGCTATTTGGCTTCTTTTATGAGCATGGGTTAAAGCAGAAATCTTATGGATCACGTCAAATGCTTCATCGATTTCTTGAAAATCCGGTCCATAGGCAGCACGGAGGTAAAATACACTGGGTAACACCCTCATCAGGGACCCGTTGCCATTGTCGTACTCGCCATCTCCGCCACATTCTAGGGCAGGAACTCCGGCCTCAAACCGGGCTAACGCTTCCCTTGTCGTTATGCCAATATCGAAAACTTTTCCATCAGCAGTATACTCGCCCCTTGTGTACCATTTCAGGAAGCTTTGCATGATATCATCGTAATCCAGTCCTTTAGCAAGGCTATCCATCAAACCTAAAGTCATGCTGGTGTCATCAGACCAAGTACCCGCAGGTTTGTTGTATGTACCATAGGCACGCATTCCAACTACAGGATCCTGCGCAAGGGTTTTTCTATCCTTGAACTCTGCAGGTACACCAAGTGCATCCGCAACCGCTAGGCCCATTATTGCATCTAGAATATGTTTCCGCATTCTCTCACCCCATTTGGTCCACTTTTGTGAGAAAATTCCACTCGCTTGCTTCTTTTCCTTTCCCATAGTGTTTGTGGGACAGCAAAAGAGATCTCATCTCTACGATAACATCAAAGAGGGCGGACAAAAAAGACCTCCGAAGAGGTCTATCCCGACAGGAAGCCGAGCGGATATTTAGATGATGGGTCGTGTTTCCGTGGTGGCTCAAACAAAAGGGAGGAAAGTAGCATTGTCTTGGCTAAGTAGCACATGGTTAACAGAGATCTTTGACGGGGGTAGGAGCATTGTGAACATCCAGATTTTTGGTACTAAGAAGTGCTTTGACACCAAGAAGGCGGAGCGTTATTTCAAAGAACGCAGAATCAAGTATCAGTTTGTTGATTTGAAGCTCAAAAACCTGAGCAAGGGGGAGCTGAAAAGCGTCAAGGATTCTGTGGGGTTGGACGCCTTAGTGGACCCTCAAGCGGAGTATTACAGGCGTTTTTTTGCCGCAAGCCCAGATCATCAAGTCGAACTTCTCTTAGCAGACAACACCCTCTACAAAACCCCCATTGTACGCAACGGTCGACAAGCCACTGTTGGCTACCAACCAGATACCTGGTCGACCTGGGAGTAGATCAGACGGTGACCACCCATCCAGGGGCCATCGTGGGCAGCGAAACCGGCCTCGGGCACTGCACCCGACAGTTTCCCAAAAGTTGGGGGGTGCGACCCCAAAATCATAATTCCTTCAAGATCACCATTCAAGGAAACGACTCTATGCGTAAGAGAAAAGGGCTTAGCATCTAGCGGACCGCGGGCTCCGGTTTCGGGGCCCTGGCTCACCCATTAACAAGATGGCTCAATGTCGCTAACATAGTGGCTCACTCTTCATTAACTCAATGGCTCTTTTGTACTGAAATATTCACAGACGTCGTATACGACGTCAATGGCTACATCGTCAGCGACAAAATAGAATCTTGGGTGACGTAAAAAAGTGCGCTGTTATGCTACACATTTGTGTAAAAGCCAAAAGCCCGCAACCTCTTTGTTTATCGAGATCGCGAGCCGTTTATTTTTCATTTACTGCAAAACTCAAGATACCATTGTCAATATGCGGCGTGTCGATTTCCTCCCCGACATCGCCAGTGAGGAAAGATCTAGGCAAGCAAGGCGTTCCAAAACAAAGCGTCCTAATCGTAAGGGTTCCTTTCAACCTTCTCAAGCTCATCCCGGAGGTTAAGATTGGAGACTTCCACATGCATCCCCTTCACTCCCCTTGATTTGGTAGTGATCAAGGTGGCCAACTCAAGCTTTTTCAGGGCCCCAGAAACGGTGGAAGGGGCAGTGTATGTTTTTGAAGCAATAGAGTTAAGAAACACCTCGCCTTGGTTCCAGCCAATATCCCGCATGATGGCTCGCGCGGCCTTCTTCTCACTAAACGTGAGTGATTCCACCGCCACTTTCGCCTTGGCGGCCCCTGCCGAGAGGGAGACCGCTTTCTCCTGCTCTTGTCTAAGCATTTCAATCGACACAATGGCGCAAGTATACTCGCACAGCACCTTATCAGCTTCAGAAAACTGTTCTTCATATCTAATAAACAAGATACCTGCTGTCTTTTTAAAAACAGAGAAGACAGGATAAATGGAGTAATACCTATTCTGGAACGTGCAACGCCCGACCTCGCCATACGTACACTCCGGCTCCTCTTCATAGATACCCACAACGCTTTGATCATTGCTGTAGAAAAGATCCATGTAGTAATCGGGGATTTTTTTTGCCAATAGCGAACATTCAATGTAAGGACAGAGAAAAGCTGATGCCACAGAGCAGGCAAAGATATGGCCGCTGTTGTCAAAAAGGTAGATGTTACACCCAAGTATGTCACACAGTTTTTGAGAAAGGTCATCTAGAGGTATGACCGTGGTGGCGGACTTTCTGAAAACCATATTTAAACTTTGGATTTTATCTAGAATACCGTCCAAGTCATTACCCCCTTAACCTCGGTGCTACGTTCTACTGCTACTTGAGCCTTGCGATAGCTTCAATTTCGATCTGAGCGCTCTTAGGAAGGGCGGCAGCCTGAATGGTGGACCGTGCTGGTGCTGAGCTACCAAAGAATTCTGCATAAGCCTCATTGATAGCTGCAAAATGGCCAAGATCTGCGACGAAGATCGTTGTTTTCACAACCTTGTCCAGGCTCGTCTGGGCCTCTTTTAATATTGCTTCGATGTTCCGTATACATTGCCGTGTCATTTCCTTGATATCGCCTTCCACAAAATTGCCAGTGGCAGGATCAACGGGGAGCTGCCCCGATACAAAGACAAAATTATCGATAATGATCCCTTGTGAATAGGGACCTATAGCTGCTGGTGCCTGCTGGGTCTTGATGCGCTGCAAATTCTCCACTCCTCTGGTTAGATCAATATTAGCTTTTCTTGCCGACCATCTAAAAATTCAACGCTACCGTCCTTGCAGATATCTTCCTCAAGATACATGAAAACTAGTTGATTGTCCCAAGCCGCTATGTTTCCGGCTACATTGAGCTCCAAAGCATAGCAGGTCTGATCCTCGATAGGGCGCTCACCTGGGCCAAGGGTGGCCACTTGGTTACCGTATTGTCCAATACGCGGACCTGCACCATGGCCGAATGTGCCTAAGGGATGAGTGTAAATCATCGGTTCAAGCCCTTCCGCTACGGCTGCGTGGATCGAATCTAAAAAGGCATCATTTCCGCTTGCACACACCTGTATGTTTCCCCTTACAATGTCCTGAAGCCTGTTTCCCTTTTTTAATAGGGCTGTAAATTCTTCGAGTACTTCATCCTGACCACCTAGGACATAAGCAACCCATTGCAGATCGGTATGCAAACGTATATACGTGCCGGTAAGGCCAATATCACAATGGAGCAGATCCCCCGGCAAAATAACTTCGTTGAACATCCGCGAAACTGAGCTGCCCTTACGCTGCAGGTCCACATCAGGGCCAAACCAATAGATGAATCCCAAGCGGTTGATGACATCCCTCATGAACCATTCGATATCGGTGGTAGTGGTTACACCTACCTCAATCAGTTTCTGCGAGAAAGCGTACTCGATGATATCATGGGTAACATTGACCAGGATTGCCATGACTTCCTTTTCCAGCGGAGAAACCCTTTGTAGCCAACGAATCGTCAGTTCCTCGCCATCTTCGAGTTTGGCGGCATCTGCCAACAGGGCATCCTTGATTTGCCCATGCAGAGTGGATGTCAAACCGTCGCAGAAGCCATCATTGAAACTCCTGTTCAGGGCAATTCTGCTTGGATTGCACTCCGTCACGATGCGGCGGAGCGTATCCCAGATGTCTTCCTGCGGATGCTGCACTTTTTCGTAGATACTTTCCATCTCCGGCGAGTGGGGACCAAGAACCATTTTGCGAATCTGGCCCGTCTCGGGGTGACGGTGAAAGGCCAACATGCCAAGGCGCCTGATGTCGTACATATCCCAAGGGTAAAGCGTCTTCAAGATAGGGTCTTTTCCGTTTTCCCTTGCCGCAATCAACCAAAAATCGAAGCCAGATTGTTCCATAGCCCAGGGTAACACCACTTCCAGCCGTTCCTTCAGGATCCTTGTGCTGAGATCCGCCTGGTTTTTCAGGGGAAGCAGGCCTGCTTTGTTGAGTTTAGCTTCGAGTCTTTCCATGAGTTCCGAATGCACGTAGTTTTCTCCCCTTTTCCCCCAACAGGTAGCAAGACTTCCGCTGCGCAAAGAATTTGCTTCAATGCGCAACGGAAGCTCTGTGTTGGTATTTGTGCCTAGTTCAAGAACCTAGAAATAGAACTCTTCTACTTTTAATTGACCGTCATCGTAGACGCCAAAGCCTTGGAGCTTGGCATTGTAAACTACGACATCCTCAGGAGTCTGGATAAAGATATAAGGAACTTCATTCCAGATGATCTCTTGAGCTTTGAGGTAAGCGTCTTTGCGGACGTCTGCATCTGTGGAAGAACGTCCTAATTGAAGGAGCTCATCCACTTGACTGTTGGTGTAGAAGCCCATGTTACCACCGGCACCATGCATGGAGGAGTGGAAGAGGGCGAAGAGAGCATAGTCAGGGTCACCAGTATCCGATGACCAGCCGAGGCCAAACATTTGTAGTTGCCCGCCAATGACCTTGTCAATGAATGCTCCCCGCTCCAAAGTTTCGATTGTGACTTTGACTCCGATTTCAGCTAACATGGCTTGGGCCATTTCGGCTGTATCCAATCGTTGTTGATTCTGGTCACAAGCGATGCTGACTTCTAGGCCATTGGGATAACCAGCTTCAGCCAATAGCTGCTTGGCTTTGGCAGGATTGTACTCATAAGCAGGCAGCTGATCATTGTAAGCCCAGACAACATTAGCCATGGGTGCCGTTGCCAAACTGCCGATACCTTGGTAAACAACTTTAAAGATAGCCTCTCTGTTAATGGCCATATTCAACGCTTGGCGTACCTTGGTGTTGTCAAAAGGCGCTTTGTTGCTGTTGAAGGCTAAGAAGCTAATGCTCGATGCTTGACGACGGAACACGTTAATGTTCTTGTTCGCCTCGAGGCGTTTGAGTTCGGAGGGCTGCACGTCGATGGAAACATCAATTCCGCCGGTCTCGACTTCAATTGTCCGACTTGCAGTCTCAGGGATATTGCGATATACAAGATTCTTGATTTGTGGCTTAGTGCCCCAATACTCGTCATTGGCTACGAGATCGATACGGTCACCCGTCGCCCAGCTGGAGAATTTGTATGGGCCCGTGCCCACGGGATTCTGACCAACCTTATCCCCTGCTTCTGTATAGCCCTTCTCGTTCACGATGGACATGACTTGATGCCCGAGGTGGTTAAGAATAGGGCCAAAGGGCTCTGTCATTTTCATTTCAAAGGTATAATCATCGATTACACGAGAATTCTCAAAGTCAATTGTAGCTCGAATCGATTCTGCGTGAGGGGACTGAGCGATTTGACTGAAAGAAAAAGCGACGTCGCTAGCTTTGAACTCTTCCCCATTGTGGAACTTGACGCCTTTTCTTAGATGGAAGATATACGTAACTTCATCAACAACCTCCCAGGATTCTACCAAGGCGGGAGCCACATTACCATCATCATCACGGGTCAGGAGGGTGTCAAAAATCACACTCATCACACGCCCTGCTGGAGAGTCTGTGGTATTGTAGGGATCCAAGGTTTTGGCATCGGCACCCTGGGCAATAATCAGGGTGTCCTTCGCAAAGACCATACCCTGGCTAGCTGACAACATGACGACTAGCGCAAGCACAACCATCAACATGCTTCTAAATTTCATTCTCATACTCCTTCTCTCTTCTAATAGTGTAAGACCATCTTAATTGTGTAAATGGCAAGCAACGAGGTGTCCTGGTTCAATCTCTTTAAGCTCAGGCTGTACTTTGGAGCATTCCGGCTTAGCATAGAGGCAACGGGGTACAAAACGGCAACCTGGCGGAGGATTGACTGGCGATGTAATCTCTCCCTTCAAAATGATACGTTCCCTTTTTACGTTAAGCTTCGCTCTGGGCACCGCCGATAGCAACGCCTGGGTATAAGGGTGGTACTGTTTCTTGAAAAGCTGGCCCGCGGGGCACTTTTCAACAACGTTTCCAAGGTACATAACGCAGATGTTGTCAGAAATATGCTTGACGACGGAAAGATCGTGGGTGATAAAGACATAGGTCAAGCCCTTTTCTTCCTGCAAATCCTGCATCAGATTGAGAATCTGTGCTTGGATCGACACGTCAAGTGCAGAGACGGGTTCGTCGCAAACAATAAACTCTGGTTCAAGTGCTAGAGCACGGGCTATGCCGATACGTTGGCGACGTCCTCCATCAAGTTCATGGGGGTAAGAGTCCGCCAGCCTCTGGGCTAGACCCACTGTTTCCATGATTTCCAAAACCGCCTGTTCCTGCTTAGTCTTGTCTCCCTCATGCAGCCCATGAATTACCATGGGTTCCATGATAGTGCTCTTCACCGTCATCCTTGGATTAAGGGAAGAAAAGGGATCTTGAAAAATCATCTGCATACTTTTTCTGGATTGCTTGAGATGATCGCCGCGAAGATCGGTAATGTCTTCATCGTTAAAGAAAATCCTCCCACCTGTGGGTTCCAAAAGATGAACGATGCAGCGTCCAAGGGTAGATTTGCCGCAACCAGATTCGCCCACAACCCCCAGTGTCTCACCCCTCTCTATGGAAAAAGAAACATCGTCAACAGCATGCAAGAAACCCCTCGGTGTCTGGAAATACTTTTTTAAATTCTCCACCCTCAAGAGCTCAGACATGGTGCTTTACACCCCCTCGGGAATAGTTGAAGCATTTTGCCACATGCCCCTCCTCGATTTCCACCGGTGGAGGATTCGACAGCCTACATTCTTGTCTGGCATAGGGGCAACGCGGTTCAAAGCTGCATCCCTGGGGCAAATTCGCGGGATCGGGCATCAAGCCAGGTATTGGCGTGAGCCGCTTCGTTTCAGATTCCATATCGGGAATAGAGCCAAAAAGACCTATTGTATAAGGATGCGAAGTGCGTTCATAAATCTGTTCTAAAGTACCATACTCCACGATCTCCCCAGCATACATGATGGCAACTTTGTCACAAACCTCAACCACGACCCCTAGGTCATGGGTGATCAGGATCATGGACGTATTTTTTTCTTTCTGCAGCTTAATAATTAAGTCAAGCACCTGGGCTTGGATGGTCACATCTAAGGCCGTGGTGGGTTCATCAGCCAGGATGAGCTGGGGATTGCAAGACAAGGCGATGGCAATAATGACTCTTTGTTTCATCCCGCCGGAGAACTGATGGGGATATTCGCCGTAGCGATCCCCGGGTATTCCCACGAGCTCAAGCATTTCTTTGGCCTTAACGGATGCCTCAGCCCGCGAGAGCTTCTCGTGGATGCGAATGCTTTCTGCAATTTGATCCCCGACGGTAACGACAGGGTTGAGGGAAGTCATGGGATCCTGAAAAATCATGGAGATTTTGTTGCCCCGAATGGACCTAAGTTTGTGCTTACCTAGTTTCAACAGGTCCTGTCCTTCAAACAGGATTTCGCCCCCGGCAATCAGGCCGGGAGGATCAGGAATCAAACCCATGATGCCCAGTGCTGTGGTGGTCTTCCCTGCCCCTGTTTCGCCTACAATCCCAAGACTCTCGCCCCTAGCCAAACGGAGATTGAGTCCATTAACCGCCCTGACGAGGCCTTCATCTGTTTTATAATGGATACTGAGATCCTTGATTTCAATAATGTTATCCATGAACTAACCCCCTAATTCTTAAGGCGAGGATCCAACGCATCGCGCAAACCATCACCGAGCACATTAAGGGCGAAGATCGTGATCATGATGGCTACACCGGGAAATGTGGTCATATGCCAGTAGGAACGAATGTATTGCCTAGCAGATGAAAGCATGGACCCCCATTCGGGTGTGGGCGGTTGAATGCCAAGCCCCAAAAAACTGAGCGCAGATGCGGACAAGATCGCACCTGCCATGCCCAAAGTGGCCTGCACAATAATGGGGGCCAAACAATTGGGCACGATGTGTTTAAGGATAATCCTTGAATCCGAAGCGCCGATGCACTGGGCTGCCTCAATATACTCTTGTTCCTTGATTGTCAGTACCGCGGCACGGACCACCCGGGCATAACCGGGAATGTCAGCAATGGCAATGGCAATCACAAGGTTAAAAAGTCCGGGCTTCAAGGCTGCTGCCAGGGAGATGGCTAAGAGCATCCCAGGGATGGCCATGAGAATATCCATCGCCCGCATCAAAGCATTATCTACCTTGCCTCCGTAATATCCTGATACCGCACCCAAGAGCCCACCTGCAATAATGGCTGTGATAATAGATGAGAAGCCCACCAAGAGAGAAATGCGACTTCCATGGATAATACGGCTCAGGATGTCTCGGCCAAAATTGTCGGTGCCCAGGAGATGCTGGCGACTAGGAAATTCAAAGGTATGATTATAATCCTGCTGACCGTAGGGATAAGGTGCAATATAATCTGCAAATATGGCGCAAATCACTAGGGTCACTAGGATGAACAGGGCAAACATTGCGCTCTTGTTCTTTTTGAGGCGTTGCCATCCATCGTGCCAGAAGCCCTTTTTCCGCAACTTCTTTTTTTGCAACTTATTATTGCGCTGCAGCATTTTTGCGCCACCCCCTTTTCTTGGACAGTTTGTACTGAGATTTAATTCTTGGATCGATAAACCCGTATAATATATCCACTAAAAGATTACAGATACTGAAGGAAAGGGCTAGGAGTAAGACGCCTCCCTGGACTACCGGGTTATCCCTAGAACTGATGCTGTCAATGATCAATTTTCCTAGGCCAGAAATGGCGAAAACGGACTCGATAAGGACGGAACCGCCTAACAAGCCCCCAAAGCGCATTCCAATTACGGTAATAACGGGAATCATGGCGTTCTTCAGAGCGTGATAGACAATGACGACACGCTCTGTCTGGCCCTTGGCCCTTGCGGTCCGGATATAGTCCTGGCGAATCACTTCAAGCATACTAGACCGCGTCATTCGCATGATCGTGGCGGAGCTAGAAAGGCCCAGGGTCAGCGAGGGAAGGATCCAGTATTTCCACCCATATGAGCCAGAGGCGGGCAGCCACCCCAAATAAACGGAAAAGATGATCACCGCCATCAGCCCAGCCCAGAATGTGGGCATGGACACCCCCAGGAGGGATATGCTCGTAGCAATCTTGTCGAAAATCGAATACTGCTTCGTAGCGGAGATAATGCCCATGGAAATCCCCACCACCACAGAAATGGTCACGCTCAGAGTTGCCAAGAGAATTGTCTTAGGGAACCGCTCTAGGATCTCCGTGATGACAGGTTTTTTCGATGCATAAGATCGGCCTAGATCAAAATTGAAGACTAGGTTTTTGATATAGCGCACCAATTGCACAAAGTAGGAGTCATTAAGACCGAGGCTCTCCCGCAAGTCATGAACAGCGGTGGGCGGCGCTGCTTCGCCTAAAATCATCCGGGCAGGATCACCTGGCGTCATATACATTATCGTAAACACGATGACGATTACACCCAAAAGGACGGGAATCATCATAAGAAGACGCTTTCCAATATACCTTAGCAAGTTTACACCCCCATAAGAGATTGCTTATCCGACGTTTCTTTTTTGGGAAAGGTTCAGCAAGGCGTTTCTGATACGCTTGGTTGCTGCCTCTAGTTGGTCTTCGTGTAGAACACCGTGGACCACCCGAATATAGTCCCTTCCAGCGTGTCCATAGGCATCGCCGGCATTCACAGCTACCAGGGCCTCTTTGTGCAGATAAGCCGCGACTTCGCTCCCAGTGCCTAGCTGTCCGACATTAATCCAAGAGAGAAATCCCGATTCGGCCATATGCATTGAAAGCCCTGGCACATCATGGAGATGTTCGAAGACAATCTTGCGCCTCCGGTCAAAGCTTTGAAAGTAAGGGTCCATAAAGCTATCATCCCGTAGGGCGGCTATAGCCCCCATCTGGGCCGCCGTGTTGGTGGCGCCAATAACGCTGACAGCAGTGCCATACATTTTGTCAATCACTCGGTCGTCGGCAACAATATAGCCAACACGTAAGCCGCTGAGCCCCATGCCTTTCGAAAGGGAAAAGACGGATAGAGTTCTCTCCCACATGCCCGGCAGAGTAGCTATTGAGACCATCTCCAGATCGTCAAAGCACGGTTGTTCAAAGGCTTGATCTACCACCACAATTAAATCGTTCTCTACCGCAAACCTTGCTAAATCCTCGAGATTCTCCCTACGATAGACAACTGTTGTGGGGTTATTGGGGTTCGTCAGCACAATCATCTTGGTCTTTTGGGTCAGCCTTTTTTGGAACTCCCCAATTCTAAATTGGTAGGCATCCTCCTGGAAAACGGGAATGCGTACCACCTTTCCACCCAAAATCTCTGTGTTTTGGAAGTTATTGGGGTAGCTGGGATCGATAATCATCACTTCATCGCCTGGATGAATAAAGGGTACCATGGCAAAGAACAAGCCGGAGTCTGAACCGGGTGTAATCAGGATGTTGCGCTGCGGCTCCACATTCATTCCATTGAATTTCTGGAGTTTTTTCGCTATTTCAACTTTCAGCTCACTATTGCCAATGGGAGCAGTGTAGTGGCTGGCAAATCCGCTTTCGATGCAATCTATCATAGCCTGGCCTACATGGGGAGGAATGGAAGGGTGGGGATAAAAGGGATCCGCCCATGCCATCAAGGCTCCACCACTTTCGTTTATCTTTAGAACTGCATCGCCCACATCGGCCTTTTCTACGGAGGAGAAAAGCCCTCCCTCCGCCTTGCGAAAGGCAGAAATCATCTTATTTACAGCCATACTATGCCCGTCCCCTTCAGTAGCGTGTTATGTTCACCATCATATTGGCATCAGTATAGCACAGAAATATGTTCAAAATCGCGCTTCGGAGAATTCCGAATTCTCCCCTCGGAAGCGACAAAAACCCAGAAAGCATGGCGCTTAATGGGTTTTTTTCTATTTTTTCGCAATTTGATCAAGTGTTGGTGAAAACATTTCTGCTAGAAAGGCGACGTCAAACTGCCGACCTCAGGGCCGCACCCCGGTCTCCATGTACCCAGCTAGAAGGCCTATTCCACCTTCATTTGTGATGTCATCCCGTACCACCTGCCCACCCGCTATTACGAAACGAACATCACGGAGATGGCTAACGGACTGATATGGGCTGTTGGCGACGGCGATCAAATCTGCTACCTTTCCCTTCGCGATGGTTCCTAAGTCGTCTACCAGCCCACAAATCCTAGCAGGTGTTTTGGTGGCCCAGTCAATAATCTCCCGAGGAGGCGCACCGAGATTCTGTAACGCCTCCATTTCCCGCACCACTCCGATAGCCCCATCCACAAAAGGCGTAGGCAAATCGCTACCCAAGGCGATGGGCACTCCCATTTCCAGGGCCATTTGTACCGACCTGTGATGTAAAGGGGCCGCCTGCTCAACCTTGGCCACAGCCCATTGGGGAAGGCCCACTTCGCCCCAATATGCGGGACAATCTGTAACCACCAAGGTTGGGACATAAACTGATCCTGCGCCCTTCATTACCTTGAGTGCGTGCTCGTCAAGGGCATAGCCGTGCTCTATTGTATCGACCCCAAGCTCGGCGCACATCACCGCAGCTTTCGAAGAGGCTATATGCCCCGAGACATGCTTACCCCAATTGTGGGCTACTTCAACCACAGCGCCGACTTCATCGGGTAAAGTCTGGAGAGCATCAAAGGCTTCATGCCGACCAATAATTCCGCCGGTTACCATGATTTTGACTAGATCTGCTCCTTGATACACTACTTCACGAGCCTCTCGCCTAAATTCGTAAGGACCATCATATCCTTTTCCATCTTTGGTACCATGCCCACCCGTGGAGGCGAGTCCCGGTCCCGCAGTGACAATCCGAGGTCCAAGATATTCTTTAGCCGTAATACCGCTACGGAGAGCGAAGTCAATGCCATGGCTGGTATCAACCAAACGCAAAGAAGTAACTCCGGCATTGAGATATGTGAGGGCTCTGCGGTAGGCGAACAGTGTACTTTCTGCCAATGAAGAAGCTCCACTGGCGCCTTGGGTCATGCGAAAATCCAGATGCACGTGCATATCCCATAATCCAGGCAAAACATAGGCACCCTTCAAGTCATATTCCACATCTGTCGGGTCTTGTAGCCCTTCCCAAGCATCCTTTGGCCCGACCCACCCAATGCGCTCCCCCGCAATGACTACTACGGCATCACTTTGCGGCTGCCGCGTAATTCCATCCAGCAAACGAAGATTCGTTAAGACCATTCTTCTCATAGAACCTACCTCTTTCCCGATTGGTGGGGCTTCTGGATTTCCCCAGGCAAAACATGATGGTGTGTTATACCGAATTCGATTCTGTCATCCCGGGAAAGTTCGACTCGCTTGGCCATTAACCTTCCCCATTAGTTCCTATCAGGTCTAGGATCTTTTTCACTACGTGCCATCGGCAACAAAAAAAGAACCCCACAGGGTGAGGTTCAGGTTCAAAGCGAAATGGTACTATCAGGGACAGAGACCTAGAGCTTCTAGCGTCAGTCTTGTTGGCCCCGGAAGAAGCGATGATTACCGACTTGACGAGTAGTACTCTGCTTCCATACCCAGTTATTTCTATTGCGCACTTTGGCCGGGGCAAAAAAACCAGTGGCACCTTGGGACGGATCCCAACCGGCAAGAGCATCCTGCACCGCTTTCTTGGCGTTTAGGCTGGCGGGCCTGTTGATCGATCCATCATCGAGGGGCGAATACTGTGCGTATCGGCTGGTTCGGTGGGTGATGACACCACGGAGACTATTAGGATAGTTCGGATGCTTTACTCGGTTCAGGACGCTGGCCGCCACCGCTACCTGCCCCTCATAAGCCTCCCCGCGGGACTCAGCGTGAACCAATCGGGCAAAAAGATCTAAATCTGCTTCTGTGTATTTTGGCTCCATGCGAACTTCGACCACATTTTTCTTGGAACCTATAGTGACCTGCACTGTACTGTCTTGATAATGGGCTTTAGAGATTCTCAAAGTGTGGACCCCGGCAGGAATGTCCGTAATTTCAAACTGCCCATCAGCAATATGGCCGGTTCGACCTGCAATTGTAGCTTTCCCATCCCACATGTTCAAACCACTGCTATCGTCTACTACGGTCCCGCTTAGGGTACCGTATTGGATCGCCGCGTTACCACATCCTGTTAATAGTAACATGAAAATAATTGCTGATAAAAAGTACATTGACTTACTCATCCCTGCACGTCCTTTCAGGCATTGTTGTTTTGAGAACTAACATAAGTTATCAGCCGAACTGGATGCAACCCCACAACGGTAATGAGGAATGCTCCCTTACTAAAAAGGCCCCGGAGCCACATCCGAGGCAAACATCCGTTTTCAAAAGTACTTTTCGGCAAAATGATAATGGCACCGCCAAGCCTCTTCGTATTCGGAAATAGTATAACACAATCCGCAGGTGTTAGCTTCGAGTAGTATTTTCCATCTATCACGGACCCCAGGCTCATATCGCTAGCCTGTCACCCATCAAAACGGCCTATCCATCTAGACAAGTAGCACCCTACGTCTCAGATCGACCGGTATCCTTCGAGGAGCTTGTCCCTAGTAGCCTAATTATCAGGGAAGGAGGTTAAGGTACGCGGGAAATTCTTGAGCATCTCTTGCAGAAATACAATCTATCTGTCTCAAGCTTTGCAAAAGTCACCGAAAGAGAGTTACGCTTTCCTTCCACACGGCTAGTAGATGTACCCATATTTTTCAACAGCATAACACATCGCTTTAAGATTCTCGAATGATGTACCAGGATTGATACTACCAGCGGTGCACAGAATGAGGTGTTTGCCTGGACCCGCTTGTTCAATATCCCGTTTTGCGCAAGCAATGACCTCTTCTGGGGAGCCGTTCAATAAAACTGTGAGGGGTGGGATTTGGCCATGCACTACCACCTCAGGCATTATTTCAAGGATTTGAGCCGGATCGATATATGGGTCGATGTTCACAGCGTTCACACCGTTCTCTTGTAGGGCTTCTAGATGATGAAGCATGTGGTAATCAGCATGGTAGTAACGGCTAGCATTTGCATTTGGGGCGAACATATCGTAGAGTTCTCCTTCGGCTTCCATGATAAAGCCGCGATAAAGCTGTGGCGATAACAAGCCCGCAACATCACTTGCGAACTCATAGCCATACTGATCAGCGGGATAACCTGTGACTTCCCGCATTGCTTTCGTATACCGTTTTGATGTATCTAGCCAGCAAGCGACTAATTTATGTATCTGTTCAGGATCAGTCATAATCCAAGTCAGAAAGTTCGTTATTGTACAGATTTGACCTAGCATTGTAGCACACCCTTTTTGCCCACCGCCGTAGGTCAGTTCAATGCCGTACCTGCTCTTGATTTTCTCTCGCCATTCCAGATACATAGGGACTAGCCCTTGCTCCAATATATCGGCGTTTTTCATTTTTTCGACCAGTGCATCAATTTCAGATGGGTCATGTATCACTGGCGCAAGGGTTGGAGTAGCCTTTGACTCGTAATTCACCTTGCCCCCGTATATGGAGGCATCCATAATCACCCCAAAGTCCACCGCTGGATAGATCGTATAGGCTAATTCCTTTTGCGTTATCTCGCTACAGCGCAATCGATGCTCTTGTTGATACTCAAAATCCGAATAGTATCTAGCGTTGTCGAGTTTTAGGTATTCGCAAATCCAGTCTCCATCGAGGTGTATACTCACTGGTACGCGCTGAATATCCCCACTGATGTCCATGCACTGCGCATTAATTTCCCAAAACCTCTTCATGTCCATGTCGTAATTCATCCCGCTCTTCCTCCCCCTCTAAAGTAATCCCTGTCGCCAACTTCCCATCCGATGACACAAGTCCAAATCCGAGCTTTTCCTTCTGCTATAGATTCACTCTGGCCGGCACTCCTCCTGCTTACACTTACAGAAATTTAACATAAAAGGCAAAGGTTGTTGCGAAGTTTTCGTGAATGAATGATTTATATAACAAAATAGAGGATGTTGTTGCGCAACCGTAAAATAAGTGCTAACGAACACACCATAACAAAGTATAGGGCTTTGGGGGTGATGCTCAAAAGATGATTCGAAATGCAATGGGGCAAGACTCGAGGTACATGAAGGAAGACGAATACGAGGAGGAAAAAATGAAAATGAGGAAAAGTGCTTTATTGCTACTTTTGATTGGCGCAATTTTGATTTGTGGAATCGGAGTCCATGCCGCTCCCAAATATCAAGAAGCTCCGGATCTGGCTGCATTGGTCCAATCTGGTCAGTTGCCTCCTGTAGAGGAGAGGCTTCCCAAGGAACCGTTGGTGGTCAAACCAGTGGAATCCATTGGACAGTACGGGGGCACGTGGCGCCGTGCTTTTACAGGGATCAATGATTTTCATGCTTTCGGCCGACACGTATATGATCCGATTTTGCGCTGGCCTCGCGATCCCAAGGATGCTGTTGAACCGGGTCTTGCCAATGAATGGCACTGGAGCGATGGCGGCAAAACTTTAACCCTACACTTACGTGAGGGACTGAAGTGGTCGGACGGACATCCCTTTACCACCGAGGATATTACTTTCTGGTGGTACAATATTGAACTCGATACGAACATAACAGCAACACCTCATGGAGAATGGGTAATTGGTGGGGTGCCGATGGAATTAGAGGTTATCGACGACTACACAATAAACCTGAAATTCTCCGCTCCTAACGGTCTAGCCGAAACGGTAGGATTAGCCTTTCACGGTAACCAATGGCCTTTGGGTTTTGAACGATTTGGGTTCTTCGCTCCCCGCCATTACCTAGAGCAATATCATCCCGCCTATAATTCGAATGCTACCTATAGCTTATTTGAAGAGAAAGCATCAGATTATAATACCGATAGACCGGTGATGACCGCTTGGAGAATTACCGAATGGGGACCAGGCGCCACCCGACTAGTAGCCACACGTAACCCTTATTACTGGAAAGTCGATCAAGAAGGAAATCAACTTCCTTATATTGACGAGATAGTTTTGACCCTTTTCGAAGACATCGAAGCTCTCAACCTCCGCGCTATTGAAGGTGGAATTGACTTCCAATTCCGACGCATGAGCCTCTCGAACTACCCCTCATTCGCAATGAACAAGGATCGGTATGGGTATGACGTTTACCTATGGCCAGACGCAGTTCCTTCCAAGCTATGCTATTATTTCAACCAGTCCATTGATGATCTGGGATTACGGGAAATCTTCCAGAATCCCAAGTTCCGGCAGGCGATGTCTGTCGCCATCAACCGTGAAGAGATCAACGAAGTCTCCTATTTGGGTTTGGGCACACCGAGAGCTTTTGTCGTTGTCCCCGATTCTCCCTACTATGAACCCGAATACGAACAACTCTATGCCCAGTATGATCCTGAACTTGCAAATAGACTGCTTGATGAAATCGGTCTAAAGAAAGGTTCTGACGGTTTCCGCACCAGATCAGACGGTACGCGGCTAGAGATCACCATAGAAGGTATGGAGTGGGATAAAGCTACTACAGATGAAATGGAACTTGTAGTGGCAGCTTGGAACGGGGTGGGTGTCAGTACACAAATGAGAACCACCTCGCGGGAACTATACTGGACCCGGGCTTGTGGTAATGAAGTTGAGGTGGCTACCTGGACAGAAAGCCGAGCGATTGACCCCATGGTTGATCCTCTTTGGGTGTTCCCTTACGATGAACGATCCTGGTTGGCCCCGGCCTATGGAAATTGGTATTACAGCGGCGGTAAGTTTGGAGAGGAACCGCCCCAGTATATCAAAGACATGATGGCCCTTTATGACCAGTATAAGACGACTGTCGACCGCGACGAACAGGTTAGACTCGCCAAGGAACTACTCCATCTCAATGCTGAGAATGTTTTCGTAATCGGAACAGTTGGTTTGACACCGAATGTCGTGGTTGTAAAAGATGACTTCCGTAATGTACCCGAAGATTTTACCACCGACTGGATCTACATGGCGCCAGGCACTTTGGAACCATGTCATTTCTACTTTGATCGCTAAGGTCATTAAGACGGTGGCGTTGTAGTGAAACAGAGGCCGAGGAGTGTCAATTTGCTCTAAGGCCTCCTTTCTCACCTGATTCATTTACTTTGCGTAGCGGTGTAAGAACTTACTAGCCTGCCTTGGCATGGTCACGCCTGCTACCCAGTTCTCGATTGGCAGGCGTGATTTTAGTATCACAACAGCTTAGGAGTGATGGTCGTGCTCGCATACATTGTAAAGCGTGTACTAGGAATGATTCCCTCCCTGATTATAATCTCGTTTATCACCTTTATTGTTATCCAACTCCCCCCAGGCGATTTCGTGACCAGCGTCCAATCACAAGTAGCCGCCACCGGTGGTGGCATGGATGCTGCCACGGTTGAAGCGTTGCGCATTCGCTACGGGTTGGACCAACCAAAGGTGGTACAGTATTGGCAATGGATTAAAGGATTTCCCAGCGGCGACTTCGGATATTCCTTGGAATGGAGTGCTCCGGTTTGGGATGTGATAGCCACCCGAATGGGTTGGACGCTCTTGCTTTCCGGCTTGGCCCTTGTTTTCATGTGGGTGGTTTCCATCCCCATCGGCGTTTATTCTGCCACCCATCAATATTCTATAGGCGACAATATATTTTCTTTTCTTGGTTTCTTGGGCCTATCCATTCCCGACTTCTTGCTGTCCCTGATTTGGTTGGTGTTCGGAACATTGGTGTTGGGAGTACCTGCCTACGGCCTCTATTCATCGGAAATGGCGAATGCACCCTGGAGTTTGGCCAAGTTTCTCGATTTATTGCAGCATTTATGGGCCCCCGTCATCATTATGGGCGTTATTGGTACCGCGGAATTGATCCGCATTATGCGGGGAAGTCTTTTGGACGTTTTAAATCAACAATATGTAACAACAGCCCGTGCTAAGGGGTTACCGGAGAAGAAGGTAATCAAAAAGTACGCTGTGAGGATGGCAATTAATCCCCTTATCAGTGTATTAGGCATGCAGATTCCCAAGATGATCTCTAGTTCAATCATTGTGGGGCTGGTTCTCTCCATTCCAACTGTCGGCCCCGTTTTCTTGCGTGCTTTGACCACGCAAGATATGTATTTAGCTGGAGTAATTCTCCTGTTTATGGCAGTTATGTTGCTGATCAGCAATCTCCTAGCGGATCTGATTTTGGCCTCGATAGACCCGCGCATACGTTATGAGTAAAGGGGGATAAGCGGAATGAGAGATCATAGTTATGCACAAACGGCCGAAGGGATCAGAGACTTGTACGATCAGCAGGAACTCCTTGATGAATCCATTGCCCAGCAGATGCTGAAGTCGGAGAAAACGGCACAAGCCACCTCTCAATGGCGTCTAATGTGGCGAAAGTATAAGCGGAATCGGACAGCTCTGATCGGTGGTATTGTGGTCTTATTGTTTTACCTGACTGCTTTATTTGGTGATTTTATTGCTCCCTACACTTTAGAGGAGAGGATGACCCAGTATTCCTACTTGCCGCCGCAAAAAGTACATTTCTTTGCCGACGGTCGCTTTCAGCCTCATGTTTATGCCCTCAAGGGGGGACGCGATCCAAAGACCCTGCAGCGCATTTATGTAGCCGACCCAGAGCAGCGGATCCCTATACGATTTTTTGTTAAGGGAGAGCCGTATAAACTCATGGGGCTGTTTTCCACCGATCGCCACCTTTTCGGAGTTGGAGAAGGAATCATCAGCCTATTGGGCACCGATGGACAGGGACGGGATATGCTTTCACGGATCATCAAAGGCAGCCAGATTTCTCTGACAGTGGGGTTGGTAGGGGTAGTGCTCAGTTTGTTGATTGGAGCCTTTTTAGGTGTTGCCTCTGGTTATTATGGTGGTTGGGTGGATAATCTGGTGCAAAGACTGATTGAGATCGTGCGGTCCTTCCCGCCAATACCGCTCTGGATGGCGTTAACTGCCGCCCTGCCCCAGCACTGGCCACCCCTTTGGATTTACTTTACCATTACCGTCATCCTATCCTTAATTGGTTGGACCTGGCTGGCCCGACAACTACGGGGTAAGGTGCTGGCTATCAGAGAAGAAGATTTTATTATGGCCGCGCGATTGGCAGGTGCGAGCGACCGCTGGATCATTTTCAAACATCTGATTCCAGCCACATTCAGCCATATTATTGTGATCTCAACCCTTTCCATGCCGTCCATGATCTTGGCAGAATCGTCCTTAAGTTTTTTGGGCTTAGGAATTCGTCCTCCCTTAACCAGTTGGGGAGTTTTGTTGAAGCAGGCACAAAACACGCAGGTGCTCTTACTTTATCCGTGGCTCATGCTTCCGGGTGCCTTTGTGGCTATTTCAATATTGGCGTTTAATTTCATGGGTGACGGTTTGCGGGATGCCGCCGACCCCTATACAGTATAGGAGATTATCATGAAAAACGTAGATAATAACCACCTCCTGACCATCAACGAACTAAAAGTTCATTTTCATACCTTAGAAGGAATTGTCCGCGCCTTAGACGGGGTTTCCTTGGGGTTAAATCAGGGGAAAACCCTTGGTCTCGTCGGGGAATCCGGTTGCGGGAAAAGCGTAACCGCCCACTCTGTTTTAAGGCTATTACCCCCCAAACTATGTAGGATCAAGGAAGGGGAGATTCTTTTTAGGCGGCGGGACACCGATGAAGCAGTGGATCTCGCAAAGGTTGATCCGCAAAGTCAACTACTACGTTCCATACGCGGGCATGAGATCGCCATGATCTTTCAAGAGCCCATGACCAGTCTCTCGCCGATTTATACTGTTGGAAATCAGATTGAAGAAGCCATTCTTCTTCATTGTCAAATAAGCCGGGAGGAAGCACGCGAATCCGCAATGCAAATGCTCAAAGCTGTAGCCTTGCCAGAGCATCTCGTCGATGAATACCCCTACCGGCTTTCGGGGGGACAACGGCAAAGAGCGATGACGGCAATGGCCTTGTCCTGTGATCCCTCTTTGTTAATTGCCGATGAACCCACCACTGCCCTGGATGTGACCATCCAAGCCCAAATCCTTGAATTGCTAATGTCTCTACAGAAGAAGTCCAATATGGCAATTTTGATGATAACCCACAACTTAGGTGTAATTGCCGAAATGGCCGATGAAGTTGCCGTTATGTATCTGGGAAGGATCGTGGAAAGTGGGACAATTAAGCAGGTGTTAGAGAACCCCTTGCACCCGTATACCATTGGTTTGCTGAAATCGCTGCCTAGGATGGGTGACAAATCCAAGAAGAGACTGGCACCTATTCCAGGTAGTGTCCCAGATCCCCAGGCGACGGTGAAAGGATGTGCCTTTCATTTGCGTTGTCCAGTTTACAAACAGAAAGGGTGCGCTGGTACCGAGCTCCCATCTGAAGTGGAAGCGGAGCCAGGGCACTTTGTGCGCTGCCTTCTGTATAATTGATCATCGACAGAAAGGGGAGACTCGTATGATCGAGGACAATGTTATTCTAGATGTTAATAAGCTGACAAAACATTTTCCGATTTATCGTGGTTTCATGCGACGAGTCGTCGGTAGTGTGCAGGCAGTCAATGAGGTCAGTTTTTCCGTTAAGAGGCAAGAAACACTGGGCATTGTCGGTGAGTCGGGCTGTGGTAAGACTACCCTCGGCCGGGTTATCTTGCGTGCCTACGAACCGACTAGCGGAGAGGCGTGGGTAAATCAAGATGGCGAGATGATCAATGTCTTTTCGCTCAACAAGTCGGAGCTAAAAAAGCTACGGCGCAATATGCAGATCATTTTTCAAGATCCCCTCTCGTCACTTAATCCAAGGAAGACAGTATTGGAGATCATTGGAGAACCCCTCCTTATTCACGGGGTCGCCCGGGGCGAACAGTTGAAATCAAGAGTCTGTGAACTTCTGGACTTAGTGGGCTTAAGTGTTGCCCATTTGGATAGATACCCCAATGCTTTTTCCGGTGGGCAAAGACAGCGCATAGCCATTGCAAGGGCCCTCGCCCTAAAGCCTCAAGTTGTGGTGTGCGATGAACCGGTCAGCGCGCTTGATGTTTCCATTCAGGCGCAGATCGTGAATCTCCTCCAGGATTTGCAAAGAGAGTTGGGATTGACCTACCTGTTTATTTCCCATGACCTCTCAGTGGTTGAGCACATTAGCGACCGGGTGGCTGTTATGTACTTAGGGAGCTTTGTGGAAATGGCGCCGTCATCACAGCTATATCAAAAACCCAGACATCCTTATACAGAAGCCCTTCTGTCCGCCACACCAACCATTGACCCTTCGACCCGTAAGGAACGAATTATTCTTCCTGGAGAACTCCCCGATCCTTCGAAGCCGCCAAGGGGGTGCAAATTTCATACGCGCTGCCCTTATGCCGAAGAAATTTGTCAAACGATAGAGCCTACTTGGGAGGAAGTTGCTCCAGAGCACCGAGCCGCTTGTCACTTCGCAGCGTCTCTTCAACTGCGGGGTGTCGATCAACTAAAATCCATTGGGTAATGAGTGGGGGAACAAGCGATGAAAAGCAAAGAATTTGATTATACCGTACGGGATGCACAGGAAACACATATTGCACCTATTCCGCTGGAGAAATTCGACCTTGAAGAATATCACCAGTACGAACTGGCATTAAGGGAGAAATGCCGATTATTCTGGGAAAGCAATGAAGGAGTAGCTGTCTATCGGCGATTCAGAGCCCCAGGGGTGTTTGCTTCGGCTTGCCAAGACAGAAAGACCTCCCTTGAGTTGCAATTAGGGGCGCTAAAGGAAAGCATGAAATACAAGGCGGACATCCCCAACTTTCTCGAGCCATGGTATGGAATTGGCACTGTCACGGGCTCCTTCGGCTTGGAGTATATATGGCATGAGAATCAAGCCCCTGCAACCAAGCCTCGTTTTTCAAGCATCGAGGAAGCTCTGAATGAGGAGCGTCGGCCCGTAGAACAGACAAGGATTGGCCAACACATACTGAACATGATCGAGTTTTTCCTGGATAAGACCCAGGGTAAGATCCCCATGTCCTTCACAGATACACAATCGCCAATCAACATTGCTTCGTATCTGATTTCCATAGACCAATTGTTCTTGGAAATGTATGACAACCCCCAAGGGTACAACAAACTGCTGTCCGTGATATCGGGGCTGTTGGTTGATTTTTCCCGTAAGCAGCAAGCGTTAATAGGTGATGCCTTGGTCTATCCAGGGCATGGTTTCGCTAGTAGTCAGGTTTTCCAGGGTATTGGCATGAGTGACGATAATACCCTGATGATCTCCGATGAGTTCTTTCGTCGCTTAGAGATTCCACACCGCGAAACGGTAGGGTCTGCTTTCGGAGGTTGCGCTTTTCACTCCTGCGGCAACTGGGCCAGCAAAATCGCGGCAGTCAAAGAGATAAATAATCTGGTTATGGTCGATGGAGCTTTTTCAGCCGCAACCGACCCTGACCCTAACCCGGCAGAGCCTTTTAGAATGGGTTTTTGTCATTCGGGAATTGTTCTTAATGCTAGAATCGTTGGGGATGTTGAAGTTATCACAGAAAAGGTCAGGGAGCTATGGAGCCCGGGGATGAAGCTAATTGTAGTCACCTATTGTCAAGACCCGGCAGAACAAGCCGAAGCCTATGACCGTATACATGAGATCTGCAGTAGATGAGGTTCGAGGATTGGAGGGGCGGATATGACAGGGAGGGAAAGGATACTAACAGTTCTCAGCGGGGCACTACCAGACAGGGTACCCATCGGTCTTTTCGTTCAGGAAGAATACCTGAGCTGGTTTTTCCCTGATAAAAAAGAGGTGGATAGGGTAAAGGATGCGGCTGAGGCTGCAAGGATTCTGGGTTTTGATTTGCTGGCCAGGGATCGGACATTCGAGGCCCCCACTTTCATGCAAAAAAGCTTTAGCAACTGGGAGGTCAGGCAAAGCAGAAAGAGGGAAAGTGGCAACATTTATTTAATTACGGAAATCACAACGCCCGAGGGGATTTTGAAACAAGTAGAGGCCGGCCCCTACGATGAAAGAATCGTTACTGGCATTCACTTTGCCACGATTGAGTATCTGATCAAGGATGAAAAGGATCTGGAGATCTTCCGGAAATACGTTCCCAGGGTTGATCGGGGGACCGCATTGAAGATGAAAGAAAGGGCGCTCTTTTGCAGGGAAGTAATCGGTGATCTGGGGCTCGCCGCTCCTTGGAGTTGGGGCGGGGTTTTCAATCAAGCAGCAACTTACCGTGATATACAAAGCCTGCTGATGGATGCCTACATTAATCCCGATTTTTACCGAACTTATATGGAAGCAATGACTGATTTAATTGTCGAATTTAACTCGGCGCTGGCTGATACAGAGTTTGATTGCATTGGCATGCAAGGGAATATTGCCAATTCGGCCGTGGTTGGACCTGATTTCTTCGATGAATATATTCTCCCTTATGAGAAGAAACTGATCGATGCCATAAAGGGAGCAGGTAAATTTAGTCTGTATCATAATTGTGGCAACGCTCGGCTTTTGCAAGCAAGCTATGTTAAACTCGGGATTGATATGTGGGAAACTGTGGCAGCACCACCCATAGGTGATAATGACCTCAAAGAAACCAAGGAATTGATTGGCGACCAGCTTACTTTGGCAGGCAACCTAGATCAAGTGCACTTTTTGAAAGAAGCGAGTTTGACTGAGATTGAACACAAAGTAACAGAACTAATACACATAGGTAAACCAGGCGGAAGATTTATCTTTGCCGCCTCCGATTATTTGGAGCAGGGGACACCGCTAGAAAATGTAAAGAAGGCAATCGAGGTAGCAAAAAGAGAAGGTAGGTATTAACAGCCTAAGTTCGAGGGAGGGGAAGGACATGAACCAACTTCCGGTGAGCTTTGTCTTTCATCCGGAATGGTGGCACCGCAACTATGACATCAGTTTTGAAAAGGATTTTTTCTATGACGCCGAGACTAGGGTTGAGGTCGACTTGCAGATGCGCAGGATCTTACATGAGCGTTTTGCCATGTATGGATTGGAGCAAGAAGAAAACCCGGAGCCAAGACCCTGCATTGGCGCGGTCCATTTGGCAGCGGGTTACATTATTTCTGAGCTCTTCGGTTGTAAGGTAGAGTTTAGCAAGGGTGCAGCACCCCAAGTGATCGCCAAAAACATCTCTGACCAGGAAGCAGATAGTTTGGAACCGGTTAAGCTAGAAGAAAGTGATGTCTTTCGAGAACTGCAACAGATGACTGGGGCGATGAAGCAGAGGTTTGGCTATGTGGTCGGCGATATTAACTGGCAAGGAGTACTGAACGTCGCCCTTGATTTGCGCGGCGAAGAGATATTCATTGACATTCTCCTACATCCTAACAGGGCCAGGAGGATCTTTAGCGCCGTTACGGAGACTATCAAACAGTTTGCAACGTATATCAAAAAGGAAACTGGTACAACCTCCATCTCGGTCAACAGAAGCATTAGGCTGATGAAACCTGAGCTCAATTTGCACTCCAATTGCTCTGTGATCATGATCTCTGTTGACACCTACCGCCAGATGCTTCTGGAGCATGATTGCCACCTGGCTCAAGCGCTACAACCATACGGCATTCATCACTGCGGCAGTAACATGCAGCTCTATGCTGATGCTTATGCCGAGGTTCCTAATATCTCTTTTTTCGATGTTGGCTGGGGCTCTGATATTGCCCTGTGTCGACAGAAACTCCCCCACGCTTTTTTGAATCTGCGCTACGACCCGGCTAAGATTAGAGGCGCTACACCAGAAGAGGTAAGCTCTGATGTTCTTAGTATGCTTACTGCATCCGGTGATCCAGAAAAAACAGGAGTCTGCTGTATAAATATGGGCTATGATGTGCCAGATGACAATATTGCCGCTGTCATGCGGACGGTGGCGAAATACCAAGAAGCATTGTAAGCTCAACGTAACAAACGCCCGCAGACTCTCTCATCATTGAGTCTACGGGCTGTTTTTTAGTATTTACCGTACTTTTTCGCTGCGTCGACCATGATCTGTGCCTTATCAAAGGGCATGTTGGCCGGGTATTCACAACCTGTGGCTAAGATATAGCCGCCGCCTGCTTTGAACATTTCGATCTCTCTGCGACACTCCTCCTCGACTTCCTCTTCTGTAGCACTAAGGAGCCAGGGCGGAGGAACATGCCCAATGAGGGTGATCTGTGAGCCATACTTCTCCTTGACTTCCTCGTAAGATCTACAATCGTCTGGAACATGGAGGAAGGAGATGGCGGTTGGTTGCATGGTTTCAATTTGGGCATCGAAGTAAATACCCGTACCGCAGTTGTGAACCATGACCATGCAGCCATTCTCGCGAACTCGGTCCGCTAGCTTGCGCATATAGCCACCTTCAAATTCTCGCCACATAGATTTGCTCATAATGGACTGGGACGCAAATAATGTGTCAAACATGATCGCGTTTACGCCAGTGGCTGCCAAGGCATCAACATAATCTAAAAGGGTCTCTGTGATAGCGGCAACCCCATATTTTACGGCATCGGGATCATCGATCATATCCATAAACATGTTGGCCTGGCCCCGCATCATGCTTAAGATTCCGAGCGGACCAAAGACAAAGGCCACAACAGGTACATCCTTACCCTTGCTCTTTACAAGGCGGTCGCAGAGCCTAACATGCCCACTCATGCGAGGAGCATTGCTTAGCTTGATGGGCTCAACGGACCTAAAATCTGCAACATTTTTTATCATGTAATTGTTGATATCTGGATGGGCTGCTTCGTTTTCGGGATAAATGACCGTTTGCCCAAAATCTGCAGCTTCCACCGATAAATCAATCAGGGTGCAAATAACATCGAGGTCGTAGGCTTCGGTGACCTTTTCGTAGGCCTCTGCGCACACATCCATATCCGTACTCCATACGGGATAGGAAGCATTAACAAGTTTTCTTGATATCCCGCAGAGCAGGGGGTAAACGGGAACACGGTCGGGCTCCTTATGTTGGAGCGTTAAACTCACCCGCTCAATTGGTTTCATTTACCTTCACCCCTACTGCACAAGTTTCTTTGCTTCAAAGGAGGCTTCAGCCGCGTCTTTTGCATATAGATCGGCGCCGATTTCCTGGGCAAATTTGGTGGTTACGGGTGCCCCACCCACCATAATCTTCACCTTGTCGCGCAGGCCTGCATCTTCAATAGCCTTAATAACCGTCTTCATCTCACCCATGGTGGTGGTGAGTAGTGCAGAAAGGCCCACAATCTCTGGGTTATGTTCTTGAATGGCTGCAACAAACTTCTCCGCGGAGACATCCACACCCAGGTCAAAAACGGTAAGTCCTGCTCCCTCGAACATCATTCTTACCAAGTTCTTGCCAATATCATGTAAGTCACCCTTGACGGTACCTAGCACAACATTGCCAATCGGCTTTACCCCTGTTTCCACCAGCTTCGGTTTCAGAAGTTCCATACCTGCATTCATGGCCCGAGCTGCGATCAGAACCTCAGGCACGAATATTTCGTTATTCTTGAACTTTATGCCAATGACTTCCATAGCAGAGAGAAGCCCCTCCACAAGAATTTGCCTGGGCTCCATGTTTTCGTCTAGGGCTTCCTGAATACCTTGCTTTACACCCTTAACATCACCGCGTTGTAGAGCTTGATTAACATCCTGTAGAGTCATGTCAATTCCCCCATTTGTGGTTAGTTTTCCTTACTCTGATCTTAAGCATTCAGGTGTATTTTGTATTGTAATAACTCAATCTCTTTTTGTAATCTATCATGATCAGCTAGGCATAGTGTTTTGTACGCCATTTTAAGGGGGATTGACCCTCTAGTTTTCGAAATACTTTGGAAAAGTAGCTTTGATCATTAAACCCAACCCTTTGACTAACCTCTGCTAGGGTTAGATCCTCTTTCATCAACAACTTCGCGCTTTCAATCCGCACCCGATTTAAATAGTCAGTATAAGACATGCCCATTTCTTCCCCAAACAATTTGCTGAAATAGGTTGAGGTCAGTCCTACATGCTCACTAACATCCTGGAGCGTGATCTCACGCTGGTAGTTTTGCCGAATAAAGCTAATGGCCCTGTAGATAAGATCCCGGTTCTTTACATTCCCAAGCTCAAAGGTGCACGCGATAAAGCGATCAAGGACAGGAACCAGTAACCTGGAAAGCTCCATTAGATCGCTCACGTCCTGAATTTGCGTTAGATAGGAATTTTCCAGACCAAAGATGACCTCTAGATCGGCCCCCGCTTCAATCGCGGCTCTGGCTAAGACTGCTGTTAAGGCCACTAAGCGGGACTTTTTCACTTTAAAACTGGTGCTGTCAAAATACAGGGCACCTAGGATTTGATTGAGAATCTTGCGAGCACCTTGTTGGTCACCTGTTTGAACCGAAAAAATGAGATCCTTTTCTAGGGCAAAGACATAGTGATCGGAGGCAGTAGAGTCTGACTTTTTCTCGTGAATTACCTCTGCAACGCCGGCACCTAGGGCCGAAAATTTTTGGCGTTCTGCAAGGACATCTAAGTCATCTGCCATTAGACCCTGGGCCAGCCGGAACAAAATGTCAGCCAGGTAGCGTACCCTGGTGGGGTCCACCACTGGGACATCAGTCAAGGCTTGCCGTACCTTCTCCTTCTGGGAGAGTAGCTTTGGATTGTGGCGATAAATATCGTGAAGCAAAAGGTCATCGATTTCATGGAGCAAGACGGGGCCACCCACGAGGTAATACTCGGCGACACCGTGTTCTAAGATGGGCACCGTCCAATTAGCCAAGGTCGATGGGCAAAAGTAGATGTAGTATTCGCCAAGCTTTTCCGCCTGATAACCACCATAGAGATAAGATTGACGACATTTATCCGGTGCACCGTCTTCCCCTGATACGAGGCGGCAAAAAGAAGCCCCATGGTGACCTCCAAAGGCCGCTAAAGGTTGACCAGTTTTACTTACGACTTTGCAGCCCACATTGCAGGCAACAGCATAGATCTCAGCTGTCTCAATTGTTAGCTCAGCCAATGTCTTACCCAACTGAATGCCTCCCTAGAAAAACATCGCATCCATAAAGAGTTCTTGAAAATCGGCACGGGTTGATAATTCCACATACCGAATACATTTCTTAAGGTCGGTACCTCTGTCAAATTCTGCTTTGTCCAACAGACAAAGCTTCGCACCTAGACCTGCCCCATTACCGATTCGAATCACTCGTTCTTCAAGTTCCGCAGGGATTAGCCCCACGGCGCAGGCACTGTGCACATCGACAAAATTACCGAAGCCACCGGCCAAAAAGACTGTTCCGACTTTAGTTAGATCAATTTCGGCCTCTTTTAGGAGGGTAAAGATGCCGGCCCTAATTGCGCCCTTAGCTAATTGCACCTCTCTGACATCCTTTTGTGTAAAGGTAATCTCTGTCCCCGGCACAACCACTAAAGCTGGCATGCCGTCAACGGTAGTTACCAGATCCGCTTGCCAAGGCAGCAAGGTGTCAGGCTTGGCAAAAGCCCCAGTGG
>WPCH01089302.1_pt1 | contig 31913 bp, 29 predicted proteins | sample 5399881 | NCBI WGS metagenome assembly WPCH01 (sample SAMN12869468, study PRJNA574797) | sludge metagenome | isolation source: wastewater treatment of pH5 | place: China:Beijing | collected 2019-05-20
TTTTAATGGAACGGCATGATCTTATGAGTACCAGACATGCCCTGTTCACAAAACACAGATTCCTGGAGGCCATGAAAGAGGTCAAACCAACCCTTATTAAAATCGCTCACGAACAGATCAAACTACTAAAAGCTGCTTAGCTCCTTTACATAACTATCAGCCGAACGAATTTACACACTATTTGGGACTTGACCCAAAATCATCCATTTCCAGGGTAAAGGGCATTTGTCTCACAATGACCCGTGCTGATTCATTGTCATACAAGGTTCGAAAAACTGACAGGGGATAATAAGGAATTGATGATCATTCCGGACGCTTCTCATACCGACCTGTATGATCAAATAGATGTGATTCCCTTTGATAAGCTGGAAGCATTTTTCGTTGAAAACCTAAAGTAAACGGATCCCCTCGTGAGTTTTACGTCTACGCTCCTTATGTCCTCAACGGAGCAAAATCTTCGGTTGTATGCTGATCCACCGAAGGAAAAAGAGGTTTTCCGAGGATATTTGAGCAGATTTTTCGTTTATGTGCAAATATAATTTGAAATTCTGCATACAACCGCATTTTCTGCTCACCTGACGGCGAATTAAGGACAATCCTGGCGGCGATATGGAATACAACTGGATTTTTTGCTCATCTGCTGATATAATATCCGCAGGATCAAGATATCTATGTGATTCCGAGGGTCAGCGAAGAATCTTTTGAAGATCCTTCACTTCGTTCAGGATGACAATTTTGTTCAGGATGACAATATTATCTAAACCGCCGAATCCGCAAAGTTAATAATTGCGGATATGTACGTTCAAATCGTGAAACGGCGACAGGGAGATATTATGCTGCAGCTTTCGGACAGGCTCGCTGCCATAGCGGATTTCATTTTTAAAGGAGAGACGGTAGCCGATATAGGCACAGACCACGGTCTGCTGCCTATTTTTCTGTTTCAGCAGGGCATCAGTCCTAAAATAATCCTAAGCGATATCAATTCGGGGCCCCTGGATAAGGCAAGAGCCAATTTGGCGGCCTACGCGCCGGAAATGCAGGCGGATATTCGCCTGGGGGGCGGATTGGATACTCTTGAGAATGGAGAAGTAGACACGGTTGTCATCGCCGGCATGGGAGGGCTTTTAATCAGCAGTATTCTCGAGGCCGACCCGGCGAAAACCCGAAGCTTCCCCAAATTTATTCTGCAGCCCAGAAACGGTCAGGACAAGCTTCGGATGTGGCTCAGTAAGGAGGGCTATAAAATCGTCAGCGAACGCCTTGTGCGGGAGAGACATTACATCTGTGAGATAATAGTTGTGGAAACAGCTGTGAGCATGGGTATAGAGGAAAGGGAAGACACTTTGACGCAGAGGTTGGAAAATCTGGAGTACGAGATAAGCCCGCTGCTCTTTTCCGCTAAAGATCCCTTGCTCAAAGAATTCATAGAGTGTAAAATAAGAACCGAGGAAAAAATTATTTCGGCGGTGCGGGAGAAGGGGTCGGAAGTTAGCCTCCGTAAGCTTGCGAAGAACGAGGCAAGATTATCGAAATTGAAGGAATTGAAAAAGCGAATACTCATTTATTCACAGTAGGACAGGAGGTAGGAAATGTCGATTAAGATCGATGAGTTGTTGGACCAGGTGCGGATCATCGCGCCGCGGGAGCTGGAAGAGGAGTGGGATAACGGAGGCTTCCAGATAGACATGGGGAACAAGCAGGTGAAACGTATCCTGGTGGCTTTGGAAGTAACCAATGCGGTTATCGATGAGGCAGTAAAGTACAAAGCGGATTTCCTGATTACCCATCACCCCCTTCTCATGGAAAAAATCGATGTGGTGGACGCCAAGACCTTGACGGGGAACTACATTATTAAACTGATCCGCCACGGTATTACGGTTTACTCCGCCCATACCTCCTTTGACTCCGTCTTTGGAGGAAACAACGATTATCTGGCAGATCTTCTGGACCTTCAGAAGGTTCGCAGGCTGAAGATCTGGACCCCCCTGGGAGACAGGGACATCATAGGCCGCGTAGGGAGTTTCAGAAAGCCCATTCCTCTGAAAGAGGCCGGAGAGTTGGTGGAATCCGTGCTGAATCTGACGGAGCCTCCCAAGGTAGTGGGAAGTCCTGACGCGCTGGTTCAGACGGTGGCCATATGCAGCGGCGCGGGAGGAAGCTCCATCGACGCTGTTATATACAACGGCTGCGATCTGTTTATAACCGGAGATATCCGGTATCATCAAGCGCAAAAAGCGAGAGAAATGGGCCTGAACCTCATAGACGCGGGCCACTACGGGACTGAATATATATTCACAAAAAATTTCGCAGAAAAACTAAAAAAAGCTGTAGGGGATCAAGTGGAAATAGTGGAATCAAATGTTATTGTGAATCCATTTGATTCTATGTTATACTAATTGTATCACTCCGGCATCTAAAAGCAGGAGATCTTGACGGCTATTTTTGCGCCTGGCTTTGTCACAAAGCCTCGCCGAACCTGCGGGTTCGCCTGCGTTTTGTTTCGCGCCATACACAAAAATTTCTCGCCAACCTGTTCCTACTTTTAGATGCCGGAGTGATAGCAGCGAGTAAGCCAGACGGTCGCGTGCCCGGGGGGACCCGATGCATGAGGAAAGTCCGGGCTCCGCAGGGCAAGGGTGCCAGATAACGTCTGGCGAAGGTGACTTTAGGGAAAGTGCAACAGAAACACACCGCCCACCGGCATTATTGCCGAGGTAAGGTTGAAATGGTGAGGTAAGAGCTCACCGGCGGTATGGTAACATGCCGGCCGTGTAAACCCCACCCGGAGCAAGACCAAGTTAGGGAGGAAATTGCCTTAGGGCACAGTTCCTGAAAGACGGCGGCCCGTCGTTTCCCGAGAGGTAGGTCGCATGAGCCTGTTGGCGACAGCAGGCCAAGATAGATGATCGTCAAATACAGAACCCGGCTTATAGACTTGCTCACTGCCTTCTATGGGGTCGTGCCTTCAATTGAGGGTATATCTCCATAGATTTTTTTATAAGGAGTGCAGGTGATAAAGGGGAGGATATTGTCACACCCCTGTCGCATCAAGCAGAAAGGACGAGGTATGAAGCTGATCACGTGGAACGTCAACGGACTCAGGGCATGTATGGGCAAAGGGTTTTTAGATTTTGTCGAGGCGGAGGCGCCGGAAATCATGTGCATTCAGGAAACAAAAATGCAGGAGGGGCAGGCTGCTGTTCCGCTGGAGGGCTACCTGCAATATTGGAACAGCGCGGTGAAAAAGGGTTATTCCGGCACTGCTATCTTCGCGAAAAAGGAGCCTTTGTCCGTAATTTACGATATCGATGCTCCCGGGCATGATATGGAAGGAAGAGCTATTACACTGGAATACGACGACTTTTACATAGTGACCCAATATACTCCCAATGCTCAGGACGGGCTGGCCAGGATCGATTACAGGATGGAATGGGAGGATGCTTTCCGCGCCTATGTAAAGAAGCTGGACGAAAAGAAACCGGTAATTATCTGCGGAGATCTGAATGTGGCTCATCAGGAAATTGACTTGAAGAATCCGAAATCAAACCGTGGAAACGCAGGATTTTCGGACCAGGAAAGGGCCAAGTTCACGGAGTTGTTGGAAGCGGGCTTTACAGACAGCTTCCGCTATCTTTACCCGGAACTGACGGGAGTGTATACATGGTGGTCTTACCGCTTTAACGCGCGGGCCAACAACGCGGGATGGCGGATCGATTACTTTTTGGTTTCCGACCGTATTAAGGATAAAATTAACGACGTGATTTTGCGCAACGACGTGTATGGGAGCGACCACTGCCCGGTGACGATAGATATTGAGATATAAGGGATTGGGCTATTTTCAAAAAACCCAGGCACCCCCTTCCGAAAATAATTATGCCGACCTGAAATAAAATGATGATTTTTCTGAAAAGTTCCCTTTAACCGGGAACTTTTTCACATTTATTTCCGTCCTATTTGGAAACGAAAAGCAAACGGAAAGGAGAAGGGCTATGAAGAAACTACTATGCTTTGCTTTAGCCGCCTGCCTGGGAATTACCATGACGATTCCCGCATACGCGGATCAGGCGGATGGGAAGGGGCTGGAGCAGGCAATCCTGTCTGTAAAAAAAGTGATCGACATCCCGGAGAATTACGAAGAATTTTCTTATTACAGCTATGAGCAGGAGACGAACTGGGGAACCGGGACGGTTTGGAGCCTGAACTGGACTGCGGAGAACGCAAAAGCCGCGATTTACGCCCAGGTGGACTGGAAGGGAAATCTGCTTCATTTTGAACATTACAAAGATTCCAACGTGTCAGGGTTAGCCAGGATAACGAGGGAACAGGCGGAGGCCACGGCGAAGGAATTTGTCAGGAAAGCGGTTCCGTCTCTTGCATCCAATCTGAAAGAGGTGAATCAGCAGGAGAGCTTGCAGGACAACTATCGTCATGTCTTCCGGTATAAATACCATGAGTCAGAAATACCCGTATCATTCATAAATATTTACGCAAAAGTGAATAAATATACGGGAGATATTGAATCTTACTCGGGGCCGGAGGCGGGGTTTGGACTTTCAGATTTTCCCTCCCCGGAAGGGGCAATCGACATCGATAAAGGGAAGGAAGCTTTTCTGAAAGAAGTGGGACTTAAATTGGTTTATAAATCCTACTACGCATATAAAGAAAGAGAATTGATTGTCTTTCCCGCTTACGTGGTGAGGGACCCAAACAAAGCCATTGACGCTCACACCGGCGAAGCGGTAAAGCTCTTTTCCGGCGGAATCCGATATGAACTCAGGGATGGAGCGGGATCAGCCAGCCCCGAAGAAAAAGCCATGGATACCCGGAATCTGACGAAAGAAGAGCTGGACGCCATTGAAAAACTGGGCAAGTTGCTCAGCAAAGAAGAGGCCGCGACGAGAATCAACAGCCAGATTCCATTGAATCTGAATGTGAAAGATATTAAAAGCGCCTCTTTACAAAGGGATTACATTGATGAGGATAAGTTCGCCTGGAGTCTGGGTTTCGACAAATTTTACGGGTCTGTTGACGCCCGCACCGGGGAGCTTTTGAGCTTCAATTATTACGGAGATGATAAAGAAGGAAAACGGAACCTCTCAGAGGATGAGGCAAAGAAAATCGCGGAGGACTTCCTTCAGAAAACCGCAGCTGAAAAATTTTCAAACACCGCATATGTTCCGGGGCAGAACCAGTACGTAATATACGGCCGGGATGAAAAGCCTGTTTCCTACAGCTTCCGGTACAACCGACTTGTGGACGGCGTTGAGTTTGTCGATAACGGCCTTAATGTTGTTGTAAATAGAACTACAGGTGATATCATTTATTACTCCAACAACTGGTATGATAAGGGGAGCTTTCCCTCTGTGGAGAACGCTTTGACGGATGTCCAGGCGATGGAAGCGATCATGAAGGAATATGCTTTTGCCGCCGCTTATGAGAGAACGGGGGACAGCGGCGACGCGGATTTGGTATACGCTTTTGAAGAAGCTGCGAGAACAGCCCTCTTTGATCCCTTTACAGCAGTGAGACTTTCTGAAAACGGCAAGGTTTTTGAAAGAGCGGAGAGACCGGAATACCTGGATATTAAAGGTCACTGGAGCGAAGACGTCGTAAGGGAGCTTCTGGCGAACGGTTACTACCTGAAGGAAGAAAGCTTTAAGCCCGACACTTCCATTACACAGGCGGATTTCTTCCGCTACCTTTTCGTACCGGAGACGAGATATTATGACGATGATGACCTTTATGAAATGCTCATCAATCGTGATATTCTCAGGGAAGGGGAGAAAGCTCCCAATGCGCAGCTTACCAGGCAGGACGGGGCAAAGTTCTTAATAAGATATCTGGGTCTGGCTCTGGCCGGGGAGCGCTCTGAGATCTATGCCAACCTATTTAAAGATAGAGTTCAGGAGCAGTACAAAGGGTATGCCGCCCTCTGTCATGGATTGGGCATTATGCGCGGAGACGCAAAGGGTAACTTCGCCGGAACGAAGATCATGACAAGAGCGGAAGCGGCGGTTTCTATTTACAATACGCTGAAATTAAAATAAGTCATTCAAAAAAAGTAAGGGGTATATATTTAAATTAAAATACAGACAAGGGGACGGTTCTATTGGCACACTCTTTAGCAACATGTGTCAATAGAACCGTTCTCTTATTATCTGGAAAAGGTTATTTGGAAAACCGGCCAGGGGGTGAACCCCTGTGTCTTATTTGTGCTGTGCCCGCTGTATAAAAGACCTACAAAATGGCGCAGGCTTATCGTGAATCTTTCTATGGATTCCGAAATTGCCCCTCTAAGGTCGCTATATATATATGTAGAAACCTGTTTACAGATGCAGGTTTGCCGTGCTATAATGACGCGTATTACTTACATATATATAAAGCAATACGACTTCAGATCCCGGCAAGTGAATTGCCAAGACCAGGAGGACCCGGCATTAATGAAATTAGGCATCGATATAGGATCTACGACGATTAAATTGATTCTCCTCGATACGGAGAATCAAGTTTTGTATAAAAGATATGAGAGACATATGTCCAATGTCTTTGAAAAGTTTGAGGAGATGATCAGAGACCTGGCGACCCTTTATCCGGAGCTACGTTGCACGATAACGATAACCGGATCGGGGGGACTGGCGCTTTCCAATCTGGTGGAAATCGATTTTGAGCAGGAGGTTATCTCCTGCAGTGCCGCAGTGGAGAAATATATTCCCGAGACCGATGTGGCCATTGAGCTCGGAGGAGAGGACGCCAAGATCACTTTTTATGGACCTTCTATCGAACAGAGGATGAACGGTACCTGCGCGGGAGGCACCGGAGCTTTTATTGACCAGATGGCGGTGCTGCTGTCTACCGACGCGGCGGGACTCAACGAGAGCGCTAAGAAACATACGCTGATCTATCCTATCGCGGCTCGGTGCGGCGTCTTCGCCAAAACGGATATCCAGCCCTTGATTAACGAAGGCGCGGAGATTTCCAATCTTTCAGCGTCCATTTTTCAGGCGGTGGTCAATCAGACCATCAGCGGTTTGGCCTGTGGTCATACCATTAAGGGGAACGTCGCCTTTCTCGGCGGTCCCTTATCCTTTTTATCCGAACTGAGACAACGCTTTATTGAAACTCTGGAGTTATCGGAGGAGCAGGTGATCTTTCCTGCTGATTCCGAATATTTTGTCGCCATCGGAGCCGCGCTGCTTTCCGCCAAAAGAGAACCGAAAGAGCTCAACTCTATTCTGGAGCGTTTAAAAAGAACGGATGAAACCCAGCTTAATGAAAGCAAGCATCTGCCGCCACTGTTCAAAAACAAAGGCGAATATGCAGATTTTGTTCAGCGGCATGAAAAGGACCGGATTAAAAGAAGAGCCCTTTCGGAAGCCAAAGGAAGCCTCTTTTTAGGAATCGACGCCGGATCTACTACGACGAAGGCCGCTCTCATCGACGGAGAAAAGTATCTGCTGTACTCCTTCTATAGAAACAATGAAGGCAAGCCTCTGAATGCCGTGTTGGAAATGCTTCGTGAGCTTTACGGCCAGCTTCCAGAGGGTGCGTACATCGGAAAGGCCACGGTAACAGGATATGGCGAGGGATTGATCAGGGCAGCTTTTGGCGTGGATTTAGGTGAAATCGAAACCATGGCCCACTATAAAGCTGCTGAGGAATTCCTGCCTGGTGTAGACTTCATCCTTGATATCGGCGGACAGGATATGAAGTGCATGAAGATCAAGGATAACGCCATTTACAATATCATGCTCAACGAAGCCTGCTCCTCCGGCTGCGGATCCTTTCTGGAAACCTATGCAAAATCCGTGAATATGAGCGTTGCCGATTTTGCGAAGGAAGCTCTCTTTGCGGAAAACCCCGTTGACCTGGGAACCAGATGTACGGTTTTCATGAACTCTAAAGTAAAACAGGCGCAAAAGGAGGGGGCTACTATCGGAGACATTTCCGCCGGTTTGTCCTACTCCGTAATCAGAAATGCCCTGTATAAAGTAATCAAGCTTCGGAATCCCGATGAGGCGGGAGAAAGAGTCGTCGTTCAGGGAGGAACCTTCCTGAATGACGCCGTGCTGAGAAGCGTGGAGAAAATCGTAGGCAAAGAGGTGGTTCGTCCCGACATTGCAGGTACAATGGGGGCTTACGGCGCCGCTCTCATCGCATTGACCGATTATCGGGAAGGGGAACGTTCTTCGATAACTCCGCCGCAGGAGCTTGCCGCGTTCACTGCCGACAATTCCCACACAAGATGTAAGGGCTGTGAAAACAACTGTCTGCTCACCATCACGAAATTCAGCGACGGCGGGCGGTATATAACCGGCAACCGCTGTGAAAAAGGAGCAGGCAGGGAGGCTGTGGAAAACAAGCTTCCGAACCTTTTCGAATACAAATTCAACAGGCTCTTCCAATACAAGCCTCTGACGAAGGAGGAGGCCGCAAGAGGGGAAATCGGCATCCCAAGGGTGCTGAATATGTATGAGAATTATCCCTTCTGGTTTACCTTCTTTACAAACCTGGGATTCCGCGTGGTGCTTTCTCCTGTTTCTTCTAAAACTCTCTACGAGCTGGGCATTGAGACCATCGCGTCGGATACGGCATGTTACCCCGCCAAGCTGGTCCACGGCCATGTCAAATGGCTGGCAAAGCAAGGGGTAAAAAAGATTTTCTACCCTTGTATAAACCACGAAGTCATGGAGGACGAAACAGCGCCCAACCATTATAACTGCCCAATTGTAGCTACTTATCCGGAAGCTATCGCCGGCAATATGGAAGATGTTCTGGCGGAATACGAAGTGGAGTTTCTGCATCCATTTTTGCCCTACGATATGGACTCCCGTCTGGTGAGGAGACTCTATGAGTTGTTTGGAGAGCTGGGTATACGCAAGAGCGAGATCAAGGCTGCGGTGGCGAAAGGAAGAGAAGAAGACAACTCTTTCAAGAAAGAAATTCGTCATCAGGGTGAACTGACCCTCGATCTGATAAAAAAGATGGGCATAAAAGGCGTGATTCTGGCGGGGCGTCCCTATCATCTGGATCCCGAGATCAATCACGGCATCGACAAAATGATTAATTCCTACGACATGGCCGTGCTTACGGAGGATTCAGTGAGTCATCTGGCTAATTTCCAAAGGCCTATCCGGGTTCTGGATCAGTGGATGTATCACTCGAGACTCTACAAGGCCGCGGAGGTGGCGGCAGATCATGAAGAGTTGGAATTTGTTCAATTGAATTCCTTCGGATGCGGCCTGGACGCCGTTGTCACGGAGCAGGCGGAAGAGCTGTTGAGAAACCGCAACCACCTGTACACCGTGTTGAAAATAGATGAAGGATCCAACCTGGGCGCGGCAAGGATAAGGATACGCTCTCTTCGGGCGGCCATGTCCGAGCGAACGAAGAATGAAATCAAACCCGAACCCTTCGGAAAACCCTTTGAGCGGGTCTATTTTACAAAGGAGATGCAGCATGAATACACTTTGCTGATACCCCAGATGTCTCCGATTCACTTTCAATTCCTTGAGACGGCGCTCCGGGAAGAAGGGTACAAGGCTGTGATGATGCCTTCCGTGGATAAGTATGCCGTGGAAGAAGGACTTCGCTATGTGAACAACGACGCCTGCTATCCCACTATTGTCACCCTGGGGCAGGTTATCCATGAACTGAAATCCGGAAAATACGATCTGGATCGGACCGCTGTAGTACTCTCCCAGACAGGGGGACAGTGCCGGGCCAGTAATTATATACCTTTGTTGAGGAAGGCTCTCATCGATCTTAAAATGGAGCAGATTCCGGTCATTTCCTTTAGCTGGACCGGCCTTGAGAAGAACCCGGGCTTTCCCATCACAGCCAGGCTGTTAAAAAGAGGCGGCATATCACTGCTTTACGGGGATGTGTTGATGAGGGTGCTTTACGCTACCAGACCCTATGAGGAGGAGCCGGGTTCCGCCGATGCTCTGGCGGATAAATGGTCCGCCATCGCTCTTGAGGACGTAAAAAGCGGCAGCCTGTTAAGCATGCGAAAAAACATCAGGCAGATGATAAAAGAATTTGATGAACTGCCCCTGAAAGATATCCGCAAGCCCAAAGTGGGGGTGGTAGGGGAAATTCTCGTAAAATATCACCCTATGGCAAACAACGATATTGTCAGTATCATCGAGAGCGAGGGCGGAGAAGCTGTCGTTTTAGATCTGCTGGACTTCTTCCTTTACGGAATGCACAGTAAAAAATACAACCTTCGGGAACTGTCCGGCAGCTTTTCCACCATGCTGCAGAACGAGCTTGCCGTTCGCGTAATTGAAAGATTCCGTTCCGACGCCCGGAAAGCGTTGAATAGAAGCAAGCGTTTCCACGGGCCGGCTCATATAAGGGATACGGCGGAAAAAGCGAAGAAGATTACCTCTCTCGGCAACCAGTGCGGAGAAGGCTGGCTTCTCACCGGGGAGATGGTAGAGCTTATAGACAACGGTGTGACGAATATCGTCTGCCTTCAGCCCTTCGCCTGCCTGCCCAATCACGTGACGGGAAAAGGTATGATGAAACCTCTGCGTAACTACCACCCCAAAGCGAATATTGCCGCTATCGACTACGATCCCGGGGCCAGCGAGGTAAATCAGCTGAACCGGATTAAACTTATGATGGCTACTGCCTTCAAGCATATGGAAATAGACGAACCTCCGCCGCGCTCAAGCTAATCAAAAATTATTTTCCACAGCTTGTCCATGCCCGGTATGCGCGCAGACTCTTTTTCCCTGTGGGAATAACAGCAAATTAAGTAGATTTGCAAAAAAAAGGATTTTTTGATAAGCTATTGAGGAAGGATGCGGCGTTTTTTGTTTTCCCGGGAGAAAGGGAAAAGAAGAGCGTTGATATATCTATTGCATAGGAGGTACGACAATGGGAAGACACGGAACCATAGCGGGCAGGAAGGCTGCTCAGGACGCGAAACGCGGGCAGATTTTCACAAAATACGCCAGAGCCATTTCGGTGGCGGCAAAGGCGGGGGGAGACCCTGAATACAATGTCGCTCTAAAACATGCCATAGAGAAGGCCAAGGCCATCAACATGCCCAATGACAATATTAATCGAGCCATTCAGAAGGGAACCGGAGAGCTGGGCGGAGAATCTTACGAACCCGGCAGCTTCGAGGGTTACGGACCGGGCGGGGTTGCAGTCATCGTAGATGTGCTGACGGATAACAGAAACCGGACCACATCCAATATCAAACACGCCTTTGATAAATTCGGAGGGAATCTGGGAGTCCCCGGGTGTGTGTCCTACATGTTCGACAGAAAAGGGATCATTTTGATTGAGATGATGGATGCCATCGATGAAGATTCTCTGATGGAGGCCGCACTGGAGGCGGGGGCCGAGGATGTTCTCATGCATGAGGATAGCTTTGAAGTGCAGACCTTGCCGGAAAATTTTAACGCTGTGTCCGAGGTTTTAAAGAAAACCGGTTATGATTTTGTGGAGGCGGATGTGGAGTATGTTCCTTCCATGGAGGCGACTCCCGGCGAACCGGAGATGAAAAATCTGAGAAAGATGATCGATATGCTGGAGGAAAACGACGACGTCCAGAAAGTTTACCACAACTGCGCCGTTCCTCTGGAAGATGAGTAGTTCGTTTAAAAAATTGGTAAAAGCAATTTTTTTCATAAAACTTGATTCATAAAAGTCATGATGGTATAATCCAAATTAAGAATTATGCAGACGAAAGATTTTAATTTATGAAAATATTGTCAGCATAAGGACAAGGAAAGTCATCATACTATACAATTAAGATCCTGAGGTGTTCGTTAAGGTTTTGTAATTTAACCTACATTCAGTTCACGGGATTTCGGGTTTCCGTAGCCTATGTCAGGCCTCCTCTGAGAGGAAAACAGAAGCAGGAACAGAGAACCCACCTATCATGGGATAGGTTGTGAATTTGAAACCTGACGACACATTCGGGATTTTTTATTGTCTGCAAACAAAGAAGGAGCATGAAAATTGTTGTAATATACGACTGGTATGTTATAATTATCCTGTTATGATAGCAGCACTGACATGCGGTAACACGCGTCAAGGAGGGTGGAAATGAAGAAGTCTAATTTTGCGTTGCTTGTAAGTCTCCTGTTAATTTTTACGCTGGTTTTAACAGCTTGCGGAGGGGAAACGGGACCGGATAACGATACCCCCGGAGTTTCTAAAATGGTAGTCGGTATCCCGCAGGACTTTGATTCTTTGGACCCGCATCTGTCGCATGCATCCGGTACGGAAGAAGTCATGTTTAATATTTTCACCGGCCTTATCATGCCCTCCCCCGATGGGGAACTGGTTCCGTCACTGGCGGAGAGATGGGAGATCAATGAGGATTCGACCAGCTTCAAATTCTATTTGAGAGAAGGAGTCGTCTTCCACGACGGCAGCGACTTTACCTCTGCGGACGTAAAGTACACCTATGAGCGGGCATGCGGCAAGATTGAAGGTGAAGAGGACGCGGCCAGAGCCTCCTTCGCCGATGTAATTACGGATATTGAGATCCATGATGATTATACGGTGACGATCCATCTGAACCAAAGCAATGCAAAATTCATGTCTCTGATGTATTGGGCGATCATTCCCGAGGGCAGCGGCCCCAGCCAGTCTACCAATCCGGTGGGCGCGGGTCCTTACAAATTCGTTGATTATACCCCCGGCATGGGCATGAATGTAGTGAAAAACGAAAACTACTATGAAGCAGGCCTGCCCAAGATGGACCAGGTAGAGTTCAAAATTTTCGCGGATCTCAACGCGGGAGTTTTGGCTCTGACTAATGGTGAGATTCAGTACATGATGATTACATATGATATGGTTTCCCAGATTCCGGAGGACCGTTTTGTCGTTGAACAATATCCCATGAATACAGTGCAGCTAATGGGTCTTAATAATGATTTTGAACCCTTTCAGGATGTACGTGTGAGACAGGCTTTGAATTATGCTATCGACAAGCAACAGATCATTTCCATGCTGGCCCCCGGCGCTCCGGAAGTAGACTCCAACTTTTCTCCTGTAATGGGTTACTGGTATGAAGATGTCTCAGATTACTACTCCCAGGATATTGAAAAGGCGAAAGAACTTCTGGCGGAGGCGGGCTATCCCGATCTGAGCTTTACTGTGAGAGTTCCCGGAGAATACCAGATCCACGTCAATGCTGCCCAGATTCTTGAACAACAGTTCACGCAAGCCGGTATTACCCTGAGAATCGATGTGGTGGACTGGAATACATGGCTGGAGGATGTATACACGGCAAGAAACCATGAGGCTACTATTATCGGCCTCACAGGGAAGCTGGATCCGGACAGCATTTTGTACAGATTCACTTCGGACTATTCGAGAAACTTCATTAATTTCAACAACACCCGGTATGACGAGTTGATGGAAAGCGGTATTTTAGAATCAGATTCCCTCCAGCGGGTTGAAATTTATAAAGAAGCTCAGAGGATATTAGCGGAAGAGGCGGCCTCGGTCTTTATCATGGATCCCATCAACTATGTGGCGGTAGACGCGTCTCTTGACGGTTTTGTTTACTATCCCATCAACTTCATCGACTTAAGGTATTTTGAATACAAATAGCGATTCGGATAACGACCCAGTATACGATGGAGGTCTCCGATGGGAAAGAGAGTATTATATTCCGTATTAACATTTTTTCTTGTAACATTGATCATATTTACGATCTTTCAATTCATTCCGGGTGATCCTGTGCTGTCGAGAATAGGCGTAGAACCGGACCCCGCCCTGGAGGCAGCTCTCAGGGCGGAGTTCGGTCTGGACAGACCGGTTCCGGAACGCTATTTCAACTGGCTGGTCAATCTGGCTCAATTGGACATGGGCACGTCCATCCGGTACAACCTGCCGGTGAACGATCTGATCGCTGACAGACTGCCTAACACAATAGGGCTTGCCGTCATGTCCTTTATCATCGTCGTGTCTGCGGGGATTCCTTTGGGAATCTTTGTCGCGAAGCACAATGATTCCAAATGGGGAATGCTCTATAATGCCTTTACCCAGATCGGAATCGCCATCCCGGCTTTTTTCTTTGCGCTGATCCTGATTATCGTCGTGAGTATAAAACTGCAATGGCTTCCCGTCTCCGCCTTCGCTCCACTGTCAAATGGACTGGGACCTTTTGTAAAGGGATTGCTTCTGCCGGCTATCGCGGTGAGCTTTTCAGGAGTATCCATCACAGTGCGTTATGTTCGGAACTCCATTGTGGAAGAGTTGAACAGCGATTATGTCATGGCGGCTAAGAACAAGGGCGTCAGGGAAAGGGATATTCTCTATAAGCATGTTCTGCGAAACGCGATGATACCGATTGTAACAATACTGGGTATGATCTTTGTCAGTATTGTTACCGGCAGCATCATAGTGGAAACAGTCTTTTCAATACCCGGCATCGGCTCTCTGCTCATTGCCGCTATCAAGTCTTCTGATTTGACACTGACCCAGGGGATCTGTGTGTATATATCCATCGTTGTGATCCTTGCATATTTGCTGCTGGATATCCTTTATATGCTCATTGATCCGAGAATAAGACTCAAGGAGTAGCTGCTGCGTTATGAAAAAAGCTTTTCGAAATAAAAATCTGTTGATCGGATCTATCCTGGTCTTAATTCTTGTGCTTATTACACTGGTGGGACTGTTCTGGACGCCTCACCCCCCTATGGCCATAGATTCAAATGCCGTTTTACAGGGACCCTCGGCGGAATACTGGGGAGGCACGGATAAGCTGGGAAGAGATCTTGTCTCAAGGACCATGGTGGCCGGTCAAACCGCCTTTTCTATTGGGATAATTACAGTGGGCTGCGCTATGGTCTGCGGCGTTTTCCTCGCGCTGCTGGCGGGATATTTCCAAGGCTGGGTGGGAAATGTCATCATGCGCTTTACCGACGCCTTCAAATCCATTCCAAGTCTGCTCTTTGCCATGATGGTGGCAGCCATATTAGGGAGAAACTTCGGTTCGACGACCTTTGCCATCACCCTGATTCTGATTCCCCAGTTTATAAGAATGACCCGGGCAAGCGTTCTGAGGGTGAAGGAGAGCGAGTACATCCAATGGACACAGCTCATAGGGCTGGGTTCTATGAGAGTCATGCTGAAACATATTTTACCCAATGTAATGTCCACGATTATCATCACCGCGTCTCTGGCCTTTTCCGAAGCGGTACTCACCGAGGCGGCCCTGTCTTACCTGGGCCTGGGGATACAGCCGCCGGATCCCAGCTGGGGTCAGATGCTGTCCGAGGGACAGGCTTCTATTGGCACATCCCCCTGGGGAGTTTTGCTTCCGGGTACGATGATAACCCTTTTGGTGCTGGGTTTCAATTTGTTGGGAGACGGATTGTCGGAGGTTCTCAACGCCAGAGGTGCAACATCCAGCAATTAGTCCGGTTAATTTGTGGACGTTACACCATGCTAAGGAGAGATGACATGCTGAAGATTGACGACTTAAATGTCAGCATTACAATAAACGATAAACCCTATCCTGTTCTGGAAGACGTTTCTTTTTTCATAGAGAAGGGAGAGACTCTTGGAATTGTTGGAGAGTCCGGCTGCGGCAAAAGCATGACGGCTATGACCATTATGGGATTGCTTCGGAAGAATATTAAAATCGTGTCCGGAAAAATCGATTTTAACGGAACGGATCTTGCCGTTCTTGACGAGAAGCAGTATGAAAAGCTCAGGGGAAGCCAGCTTTCCATGATTTTTCAGGACTCCATGTCCTCTTTAAACCCCCTGATAAAAGTGGGGAAACAAATCGAAGAGGCATATGATATCCACTTCGATATGAACAAACAGGAGCTTCGGGCAAGGGCCATCCGGGCCCTGTCCAATGTGGGCTTTGTCAATCCCGAAGAAACGGTGAACAAGTACCCCCATCAGCTTTCAGGAGGACAGCGTCAAAGGGTGATGATAGCCATGGCTATCGCCGCTAATCCAGAGCTTCTCATTGCCGACGAGCCTACCACCGCTCTGGATGTGACAACCCAGAACAAGATTCTCACACTGATAAAGAATATTCAGGCGGACAATCAAATGTCCATCATCATAATATCCCACGATATTACTGTAATCAGCCAGACCTGTTCCCATGTGTGCGTCATGTATTCCGGCTGGGTGGTAGAGCACGGAGAGACCGACGCGGTGATCCGGGATCCCAAACACCCGTATACGAAAGCGCTGATCGCCTCCATTCCCAATGAGGCGGTTAAAGATAAGCCTTTGCATATCATCAGCGGCAATGTGCCTTCTTTAACACAAAGACCCGGGACGGGCTGTGTTTTTGCCGGTCGGTGCGAATTTCGGACAGAGGCCTGCGGCGGGCCTATCGGGACTTACGAGCTGGATAGCGGACGAAGAGTAAGATGCATTTTATTCCAATAAGGTAGAGAACATGAGTGACAATGTAATTTTAAAAGTTGAAAATCTGGTAAAGACCTATCCGGTGCCCTCTGTAAAAATCCTTGAGAAAAAAAGAATTTTTACTGCGGTCAACGACGTCTCCTTCCATGTGGCAAGAGGGGAGACCGTGGGGCTGATCGGAGAATCGGGCTGCGGGAAAACCACGGTAGGCAGAATATTGACCAAGCTCCTGGACCCGGATTCGGGACGTATTATCTTTGAAGGCGAGGACATCACAAAGGTCGGCAAAAGGGAGTTCCGGGACAAAAGAAGCAAGATCCAGATGATATTTCAGGACCCCAGCACAGCGCTGAACCCTCAATTTCACATAGGGGATATTCTGAGAGAGGCGCTGAACAGCATCGGGATAAAAAACAAAGCAGAGCAAGACGGGAGAATCATGCCCCTCATCGCGAAGGTAGGCATGACGCCGGAATACCTGGACCGTTATCCCCATGAACTTTCAGGAGGACAAAAGCAGCGGGTATGCATCCTTTTGGCGCTATTGATGGATCCGTCCTTTCTGGTTGCGGATGAGGTGGTGTCCGCTCTCGACCTGTCGGTCCAGGCCCAGATCCTTAACCTGATGCGCTCTTTACAGGATGAGTTTCAGCTGGCAACCCTTTTTATATCCCATGACCTCAATATCATCCATTACATGTCCCACCGGATCATCGTAATGTATATGGGAGAAATCGTGGAGCATGGACCCTGTGAAGCGGTTTACCGTAACGGCAGACATCCTTATACGAAGCTTCTTCTTTCGTCCCTGCTGGACCTTAACGCGGATAAGACCAGCGGAGAAGCCAGAGACAGCGGGGATGTAATCCGAGGGGACGACTTTTGCATTTTTTCGCCCCGGTGCCCTGACTGTACGGAGCTTTGCCTGCGGCAGAAGCCGGTGTTGAGGCAGGTAGGCCCCGGGCATTACGCAAAATGTCATTATGCTGTTTCTTACGGAGAGGGAGAAGAGCAATGAGAGCAGCGGTAATTTCCGATATTCATATAGACGAGCAAAGAGATGAGACTGGTTTTGAGGAAGCTTTCGCGGAGTGCGTCAATGAAAGCGGCGCGGATTTCCTGCTGATCGCGGGGGATATTTCCGAATACTATTTGAGGACACTGCCCTTTGTCAGAAGACTGCGGGAGAGGATATCGGCGCGGATTTACTTCTGTCCCGGAAACCATGACCTCTGGTCTAAATTCGAATCCGGAGTTGACGCCCGGGATATATTAAATTATATGGAAAGGGAGCCGGGTTTTCTTCAGAATAAAGCCGTTTTGCTCACGGACCGGACGGTGCTCATCGGCGGCTGCGGCTGGTACGACTATTCCTTTGCATATCCCGGTAAGTTTACGGAAGATCATCTGGAGCAGAAGAACTACATGGGCAGATGGTGGAAGGACGGCAAATACGCCAGGCACAACATGTCCGACGCGGAGGTAAACCGCCTCTGGAACAGCGAGCTTGCGGCTCTGGCGGATCAGTATTCCCAATACGATATTATCTTCATGACCCATATGGTCAACCATCCGGCGTTTCTGGTGGGAGAGGATCATCCTCTGTATGAGATGTTTCAATACTTCAATGGATTTATGGGTTCTTCCGGGCTTTATGAGATAACGAAGCGTAAAAACGTGAAATACGCCATAAGCGGTCACGTGCATTACAGGAAGAGCTTTATGGAGAATGACGTCTATTACATGTGCAGATGTCTGGGTTACGAGAAAGAGTTTCCCGCTTTTGGCGGAGTGCAGGATTTGAAGAGCCAGATCCTCTCCGCCATGGAAGTTATCGAAATCCAATAGGAAAGGAGCGTTTGGATATGGCAGATTATAAAGCAATTGTATTTGATCTGGGGATGACGTTAATCTATCCGCCTATGGCCAATGCTTTTCAGGCCCGCCTTAAAGAACTTGGAGGCTGGGTGGAAAAGAGCGAAATCCGAAAAGCCCTCGACTATGTGGACCGCCACTTGATGACCAATTACCCGGGGTATATCAACCGGGATGTAAGAGAATTTTACACTTCTTACGCCAGTTTGGTCTTCGCCTATTTACATATTACGGACATACCGGTCAAGGTCTTTTCCTCCTCCATGCTGGAGAAAAGCCCTCCCCGAGGAGAATGGAAGCTTTTTACCGATACAATTCCCTGCCTGGAAAAATTAAAGGAGATGGGGCGTCCTATCGGTTTGCTGACAAACTGGGACAGGGGGGCAAGAGACCTGCTCAAAACTTTAAACCTCCACCATTACTTTGACAGCATCGTGGTCTCTTCGGAAATCGATTCGGAGAAGCCGGCTCCCAAGGGCTTCCTGGAGAGCCTGAAAAACCTCGGGGTAAAGCCGGAAGAGGCGCTCTATATAGGTGATAATCACCACGATGATGTGACGGGAGCCAACAATGTAGGTATGAAAGCCCTTCTCATCGAGAGATGGGGACATCACGTGTATCCCTCCGGCGATTTCGAGCGCATCACTGATCTTACGCAGATTTGCGAGTATTGCTGCAAATGATTTTGGATGATGTCCCCGGAGGCATATTGTGAACGGACTGGAGAACGCAAATGAAAGAAGTAAACATAACGGATATCAGAGGAATCAAGATAGGCCATGCCCAGGACGCGGAAGGCGGAACGGGCTGCACGGTTATTTTGTGCCAGGAGGGAGCTTATGCCGGAGTAGATGTAAGAGGCGGCGCTCCCGCGTCCAGAGAGACAGAACTGCTTAAATCGGTAAACATGGTGGAGCAGGTTCACGGGGTGATGTTGTCGGGAGGAAGCGCTTATGGGCTGGACGCCGGGTCCGGCGCGATGCAATACCTTGAAGAAAAGGGGAAAGGCTTTGATGTGGGCGTGGGAGTGGTTCCCATTGTCTGCGGAGTCTCATTATTCGATCTGGTAGTGGGGGACCCCAAATGCAGACCGGATAAAGCCATGGGGTATCAGGCCTGTCTGAACGCTTCTTCGGCGAAGCCCGCGGAGGGTAACGCAGGAGCGGGCACAGGAGCTGCCGTCGGTAAGTTTCTTGGCGTCGATTCAATGATGAAGTGCGGTCTGGGCACTTATGCCGTTCAGATCGGGGATTGGATCATGGGCGCTATCGTGGCGGTGAACGCCCTGGGGGATGTTGTAGACGTGGATACCGGCAAGCCCATCGCCGGCCTGCTGAACAAAGAGAAGACGGCGATACGGAGTACGGAAGAGGCCATGTACGCGGAGTACGATAAAGATAAAAACGTATTCAGCGGAAACACTACCATCGGCTGCATTGTTACCAACGCTAAGCTGACCAAGACCCAGGCCAATAAAATCGCCTCTATCGCTCACAACGGATTTGCCAGAGCCATTCGTCCCGTGCACACCATGGCGGACGGGGATACGATCTTCGTTCTTGCTACGGGAGAGACGGAGGTCATGCCCGACGCGGCAGGGGCTTTGGCGGCTGATGTCATGGCAAGGGCCATTAACCGGGCTGCGCGGGCTGCGGAACCGGCTTATGGACTCAAGGCTGCAAAGGATTTCCTGTAAAAGATGCCCGCCGGCGGGCAGATATGGTTTCAGGTTATAATTTCAAAAAAGAAGGTTTGCGTTGGCTGAAGGCGGTTACATACCGGAAGCCGACGCTTTTCAGTTTTTCGTAGGCCCATGGAATGCCGTCGCCTACGTGGCGGGCGGAGTGGGCATCGGAGCCTACGGTGATGATTTCACCGCCAATTTCGTGGTAGAGACTCAGAATTTCATGGGAAGGGGTCGTGTAATCTCCCATGCCGTAGCGGAATGAGGATGTGTTGATTTCGATTCCTTTTCCGTCTGCGATAATCAGCTTGAGGATTTCAGCGATGATATCCATCAGATCGTCATATGCGGGAATATAGGCCCCGTAACGGTCGATGACGTTTATATGGCCCAATACATCGTAATCTTTATAAACAGACAGGCAATCGTAGACATATTTGTAAAAGGCTTTTGTACCCTCTTCTACTGATCTGTTATTGAAAAAACCGCCGCAGGAGAGTTCAAAGCCTTCCGCGCAGTGAAAGGAGCCGATGATAAAATCGTAGTCGTAACCCTTCACAGTCTGCCTGCATTTTTCAAAGGTATCACCATGCTGAATACCTACTTCCAATCCCTTGACCAGTTTAGTGCGCCCTTCAAACTTTTTTGCGGTGGTCTCCATCTGTCTGTGATATTCCGGAAATAAGAGCTCATCGCCCCAGCCTGCCTCCGGATAATCGGGATCGTAGTGGTCAGTAATGGCAATTTGAGAGACGCCTGCGGCAACCGCGGCAGACACCATTTCCTCCATGGAGGAATAGCCGTCTGTTGAAAATGTCGTGTGTGTATGATAGTCGATCAAAGGGGTAGGATTCATGTTTGCCTCCGGTTTTTCAGTATGATATAATCATTTCTCAGTATAGCATATTTTTCTTTACAGAAAAGGGTAATCCGTATGGCTGATGTTTACAATGAAGCAGTTCTCATAGAGAAGGCGAAGTCGGGAGACGAGTTTAGCTTTGAATTGCTGATTGAAAGCTGCAGGACAAAGGCTTACAACACGGCCCTTCGCTATCTGAGGGACGAAGATGATGCTATGGATGCTCTTCAGGAAAGCCTGATCAAAGTATTTCGTCACCTGGATAAATTTAAAGGGGATTGCAAGTTTGACACCTGGGTCTACCGCATTGTAGTAAATACCTGCAACGATTTTTTGCGAAAAAATAAAAAACAGAAAAATAATGTGAGTTTTTACTGGACGGATGAGGACGGGGAGACAATGATAGACATCCCGGATACCGCGCCGACCCCCTCCGAAGTCTTCGACACAAAGCTGACCGTGTCCTATGTGATGGACTGTTTGAATGAAATGCCGGAGGATCAGAGGGAAGTGCTCATCCTTCGGGATATTCAGGGTTTTTCCTACGAAGAGATCAGTGAAATCCTGGGCTGTTCCATGGGTACGGTAAAATCCAGAATTAACCGGGCAAGATTAAAATTAAAACAAAAAATCCTGGAACAATACGATGAATTCGCCGTCTAACAAATCAGAAAGGGGAAAGGAGGGGCCAAATGGTAAAGAATATAGATATAGATACAGATATGGAAATTACGGATGATAAAGACATGGAAAAGCTTTTGGCGATCCTTCACGATATCCCCGAGGTTCCGATACCGGAGCATTTTGAATCCCGTTTCAGCCAGGCGCTGGCAGCGGAGGGTAAGGCCATCAGGGAAGAACGGATGAAGAACACCGCTGTGAAAAAGCGGAACTGGCGTCTGAAGGCAGCTGCTACTGTCGCTGCGTGTTTTGTTATTGTTTTTGCTTCGGTATCCATGTATAATGATAACGGCGGAGTTTTTTTACGCCCCGATGGGACGGAGGGCGCTGAAACCGCGGACGCTGTTGCTCCTGACGAGATGTACAGCGCAGCTGCCGGAGAGGCTCGGGAAAATGATGCCGAAGACGCCGAAAACAATGGCGAAAATAATGACAAAAATAATAAAGAAGAGCAATTGGATATCGAGATCGTATCCGAGGAATTCTCCGGCCTGACTACCATGTCCGCTCCGATGACTCCGCAAATAAAGACAAATACGGATGATTCCACAGTTTCGGAAACTTCCCCGGATCTGGATGCCGGCCATACACAGGCCGGTGAGCAGGGTTTCCCTTGCAGAGAGGGAAGTAAGTATATAGGCGCTGCCGCGGAATATCAGGCCTATAAAAAACGGATAGAGGAATACCTGGCCGGTTATGAGTTCGAGCTGTTGAACAGCAAGAGAGACAACACTTCCGGAAACTATCTGTTCGAGATTCGGATCATTAGGAATCCGGAGGGAGAGAGCGTTGACGCGCCTCTGATTCTCATAGGAGAGCAAGGAGAAATATATGAGCAGCAAGCAGAGCCCCAGCCAATCGACAGTGAAGGAGAGCCTGCAAAATACGACCCGGCAGGGGAAGAACCGCAGGTTGGTAGTGATTGACGGTAACAGTCTGATCAATCGCGCCTATTATGCAATTCAAAGACCCATGATAACAAAAGAGGGACTGTACACCCAGGCGGTGTACGGTTTTCTTAATATATTGCAGAAAATACGGAAGGACTACGAGCCGGGCTATATGGTGGTTGCCTTCGACAGAAAGGCCCCAACCTTCCGGCATCTGGAATACGCGGAATACAAGGCGGGCAGAAAGAAGATGCCTCCCGAACTGGCTATGCAGCTTCCTCTGTTGAAAGAGGCCCTGGATTGCCTGAATATCCGAATCCTTGAGATCGACGGCTTTGAAGCGGACGACATCATCGGCACGGTAGCCAGAAAGTCTGAGGAAGAGGGGTTCGAACCTCTCATTATCACCGGTGACAAAGACGCCCTCCAACTGGCGACCCATGTTACAAAGGTAATCATCACGAAAAAGGGAATCTCTGAATTTGAAACCTATGACCATGACTCCATGATGGAGAAATACGGTTTTTCTCCCGAGCAGTTTATCGATTTTAAAGGGCTTATGGGGGACTCTTCCGATAATATCCCCGGATTGCCGGGAGTAGGGGAAAAAACAGCTCAAAAACTCATCCTGGAATACGGCAGTGTTGCCAACCTGATTCAGAATGTGGAGAACATTGCCAACGAAAAGATGAAGACGAAAATTGAGGAGAACGCCCAACTGGCTTTGATGAGCAGGCGGCTGGCGGAAATCAATACCCAGGTTCCCATTGAAATAGATCTGGAGGACTATGTGGAGGAAGAGCCGGAATACGACAGGCTCATTGAGTTTTATAAAAGGATGGAGTTCAACAGCTTTTTGAAAAAGCTGCAGGTTCCCGAGCGTTCAGGCTCCATGGGGCAGGGGGAACGGATTACGGAGGAGGAAGTGCCTGCTGCGGCAGTCATTAAAGATATGCGGGAATTCGCCCTCGTAAAAAACAGCCTGAAATCCGGCGATCTGGCAGCGTTGAAGGTGTTCAGCGACAACAACCACAAAGATGTGCCGACGCTGACGGGAGTAGCATTGTCCACAGGAAAACAGTGTTTTTACATCGATTGTTCCTCGGAGGACCTGCTTAATGGCCTTAAATCGTTGATTTCCGACACAAAACTCCGATATCTGGGACATCATATCCAAAGAGACTATTATGCTCTTCTAAGCAACGATTTGGAAAACTGGCAGCCGGAGACGGCTTTTGATACTGCTATCGCTCAATATTTGCTGCAGCCCGGAAGGAGCAGCTACGATTTAAATGCCCTGACTCTGGAGTATTTCCATCAGGAGTTGGCAGGGCCGGAAGCCGCCGGGGGAGGCGAGGAGCAGCTGGGTTTCTTAGAGAGCGGACAGACGGATTATTCCGGTTTTGCCGCCAGATGGTGCGCCGCCTTATTTAAGCTGCAGTCCATCCAGCAGACAAGCCTGGAAAGGGAGGGGCTGCTCTCCGTGTTTGAGGAAATAGAGCTTCCTCTTATCAGCGCCTTAGCCCGTATGGAGGTGGAGGGCTTCGCGGTGGACAGGGATGAATTGACCCGTGCCGGCCATTCTCTGACGGAACAGATCGCCGCCATTTCGGCGAAGATATATGATATGGCGGGAGAAGAATTCAACATCAATTCACCTAAACAGTTGGGGGATATCCTCTTTGAAAAGCTCCGGCTTCCGGCGGGAAAGAAGAACAAGACCGGATATTCTACCAATGCGGAGATCCTGGAACGCCTGAGAGGGGAGCATGAAATTGTGGAGCAGATCCTGGAGTACAGGACTCTGTCGAAGCTGAACAGCACCTACGTAGAGGGACTGCTGCCCATGCTTCACGCCGATGGTAAAATTCACGCTCATTTCCAGCAGACGGTGGCGGCTACGGGTCGCATCAGCTGCACAGAGCCCAACCTCCAAAATATTCCCATCAAACAGGAGATCGGGAGACAACTGCGAAAAGCCTTTATACCCGCGAGTGAAGATTTCATCCTGGTGGGAGCGGACTACTCTCAGATCGAGCTGAGGGTTTTGGCACATTTGTCGGAGGATCCGACCCTGATGGAGGCCTTCCGGGAGGGGGCGGACATCCACAGAACTACGGCGGCGCGCGTATTCGAAGTACCCGAGTCGGAGGTTACCTCTCTTCAGAGGAGCAACGCCAAGGCGGTAAACTTCGGCGTCATATACGGTATGAGCAGCTTCGGTCTCTCCACAGAGTTGAATATTTCGCGAAAGATGGCCGAAACCTATATTCAGGAGTATTTCAATAAGCATGGGAAGGTCAGAGAGTTCATGGACCGTCAGCTGGAGAACTGCAGAAAAAACGGTTATGTCACAACCATCATGAATCGCAGGCGTCCCATTCCTGAAATCGGCGCAAGTAATTATATGCAGAGGCAGGCGGGGGAGAGGCTGGCTATGAACAGCCCCATACAGGGCTCGGCCGCCGATATCATTAAGATCGCCATGATACGCTGTCACAGACAGCTTCTGGCGGAGGGCCTGAAGTCCAGATTGATACTTCAGGTTCACGACGAGTTGATTATACAAGCCTGGCGGGAAGAACTGGACAGGGTGAAGGTTATTCTGAAGGAAAACATGGAAAACGCCATAGAGTTGAAAGTTCCTCTCTGTGTGGACCTGAACACGGGGGAGAACTGGTACGAGTTGAAATAGGAGCGAAGACATGAAGCTGATAGGTCTTACCGGCGGTATCGGCGCGGGAAAGTCCACTGTTTCCGATTACCTGAAGGAAAAAGGGTATCCGGTTCTGGACGCGGACGCGGTAGCCAGAGAAATCGTAGAGCCGGGCGCTGAAACCCTCTCTTTGCTGGCCGGGACCTTTGGTGAAGATATCCTTAATCCGGACGGCAGCTTAAATCGAGGCTCCCTGGCTAAGGTCGCCTTTTCAAATCCGGAGAAAAAAGAGCTTCTGGATAAGATCATGCATGGGAAGGTAATTGAAATAATGATGGGGCGTGTGGAAGCGATGTCTCATGAGCCGGTGATATTTCTTGATGTACCTCTGCTGTTTGAAGCTGGTATGGACCGCCATGTGGATCAGGTCTGGCTTGTGGACGCGGAAGACGAGGTGCGCATACAGAGGGTCATGGAGCGTGACGGAACCAGCAGGGAAGAGATCCGAAAGCGGATGGGATATCAGATGGACAGAGAAGAAAAGGTTAAGAAATCCCACGTTATATTAGATAACAGCTGCGACAAACAAAAACTTTATAGTCAGGTTGACGAAATGCTTAACAGACTTCGGGAGATGTAAAACCCATGATGAAAAAATTGTATTTTACAGCGATGCTGATTACCATATTTGTGCTGCTTCTCGCAGGATGCGGTGAAGATACGGTTTTCCCCGGCAACGATTCGGAAAACAGGAGGGAATCCGTCACATCGGCTGTGGTGTCCGTACCCATGGAGAAGGTGAGAACTCTCAACCCTCTGCTGTCACGGGACGAGGATGCCTATTATTTGAACAAGCTGATTTACGACGGGCTTTTTGTATTGAATGACAACCTTCAGGCTGTAGGCGCCCTTGCGGAGAGTTATGAATATACGGAAGGAGCAGGCACGCTTCAGGTGCGTTTGCGGCAGGGAGTGCTCTGGCAGGACGGTGAAGCTTTTGACGCCGATGACGTGAAGTTTACCATCGACGCTTACCTCAGCGTTCCGGGCAACCAGCAGGGCTCTCACGGATCTTCCGTAGCATTGATAAGGTCCGTCAGAGTAATCGATCCGCTGACGGTACAAATCCAGTTTGCCGATCCAAACAACGCGGCGGTGGAGAATCTTACCTTTCCTATTCTTCCCTCCCATAAGCACCGAAGGGCAGCGGACCTTATCAGGGACGCGGAGAACTTCATGCCGGTGGGGACGGGGCCTTATTATATAAGCAACTTTGAAGAGGGAAAGCAGATAACCCTGTCCGGCAACGGGAATTACAGGGGTACCGCGCCGCAGAATACTATAGTTTTTAAGTTTATGCCCAACAAAGGGGACGCGGTGAATTTGTTTAATATCGGAGAAATCAGCATAACTCTTCTCAAGGATATCGAGAGGGATACCCTGGTAGAAGATAAGGTTGTGAAAATGGTATCCTTCCCATCCAACGAGGTGGAAGTTCTCGGGTTCAATTTCAACCACGGCGCTCTGCAGGACCGCAGCGTACGCCAGGCCATTGCCCGGGCTGTAGATAATCAGATGATCCTTGAAACCTGCTACTATGGCAACGGCGTACTGAGTGACAGTATCTATTATCCGGGATACATGGGAGCGGAGAGCGAAGAGCCTCTGTATGAGTACGATGCCAATGCAGCGGCAGATATGCTCAAAGCCGCCGGATATGAGGGCCTGTCTCTAAATCTGGTGTTTAACGGGGAGAACCGGGCACGCAATCTGACTGCCCAGGTCATCAAGTCCGGACTGGAAAGGGCCGGCGTTTCCGTCACGTTGGTTTCTCTGGTCAGGGAGGAGTATGATGAGGCTTTACAGAGGGGAAACTTTGACCTCTATATAGGCGGATACAGATTCAATGAGAATTACGATTTACGGTCTCTTCTTTCTACAGGAGGATCTCTCAATTACATCAATTACTCCTATCTTCTGATGGACGGATTGCTGGATAGGCTCCAACAGGGTATTCCCGCCGATGAAAAGCGGGCGGTTTTTGAATCTCTGCACAAACTTTATATCGATGAGATTCCTTATTACGGTCTTTTGTATAAAACCTATGGGCTCGCCGCCTCCACCTCTTTGACAGGGGATGTCCTGCCCTATTTCAACCATGTATACAACGGCTGCGAATCCTGGCGAATGGTTTACGAGAAGTCGGAGGGAGAATAGTATTTGAATTTATAATAAGCGAAAGCAACTTTGAGCGCTGAAAGGGAGAGGCTAAAAGATGCCGATTTTCATGAAAGTCAGCTTTCCCGTATTAAAAGACAGGGATCAAAGTTGCTTTTGAGGGAAAAAAGCATCAAAAGGGTCCCAAAATGTACAAAAATACCCGTAGTTTGTATGAAAAGCAGCTTCACAGATTGATGTTCAACTGCGAAAAGCTGCCTTTGTTTGAAAACAGCAACTTGTTTAGAATTAAAATCTTCGACAAAGTTGCTTCCTCGTTTTATGGCCCTTTGTCAAGTGAATTGCGAAAAATTTTAATTTTTTTGTTTTTTAAGGGTTACACAAGGGCTGCAACATGGGACTCGAATACCTCGGCTGCGGAGCGGAAATTGAATATCTTTCTCGGGTAGTTGTTGATCCATTCTTCAGTTTCCTTTATGATGGTTGAAGATACGGTGGCGAAATTTGTTCCTTTCGGATGTTTCCGGCGTATCATTCCGTTTTGTCGCTCGTTCGACCCTCGTTCCCATGAACTATACGGGTGGCAATAATAGATTGTTGTTCGTTTGCCTTTTTTTCGGTAGGCCTGTTCCATGCCGTTGCAGTCCTGAAACTCTGGTCCGTTGTCAACAGTTACGGATTTGAATATTTGATATGATAGAACTCCATATTTTCTCTCGATAGAGTTTAGCGCCTTGACAACGTTTTCGGTTGTGTTAGATTTTATAGGGATCATAATTTCATAACGGGAGAGTCGCTCTGTGAGAACAAGCAAGCGCGGGCGGCTCTTTTGTTTTCCCTGCACCGTATCCATTTCCCAATGCCCGAATACTTCCCTGGCGTTGACCTCTTCAGGTCGTTGTTCTATGCTCATCCCCTTGCATGGACGGGCAGCAGGGCGGACTCGTCTGTATTTCCGTCTTTTTTCCCGCTTGAATGGGAGGTCTTTGTTTGTTACTTCCAGAAACAGGCCGATGTCGATATACCTGTATAGGGTTTTAACTGATATCTCTGTTTTGAAGCGGAGTCCTTTTGCCTTGATCTCTCCAAGAGCCGCCTCGGGGGACCTGTGACCGTTTTTCAGCATATTTTCAAGATGCTGAGCGAGAGCATGATCTTTTCCAATTTTGAGCTCCGGGCCTTTGTTAGGGAAGGTATTTTCATATTTGTCTCGAGCTATGTCTGGAATATAACACTCATAATCTACAAGTTCAGAGGTTCGTTGATGTCCTGTGCCTCTTTCGATTTCTCGGTAAATAGTACTTACGTGCCGCCCGAGTTCGTCTGCTATTTTCCGCTTACTCCATCCGGCCTTGAGCCATGCTTCAATTTTTAACCGTTCACGCCATGATAAATGATTAAATTTCTCGCCCATAAGAAAGCCTCCTAATAAAATAAAAAGCCCTCGATCATCCTTTAGAAGGGACGAGTAAGGGCTTTTCTCGGTTTACTCGAGTAGTTCTCGGGGGTGTACACTGAGGGCATCCGCAAGTTTGAGAGCATTTTTCAAGGACATGTTTTCCATTTTTACATCTCCGCTCTCGATCTGCTGTATTCGACGAATATGTACCCCCGAGGCCGTCGCGAGCTCTTGCTGTCCGAGGTTCCGCCCCACCCGTAACAGGGCAAGTTTTACCGTACTGCTCGACGTGGCTTTTTTCATTCCGTCCGCCTCCTTTGTAACTCTATATTACGATATTATTGTCGCAATGTCAATATAAAATCATCTGCTTTTGCAAAAGTCGGCGAGGAGTCCGGCCTTTGCTCCAAAAACTAAAAAATAGCCGGGGAACTCTTCGCTCCTCGGCTATTTATCTTGAATTCTATTGAAGTCCCAACTGATAAGCCACATACGCCAGAAGAAGGATCACTGTCCAGTCCGTTACCTTTCCGGTAATTCCTTCCCACCTGCGGCCCGGCTTTTCCTTTAGCTCTTTCAGGTCGGCCTTGATCTCCTTAGTGTCTGTAGCTATCGTATTGAGTTGCACCTGCATAACTTCAAATCTGGTGTCTCCGGCATGCAATCTGTCGTTGTGCTCCTTTAGATCGCGTTGCGCTTGTGTCATGGCGGTGCACGGGCATTTTCTTTCCTCTGGCATAACATCCTCCCGTTTATTTTTTCCTCTGGATCATGGCGACAGCTTGCTCACGGGTACAGTATCCCCCGGGGGTTGTGCCGTCCGTAATTCCTTCTCGTTTGGCGTTCTCCCAATCTTCTTTTGCCCAGGCTGAAACTTTTGTATCTTTCCCGGATAATACCGACTTGATCAGGTCGAGTGTTTCTTCTTTGGTCAATTCCTTTTCCTCCTTTGTTTTATTCGTGAAGCTTTGCAAGAGCGGAAGCGGATCAACCCATCCTTTGGCCGAGGATGGGAAATTCCTGCAAACCCCAAAATGCAAGTGAGGGCCGGTGCTGTCCCCAGTGCTGCCTACTGTGCCGATGACCTGCCCGGCTTTAACGATCTGCCCGGCTTTAACGCTTCGAGTAAGTAGGTGGGCATATAAGGTGTAATGGTTGCTGTGGGACAGAACTATGTAGTTGCCGTAACCCCTCTGGTTGTCCTGCATTTTGGATATGCTTACTGTTCCATCTCTGACCGCGTAGATCGGAGTACCGAGCGGCGCCGCATAGTCAATTCCGTCGTGCATTCGTTGGACTTTGAGAATCGGGTGCATCCGCATTCCGAACAGGGCGCCGCCCGTGATTTTCGTCAAGTTCATTCCGCGGATTGGTAACGCCTTAATCTCCATTTCCTTGCTCCTCGCCCGATAACATGCCTTTTGCAAGGTCATACCATTTTTGCAGTTTAGCTTTTAGTGCATCCTCGGAGATAAATTTCTCCATCCACCCCGGAATCTTGTTCCATATGGCCTTGTATACCTCCTCCATTTTTTTCTTTCCCGGTTCCGTCGACATCAATTTTTCTGCCGATAACATCAAAGATAGGGCCGCCCGGTGGAGGATAGACCATTGTCGGGTGACAGCCCCATATACCGCCAGCAGCACCGCAGCTAAAACCATTGCGATTGTCTCAAAGTTACTCATAATAAAATCCATTACTCATTTTCTCCTTTCTCTGCTTTTCTCTTAGCGTTTTTGATCCAGGCCATCAGCCCACCTTCTACGCCGCAAAATCCAAACACCGACATTATTAGCGCGGACGGTTCGGTGTGGTCCTTGAATACGAGATATAAAACCGCAATCGTGAATAGCGCCAAGAAGATCAGCATCCCATTCACGATTTTAGACATGTGGTCCACAAGATCACCTCCCATAAAAAATAGCGCCTATGCGCTTACTCTACGTATTCCGTCCAGCCATATTGTCCCGGCTCCCATACGTTGTACCCGTCACCTCCAACTTCGGAAACCACCCATTTTTTGCTGTTGTGTGTAACTTTGTCTCCCATGACATAGCCATCCTCGGGCAAAATCGGACGAGACCATTCGGGCCATTCTTCACCGGGACTGCCGATTCGTCTCCACTTAACACTTGCTGCGTTCTCAGACGGCTTTATATTTTCAGAAGGATGAGAGATATTGTGGATCGCTCTGTATAGGATTCCCTCCCATTGCACGATAGCACCTCTGCTGCCCGTCCAGAATTCATCCCACTGTACGAACAAATCGGGATGTTCCGTGATCGTCACCTCGTCGATCATTTCCGACTCGGCGAGAGTAACAAAGGTAATTCCCGATATCAGGGCTGCGGCCTCTGCGTCTTTGGTTTTTTTGAGTTCTGCTTCTTTTTCAGGTGTTGTAAAAAATTCTCCTGTATAGTACCAGTAGCCGGGGATAACCTCGCCCGGTACGGACTCGACCTCCGCGACTCGGTAGGTTTCCATTCCCCATGCTCCGGGAGTAGAGAGTGGATAAAATGAGTCATTGTCTGCGGCATATACCGCCGTGGCCGTTTCTCCCTCCGCAGCGAGGGCGACAAGGCCGTTTTCTTGCTGTTTGACCCGCTTTGCTACCGATGTGATACATACAATTAGGTTTGCTCGATTTAATATGAGAAACATATTCCCTCCTGTCCGAACAGACTTATAAAAAGCCTGTCCATTGTTTTTAGTGTTTTGTAAGATCGCGCCCTTCGGGCGTGTCCCCTCCATGATTGGTAGGAGGTTTTAATATCTTCGAGAAGCATTTTCCCGGCCTCGTACCACTTGTAGAATGTCTTCAGCTTCCGACGCATAGCCGTAACTGTTTTTCTTCCGAGGCGTCGGATTATAGCTCCGCTTTCGCTAATGGAAAAGCGCATTTTCAGGAATGTGAACCCTCGCGTTAATTTGACGATTTTCGTTTTAGCCTCATTCAATTTTAGGCCGATCCGTTCACAAGCAGCGCGGAGCTTCGCCAGGGCATTTCGGAGAAATCCCATATCCTCCGAAATGGCATACCCGTCATCCATATATCGCCCGTAGCCCTTGACGCCGAGTTCGTCCTTGAAAAGATGGTCAATAGGGCTCGCTACCATAAGGGCGCATACTTGCGAGATTTGGCTCCCGAGACCCATTCCCACAGGGCCGAATGCGTCGATAAAAAGCTGAAAGATTGCTTTTATCCTTTCGTCGGTAATTCTGCGTTCAGCTTCTTTCGTGAGCGGCGCATGCGGTATGTTGTCGAAAAACCCTTTTATATCCCACTGCAAAATACCTCCTTTCGTTCCGTGTTTTC
>WPCH01118591.1_pt1 | contig 31847 bp, 27 predicted proteins | sample 5399881 | NCBI WGS metagenome assembly WPCH01 (sample SAMN12869468, study PRJNA574797) | sludge metagenome | isolation source: wastewater treatment of pH5 | place: China:Beijing | collected 2019-05-20
TCAGAGTTCATATGTAAGTAAAGGGATTGTGAGTTAGAACATAAAAGGAAAGTAATTATATATAACACTATTTAAAAAACAAACTTTAATCTTAAACAACTTTACTTTACTTGAGCCTCTTTTGATATCGAAAAATATAAAGTTCAGCATTAAAATAAAGTTTTTATAAAGAATTCCGAAAGTATGGCTGAGTTTTATACAAGTAAACTTGTTTTGAACTAAGAATTATCCTGGGAATTATTCTGAAAAATAAAGATAAATAGCATGACAAAAAAGTTAAAAATTGACCCGGACAGGAATAAAAAAAGCATATGATAAAATCTGAGAAGTATATGAAAGGAATCTGGGGGTGACCAGAAGACCAGAAGGTCCCGATCATTTTCTCTGCTTATTTCTTTCCTGGATCAGGTTGACCGTTTGCCTGTGAAGAGTTACTATAAGGTCGCTGAGCATCCCGAAAATAAACATCTGAAGTCCGAATATAATAAACAGGGCCGTGAGAACTGAAAGGAGAACATGAGTGATATCCTTGAACCACTCAACTACCACATAGGTTCCTGTAAACAGACCTGCAATAATAAAGGCAAAACCAATGATCCCAAAATAAAACATAGGGTTATGAACTTTTGCAAGCCTGTAAATAGTAGAACCGATTCTTATTCCGTCTTTTACAGGGTTTAGCTTGGTTGCACCTTTTTTACTTCTGGGGAGATAAGTAATCGAAATCTCTTCGACTCTCTGCTTTTTCAGGACACATTCTACTGATATTTCGGTTTCAATCTCAAATCCTGTTTTGTTAAGCTCAAGCTCCCTTATACTCTCAAGCGTGAACGCACGGTAACCTGAGAGGATATCCCTTAACTGCACCCCATAAACGGTGTCAAAGAGCGTATTTATCAGGCGGTTGCCAACCAGGTTCAGTTTTGTAAAAGAGCCCCGAGAATATTTTTCCAGCCGGTTGCCTATAACATGGTCGGCTGTTCCTTCCAGAACAGGTTTAAGAAGAAAAGGAGCTTCTTTTGCAAGATATGTCCCATCCCCGTCAACCATTATTACATAGGGGCACTCGATAAGTCCAAAAGCCTGGATCATTGCCTGCCCCTTTCCCCTTCCGGTCTGCAGGACAACTCTTGCGCCTTCAGCTTCTGCAATCTGTGCTGTTCCGTCCCTGCTGTTTCCATCTATTACCAGAATATTGGAAAAGCCTTCTTTCTTAAAGTCTTTAATGAGCTCCCCTATAGTTGCAGCTTCGTTAAGTGTAGGAATGAGGATGCAAACATCTGCATTATTCACGTTTCACACATATCCTTTGCCGGAGCCTCTACGAATACCGCAGAATCCGTTTTTATTTTAGTATTCCCCATGTACTTTATGAGGCAGATTAAAATGGATATAATAGATAAAAAGTTTGAGGGTTTTATAAAAGCCCCATACTGTCGAGCTGCTGGCGGACTACTTCAACGCTCCTCTCGCAATCTTCAGGGCTCTTACCGCCTGCAACTACCAGTTTTCCGGAGCTGAAGATAAGCACAACTACTTTGGGCTCATCAATTCTGTATACAAGACCAGGAAACTGCTCAGGCTCGTATTCAATGTTTTCAAGTCCAAGCCCTATTGCAATTGCATTAAGGTTCAAAATAGTATGCAGGTCTGCGGAAGCAACAATATTCTGGACAGTAATCTGAGGGTTCTCTATGGTCTTAATCCCTATACTGTTCAGCTTTTTCGCCAAATTACCTACAACTGTGTGTACATCGGCAACATTTTTCGTCCCTGTACAGACAACCTTGCCAGAAGTAAAGACCAGGAATGCAGCTTTAGGATCTGAAACCCTGTAAACGAGCCCGGGGAACTTCTGCTTGTTGTACTCTGCTCCTTCGAACTCTGATTCGATAACAGTTAAGTCGAATTCTTCAGCGAGTTTGGTGGATGCAACCACATTTTCGATCTTGATACTAGATTCGCTCATTTGTCCACCCTTAGCATATAAAGCCAGTAAGTTACCTAATTTCCAGAAAAATGGTATATAATTAATAGATTGAGGGTTCTTATAAAAGCCCCATATTGTCGAGCTGCTGACGGACTACTTCAACGCCGCTCTCGCAATCTTCAGGCGTCTTGCCGCCTGTAACTACAAGTTTTCCGGAGCTGAAAATAAGGACAACTACTTTGGGCTCATCGATCCTGTAAACAAGACCCGGAAACTGTTCGGGTTCGTATTCGATATTCTCAAGCCCAAGCCCTATTGCAATTGCATTGAGGTTAAGAATGGTGTGCAGATCTGCTGAAGCGACTATATTCTGAACAGTAATCTGCGGGTTTTCCATTGTTTTGATCCCGATGCTGTTCAGCTTTTTTGCCATGTTGCCGATAACTGTGTGCACGTCAGCAACGTTTTTTGCTCCTGTGCAGACAACCTTTCCGGAAGTAAATACCAGAAAAGCAGCTTTAGGGTCAGAGACTCTGTAGACGAGTCCAGGGAACTTCTGTTTGTTATACTCAGCCCCTTCGAACTGGGATTCTATCACAGTTAAATCAAACTCTTCAGCGAGTTTGGTGGATGCAACCACGTTTTCGATTTTGATGCTAGATTCGCTCATTAGTCAACCCTCAGTATATAAAGCAAAAGTAATATCCTCTAACCAGTATATAAAGCTATAGTTAAATGCCCTGCATACTATATAAATACCATATATAAAGAATATAAATACGACAGAAAAGCTTAAATTGGAGGCGCCAGTAAAATAAAAAAAATTAAAGAAGAAAACGGCCTCCGACCTGGTTTTATAAGAGATCAGTCCTCAAAATTTTTTAAACCTTCAATGATAGAGTCATATTTTTGATATACCCTCTCAAGAAGATCTCCCTCTACACTGCGGTGGGTGGGGACCAGAATTTTAGCCCCTTTTCCGATACTTACTCCCTCGCCCGAAGTCCCGTAATCAGGAGCTATAAGGATGCCTTCCGTAGAAATCCTTATATTTAGATCATTGACGATTTTTGAGACCATATCAGTTGCAGGTTTTACTTTCTTCTCAATGAGCATGGCTGAAGCTACATATTTTTCTCTTGTCCCCCTGATTTTCCGAAGAGTGTTTTCCACAGCTTCAGGGTCTACTTCATCGGAAAGTTCTTCAGAGATTAAGGAAACTGCCTCAATAAGGTCTCCAAAGGTTGTCGAACGGACCTCAAGGATCTCACCATCGCAGTGTTGTTTTACCGTATCGAGGTAACCGGCAGTAACTATAAGAACATCAGCTTCAAGCAGGCGAGAAATTTCCTCTTTGGAAGGGCAGTAAGCATTCACAACAAAATAATCTTTAATCCCGCACATCTTCATAAGGGACTCGTACATAGGAGTCACTGCAATGGTCTTTTTTCCGACCCAGAGGTTGATCTCACTCTGACCGCCCTGAGCCCTCAATAACTCGATAATTTTCTCTTTTATAGCTTTGGGATCGTTCTTTTTGAGCCCGAAATAATCTGCAAACAGAGGGGTGGTGGAAAGCTGCCTGCTCCTTCCACAGGGAACAGACTCGACAAAACCCCTTTCAATAAGGTCTTTTATGTGGTCATAAGCTCCACTGCCTCTCATTTCAATGAGGTCGGACTGGAGAAGGGGCTGATGATAAGCAATCATGGACAGAGTCCGGAGTTTGGGAGCTGAGAGTTCTTTTGGGGCAACCTCACGCATGAGTTCGGAATACTCAGGCTTCACCTGCATGACATAGCGGTCTCCAAGATCAAGGATTTCAAGACCCGACCTCCGGGAAGAATAAGCACCCATCAGCTCCTGAACTGCCGAAGAGACATTTTTTTTCGGCTTCCCGGTAATTTTCATAAGTTTTTCAAGGCTTACTGCCCTGCCTGCAGCAAAAAGAGCCGCTTCGATAATTTCAAGCTCACTCATAAATTTCACGACCAGAAAAGAGAGTAAAATTATTTTTCAGGGAATTAATGTGCTTCTTCAGAAGAGTCAGGATTTATATATTCCGGTTCACAGGAAAGGACTTCAGGATTTACGCCGTCTTCGAGATCTGAAACATCTTCTGTTAAGCCCTTTTTTATCTGATGGAAAAGAGGAGGGTTATTCTCTGTGGGAAAACCGGAATCCTCTCCGGGATAAATATGTAACTCTCCGAAAAGCTCCTCCTGGAAAAGCCAGATCTTCCTGCTTGAAGCAAGAAAGAGAAGGGAAAGGTAATCCATTATCCTGTCCTCACTCATGTGGGTCAGGGCAGAAAATTCCGCAACAGGCTGCTTCATAAAAAGCTCAACAAGCCTGCCCCAGATTAAGGCCAGCCTCGAGCTGATAGCCTCGTCATGGGCAATCCCGAGCACATCTCCGGTAGCCAGAGGGGCATCAGGAATATCATGTTCTTCTGCTGCCAGATGGGCTCTTTTTTCGTTTTTTCTTGAGAGTGATTTTTCGGCTTTTTTGAGCTCCACTATCAGTTCATTCAATGTAACAGGCCTTGTTGAAAGGCGGCGGACAGGCAGCTTCGGAACCGGAAACTCATCAGGCTCCGGAAGCTCTTCGTCATCGAAAAAGCCAGAATCAAAATCTTCTGCCTCCTCTTCTTCAGGCCCCATGATTACTGAAGATTTCATGCGGAGGAGGATAGCTGAATAAAGGAGAGTCCTTGAAGAAATTCTGAGGTCCATTTTCTGGAGTTCTTCTATCCTGCGCAGGAAATTATCGGTTAGCTGCACAACATCGATGTCCCAGGGGTCTATCTTTCCGTCCTTTGCAAGTTCGACCAGAATGCCCAGAGGCTCACAGGTGTTAAATTCCGAGAGGTCAAGAAGAGCCCAGTTAATGCCAAGATAAGAAAGAGTTGTGGGAAGCCCGAAAGTTTCAGGATCTGAAAAAAGAGAGTCCTTCTCACCGGAATCGCAGACCTCGGGAGAAGTAAGGCCGGAAATGTCAAGTGCCGAGTTATCAATAATTTCAGCCATTAAGCTTCACTCCGGTAATACTCGTGATATTATTCTCCTGCATAGTAACCCCTATTGTCCGGCTTGCAGCCTGGATCATGGGCTTTCGTAAAGAAACAACAATAAACTGGACCTTTGAGCCCGATGTTTTTACGCGCCTTGAGACCCTCTCCACATTCCAGCCGTCAAGGAACATGTCAATCTCATCAAAAGCGTAGAAAGGAGCAGGTCGGTACTGCTGGATTGCAAAAATGAAAGCAAGTGCAGTAAGACTCTTTTCTCCTCCGGACATTGCTTCTATGCGCTGGAGGGTCTTTTCTTTTGGCTGGGCTCTCAGGGTCATTCCTCCGGCAAAGGGGTCGTCAGGGTTTTCCAGCAGAAGTTCACCCATGCCGTCAGAAAGTTCGTAAAAGATCTCTTTGAAGTTGGAATTTATGCTTATGTAAGCCTCCATAAAGGTATCCCGCTTGAGCTGTTCGTACTGGTCAATGCGTTCAAGGAGCTGCTCCCTTTCAGTGAAGAGAGTATCACGCTTGCCCTGAAGGTCAGAAAGCCTGAATTCCACCTCATTATACTCGTCAATTGCCCGCATATTTACAGGTTCAAGCCTGCGCATGGCTTCTTCTATTGCCTGTATCCGCATGTAAACGGTTTCGTAGCTCGGAACCTCTGAGGTATCTTCAATTCCTCTTCTCTCGATCTCTTCAACCAGCTGTTTTTCCTGGTCAAAAAGTGCACTCCTGGTAGCTGTGAGCGTAATTACCTGCTGTTTTGCTTTTTCAAGGGTTGTTGCAGCTGTGCTGACCCTGCGCTTTACAGCACTGTGTTCTGCCTGAACTTTCTCCCTCTCATTCTGAAGCCCTATAAGCTCATCTGAAAGCTGAAGTTCACGTTTCCGTTTTTCTTCAAGCTGAGCTTCAAGTTCAGTAATTTTTGCTTTAAGAGAATCTACTCTTTCACGCCTTGAAGCTTTCTTTTCATCGAGTTCTTTTATAAGCTCCTTGGCTTCGTTAATCTTCTGTTCAGCGTATTCTTTTTCAAGCTGCAGGGCATTCAGGCTGGCTTCGGTATCCCTCATCCTGCCGTCAAGCCTGCGGATCTCTTCATCCACAAAATCCGCTTTTTTGTTTATCTCGGGAAGAGGAGAATCTGCAAGCTTTGCTTCAAGTTCTGCGACCTGGGATTCAAGTTCAGCCGCAATACCTTCTTTTTCAGTCTTTTCCGCAATTACCCTGTCCATTTCAGCCCTGAGTTCGGTCCTTGATTCTTCAATCGTTTTCAGATCTGCCTGTTTGGCTTCAAGGAGTTCTGCGAGTTTGGCTTCCCTGCCGGCAATCTCCTGAAGTTCGAGTTCTTTTCTGGAAATCGTAGCCTCACAGTCACGGATCTTCCTGCTAAGCTCAAAAACATGGCTTTCAATGCTGTCCTGTTTGCTGATTGCCGCATTCCGGCTTGCATCAAGGGACCTTATCTCCTCCGCAAGTTCAAGGAGCTTGTCTTTTTCCGCTGCTGCAAAAGAAATCCCTGATTTTGAAGAAAGAGAACCTCCTACCATTGCCCCGCTCTTTTCAAGGAGTTCACCTTCAAGGGTTACCATTCTTGCCCTGCCCATAAGGCGGCGGGCACTGGCAAGGTCTTCCATAACAAGAGTATCCTGAAAAACATACCAGAAAGCAGGCTCGAAATCAGGATCGAATTCTATAAGGTCGATTGCGTACCCTATTACCCCATTTTCATAATTCAGGTTTTCAAGCCTTCTAGCATCCTTCATTTTATTAAGCGGAAGAAAAGTAGCCCTGCCCCCTTTTTTCCGTTTAAGGAATTCGATCGCTTCTGCCGCGTCAGCATCAGTATCCACGACAACTGCCTGCATCCTGTTCCCTGCAGCAACCTCAAGGGCAGCCGCATACCTGCGGTCTACTTTTCCTAGCTGGGCAATGGTACCGTGGATTCCGAAGAGCTCTTCCTGCCTGGAAGCTCCGATTACCATCTCTACTGCTCTTGAGTAACCTCCCCCATGCTCCGAAGCCCGGACCCTTGCCTCAGCAATCGCATATTCCTGCTGGAGGGCATGAAGTCGGCTTTCAAGTTTTTTAATGTCTTCTTTGATCCTGAAATGGCTGCTCTCAATATCGTCCCGGTCTTTTATGAGAGACTCAAGATTGCTTGTAAGTTTTTCTATTTCATACTGGACAGAAAGGGTATCGCTGTCCGAAGCAGTAACTGCAGCCTGTGCGTCCTTTATCTGATTCTCGATCTCGCGCAGTTCCGAAGACTTTCTCCTGAGGGCATCAAGAAGCCTGTCCTCATTCCGGATAAGCTCGTTCTTTTCGTTTTTAACGTCCTCGAGCTTTTTGCGGGCAACCATGAGCTCGTCCCTTGTTGCTGCGAATTTTGCGTCAATATCAGCAATCCTGCTCTGAAGAAGCATGCGCTCGGTTTTTCTTTCGGAAATTTCTGCTGAGATGCTTTCTTTCCTTACGTTTTCAGCTTCGATTTTCTCTTCGAGCTCCCGGACCTTTCCCTTTGTAGAGTCAATATCAACAAATGCTTTTCTGCGCCGTGCGTCAGCTTCTTCAAGCTCGGATTCCGAAACCTCAATGCTGTCAACACAGCGGGAGATTTCCCCTTTTGTCTCTTCTATTTCCTTCTTGACCTGAAGCTGTTCGTCTTCCCCTTTTTTCCGGATTTCAAGGGAGAGATTTTCCAGGATTATTTCAAGGGCTTCCAGTTCCTGAGCCCTTTCATTAAGCAGTACCTGTACTTTTTCGAGGTGCTCTTCTTTTCCTGCCAGTTCCTTATCCACATTTTCCAGTTCAGTCCTTGCGTCCTTGAGTTTGGAGAGCAGGACATAACCTTCGAATTTAACCTTTTCAGATTTAAGAGACTGATATTTCAGTGCCTGGTCACGCTCCCCCGAGAGTTTTTCAAGCTGGGTGCGCACCTCTTCAAGGATAATATCAACGCGTTCGATCTGCTGCCTGACGATTTCAAGTTCACCGAGTGCTTTTTGCTTGCGCTCGTCAAATTCTGCAACCCCGGCAATCTCGTCAATAATCTTCCGCCTTTCCACAGAGGTCATGGAAATAATCTGTGTGACATCCCCCTGCATTACTACGTTATAGCCTTCAGGAGTTACCCCTGCCTTTGCAAGCTGGGAATGAATCTCTCCGAGGCTTACGGCTTTCCCGTTAAAGTAAAAATAGCTGTAATACGCATTTTTAGTCCGTCTGACCTTTCTTGAGACTTCAATCTCATCGAGTTCTAAAGGCAGCTTGCGGTCAGCATTGTCAAAACGTATCGTGACCTGGGCAAAATCCGGTTTTTTTGCTTCATCCCCGTTATAAATAAGGTCAGTAAGTTTTTCAGCCCTTAAGGTTCTTGAGCTTGTGAGCCCGAGCGCAAAGAGAATCCCATCTATGATATTTGACTTTCCACTTCCGTTTGGACCGGAAATAGTGGTGAAGTCATTGTAAAAGGAAATCCTTACTTTTTTTCCAAAGGACTTGAAATTAACGAACTCAATCTCTTTTATGTACACAGAATGCCTCTGAGGTTTTGCGTTTTTGAGGGAACTTTCGTTTTTTTAAGTCTCATTTTGCCCTGGAATCTTTTCGGCTGCAGGTAATGAGTTCCGCGTCCTCACTGTCTCTCAGGTCTACAGACTCTTCAATTATATGCCTTTTAGGGGCCTTTTCGGCGATGATGTATTCACATTTGTAATCGTCATCAGGCCGGGATTTCACAGAATCTGCCTTCACGGGAGGGCAGGACCTTGAAGAAACGGGTGGTCGTGGGGGAAATAAATGTCCCGCAGGAGCCTCAATTACGGGGGTTGACTGCCTCAGAGTGCCTCTAAACCGTTTTCGGTCTCCACTCTCGGCGATAATGTATTCGCATTTTGTTTCGACGGGCTCCTTCCTGTCAAGCTCCCCTGGTTCAACCTCTTTTATTTTCAGCTGGACTTTTGCGTTTGTACCCGGGAGAGGTGCGGAAGCTTCCCTGAAATCGCTCCTCTCATGTGAGGAAGAACCATCTTTTTGGAACTCAAGTTTACGCTTTGGTTTTCTGGAGAGAGGAGGAAGGTCAAGGGGGTCTTCAAGGACAGGAAGAGAGGGAGAAGGAGAGGAGTGTGTAACAGGATTTTGCTTACTTTCCAGTGCTTTTGAAAGCCTTTCAACTTCTGATTCCAGTTTCTTTATAAGCATTTTCTGGTCGAGCAGTTCTCTGACGAGCCCATCCTGTATTCCAGCAAGTTCTTTCACTCTCCGGTCAATAGCTTCGGATTCGTCATTTCTACCGGAAATTAATTCGGACCTGAGGTCACCAAGGATTGAAGCCTTGAGAGATGCAGAGTCGGATAGCCCCCTCATTTCAGCCCTTATTTCGGATAGAATTTGATCCTTAAAGGAATCAGGGCCAGAACCATTTTCTACTTCGGCCTGAAGCTCATTGAGAACCGAAGTCTTTATTGATTTTTTGAGAGTTTCGAGCTCCTCGCAGGTAATTGACAGTCGCCTTTTAAGCGGTGTATTGTGCATGTCCCTCTGTCCAGTTCTCATGAAAATACCTCTAATAATAAACTCGGGTCCCGGGTTTTTTATGCCTGGAAATTATTGCTATCATGAAACTTCATTATAATATAATTAGATTGATCTGGTCAGTGAAATTTAAATAATATGTATAAAGTAGATGTAATCTTACTTTATATATATATGGTAATCGATAGTATTCAGCGGCCTCCAGATTACTTCAAATTATATTATAATAAGATAACTTTATTAACTTTTCTGAAACCGAATACAGAGACCATACAGAGGAATCAAAACAGGGCATAAAATATAAAATTTCCGGAGAAAGAAGACTAAATTAACATGATTATTAAAAACAGGAGAGGAAGCCCTAAAATACCCAGGAGGGAAGAAATCCATATCATTAAGTTTTTTTGTGAAAAATTATATGCATACTAAAGCATCTCACATGAGGAGATATAATATTGCAGGCAGGGAAAAGAGGTATTCCATAGAAAAATAATTTTTTCTGCAAAAGAACGGGACAGAAAAGCAGAATAAATATTTTCCGAAAAAGTTCAAACAAAAAATATTAAATAGACGTTACTGTGCAGGCCTGTGCTCAGGAGAATTACGAAGAACACATATAGAGAATAATAGAGGATAATATAGAAGAAAATTCCGGAAGGAGAGGCACGGCTGACAGTTTTATATAGACTGTTTTAGATAAATAGAAGAAGGCTCAAGGTCCTGAATTTTACAAAATAGAGAATGAAACCCAAAAACTAACTCTAAAACAAAAGGAGTTAAAGAGTTGGATTTCAATAGGGGATGGAACTTCTCAGGGGTAAGTGTTACTTAATGGGCTGAACAGGTTCATCGAAATTGAGCAGTACACTTTGCCTTGCCTGTATTTTGGGGGATGTACCGCAGTCCATATCCAGAGCAGTTTCGTCAACAATAGAACCGTGGGTTCCGGTGCTTTCGAGAAAAAGTTGAACCTCTTCAACCTCTGGCTCTCGGAAATGGTCCATTTCGAAAATATCCATAATAACACTAAATACGTTTTTCTGTAAGTGATCGGTAATCCGAGTCATCGGAAATAAACACGATGTATAAAGTATTAATAATTAACGTTAATAGAAGAATAAAAGAGAAAGGAATAAAGAAGAGTTTTAATATATAAAAATTGTGCTTAAGGCACATAATTTGATTCAGCATCACAGGCTAGAATAAGGAAAAAAATACAGTAAAAGAACAAAAAATGAAAAATTAAAGGAATAAAGGCCCGAAAATCCGGATCAAAACACCTACTACAACAGCAAGGACTATTGTGAAGGTGACAATTAGAGTTGTATCCTTTGTACCGAGTTCATGCTTCAGTACTGCAATCGTTGCCACGCAAGGGACATAAATCGTAGTGATCACCGCAAACTGATACATCTGAAGCGGAGTCATCACTGCTGCAAAATTGGCTGTGCCTGCCAGTACTGCAAGAATCTGAAGCGCCATTTCTTTTCTGAGAATCCCAAAGACAAGAGCTGTTGCGGCAAAAGCCGGAAGTCCCAGAAGCCCTACGGATATGGGCTCTACGAAGTCCTGGAAGACAGAAAGAAGTCCCAGTGCATCGGCAACTCCCAGGGCTGCACTCCCTGCGAGCAGCAGCGGAAAAGCTATGTATAAAAATTCACGGCTTTTCATCCAGGTCTTTCTGAGGGTTGATTTGAGTTCGGGTTTCCTGAGAGGAGTCATTTCCATAATGAAACCGCTTCTCTGGCCCGGAAGAGTTCTTCCAAGAATCCAGCCCATTGCTCCGATTATAATGATCTCAAGCACATAGATAGAAACCGCAGGCCAGAAACCAACAAAGGTCCCTACAAGCCCAAGGATGATAACTGTCCTTGCAGAGCAGGGAATAAGAGAGATAAGAATCGAAGCTATCCTCTTTTCCCTTCTTGTACCGAGTGCGTGTACCGCCATTATTGCCGGGACATTACAGCCAAACCCCAGAACAAGAGGGATGACAGCTCTCCCGTGAAGCCCGAGTTTATGTGTTACATTGTCCAGAAGAAAAGCTGCCCTTGTCAGGTAGCCCGAATCCTCGAATATGGAGAGAATCGCGTAAAATACTGCAATGTACGGGATTGCGATTGCGAATCCGGCTTCCACACCTCGCAGGGAATAGACGATAAGGTTTCTGACAACGGGAGACATATCACGAGTCATCTCCTCGACGGGCTGGATTATATGAGGCTCGAAAAGGTCGTTAACAATCCAGGTTTCGAGAAAACCCCCTACCCTGAAGACCATTAAAAACGTAAACAGAAGAGCAGATATAAGGACTGCTATTCCGAAGTGAGGAGAAGTAAGAACTTTATCTACTTTATCACGGAACCTTTTTTTAGGCTCAAAACTTGAAACCACAGTGTCAACAATAAACCCGGACTCTCCGTACAGGTCTCTTGCGACCGTGTCAGGGACTGAAATTCCGTAATCGATTTCAATATTCTGCCTCAAACGCCTGGCAGAAGAGAGAATCGCATTTGCTTCAGGCGGCATGCAGCAGAGTTCCACAAACTCCGCGTCGTTTAACAGGGCTGCAATCTTAACACTTTGAGATACATTCGGAAAAGCATGGTCAAGCCCGGATAGAGCCTGACGGATCCACTGGCTGTATCTTACCCTGTGGTGCTTCTGGACTTTTCTTGCTTCTTCAAGAGCCGCAAGCACGACATCGTCAAGCCCCACACCCCAGGTTGCAACAGTTGGGACTACGGGCAGGCCCAGAAGTTCCGAGAGTTTATCCGTATCAACAAGGATACCAAGCTCGGCTGCAAGATCTACCTGATTTAAGGCGATGACCATAGGGATATCGAGTTCCAGGAGCTGAAGGGTCAGATAGAGGTTTCTCTCAAGCCGGCTTGCATCAAGGACATTAACAATAACATCAGGAGAATTTTCAATAAGGAATCTCTTGGTTACCTTTTCATCTTCGTTTGCAACCCCCAGAGAGTATATTCCGGGAAGGTCTACTACTTCAATGGTCCTGTCGTTTACTTTTACAGTTCCCTGTTTGAGCGAAACCGTTGTGCCAGGATAGTTGGAAACTTCAACCCCGACGCCTGTAAGCCTGCTAAAAAAAACGCTTTTTCCAACGCTCGGGTTGCCTATAAAAGCAAGTGTCAAATCATAGGGAGGAATCCTTTCATAAAGGGGGTCATTTTTACCTCTCTCACCGGGATTACAGCATGAGCTGGAAATCTCTATCACATCTCCGTCAACTACACTCCACTCCAGTTACAGCTGAATCATCCATTTTTACAGGACTTTTCATTTAGGAGTGATGAAAATTTTTTTTGCTACATCCCTTCCAAGGGCGATCTCGGACCCGACAGCCATGACTGAAATACAGCCCTGTTTTTGCTTGCGCCGGACTTCGATATCCTCTCCTGCTATAATACCAAGGGAGGTCAAACGCTCTTTGGTTTCTCTGGGAAGGGTTACTCTTGCAACCGTGCCTGAACTTCCCTCTTTCATTTCATCCAGAGGAATGAACGCTTCTTCTCGCTGCAAATTATTTTTATCAATATTTATCGGGTGTCCGTCAGGACAGTACTCCGGGTTTCCAAGGAAATCGTAAATTCTCTCAAGAACCGAATCCGATACCGCATGTTCAAGCTCACAGGCTTCCTTATGGGCTTCCCTCCGGTCAAAATCAAGGACTTCAGCCAGGAAAGTTTCAAGCACCTGGTGTTTCCTTTTAATCCGAACAGCTTCTTCAGCCCCTTTTTCAGTCAATTCTACCCCCTGATAAGGTTTATATTCAACAAACCCCATTGAATGCAACTTTTTAATCATTTCCGTCACACTGGGTGATGACACATTGAGTTCTTCTGCAATTTGTTTAGTTTTAGCAGGGCTCTGGTTTTTTGTAATAAGGTAAAGAATAGTTTCAAGGTACTCTTCAAGTCGATCCGTATGCATTAACACCATCCTGCCAGCGCACCGGCGCCTGCCCGAAATTGATCGGCTCAGATAATTAGGACAACCTAAAAAGAATAATTACTGAATAAATAGTTTTTGTTTTTTGCCTGTCAGAGCAGAAACGGATAAAAACGATTCAAAGCCGAAATAGAACCTGAGTTCTGCAAAGAAAATATAAAAAATAAAGATTTCGGGAAGAGCGAAGCTCAAACTCCCTGAAAACTCCCGGGATCTTTCATACTTTGATTGACTTAAGGACGGCAATCTCATTACAATCCGGGAACTTGGGGCACCTGATGCATCCTGACCAGATTTTCCGGGGCAGGCTGTTTTTGTCAACAATATTAAAGCCAAGGGTTTCAAAAAAACCGGGCACATAGGTAAGAGCAAAAACTTCTTTCATGCCGAGGCTTTTTGCATCCTCAAGACAGGCTGAGACAAGCTTTGTGCCCACTCCTTTTCTTGCACAATCAGGTTTAACGGCGAGAGCAAGAATTTCCGCAAGGTCTTCCCAGACTACATGCAGGGCACAGCATCCCACAATTTCTCCTTCGATCTCACAAACGTAATAGTCCCTGATGTTCTCATACATCTCGCTCAGGGAGCGAGCAAGCATAAGCTCCTCCCTGGAGTAAGTGTTGATGATCTGTTTCATCTCAACAACATCACTTATCCTGGCTTTTCTGATCAATTTCTGTGTCCTCTGAAGCTGCAATTGTATTTTAAATAGAAAGTGCGCTGCACCTTAAACATTTGCTGTAATGCAGATAGGAGATAACTGTACTTCTAAATAAGAAATTTTTCCACAATTAAAGAGACATGACTGCGGAAGCAGACATACAAAACCGGTAAAATGAAAAGGAAAAATTTGAAACAAAAACGAACAGTAAATAAAAGATAATATTTAAATGAAAAGATAGGTTTTAGCGGGCGCGAAGGGATTTGAACCCCCGATTTACAGCTTAGGAGGCTGCCGCCATATCCGGGCTAGGCCACGCGCCCACAATGAACTTCCAGAACACAGCATGAAACAGTATAGTAAAACTGTATTCCAGGTGAAGTATCCATAATACCGGCATAAGATATATATTTAATTATCGCTCCAAACATGGAAAGCCTGCCATATCATAAGAGCAGATGTCCTGAAGCGAATTCTCTGGAAAGTTTTAAATCAAATGTAAACCATGTACCTCCTCCAGGTTAACAATGTTTTTTAGATTATCGAGAACCCGTTCTAATTCAAAAGTTAATGAAGATTGGAGTTAACAATACGATCACTGCTACCTGGAGGATCTCGATATATCATGATCACACAGTTCAATTAATATATTTTAAGAAAGATTTACCTGATGATTTTTCAGGAAGGAAAACTCAAATGATATTAAAACGGGGAGACCTGAAAAGAAGACGGGTAAATAAAAAATAACAAGAAAGGAAAAAGCATGCATATAAGACATGACAATTCTTACCCACCTCATACCTCGGAACTCCGGAAAATGGTCTTTGCATCCCTTTTTGCAGCCCTGACTGCTGTGGGAGCTTATATACAGATCCCTATACCTTTTTCTCCTGTTCCTGTCACACTGCAGGTTTTTTTTGTTTTGCTTGCAGGAAGTATGTTAAAGAGTAAATGGGGGAGCCTGAGCATGGTTGTATATACCCTTCTCGGTGTTGCAGGGCTTCCGGTCTTTTCAGGAGGCAGTTCAGGTCTGGGAGTGCTCCTGGGACCTACAGGAGGATATATTTTCGGTTTTATCGTGGCTGCGTACTTTACAGGCAAACTCGCTGAAAAAGCAGAAAGGGCTGGAAAGTCAGGGCTTGCAGTTAATGTCCTTAATATGAGTGCGGGAATTTTAACTATATATGCCCTGGGTGTTACCCAGTTAATGCTGGTTGCTGAAATCGGTCTCGAGACAGCACTTGCCCTCGGAGCCATCCCCTTTATTCCGGGAGAAATAGTGAAAACCGCAGCTGCAGCATATATCGCTACAACCTATAAGCTTTAAAGACTGTGACCGGATGTCTCGGCGAAATATTTAGAAGTTAATTGAATCTGATACAATCAATAAAAATATGTAAACTCGATTCCACATGATCCGGCTCGAAAACGTAAGTTACTGCTATCCTGATGGAACCCCTGCTCTAACAAACATAAATCTGACGATAAGAAAAGGGGAGTACCTGGGGATAATAGGGAGGAACGGGAGCGGCAAATCCACTCTTGCTCTCCACCTTAATGGGCTCCGAAGACCTCAGAAAGGAAAGGTCATTGTAAAGGGCATCGACGCCGGAGACTTTTCAAAGCTTCAGGAGGTCAGGAAAATTGTTGGAATCGTATTTCAAAACCCTGAAACCCAGTTTATTGGCAGGACTGTAGAAGAAGACCTTGCTTTTGGTCCTGAAAACCTCTGCCTCCCCCCAGCGGAAATACGCAAAAGGGTGGATAGAGCCCTTGCAGAAATCAAACTTGAGAAATACAGGCACCATTCCCCAAAGTCCCTGAGTGGAGGGCAGGGTCAGTGCGTGGCTCTTGCAGGGGTCCTTACCATGGAGCCTGAATGTCTTGTTTTTGATGAAGTAACATCCATGCTTGACCCTGATTCCGGAGAAGCTGTCCTCAGGCGCATAAAAAAGCTTCATGAAAAAGGAAAGACCATTGTATATACCACACATAACCTGGAAGAACTTCATGTTGCAGACAGGATCATAGTAATGGACAGGGGGAGAATAGTGCTTGAAGGAGAACCTGAATACGTACTCTCAGATCCTTTACTTAAAGATCTGGGGCTTACTCCACCTTCCCTCATAGAACTTGCAGAGCAGCTGAAAAACCATGGAATCGAAATTTCATGGGAAAATACCTCTTCCCCTTCCAGCTTTGCGGAGGAACTATGCCGATTATTCTTGAAAACATAAGTGTCTTCTACTCCAGAAATACCCCTCTTGAAATTGCAGCCTTAAAAGATGTTAACCTGCGTATTGAAAAAGGGGAATTTGTGGGGATACTTGGAGAAAAAGGTGCAGGGAAATCCACTCTTATAAAGCTGTTTAACGGCCTTCTGCGTCCGGATTCGGGAAGAATAACAGTTAACGGGCTTGACCCCTCTTCAAAAAAGGTTAAAAGCAGGGTAGGGATGGTATTTCAGCAGCCTGCAGACCAGCTCTTTTGCAGGACAGTATATGAAGAAATAGCATTCGGGCCTCTTAATTTCGGATATTCCAGAAAAGAAACTGAAGAAAGGGTTTTTGAAGCCCTTGAAGCCGCATCTCTTGAACGTTCAATGCTGTCCAGAGACCCCCTGAGTCTGAGCGGAGGAGAAATGCAGAGAGTCGCACTTGCAGGAGCCCTTGCACTCAGGCCGGACTACCTTGTGCTTGATGAGCCGATAACAGGGCTTGACCCTGCCGGTAAAAAAGAGATTCTGGAGACTCTCAAAAAAATAAAGGGGCAGGGGACGACAATTATAACCGTAACCCATAACCTCAAAGGGTTTTTTCCTCTGCTGGAAAGAATAGTACTCATTAAGGAAGGGAGGATAAGTTTTCAGGGGAGCAGAAAAGAGTACATGGAAACTGAAAATGTGCCCCTTCCTCCTGTTGCTTCCATGATGAGAGAACTTCATTCCAGAGGCATACAGGTAAATCCTGCAGTATTTACTGTTGAGGAAGCCCTTGAAGAGATATTGCGTGTAAAATTAATGATTGAAAAAGAAAAGGCTGAAAAAGAAAGAGCTGAAAAACAGACTGAAAAGTAACCGGAGAAACATCCTGAAAAATGTAAAACAGGTGATAAAAAACAAGGGAGAAAAAAGAGGAGAGAAGAGCATGCAAGAACCTGTTTTCAGTTATGTGCCCGGAGAATCATTTCTGCATAAGCTTGATCCAAGAACAAAACTTGCAGCCGTAATGCTGCTGGGCATCCTGGCTTTCAGGGCGGAAAGCTTTTTAGAAATAGGGACCCTCTTCACTTTTTTTATTGCCCTTGCTTCATTTTCCCGGCTTCCGCTAAAGGTTTTTTTCCGGGCAGTAAGGCCCATGGCTCTGTTTATTATATTCATTTTCCTTGCACAGTTTTTCTTCACGGAAGGACAGGAACTGGCTTCTTTCTGGATCCTGCGCCCCACCCTTGAAGGGCTTTATAACGGGATCAGGATTTCTGCAAGGTTTATCCTTCTCCTGCTTTTTGCTGCCCTTATGACAGCAAGCACTGACCCGTCCGCAATCACCTGCGGGATAGAGAGAATGTTGCGCCCTCTGCCTCTCCGCTGGCTGGGTGTGAATTCCTATGAGCTTGCGACAATGATGAACCTCTCAATAGCTTTCCTCCCTCTTCTTTTTGATAGGGTTGAGCGGACAAAAGCTGCCCAGGCTTCAAGAGGTATGTATTTTGGGAAGAACCCATTAAGGTCTGTTCCGGCACTTACAATCCCCCTGATAAGAGGAGTGGTCAGGGATGCGGAAGAACTTTCCCTTGCAATGGAAAGCAGGGGATACCAGGGGACCTGCAGGACTTCGATTCATGAGCTTTTGATGCGGAAAAGAGACAGGCTATCCCTTTTAGTTCTGGGGCTTTTTGCAATTATCATGCTGGTGCTCTAAGATACATTTTGATATCTTACATTAAATTTTGATATATCTTATCTTAAAATTCTGCATTTGAGAAGTTTTAGAAAAGGATTAATACATGAACATTTGTTCATATAATCATGCAAAATAAGTGCAAGCGAGTAAGCACTGAACAGATAAAAACCCTGATGCAAAAGGTTCCCGACGCGGAAATCATCACACGGATGTCTGCAATATTTCAGGCGCTCCAATCGGATACCCGCCTGAAAATACTTTTTTTACTCAGACATAAAGAGATGTGCGTCTGTGAACTTGAAGAGGAACTTGAAGTCACACAGTCTGCCGTATCGCATGGGCTCAGGACCCTCAGGCAGCTCGACCTTGTAAGGGTCAGGAGGGAAGGAAAATTTACAGTTTACTATATCGCAGATGAACATGTACGCACACTTATCGAGATGTGCCTTGAACACGTGGAGGAAAAAGCTTGAGTACTGATATATTCAGTTCCATCCCGGAACTGATTTCGGGCATCCTCATATCTTCATGGGAAATCTTTGTAGAAGCTGCTCCTTACCTTATTTTCGGATTTGCAATCGCAGGCATCCTCAATGTCCTTGTGCCGGATCAGAAAATTGTAGAATATCTTGGAACATCAGCAGGAAAAATCCGTTCCGTAATCAATGCCGCTCTGGCAGGGCTTCCCCTTCCTCTCTGCTCCTGCGGAGTTATCCCGGCAGCAATGTCCATAAGGAAAAGAGGAGCAAACCGGGGTGCGACCCTTTCCTTCCTGATTTCAACTCCTCAGACAGGAATGGACTCTATTTCTATCACATACGCCCTCCTTGACCCTCTGATGGCTGTTTTTCGCCCGCTTGCGACCCTTGTAACCGCAATCCTTGCAGGGATTGCAGATAACCTGCTGATAGGGGAGGATCCGGAAAAAAGCGGAAAAAGTGAAAATGAGAAAGCCGGAAAGAAAGCTGAAATCCTTGCGGCCTCAACTCTTGTTGGCGTATCAGTAAGCGGAGATAAATGCGGTCCCGTTTCATGCAACTGTGGAACACATGAGGCAACGGAAACGGGAAAAGAGAAACATCCTGACCAGAATACTGTGCCTTTAAAGTCCGGAAATCTGGAATTAAAGTCCGAGCCCGGAAGAGAGACTTCACATCTTAAAATTACGCCTGCAATTCATGCTTCTGAAAACAGAGCCTCTTCATGTGGCTGCGGACACTGCGGAGAGGGGAAAAGAGAACAGTTCTCTGACAAAAGGAGTAAAAAGTCCATAAAAGAAGAGATTCTGGAATGCCTGAAATATGCCTTCATAGAACTTCCGGGAGAGATTGCCAAATGGATGCTTATAGGTATTCTGCTTGCAGGAATAATTTCCTATGCTATTCCCGAAACCCTGATCCAGGAATACCTTGGTGGTGGTTTCAGTTCAATGCTGGTCATGCTTGTAATAGGTATCCCGCTTTACATCTGCGCTACCGCTTCAACTCCTCTTGCAGCAAGCCTGGTAGCCAAAGGGATGAGTCCTGGCACAGCTTTTGTTTTCCTGCTTGCAGGACCTGCAACCAATGCGGCAACCATAACCATGGTCGCCCGGTTTCTGGGAAAACGTTCCGCAGTCCTTTATGTTGGAGTAATCTCACTCTGTGCCATTGGAGCAGGAATCCTTCTTGACTGGCTTTACTTCAAACTGGGAATAAGCGTTACTGCAACCCTTGGAAGCGCAGAAGAACTGCTCCCTGAGAGTATTAAGCTCGGTTTTGCGGTCCTTCTTCTCTCTCTAATGCTGTACGGAATTTTCCGAAGGAACCATGGGTGCGGCTGCACCGAATGTCACTGAAAAAAGAAGTGGAGCAGCAATAAATCTAGCAGGGACAGTTAAAGAATTAACAAGTACCAGATAATATAAATCCTCCTAAATAGAATAAACAATATGCAGGAAAATTCAGAATTCCAGGAAAAAAAGGAACCTGAAGAAAGCGATTTCAAATCTCCGGGGGAACTTGAAACTGGTTACACAGAAAAAGCCTGGAAAAAGCCTGAGAAAACAATGGAAGAAAAAGGCACGACTATGGATTCGGAATACCAGGAAAGAGAAGAACCAGCTGCAAGCGAGTTCAAATCTCCGGGAGAACATGAAACAGGATATACAGAGAGATCATGGAAAAAACCCGAAGGAACTATGGAAGAAGATATGGGATCTGAAGGGGAAACCCGAGAAGAGGAAAGCACAGGCTATACAAAGAAGCGCCTGACAAGAAGCAAAAGTGACCGCATGGTTTTTGGAGTCTGCGGAGGGCTCGGAAAATACTTCGATGTTGATCCAACCCTTATTAGGCTTGGCTTTGCGTTCTTTATCCTGTTGAGCGGAATCGGGCCCGGAATCGTGATATACATTATTATGGCAATAATCATGCCTCAGGAAAATAATGTTAAATGATGTCTGAAATCCTTAAAGCAATAAAGATTAAAGGCAATTAAAGAAAAAAATCGCCTGCAAACAAAGAGAATAACAGGGAGAGATTATACAGGGACAGGGAGAGATTATACAGAGAATTCAGGTCTCTTTAACACCCGACAAATTGTTTTTTAATTTATTTTCATTTATTCGAACTTTCAATCCTGTTTTGAACACTTTTTAATCCTGTTTAGGACACTTTTCAATCCTGTTTTGAACCCTGTGGCTTTAAAAAATGCTTGCTTAAGCATTTCCTTAAGAGACTAAGCTATGCAGGAGAAAGCTGCCAAAATATTGAAGGTGAAAACAAAGCGAGAAATAATGAAGGTGAAAACAGAAAGAAGAGGATTTCAGCAGGAGAGATAAGAAAACCGGGAAGAAATTCGAGGTTTATTTGTCAAAGGTAAATTGAAAGAAGAAGAATAAAGCGGGCTCGAAGGGATTTGAACCCCCGACGTCTGGGTTAGAAGCCCAGCGCTATATCCTGGCTAAGCCACGAGCCCTGTTTGCTTTTCTACTGCGGAATACGAAATGAGCCTTCTAAGATAAAAGCCTTTTGTCTGAAAATGTAAATTAGGGCTGTATTAAATCTTAAAATATTTATGTGGAAGCGGAATTGTAATATATAATCAGCATATACCCATTTCACTTGGAGCGTTTTATAAGACTTCCAGTATGGTAACTCTCTCAAAGTTCAGAGTTCTTTTGTGATCTTTGCACAGAGCTTACATACTAATAAAGACTGAAAAAGTAAATTGGGCTATTGGCCTGTAGATTAAAGGCCGTACTGGATCAAAAGCTCCGGTTAAATAATTTACAGGCAAAAAAACCGAGAAGGATGATTTGCAAATGAGTGAGTTACTTATTTATTTAGACGGGAAATTTGTCCCGAAATCCGAAGCCAAAGTTTCGGTTTATGATCACGGTTACCTCTATGGGGACGGTGTGTTCGAAGGAATAAGGGCATATAACGGACGTGTTTTCAAGTTAAAGGAACATGTTGACAGGCTTTTTGACTCAGCAAAAGCAATTGCAATGGACATACCCGTTACAAGAGAAGAGATGACCGAAATAATCCTTGAGACCCTGAGAAAAAATAACCTCAAAGACGCTTACATCCGCCCTATCGTCTCAAGAGGAGTCGGAGATCTCGGGCTTGACCCCCGCAAGTGTGAAAAACCGTGCGTTGTTGTTATCGCCCAGGGATGGGGTGCCATGTACGGCAACCTTTATGAAATCGGGCTTACAGGAGTCAGCGTCTGCGTCCGCAGGAATGCACCTGATGCCCTGTCCCCTAACATCAAGTCCCTGAACTACCTGAATAATATCCTTGCAAAGATAGAAGCAAATGAGAAAGGCGGAGATGAAGCCATATTCCTTGACCAGAACGGCTTTGTGTGCGAAGGTTCTGGAGACAACATCTTTATCGTCAAAAATGATAAGGTCTTTACTCCCCACACAATAAGCAACTTAAAAGGCATCACAAGAGCTACAGCCATTGAGCTTCTGGATGAAATGGGATACAAGGTTATTGAAGCAAACCTCGGCCTTTTTGACCTCTACACGGCAGACGAAATTTTCGTTACCGGGACTGCAGCCGAATCTGCTCCGGTCACCAGGCTCGACGGAAGAATCATCGGTAATGGCAAACCCGGTCCTCTCACAATGAAGATGGTTGAAGCCTTTGACAAAATAACCCGCAGTACAGGCACCCCTATTTATAAATAAAAGAATCAGAATGAAAGAATTTGCTTGAGAAAAGAATAATGCTAAAGCAAATGCAAGAATTGCGGGGTTTTTCCCGCTAAAAATCTTTTTTGATCGATTTTATTACTAATTTCTTTATTATCTGCCTTTTTAGCAAAATTTGTTTTAATTAATGTAACTATTTTAGTGAATTTATTCGTATAAGACGTATTTAGCCGAGACGTGTTTTAGCTGAAACATATTTTAGTTGAGAGTATTTTAGTTGAGACTTCTAATGTTTAAAGTGTTGACATATGCCGGGAAACGCTATTAAGTTAAAAAACAATCTGAAAACCGATAAGACTCAGGGTTTGATGCTGATGAAACGTAAAGAATTTCGGGAACTCGTCTCTGTAGAAGAAGCACGGAAAATAATAAACAGCCTTAAGGTCACTCCGGAAAAGGAATATCTGGCCCTTGAAAACGCTTATGGAAAAACCCTTGCAGAGGATATAATTACCGAAATTAATGTCCCTCCTTTTCCAAGGGCGGTTATGGACGGTTATGCTGTCAGGGCAGAAGATACCTACGCAGGCAGTGAAAAAGTACCCGTAAAACTTAAACTCCTTGGAAATATCCCGGCAGGATCGGATGAAAAATTCAGGATTTCGGCAGGGGAAGCCGTGGAGATTGCGACAGGTGCCCCGATTCCCGAAGGGGCTGATGCCGTGGTAATGGTCGAGTATACTTATGAAGAAAACGAGACTGTCTCCGTCCTCGGGGCTGTAACTGCAGGGGAAAATATAATGAAAGCAGGTTCGGATATCCGGAAGGGGGAAAGAGTCCTGCGCAGGGGCAGAAAACTCGGCACAAGAGAAATCGGGGTTCTGGCTTCCACAGGCAAAAAAGAAGTCCCCGTACTCAGGCTGCCCATAGGGATAATCTCAACAGGAGACGAACTTGTAAGTCCCGGAGAAAACCTGACTCAGGGAAAAGTGTACGATGCAAACTCTTATACGCTGTATGCAGGCGTTAAGGAATGCGGAGCTTCCCCTCTTCTTTACGGGATTGTGAAAGACGACGAAAACCTGATGGGAAAAGTACTTGAAACTGCAGTTTCCGAATGTGCCCTGATCCTTACTTCCGGGAGCACGTCCTCAGGGTCAGGGGACGTGATGTACAGGCTAATAGACAGAGCAGGAGAGACCCTTGCCCATGGGGTCAATATAAAACCCGGAAAACCTGTTGTCATCGGCGTCATAAAAAGCGTTCCGATTATAGGGCTTCCGGGGAATCCCACGTCTGCTTTAATGATTTTCAATGAATTTGTGGCTCCTCTGCTTAGAAAATCCCTTGGAGCGGGAGCAGGGACAAGGAAAACGGAAAAAGGAATAATGGGTACTGACCTGCGCTCCGAAGGCAGGCAGCAGCTCCTTCCGGTTGGGATGGTCAGGGGAAGAGTTTATCCTGCAGACCGGGGTTCAGGCGCCATAACCTCCCTTTCCGGAGCAGATGGATTTATAGAAATTCCGCCGAAAACAGAGTTTATAGAGTCTGGGACGCCTGTGGAAGTGACCCTTTTTGGAGAAGTCGAAAAACCGGACCTCCAGATATCAGGAGGTTTCTGTCCAGGGCTTGACGTTCTGGAAGACCTCAGCGGACTAAGGTTCAGGACACTTTATACGGGTTCAAGCGGGGGTTTCAGCGCAATTGCAGCAAAGACGGCAGATATTGCGGGTGTGAACTTACCCTCGAAATCAAAGGGACAGGCAGAAGCTCTGTACAATATTCCGATAATGAAGAATATGGAGCTTTCAGAAGCTGTACTTGTCAGGGGGTACAGGCGGGAAGTCGGGCTTCTTGTCAGGCTGGACAGCACGATTAAGGGACTTGAAGACCTGCCAGGAAAGCATTTAATTAACCGGAACAGAGGGTCCGGGATAAGGGCACTCCTGGATTTGAAAATAGAGGAACTGGCAGGAGAGAAGGAGATTAACAAAAAAGAGTTTACAGACTCGATACACGGATACTCTTCAGGAGCAAAATCCGAAGTTGCAGTCTGCGAAGCGGTTCTTTCAGGAAAAGCTGATGCAGGAGTAGGTTTAAGGAACTGTGCAGAGAAAAATAATGGCATAAAATTCATAAAAATTGCGGAAGAGGAATATGATTTTCTGATCAGAAAAGAGGTCCTCGACACCCCTGAAGTCCAAAAATTCCTTCAAACCCTTGGCTCGAAAGAATTTGCCTCAAAACTTCCTGCAGGGCTTCAGGTATGTGAGAGAACAGGAGAGATTATTTATAATGGATAAAGGCATCTGCTATCCATAATTACCAGAAAGATATATCAATAAGGTTTAAATATTATTATACTTATTCAGTGATATAAATATAAATCTACTATGGAATCGGGAATCTAAAGCAAATTTTAAACAGGGAATAAATTAGGAAAACCCCTTTTAGCAGCAGTAAGTTTTAATAAATAATTTTATCAATGAAAAATTCCGGGGCAATAAAAGTATTCCATAGGTATATATATTGCATCCAACTATTCAGGATAAAATATCCAGATAACGGATCTGTTTTGGATCAAAAAAGGTTTTTAGAGACCGTTTGGATGCGGTTTCTTTTTCACGAAATATAAAATCACTATAAGATCATTTCTTCAGTCCCGAAATCGGCAGGTTTCAGATGAGCAGCATACAGGAGCAAATACAGGAAGTAGAAGAAGAAATCCGGAAGACCCAGTATAATAAGGCAACTTCCCACCACATAGGCAGGCTGAAAGCCAAGATAGCCCGCATGAGGGATGAAATTGAGAAGAAGTCTTCCTCAAAGGGTGGAGGAGAAGGATACTCGGTCAAAAAATCGGGAGACGGTACCGTAACTCTGGTGGGCTTTCCGTCAGTGGGGAAATCCACGCTTCTGAACAAAGTTACAGGCGCAAAATCAGAGGTAGGAGCATACGAGTTTACCACGCTTACAGTTGTACCCGGAGTGCTTGAACATAAAGGTGCAACAATCCAGTTCCTTGACGTACCCGGACTTGTAAAAGGCGCGTCTTCAGGGCGCGGTCGCGGGAAGGAAGTTATATCGGTCATCCGTAACTCTGATATGGTCATCTTTTTGCTTGATGTTTTCCAGCCAAAACACTATGAAGTGCTTATGGATGAACTTTACCAGGCAGGAATCCGCGTGGATGAAGTGCCTCCTGATGTCAGCATTAAAAGAAAAGACAGGGGCGGCATCGAGATAAACTCAACCATAGAGCTGGACCTCAATGAAGAAACTATAAAAGCCGTGCTTGACGAATACAAAATCCATAATGCTCATGTCCTCATAAGGGAAAATATCACTGTGGACCAGCTTATAGATGTAGTTCTGGGAAACAGGAGTTATGTCCGTTCTTTAATTGCTGTCAACAAAGTGGACCTTGGGTATCCCCAGCTGATAGAAGAATGCCGGAGAATGTACCCTGACGCGATTTTTATCTCAGCCCACGAAGGCACAAATATCGAAACACTCAAGAATGCTATTTACGACCGCCTTGGCTTTATTCGAGTATATCTGAAACCTCAGGGGCAACCGGCAGATATGGAAGAACCCCTTATAGTTATGAGCGGGACGAACATAGGCCAGATCTGCGACAGGCTGCACCGCGATTTCCGCAGGAAGTTCCGCTATGCCCAGATATGGGGCTCGTCTGCAAAACACCCCGGTCAGAGAGTGGGGCTTGAACATGCCATGGAAGACGAAGATATTCTGACGATAATCATTCAAAAATAAACATCGCAGAGTAAAAAGAAAAGGAAAGCGAAGGAAAAAAATTAGTCTTTCGCGTTCCGTTTTTTTATTCAATTTTTCGAGTATAAAATTCCGGTCTTTTGTGGATCAGATATACTCCGATCCGGCAAATTTTCAGACCCACTTATTTGATCCGGGTTTATTTCCAAATCAAATTTTTTTAACCGATTTTTGATTGTTTTAACCATACACTATGAGAGAGCCTCTACTCTTAGAGAACCTTTATAGTTTCGGAATTGCTTGAGAAAACATTTCTCTTCCTGCCATTTCCGGGCTCAATTGAGCTTTTAGCCTCAACTTCTTCCTCGAATTCCGCAGCACATTCAGCCGGGCTTTTTCTTGTGGACTGGCCTGCCTTCGTTTGAAGCACAACCTTGCCGCCCAGCCCGATACCATATCTTTTCTTTGCAGCCCCAATAATTGCCGCAAGCATACCGGAATAAGAGATGTTCGCATAAGCTGCCATTTTGGCAAGGTGACCGTCCCAGCACCATCCAGGGTTGGGGTTTACCTCAAGGAGCCTTGGCCTGCCTTCAGCGTCGAGCCTCCAATCAAAGCGGGCATAATCACGGCATCCCAGCCTTGTAAAGAGAGCAAGGCAGCTCCTTACGACTTCCTTCTGGGTCTTTTCAGGAAGGTCCGCAGGTACGGATTTAATCTTCCAGTAAGGAGAATCCGGGAGCCATTTGGCTTCATACCCGCAAATCTTTGGCAGTTCTCCCGGGACTGCGGAATAATCTTCTTCCGTAATGGGCAGCACGGTGCACGAAGGAGGGTTTCCGATTATACCTACACTGATGTCTTTTCCAGGGAGGAATTCCTCCAGAAGGAAAGGCTTGTCTGACCCTATTTTTTCCCGTGTTTCTTTCATGATGTCAAGAAGTTCCTCTCTGCTGTGGACTATGCTTTTCTGTGTGATCCCGAAACTTGAATCTCCTGAATTGGGTTTTACGAGCAGGGGAAAAGAGAGAGAAAGCCTTGAGATATCAGAATCATCTGTAACGAGAACCCCTTTTGCCACAGGAATCCTCATCTCACGAGCTACTCCCCTTACAAGAGATTTATCATAGCAGTAGGCAAGGCACTGTGGACCTGCGCCGGTGTAAGGGATATTAAGCTGTTCAAGCATGGCAGGAACGTGTAATTCTTTTACGGGATCGTTGTAAAAACCTTCATCACATAGGTTGAGTACAAGGTCGGTTTTCCCTGCTTTCTTTCTGAGGTCTTCGAAAAGGGTTTCATGCCTGTCAAGGAAAGTGAATTTCATATAAGAATTTTCAGAAAGAGCCGTCTTCATCCGGTTAACGGTTTCGAAATCATCATCGTCAAATACACAGGCAGGCTTGACCTGGTCTTCTTTCCTTGGATCCCCAAGCACCACAACAACGTTAAGGGGCTTTTTGCTTTCCGCACCGGAAGACTCCATGGAAGGCCAGGCTTTCTCAACAGTGGCCGAAAGCAGAATTCTCTTTTCCATCATTCCTGCGTCCTGAGTGCCTGTCGAAACAGGGCTGAAAGTTGTGTGGAAGGTCGGGCTGCTAAAACCTGATGCTGTAAGCAGTTCAAAAAGGCTTTCCCTGTTGTACAGCCTTTCAGCGTAAAACTGGTCTGCAATTATCCCTCTATCAATACGGCATATAACCTCCCTGCAGATCAACCTTTCACAGTCTGAAGAAAGGGCTCTTTCCCTGCATACAAAATACTTCCTGTCCAGCCATTCCCATGATCTTGGCTGGAAATTCTTTCTAATGTGGTCCCCGTCTACAGCGTCAATAAAGACTCTCCCACCTGGCTTCAGTACCCGGAAAACTTCTTCGAGCACTTTTCTGTCCTGCAGAGTGGAATCAAAGTATCCAAAGCTGTTCCCGAGAATGGTAACCACAGAAAAGGTGTCAGATGGATAAGGCAGCTTTCTTGCGTCCCCCTCCCTGAACCTGACCTGCAGGTTTTCCTTTTGAGCCCTTGTCCTTGCTTTTCGGATGAGGTACTGGGATCTGTCATAGCCTTCAACATTTGGAAATCCTCTCCTTGCCAGTTCCAGGACATGCCTGCCCTGTCCGCAGCAAAGGTCAAGAACAGCATCTTCAGGGTTGAGCCCAAGGATAGAAACAACAAGATCAGCTTCTTTCTTTGTAACTTCAATGTCATCCAGAAGATCGGCATCAGTCTTGAGATAGAGAGAATTAAAAAGAGTCTGCCACCAGTCGGACCGGACATGAGTTTCAAGGTCTTCAACAGGCCCGAGGGTTTTCGTCTGTACGGCACCTTTAGCGCGTTTGCGCCTGGAATTAGAATCAATATTATTCTGGGTCATGATAAGATATCTTCCCGAAAAAAATGTATGTGCTTTCAGTATATCAAGTTTATCGGACAGTTAGGGAGATTTATATACTCAAAGGGTCAGCTGGATAGAGCAGTTAAAGGATTAATAGGTATTAAAACAGCATTTCAAGCTAGAACGAATTTCCTTGCTTCATTTAAGTAAATATAATTGCTTTTAAAGTTTAAAGAAATATAAAGTAAATAATAGCATTTAAAAATGAAATTAAAAGCCCTATTTTAGCGAATTCCATAAAATAGAAAGTTTCACCTTCTTTTTCGGCATTCTGGAGTATAATAACGTTGCTTGCAGCCCCAAGAATCAAAAGATTCCCTGCAATTGTACTTCCGGCAGCGAGAGCCATCAACTGTCCCTGTGAAACACCACTTCCCATTGCAGGGAGGTAGAGCGCAACAAAGGGAACATTAGAAATAAGCTGGCTGAGTCCTATGCTGAGTGCAAGGATAGTGGGAACTGAGCCTAACTGCGGAGACATTCTGTGCAGGAGTTCCTGACAGGTCCCGGAAATCCAGACGCTTTCCATGAGCACGAACATGGAAACAAAGAAGACCAGGGTTGCCCAGTCAATATTTTTTACAACTTCAGTCCGCCTTTTGCTGAGCAGTATGGGAGAAGCCGAGAAAAGGGCAATCCAGCTCAAACTGAAATCCCAGGCAGGCAAGAACTCTACGAGAAGAATTTTACATGTAATAAGAGCCAGCAGAAGGAAAAGAGCCTTTTTTGATATTTCCGCAAGTTCGGGATCTGAAATAAGCTCGTCGGTGTGTATCAGAGCTGGTTTCCCAAATTCCCTGCTGAAAAAGAGTTTAAGAACGGCATAAACAAGCACAAGATTTATCATAGTAGGTACGGCCAGGGAGCTTAAAAATACCACAAAGGGGGAGTCAAGATTTCCGTCAATTGCGATCAGGAGGTTCTGGGGGTTTCCTATAGGGCTCATGACGCTCCCGGTGGTTATCCCGAAAGCCAGGGCAAAGAGCATGAGTTTGGGAGACACGCCGTATTTCCTTGAAAAACGCAAAACCAGCGGGGTACCCATTATAGCAAGGGTGTCATTCATAAGGACTGCGGAGAGAAGACCTGTGGAGAAGATTACCAGTAAAACGAGCTGGTCCGTATTTTTTGCCCTTGAAACAATCCGGCCTCCTATCCAGGCAAGATATCCGCTCCTGTTAAGTGCTTCCCCCACACAAAAGGCCCCGAAAAGAAAAAGGAGCACATCTATGTTTATTGCCCTGAGAGCTTCCTGAGGTGAAATTTCCCCGAGAAGCAGCACAGAAATGGCTCCAAGGGTCATGACCTGCCAGATCTGCAACCTTAAAGACCCGACCTGCCTGAGAGCGGTAAGCAGAAGGACACAGAGAAGGACGAGTACAGAAAGGTCGGGCGAAGATACAAAAGAATATACAAAAGAGTCAGCTACCATAAATCCCGCAAGCCTGTTAACATACATTCCAGAGTTCTATTAACATAAACTTTGGGAGTGATATATGTACAAGTATAAAATCCCTGCGCTTGTAGAGGAGAACAGAAAGAAAAGATCAGCGAAAATAGACATAAGGAATGTCAGACTCGAAACGTTTAAAATAAACTGAATAATATTTCAAGGTATGACAATTTACTTTCCTTTTTCTGCGACTATTCGGAAAGAAGAGAACACCTATATTTCAATCTGCCCGGAGGCGGATATTGTCTGTAGAGGGGAAAGTATCGAAGAAGCGGTTACAAACCTGAAAAAAGAAGTTGAACAATTCCTGGAGGAAGAACTGCCCAGGGGATTTTCGAAAATTGTATATTACTAAGAAATTTTTTTACTAAGAAACGTTTTGTCATCTGGCTCAAAATTCCCCGGGTTCTGAAAAATAGCGCTTATAAAATACAGAATCCCATTTTAAGCTTGAAGCAGATAATTCGGAAAGAAAAGTCTACTGGAAAAAAATCACCACATATCCAGAAAAAAGTATTAAAAATATCCAGGGAAAAGAAGATGCTCGTGGGCTTTGAAAAAAATGAAATGTCCCCGGTTTTCCAGGGTATATGAAGAAAAATGTATTTTACTCGATTGTTTCTATTTTTTCTTTCTTAACAAAAGGTTTGCTGATTTTATCCGGCATCCATTCAGGCTTGTTTTTCGGAGCTGCGACAACCTGCTTCCATGCCTTGAAAACGTGAATCTTCTTTGTCCCGCGCTCTCTTAGACGGATAATATCTGGTTTTGATTTTGTTCCTTTACCTCTGTTTGCAGCTTTCAAAGCAGCCTGACGAGGCTGTTTTCCAGTGAAAACTCCATGTTCCGTGCCATCTACATCTCGCAAAACAAAATTTCGTGTGTCAGCCATAAAGGTCATCTCTCAAAGTATATTATTAGAGAGTGATTAAGTTGAAAGTATATATAATTTTCTTATAATGTGGTCAATAGTTGTTGCTTTCTTTAAGGTATAACCTTTAGTCATACTGCCATGAGAAGAGAATATACGGAACAGAAGGCTTTATGCAGTACAAATTGACAGATACAGGAGACCAACTGCGAAATATTTAACATAATCCCGAAGTATTACAAATTATGACAGAAACGTTTACTTTAACTGCGAAGGTGCAGAAAAAGGGTGACTGGTACATATCCTCATGCCTGGAACTGGACATATCAAGCCAGGGAAAAACGATTGAAGAAGCAGTGTCAAATCTAAAAGAAGCCGTTGAGCTCTATATTGAAATAGAAGGGATTGACCTTCCGGTCAAGCGTCCTTTTTTGACTAAATTTAAAGTAAAGGGAAAAAAAACCGAAGATAAAAAAACCGAAGATAAAAAAACCGAAAATAAAAAACCGAAGTAAAAAGTGTTGTAAGAAGAAGCTTAGAGGCACTATTGCCCTTTAGTTACTATGTCCCCCAACATAGCAAGCCCCGAAGATATGCTCCCCCAAGCATATTGAATCAGAAGCAGGATCAATTGCCCCCAAGCAGTTCCATTTTAATACCCGTCTCACTTCCCAACTCCACAAATATAACATTATATCATTACTATTTCAAATTAATTACTCCAAATTTTTCATTCAGAAAAAAATTAATTCCATATTGAAAACTTCAAAAGAAGATTACAGATAGGAGATTAAAGATATAAGGAAAGTGAATTACCACCGGGCTAAGGACTCAGGGGTTTTAAGTTTATTGATATAAAAGATAAGGAAATAAAAATCAGGGGGAAGGACAAAAATAAGATAGAGAAAGCGAAAAGGAAAATCAAAGAAGGAATTAATCAGAGACAGAGTAAGAAAAATCCCGAAAGCATTTGTTCCGGCTGTAGTCCTCGATACATTTGTTCCAGAGATATGCGCCCCCGAGCATAAGTCAGGAACAGGATCAAAGCTTTCGGGAGATTCTCAATTCCTGTACTTATTCACATCCATTACTCATTCGTTCGATCTGTTCACTCCCGGTTGCAAATATATAATTAACTCTTGATTATTTTAAATTAATTATATTAAAAATTGTTTCGCAGCGAAATATATTTTATTATGAAACAATTCAGCGCCTGAAAAGGATTCAATATT